>ULRK01036186.1_pt1 | contig 60417 bp, 46 predicted proteins | sample 1955341 | NCBI WGS metagenome assembly ULRK01 (sample SAMEA4835680, study PRJEB28245) | human gut metagenome | biome: gut microbiome; material: fecal sample | place: Denmark | collected 2008
AGAATAAGTCTCATATCTTTTAAAAAGAATCATTAATATTGGAAGGCGCTCTCAATAGCGGATTTCGAATCCGCTGTTCACGCTGCGGTTTGACAGGGAAATCCTTAGGAAATATCCCGCTTATTCCAAAATATGTCCTCCGTGAAACGGCAGACGCACGTTATCCCCGGAGAACAGCGGAGGCCAGTATCCGAAGGATTATGAAAGACAAATGCAACTTTTTTATTATCAACGCATTTTTTTATTCACACAGAACATGTGTTTTCCATAATGGCACAAAAAATGCATATCCTACTAAAATAATAGGATTGACAGCGGATTCGAAATACGCCCGTCAATGCCCCTCTTGCACGTCATGGCGGGAACTCCTGCCCCAACAAGGCGGCAGGGGGAAATGTTTCTCTCTGGGGGGGATGCGGATAACGGATTTTTTTGGAATTTTGTATTTCCCTTTTTCCGGAGATCATGGGGATCAACGGCGCGGGAATAAGGAGGCACTTCTGTAAGAAGGATGATGGGAGAGACGGGCAAACACAGCCCATGGAAAGGATCGGGCCGGATTTTATCCATGTACGTGGGCCGTGGGAAAGAACGGGGATGAGAGGAAGCTGAAAAAAAGGGGCGCGCGGTATGTACCGGCGCCCCAATGAAGAATGGTGAATACGTTATTTGCCGGATTTGCCCAGCTTGTAACCCGCGTAGGTTTCCGTGTTGTAAAGGGGCTGGTTGTCCGGTACGGCGTAGCCGATGGATTTGCGAATGGCGAGGAAGTCTGCCACGCCTTCCGCCCCGACCTGGTTCAGAGGTGCTTTGTGCAGGCCGGCCATCAGCACCATGCGGCAGTAGGCGTCCGCGTTTTCCATGAACCATTCCGCTTCTTCCACGTCTCTCGCTCCGGTAATGACTCCGTGGTTTTCCATGAAAACGACGGTGGATTGTTTGGCCGCTTCCGCCACGGCCCGGGCCGTTTCCAGAGAGCCGGGCGTTCCGTAAGGAGCCAGCGGGATATGTCCCAGGAAGATATCCGCTTCCGGATTGATGCCGGAGGGGGGAACCTGTCCGGCAAACAGGAAGGCATTGCAGTGCGGGGGATGGGCATGGATACAGGCATTGACGCCCACGGATTTCATCATGGCAATGTGCGTTTTCACCTCGCTGGTGGAGGGGCGGATGCCCGCCTTCTGGCGCGCATCCATGTCCACCATGCAGATGTCTTCCACAGTCATGAAGCCTTTGGAACACAGGGTGGGGGAGCAGAGCAGCAGGTTCTGAGCCACGCGCACGGAGATATTGCCGCCGTTGCCGTCCACATATTCCCGGTTCCACAGGCGGCGCCCTATGTCGCACATGCGTTCCTTGATGACCAGAATTTCCGGGGAATGGAAGAATTCATTCACTTCCTCCCGCGTGACGGGGTTGTATTTTTCCCATGGAAACACTTTGTCCGGCAGGGGAGGGGAGATTGACCAGTCTTCTGACATATTTAGTAGCGTGTTATTGGTTGAGCTTTTCGTAAGCGGCTTTCTGGAAACCCGGCATATATGTCCGGTAGGTGATGCCGAAGGCGTCCCGGGCCTGCTCCGGCGTAGAGTACACCCCGGCGCCCGCAAAGGCAAACATGGATGCGCCCAATACCGTACTTTCTGAAACTTCTGAGACTTTGACGGGAATCCGGAGAATGTCCGCCCTCATCTGGGTCCAAACGCTGTTTCTGGCGCCTCCGCCCACCAGGATGAGGAATTCGCTTTTGAAGCCGCCCACGGATTCCAAACGGCGCAGACGGGATTTCAGCCGCCAGGTGAGCGCCTCCATGGCGGCGCGGTAGATATGGCCGCGAGTTCTTCCCAGCACCAGGCCGTTGATGGAGCCTTTCCGGTCTCCGGAAGCCAGGAAGTCCGGAACCATTGTCACGCCGTCGCAGCCGGGTGGGACGGCGGCCGCTTCCGCGTCCATGGTGTCATAGGATTCCCCGTGAAAGCAGGCTGCTTTCACCCATTCGATAATGCCGGAACCCAGCCATTGAAGTCCGGGGTTGAGCAGACCGGATTCCGCGTCGAATTCCGCCGTGGCGCCGTCTTCATAGTCTTCCCGGGTCAGCCTGGCCTGCGCGGAGCGCGCCATCAGGATTTCCCATGTTCCGGAGGAAAGGACGGGCTGGTTCTTGTCTGCACCGGAACCGAAAATGGCGAACTGGGTGTCGTGCCCTGCGGAGATAACGGGAATGCCCGCCAGAGCCGGGAGATTCATCGCGTCTGCCGCTTCCGGCGTAAGGATGCCGATGGTTTCCCCTGCATCCACGATGGGGGGGAAGAGGCCGCGGCTCAAACCGAGGCGGTTCAGAATGAGTTCGGAAAAATCTCCCGTTTCCAGGTCAGTGAGCTGGGAGGTTCCTGCCATGGTCCGGTCTGTCGCCATGATGCCGGTGAGCTTGTAGGCCAGCAGGTTGGAGATGAAGAGCCACGCATGGGCTTTTTCCAGAAGTTCCGGGCGATTTTCCTTGAGCCAGACGAGTTTGTAAATGGTGTTGAAAGCGAAAGCCCCCACGCCGGAGATACGGTTAAGTTCCTCCTGGGGGATATATTTGCCGATGTTTTTCATGACCTCCGCCGTGCGGGGGCATTTCCAGGATATGACAGGATAGAGCAGGCCGCCGCCGTCATCCACCAGCGCCCCGTCTACGCCAAAGGTGGTAATTGTGGCAGCCGTCACTTGTTCAGCATTTAGTCCTTCCAGGGCTTTCACGGCGCATTCGGAGAGCTGTCTGAAAATCCGGTCGGCGTCCCAGACGTGAAATTCCGGATTTTCCTTACCGGGCAGCGTGGCGTTTGGCTGTGAGGCCTTCCCTACAATGACGCCTTGTTCATTCACAACCATTGCGCGCACATTAGTCGCGCCGCAGTCCAAGCAAAGGGAGTACATGAGAGTTGATTAAATATGAGAGTTTTTGTTCCAAAAGAGTTTTCGTGGTAGCTGCCAGCTGTTTAAGGCAATCCGCTCCCAGACTTTCAAATTGCTGGTTCGTCAGGCAGGAAGCTGCGTGCAGAAGACGAAGCCGGTATCAGTTTTCAGAATATTACTTGAGAGCGATGAGTGCTTTGGCGTAAAAATCTTTACGCTGACGGCATAGGAGGCTTCCGTAAGCTTGTTTCCCGGGGGAAGAAATTCCCCCGGGAAAAGAACGGTCCTCAGTACTTCCCGTACAGCGGGCCGTAGTTGGCGCAGGCGCGGAAATCAGCCCCTTCCGGGTCCGCAGTTCCGTGGAGCCCCCAGGCGGAGGGGCGGTAGATTTGGTCATCCGGAATGTTATGGGCGTATACGGGAATACGCAGCATGGATGCCAGCGTCAGGATGTCCGCGCCGATGTGGCCGTATGTAAAGGCGCCGTGGTTGGCTCCCATGTTGGCCATGACGCTGTACACGTCCGTAAAGGCTCCCTTGCCGGTCAGGCGCGGGGCGAACCAGGTGGTCGGCCAGCCCGGATCAGTGCGTTCGTCCAGGGTTTTGTGCACCTCGGCAGGCAGATCCACGGACCAGCCTTCCGCTACGATAAGAACGGGGCCGAGCCCTTTGACGATGTTCAGGCGCATCATGGTTACGGGTGCGCCGCCCCTGGTGACGTAGTGGACGGAGTAGCCGCCGCCGCGGAAGTATTCCCGGTTGGCCGGGCACCAGACGGCTTGTTCCATCATGGTTTTCGCATCGTCCGGAGTAACGTCCCAGTGTTTTTTCATGACGGGCTGTCCGTTTTTGTCCGTACAGGCCATGCAGCCGTCCAGGGCGGCGGAGCCGGAATTGATGAGGTGGATGATGCCGTCCTTGGCATGGCCTTCCAGCGTATAACCCGTGACGCGCTTCACGGCTTCCGGGCTCCAGTAGGTGCGAACGTCCGCGAAGACGTTGGCCTGTCCGGTCAGCAGATAGCCGAAAAGGAGGCAGGCTCCATTGAGAGAGTCGTTTTCCGTGGCGAAGGGAAGCGGGGCGCGAGGGCCGTTCCAGTCAAAGGTGGAGTTAAGCAGGGTTTCCGCGATGTCTCCGTTCGGGTAGAAGTCCGTCCAGTGGCGCTGGCCCTGGAAGCCGCCGGCAATGGCCTGGTAACCCAGGGATTCTTCTTCGCGGTCGATTTTCTTGAGCTTGGGATTGCCCTGCATCATGTCGCGGAAGATCATGGCCATCAGCACGCTTTCCCTGAAAGTTTTACGGCGTCCGGCTTCGTCCAGCTTCAAGTCCGGACGGTTTTTGTCCTCGGCGAATTTAAAGACGGAGTCCGCCCATTGCATGGCGAGGTCGAATTCCGCTTCGTCATAAATCTTCTGGTCCATGCGGCGGCGCACTTCCGTCATGTCCACGGCCTGTACGCGGATGCCCAGGTAATTTTCCCAGAAAGACTGATCCACGATGGAGCCGGCAATGCCCATGGAGCAGCCGCCGATGGAAAGATAGCCTTTTCCGCGGAGGGTGGCTACGGCGAGGCCGGCGCGGCAGAAGCGCAGGATTTTTTCAGCTACGTCTTCCGGAATGGAAGTATCCGTGGCGTCCTGAACGTCTTTTCCGTAGATGGAGAAAGCCGGGAACCCTTTCTGGTTCAGGCCGGCCAGCGCGGCGGCCAGGTACACGGCGCCGGGACGTTCCGTGCCGTTGAAGCCCCAGATGGCCTTGGGAGTGAACGGATCCATGTCAAATGTTTCACTGCCGTAGCACCAGCAGGGCGTAACGGCCAGGGAGACGCCGACATTGTTGGCCTTGAACTTGTCCGCGCAGGCGGCGGCTTCCGCCGGGCCGCCGATACAGGTGTCCGCGATCACGCATTTGACGGGTTCACCGGAGGCGTGGCGGATGTTGGACTCAATGAGGGCGGCAGCCGCCTTGGCCATGTTCATGGTTTGATCTTCCAGGGATTCCCGGACGCCGAGGCGGCGACCGTCAATCGTGGGGCGGATACCGATGGTTGGTAATGCTGTTTTCATATCTTACGTAGGTGATGTGAAGCCGGTTCATGCCTGGGCAGGCTTTTCTTCCTCTTCTTTTTTCAGATGAATGTTGCGGAAGAAGAAGCCGTAAATTAGTACCACGGCAAAGCAGATGATGGGAATAAAGAAAGATGACCGTACCGCTTTTTCCACGAAGTTTTCCTGGGCCGTCTGGAATTGCTTCATGTCCAGGGGGCGGGCGATGAGGTTGTCCAGCACTTCCGTCTGGTTCCCTGATAGCGTGGAAAGCGCCGGAATCAGGGAGAATTGCTGAATTTGCTGTTCTCTTCCGTCAGGGGCGGGGAGGCGTTCCAGATTGGCTTTGAAAACGGCCAGTTCCTCTGGTTTGAGGGAGGAACAGCCGGGCAGGGATTTGGCCGCCTGTTCAAAAGCTGCCCCTTCCAGGGAGGGGAGGGAAAGGAAAGTTGCCAGGTTTTTCTGGAATTTGCCGGCGGCCCTGGCTTGTTCTTCTCCGTCCGCAGGGCTTGCTTCAGACATCCTGTACAGCGCCAGCATGGCCCCTGATAAGGATTTGCGGGCGTCTGCAGCTTCCGCCTGCGCAATCAGGGGCCGGTTGATGGATTCAAAATAGGCCACCTGGTTTTTTACTGTGGTGTTATCTATCCAGGAACCCATGTACGGGGTAATGACTGCACCGCCCAGAATGGCCATGATAAGGCCCGCCGCTCCCAATTTCACTTCGGACCCCAGTCCTCGCAGGGCGATGCCGTAAATAGTGGGGAACATCAGGGACATGCAGCCGGAGATTCCGACCAGCGTCCAGACGGAGATTTCCCTGGGCAGGTAGATGGTGCCCAGGCAGCAGAGGATCCCGGCGATAGCGAAAAGAGACATCATGTTGGCCGGGTTAAATTTCTTCATCAGGGCCGTAGTGACGGCACGGCAGGCGATGAACAGGATGATGGAAAAGATATAGTAGTTGGAGGCCGCCGCTTCCTGCATTCCTGGGAAAACGGACATGATGTATTTAATCGTCCATGTCCACACGGCGATCTGCACGCCTACATAGAAAAACTGGGCCGCCACGCCGCAGAAGTAGCGCGGAAGCTTCACCAGCTTCATGAGCTGGCAACGGTAGTCCGGCATGATGAGCAGGAAGGCGATGGGCCCGATCATCATAATCAGGATTTGCTGTACCATACTGAATTCGAAAGCGGAATAGTACTGGAACAGGAAGGGGATGAGAATCAGGGCGATGCAGAGGCCCAGGCGGCCTAGTTTGGAGGAAAGGGGTTGCGTGTTTTCCCGGGTGGGTACGTTTTCATCATCGGATTTGTAGCGGCAGAAGAAAAACCAGATTACGGCGGCGATGGCTACCAGACCCACATAAGGGACGCATACCCAGAAGAGCTCATCGCTGACAATAGCGTTCAGTTGTTCCGGGTCCATGGCTTTGCGGGTGTCCATGTCAGCATCGTTCAAGTGCGCCAGAATGAAATATTTGGCCAGGAAAATACCAGTCAGGGAGCCTATGGGATTGAAGGCCTGGGCGAAATTCAGACGGCGGACACTTGTTTCCTGGGCTCCCATGGAGAGAACGAAGGGGTTGCAGGTGGTCTCCAAAATGGAGAGGCCTCCGGCCAGCACGAAGATGGCTACCAGATAGATATCGAAACTTTGCCCGATAGCGGCGGGAATGTAGCACAGAGCGCCGATCATGTAGAGCCCCAGTCCGATGAGTACACCCGCCTTGTAGGAAAATTCCTCCAGAAGGATGGAAGCGAAAATGGCAAGCACCGCATAGGCCCCATAAAAGGAAATCTGGACTCCGGCGGATTCCGAAGCATTGATCATGAATATTTTGCTGAATGCCGGAACCAGATTGTCCGTCATGTTGTTCAGGAGGCCCCACAGCGCAAAACAGGAGACCAGCATGAAGAACGGCAGCCGGTACTGTTTGGGAACGATCGGCACGGTAGAGGTACGGTTGTTATCCATATTGCTTTTGTCAATTTCTCACAAGGACGGCGGTGCGTCAATCTGGAAACGGAAAAGAGTCCAGAAATTATCCAACCTGTTGATAGAAAAAATAAAATGGTGTTTTTTGTGGCAGTATTCCGTCAATGTCCGCAGAAACTCTTTCTTCTTGACTTGTGTTTCTGCGGCGGCTAGGAATAAAGAGATGAAAAAGTGTATTCTAGCCGTCTGTCTGGGCCTGGCAGGATTCTGGGGCGTCCAGGCTGAAGATTCTTCCATTGCGGCTCCGGAAAGGATAAATGAACAGGGTGATGCGAAACTGCCTTCCGGGGAACTGTTGTCGGATCATGTGGCGGAAGCAGAGTTTACGGGAATGATTCACCGGAAATGCAGGTTCCTTACTTCCCTGTGTCCGGACAGGTGTGACCACGCCAGGGATTTTGCCGTTTTCCGGATCGTCAAGTACCTGGATTACCGGAAACCAGGCAAGTACGGCGATGAAAAGCAGGAGCAGCTGATGGTTGACGTTAATCCGGCGCACAAGCCCATCCTGCAGGGCGCGGATATTTTGAAGAAGGTATCCGCCCTCAAACCGGGGGACAGGGTGGTTCTTCACTGGGCTCATTACTATATGCACCGGGATTCCAGTTCTTTCCCGGAACGTCCCGTGATTTCCGTGGCGCCGGCGGTTCTTTCCGGAGGAAAAACGGGTGAATAAGGACTGGTCTTTCTTCAGGCCGTTCAGGCGAGGCTGGACGCAACGGAAAGCCATGTGTTAGGAAACGGGCCGGCAAATGTCGCTGCTCCGGGCAAGATTGCCGAGAGCAGCGGCGTATATATACAGTGAAACACACCATAAATACGATGCGTTTATCTTTGAATACATTAACAGGAATTTCCCTTCTTTGCGCCTTGGGGCTGTCTGTTCCCTCAGCCCTTGGCACGGAAAGCTTTGAGCAGGCCAAACAAGGCAGGTTCACGTCCCTTTCCACCAAATACGGCCCCATGTCCTGCGGGGACGGCGTGGCGGAAATCGGGAGAGGCGGGAAATCCGGAAAATCTTCCCTGAGGATGTTTGGCGGACAGGATGCCGAATTGAAACTGGATTTGAAGGATACGCCTTCCAGAGAAGTCCGGTTGTCTGCCTGGGCGGAGCGATGGACCGGGCAGGCCCCTTTTGAATTTTCCATTGTGGCGATAGGACCGCAGGGAGAAAAGAAGATTTATGACGGCAAGGATATCAGGACGGGCGGGTTTCACACCAAGATAGAAGCCAGTGTTCCCGCCGGAACGCGTTCCCTGTTGTTCAGGCTTACTTCTCCGGAGAATAAGGGAATGAAGCTGGACGATTTGTTCATTGTTCCCTGTATTCCCATGAAGGTGAATCCGCAGGTGGAGATGGCCTCTTCCGCCTATCCGGTGATGGTGCGTATTCCGTGCAGTCCTGTTCTTTCCCTGAAAGTCCGGACGGACGGCTGCCTTAATCCTCAGTTCCTGACTGCCGTCAATCTGGATTTTACGGGTACGACGAAGCTTTCCGATATTGAATCCGTGACTGTCATACGGGGGGAAGAGGAGCCCCTCATTCATCATGGGGAAGAGCCGTTCCCGAAAGACTTTTCCCAGGTTTTTGGTACGGTAAAGCTTTCCGGTTCCACCAAACCTCAGATTTCTGTGAAAGGGAAAATGGAGCTGGAGCCCGGAGACAATTACCTGTGGGCCTGCGTGACGATGAAAGAGGGAGCCTCCCTGGACGGAAGGGTGGCGGTGCGTCCGGCCAGCATTGTGGCGGGCAATAAACTGATGAAGGTTGTCAATGCGGCTCCCGTAGCGCAGCGCATCGGCGTGGCCGTAGTCAGGCATGGGGATTTCAAATCAAAATTTTACCGTATTCCCGGACTGGCCCGTTCCAGGAAGGGAACCCTGCTGGCCGTGTACGATATCCGGTACAACCATTCCGGAGACCTTCCGGCCAATATTGATGTGGGCGTAAGCCGTTCCACGGACGGAGGCCGTACCTGGTCTGATGTCAAGATCGCCATTGATGATTCCAAGATTGCCCCCTCTCTGGGGGCTACCAGGGGCGTAGGGGATCCGGCCATTCTGGTGGATGAAAAGACGGGGCGCATTTGGGTGGCCGCCATATGGAGCCACAGGCATTCCATCTGGGGCAGCAAATCCGGAGACAATTCCCCGGAGGCTTGCGGACAGCTGGTGCTGGCCTACAGCGATGACGATGGCCTGACCTGGTCCAAGCCGATCAACATCACGGAACAGACCAAAAACAAGGACTGGCGCATTTTGTTCAATGGCCCCGGCAACGGCATTTGCATGAAAGACGGCACGCTGGTTTTCGCAGCCCAGTACTGGGACGGCAAGGGAGTGCCGTGGTCCACTATTGTTTATTCCAAAGACCGGGGAAAAAACTGGCACTGCGGCACGGGCGTCAACCAGCAGACGACGGAAGCCCAGGTGATTGAGTTGGAAGACGGCTCCATCATGATCAACGCCCGATGCAACTGGGGAGGTTCCCGCATCGTGGGCATTACGAAGGACCTGGGCCAAACCTGGGAAAAACACCCCACCAACCGCACTTCCCAGTTGAAGGAGCCGGTCTGCCAGGGCAGCCTGCTTGCCGTGGACGGCGTACCGGGGGCGGGCAGAGTGGTTCTGTTTTCCAATCCCAACACCACATCCGGACGTTCCCACATGACGCTGAAAGCTTCTACTAATGACGCCGGTTCATGGCCGGAGGACAAATGGCTCCTTTACGATGCCCGCAAAGGCTGGGGGTATTCCTGCCTGGCGCCAGTAGACAAGAACCATGTGGGCGTGCTGTACGAATCCCAGGGGGCGCTGAATTTCCTGAAAATTCCCTACAAGGATGTTCTTAACGCAAAAAATGCGCGCTGATTCCGTTTCCCGGTAAACATGTTGAACGGGCCGTTCCTCAGGAGAACGGCCCGTTTTTTATTCCGGGTGTTTTTGTGGAAGGGGCCGGCCGCTGTGCTCCGGGAGATTATTTGCCGATAAAGCTGGGAAACTGTACAGGAACCGGCCCCTTTCCCTTTGACAGGAAAGCTGGATGAGTGTTGTTAAGTTGTTTTGAAAGATGCAATTGTCAGGATAAAAAGGAAGCAAGAGCTTCCTTCAGCATGTTTCTGGCGCGGAACAGCAGGCTTTTGGTAGCGGGAACCGTCATATCCAGCACTTTTGCTATTTCCTCATAGGGCATGTTTTCAAAACGGCGCAATTGAATGGCCAGCCGCGCCTTTTCCGGCAACGCTGCGATCGCCGCATCCACGGCCTGCTGGAGTTCCGTATGCTCCAGTGCTTCGTCCGGAGCCTGGGAAGGTTCCAGAAATACGGCCATGCCTCCTTCCTCCTCCATGGCGTCTGCGGAGGTGGTGGGCTTGCGCTTCTGGCGGCGCACTTCATTGAACACCAGATTACGCAGGATGGTGAACATCCAGGTGGTAAACCGTGCGGAAGGCTCGTAATTCCCGGCACCCTTCCAGATCCGGATGAATACTTGCTGGGCGATGTCCTCTGTCTCCGGACCATTGTTCAGCATACGGGCCGCCGCCGCATATACGGAATTCTGGTGTTTGCGGACCAGCATTTCCATGGCGGAAGCGTCGCCATCCCTGACCCTCAGCATCAGTTTGGCATCTTCGTCTGGTTCCGCAGGCGGCATGTCTTGTGCTTCGTCCATGAAATACCTTTCTATAAACCCCGTGTCCGGTGAAAGGTTGCGGCCGGCAGGGCGTATTCCAGAAAAAGTCTATTCCATTTTTACACGGCTGACGAGATGAAAACAGGTCTTTCTGTTTTTCCGCGCAAGGGATTGGCAAAACTTTTGCTCCTTTCGAAGCCCGGGATATATTCACGCTTTTGCAGAAGTGAAAACGGGGCATAATGAAGTCCTTCCATGCCCGCCGTTTTGACAAGGGCGGAAGAGGGTCTGTTAGGGTAAGGAAAAAATGGAAAAGAAAAAAATCGGGGAATGAATTTGATTAAGGAATCATCCTGAATGCCTTTCCATATCTTCTTTCTGGTTCGGTTCCAAATGGGAGTCCGGCCGTGGGAGGACTCTTTTCTTGACAGCATTTCCTGTCTGCCTGATAACTTGATGATACGAATACTCCTCAGAAGAATAAGGAACGCCGCCATGAAACAATGCATGAATTCCGAAAATCTGCATCGCCGCCTCAAGAAGATTATCGGGCAGGTGCAGGCGATCGACAGGATGATTGACGAAGACGTTCCCTGTGAAGATGTGCTTGCCCAGCTCAATGCCGCCAAGTCCGCATTGCACAAGGTGGGGCAGGTCGTACTGGAGGGACATATCAGCCATTGTGTCCGGGACGGATTGGAACACGGAGACCCGGAAGAGACGATCGCGCGCTTTACCAAGGCGGTTGAGCGGTTTGCCAACATGATTTGATTTTAACAGGGCGTCAGCGCCTTTTTCCGGCGGTTTCTGGGATCTTTCATTTTTTCTCGACAAACCTATACCCCTATAGGTATATAAATCCCCATACCTGTATGGGTATAGAAAAAAGAATCATCATATGCTGGACCAATTGGAAAAATTGCTGGAATGGGGAGGGACAAGGCGGAAGGCCGTACTGTTGTCCGTTTCCGGATTCGCTCTGTTGATGAGCATGCTTGGCATGGAACCTCTGCCTTTTGAAGTTTCATGGATAGCCATTGTTTTATGCGGCATTCCCATTGTGCTGGAAGCTGTCCTTGGCCTGGCAACGGCCTGGGATATTAAGGCGGATGTGCTCGTTTCCGTCGCTCTGATCGCTTCCGTCATCATTGGGGAGGACTTCGCTGCGGCGGAAATTGCATTTATCATGCAGCTTGGTGCGCTTCTTGAGGAGCTGACCGTGGCCCGGGCCCGGAAAGGAATTGAGAGGCTGGTTCATTTGGCCCCGGCAACCGCCCGGAAAGTGGAGGGAGACAGGGAGGAGGTTATTCCGGCGGAAGAGGTCCGCACCGGGGATGTTCTCCGCGTACTTCCCGGAGAGACCATTCCGGCGGACGGTATTATTCTTTCCGGATACACTTCCGTCAACCAGTCCGTAATGACGGGTGAACCTCTTCCGGTAGACAAGGAAGCCGGTGATGAGGTTTCCAGCGGGACGGTCAACCAGTTCGGAACTTTTGACATGAAAGCGACCAGGACCGGGGAGGACAGTTCCATTCAGCGCATGGTCCGCCTCGTCCAATCCGCGGACGCGGGAAAGGCCGGAATCGTGAGGCTGGCGGATCGCTGGGCCACCAGGATCGTTGTCATTGCCCTGGTTTCCGCAGGTGGGGCCTGGATGGTCACGGGAGAATTGATCCGCGCCGTTACCATTCTGGTGGTATTCTGTCCCTGCGCGCTTGTGCTGGCAACTCCCACGGCGGTCATGGCCGCCATTGGGAACGCTACCAGGCATGGCTTTCTGGTGCGGGAAGGGGATGCCCTGGAACGCCTGTCCTGCACATCCCACCTCACTTTCGACAAGACGGGCACGCTTACCTGCGGCGCTCCGCGCGTAGCGGCCGTTCGCAGTTTCCTGCCGGAGCTCCCGGAACAGGAGCTTTACAGATATGCCGCCTGTGCGGAACTGCGTTCTGAACATCCTTTGGGCAAGGCGATTGTCCGCTGTTACCGGAAAGATTCAATGCAGGAACTTCCCCAACCGGAACAGTTCCGCATGATTCCCGGCAGGGGAGTCCGGGCCGTCGCGCAGGGAAGGGAACTTCTGGCCGGCAACCTGGAATTGTTCAAGGAAAACCGGGTGGAGCTGTCCGGTGAGGCCAAACATGCGGCGGAACCGTACCAGGAGGAAGGGTGCTCCGTGATTTTCATAGGAATAAACCGGCAGGCCGCAGGGTTCATCGCCCTGTCGGACACCTTGCGGGAGGATGCCGTAGCCACTATCCGCGAAGTACGGGAAGCTGGAGTGGTTCCCGTATTGCTGACCGGAGACCACGGGAATGCCGCCGCTCACGTCGCCGGACAACTGGGGATTGACCGGGTTTGCGCGGAATGCCTGCCGGAGGATAAATCCAACTGGATTGACGCGTGCCAGAAGGAACGGAATCATGTGTGCATGATCGGGGACGGAATCAATGACGCCCTGGCCTTGAAAACTTCCCATGCGGGAATAGCCATGGGCGGCATAGGTAGTGACATTGCCGTGGATGCCGCAGATATTGTCCTGGTCAATGACGATATCCGGGAATTGCCCCATCTGCTCCGTTTGTCAAAACGCATGATGGGGACGATCAAATGCAACCTGACGTTCTCCATGGCCTTGAACTTCATCGCCATCATCCTGGCGGCGGGCGGAATCCTGAATCCCGTTGCCGGCGCACTGGTTCATAATGCGGGATCCGTCGTCGTGATCGCCAACTCCGTTTTTCTGCTGAAATGGGGAAGAAAAAGAAGCGTGAGCCCGCCTGGGGAGAGCGGGGGTGCCCCGTGTTGATTGCCGCCGTCTTTTTCCGGTTTCTCCACGCCGGCTGGAAAACGCTTGGATGGGGAGAAAGTCCATGTTATTCTTTTTCCAGTTCGGCAGGGGTGCCCAAATCAAGGCTGAGATTGCGGGAACGGCATGCTGTTTCCGCAGAACCCTTCAAACCTGATGCGAATAATTCCGCCGCAGGGAGTTCGATTGAACGGGCTTGTCCCGTTTTTCGGGGAGGTTTCGTTTCCGTTGTTCCCCTGCCGGAACAGAACAGCATTCATCCCATGAACGATACCTCCAATTTGTCCTACCCCGGTTCCCGACGCATTTATGTTCCGGGCCGTTTGTATCCGGATGTCCGGGTTCCCATGAGGGAAATCCTTTTGGGCGATACCTTGCTGCCCGACGGCACCACTCATCCTAATGACCCGGTGCGCGTGTATGATTGCTCCGGCCCCTGGGGAGACGCTGCTTATGAAGGGAGTGCAGAGGCAGGGCTTCCCGCCCTGCGTGCCGACTGGATACGGGCCCGCGGGGATGTGGAAGAGGATGCGGGGCAGGAGCGCTCCCTGCGTGCTGCGGGTAAAACGCCTGTGACACAGCGTTATTACGCCCAACAGGGCGTTGTTACGCCGGAAATGGAATTTGTAGCCATCCGGGAAAATTTGGGCAGAGAACAGGCTTTCAAGGCAATATACGACCGCTATCCGAACGCCAAGAGCCGCCCGGACGAAGCCGCGGAAGCCCTGGAAACGCTCACCATGATGCCGCGGCCGTCCGAATTGGAGGCGCAGGAAGGATTTGGGCCGTCCAGCATGGTGGCCCGCGACCGCCTGGATCACCAGCATGCCCCGGAGCGCCGGAACGGCTGCCGCATGCCTGCCTATTTTACGCCGGAATTTGTCAGGGATGAAATTGCCTCCGGCCGTGCGCTGATTCCCGCCAACATCAATCATCCGGAATGTGAACCGATGGCTATCGGCCGCAATTTCCTGGTAAAAATCAACGCCAACATAGGCAACTCCGCGCTGGGGTCCAGCATTGAGGAGGAGGTGGAAAAGCTGCGTTGGGCCATTCACTGGGGGGCGGATACCGTCATGGATCTTTCCACCGGGAAGAATATCCACGCGACGAGGGAATGGATTTTAAGAAATTCCCCTGTTCCCATTGGGACTGTTCCCATTTACCAGGCTCTGGAAAAGGTGGGAGGAAAGGTGGCGGACCTGAGTTGGGAGGTTTTCCGCGATACCCTGCTCGAACAGGCCCGCCAGGGCGTGGACTATGTGACGGTGCACGCCGCCCTTCTTCTCAGGTTCGTGAACCATACGGCGCGGCGCATGACGGGTATCGTTTCCCGCGGCGGTTCCATCATGGCGCAGTGGAGCATGATCCACGAACAGGAAAATTTCCTTTATTCCCATTGGGATGAAATTTGTTCCATCCTGGCTGCTTACGATATTGCCGTCTCCATCGGGGATGGCCTGCGGCCCGGTTCCGTGGCGGACGCCAACGACTTCGCCCAGCTGGCGGAACTGGAAGTGCAGGGGGATCTGACCATGCGCGCGTGGAAAGCGGGCGTGCAGGTCATGAATGAAGGCCCCGGCCACGTTCCCATGCACCTTATTGGGGAGAACATGAGCAAGCAGCTGGAATGGTGCATGGAAGCGCCCTTTTACACGCTGGGGCCGTTGGTAACGGACATCGCCCCCGGTTACGACCATATTACCGGAGCTATCGGTGGGGCGATCATCGGTCAGCTCGGCTGCGCCATGCTTTGCTATGTAACCAGAAAAGAGCATCTGGGGCTTCCTGACCGGGAGGACGTGAGGGAAGGCGTGGTTACCTACAAGCTGGCGGCTCACGCCGCAGACCTGGCAAAGGGGCATCCATCCGCGCAATGGAGGGACAACGCCTTGGCTCAGGCCAGGTTTGAATTCCGCTGGGAGGATCAGTTCAACCTTTCCCTGGATCCGCAAAAGGCCCGTTCTTTCCATGACCTGACGCTTCCCCATGCCAACGCCAAAAGAGCCCATTTCTGTTCCATGTGCGGTCCGGACTTTTGCGCCATGCGCCTGAGCCAGGATATCCGCCGCCGCTCACAACAATAGGCGTCTTTTCTCCGGCATTGCGAGGGAGGGGGCTTGAGGTTCCGGGAGCGCCAGCCCTTAAAAAAGAACGGAATTATGTAGAATAGTCTTGCCGTAATATTTTCAGAATATTTTGGCTATTGATATTCAGATAATTACTCCGATAAAAAGTCAGAAAGATCAACGAAATAAGGCTAAAGTAAATAATGCCGAAAAAGAATGACAAGCTCCGGTATCGTGCTATAGTACGGTTAAGATGAAAATTTCATTTTTTCCTGCAATTGGCATCCTTTCTTTGGCCTCCGCTTTCATTTGTTCCGCGTCTTCCTCCTGGGAGACTGATTGGAATAAAGCGCTGGAAAAAGCAGAAAAGGGCGGACATCCTGTGCTGGCTGACTTTACCGGTTCCGACTGGTGCCCCGGATGTATTTATCTGCGCAAAAATATTTTTGACACGGATGCATTTGCCAAATATGCGGCGGATCATCAATTCGTGCTGCTGGAGCTGGATTTTCCCAAGGCCGCCGGAAAAATGCCGCCGGAACAATTAAAATTCCATGAAGAGCTGATGCGGCGTTACGGCGTTTCTTCGTTCCCATCCGTTCTGTTGATGGAGGGAAATGGCGCTCCCTATGCTAAAATAGTGGGAGCGACCAGAACTCCGGAGGAATATTTGAAGAAACTGGAGGCTGCCGGAGAAACGAGAAGGAAGTTGAAAGAGGCGGTGGCAGCGGCCTTGCCGCTGAAAGGAAAGGAAAAGCTGGAGCAGCTGGTTAAGGCCTTGAACGTGCTCCCGGAAGATTTACAGCCTTTCCAGAAGGAGTTGATTGCGGAAATTGCCGTCCTGGATCCGGAGGATAAATACGGATTCGCAAAGAAGTCCGAAAAGGCTGCCGCCATGGAGAAGCAACGGCTTATGTGGGAGCAATTCTGCCAAAAATATTCGGGGCGGCTCTCTGCAGAAGAATTGCGCGCCGCCCGGGAGGAAGCATTGAACATGCTGGAAAAGAAGGACATGCTCCCCCCTATTCGTTTGAAAATCGCCAAATATATCAGTGACGGGTATGCCTTGGAACGTAATTTCCCCAAGGTCCTGGAATACTTGGAAATTGCCCGGAAAGCCGATCCGGAATCACAGGCGGCCAAAAAGCTGGAACCATGGATTGAAAATATGCGGAAATTCGTCAATCAGGAGAAGTAAAAGTTGTCCTGAAAGGCAAGGCTTCCTTCTGCAGAAGGAAGCCTTGCCTTTCCGTTTTTTATTTTAAACAAAAAAATAGGTCTGTTGCGCTATGGCTGATGAAGGAAACGAATATGCAGAAATGAATACGCCGGCCTATGTCAGAAAAGAGGTGGTTGAGGGAGAAAGCAGCCATTTGCTGAGTTGGGATGAGTGGCTGCGGGAACATGTTGCCCAGTTGCTGTTGTTTGCCCGCCAGCAGTCCCGCTCACCGGAAGATGCGGAGGATATACTTCAGGATGCCCTGGTGCGGCTGGCGCGCAAGGAGGCTTCCGGGGAATTTGTGGGAGGGCAGGAGGCGTGGCTCTCCTATGTCTTTGCCTCCATCCGGCGGCTGGCGGTGGATTATGGCCGCAAATCCGACCGCCGCCAGAAAAGGGAGGATGAGGCCTGTGCCGCTGAACGGGATGAGGATGTTTATGCGGATCCCTGGTTTTCCAGTGCTGCGGCGGATGAGGAACTCAAACAGTTCATGGAAACGCAGCTCAGGAAACTCCCTTCCAAATTCTCCGAGGTCATTGTCTTGAAAATATGGGGGGAACAGACTTTTCAGCAAATTGCGGAAACGCTGGAAATCTCTCAGAATACGGCGGCGAGCCGGTACCGTTACGGGATTGATTTGCTCCGCAGGGCTTTGAGAAATAAAAAAAATCAATTCTAATGCCGTTCTACCCTTATGAAACATGAGACAACATCATCTGCCGCAGGAGAGGAAGGCGGCGGTACTGTTACCCTGCAGCCACTTCCCGTATCTGATGAACTGATTTCCCGTCTGGCCGGAAAGTGTGAGGAAATTTTCCCTTTAAACAACCGTTTCCGGCGTGATGAAATCTCCGATGATGAAATTCATGAAATGGAATCCCTTTTGAAACGTCTTCACCCCTCTCCGGCAAGAGTCCTGTTCAGGGAGCAATGCTGTGCCCTGATGTGTGCGGAATCCGAACATGAGATGGAAACCCGGTTGAAAAGGCTTTCCGCTTCTTCCATGCTGGAATTTTCCGTCTGTAAAATGGCTCAAGCCATGAATTGCGCTAGTGATGAGAAACGGGAAAAAGCATTGAACATTTCCCTGTGGCGGCGTTTTGCCTGTATTTCCGGCATTTCTGCTGCCGCTGTGGGAGCCGTCATGCTGGTTCAACATGCACTGGTGGCTCCCGGCGGAACGGCGGCTTCCGGAAATTCCGGGGAAGCCTCCACGGAAAAGGCTGAAACGCCTGTGATTCCCGGAGAAAAGCGGGAGTTGTTCCGGACTCCTACCCTTTTTGAATTGCAGGGAGGGGATGAGCGCGTGCCGGTGATTGCTCCTGCCGTTATCCGCAGGATTCTCCCTGAAAAAGAATATTAAAAAAATTGCGGTACATGAATATCGCCGGAATTGTCCGATCCGTTGCGGCATTCCGGTTTGTCTTGGTAGGAATGAGAGACGCCCGGCGGGCTTCGTGGTGATAAAAAGCCGGAAAATAGTGGTTTTATCCCAAGGGAAGAATCTTTTGTTTTTGTTCATTTCAGGAAATGTGGTATTTTTTACATGTTCTGCGGCATGGGAGGTCGTCCCGAAAGCGGCGGAAAAAATGTACAAATTTTGAACATTGCATGGACAGATGCTGTATATTATCTCACATGGATATGAAACCCTGTATCTTTCTGACATTGGGATTGCTGGTAGGTTCGGGCTCCGGATATTCCATTGACCGGCCCGCAGGAAGTACGGACAACCTTCAGCCACCTCCCCTGACGCCATACACGCATCAGGCCAAGCCGCTCCCCTCTTCCAAACCGGCCAGACTGGGGATTGTTCCGGGCATAGTGCCGCAAGCGCTTGTTGCACAGCTGGAGCTCAGCGGATTCCCCGGAGTGCTGGTGACCAAGGTGATGCCGGATAGCCCCGCCGCCAAGGCCGGGCTTCTGGAAAATGACGTCATGGTCAAGTTGGGGGATGTCTCCCTGTCCGGTCCGCAGTCCGTGACGGAGGCCCTGTCTGAAAAGGTGCCTGGAGACAGGATTACGGCGGTATTCTACCGGAAAGGGAAGCGGGAGACTGCAGAAATTACCCTGGATGGAGGAACGCTTTCCGCTGAAGAAATATTGGCGGCTCAGGGGGATCCCCGTACGCAGCCGCGCGCAGTTCCCTCCGGTCGGCGCCAGGCGGCACCTTATTCCGGAATGTCTGCCCGGCCTAATCTCCCCCAGCGTATTCTGGATATGCAGCAGATGATGGATGAGTTTTTGAAGGATTCCTCCATGGATGATTACCGGATGGACGACATCATCGGCCGGATGAACCTGACTCCCGGCGCGGCGCAAATGCTCCGAAGCTTGCAAGGGCTTCACCAAATGCCTATGCCTCCCATGGGTAAGGTTTCCGGAGGAGGTCAGAGCATGTCTTCCGTCCGGATGTCGGATGCCAACGGGACTATCGTGGTTTCTTCCAATTCCCGGACGGGAACCACAGTTCATGTAACGGACTCTGCGGGAAAGGTTCTGTATTCCGGACCCTACAATACGCAGGAGGAAAAATCCGCCGTGCCGGAAGCCGTCAGGGAACGCCTGAAAAACATAGAAACCAATTTCTGCTTTTAACGGCTTCATGAAATAGCGGAGAAATCCGTATTCATGAAGTTGACGACAGCTGCCCCGTGCGGGGCAGCTTTTTTATTACGTGGAAGAAGAGGGGAAAGCTGTGTTGATGCGGCAGATGAAAATAATGACGGGCAGAATTGAAAGGAAAATCATGGAAATGCGTATCCTTTAACAAAATAGACCGCTTCATGGTTAAGTGCAGGTGTTGGGAAAACGGCGGTTTTTTCAGACTGCCCGGTTTCTGGCGGCGGTCTTTTCACAACGAACGACATGAATGGTTTTATTTTGTGGATGCTTTGTTGCGCTTCTTGGAGCCTGGGAGCGGATATATTTGTTTCTCCTGACGGAGATGACGCTCATGCAGGGACGGAAGAATTTCCGATGCGTTCCGTGGAGGCCGCTGTGCGGAAGGCCGGGCAAGGGCATTACGGAAAAGGCTGCCAGATTATCCTGGCCGACGGTATTTATCACCTGGCGGAACCGTTGCTCCTGCGTCCGGTTCATTCCGGTCTGACTATTCGTGCCAAGAATCCGCATAAGGCGGTATTGAGCGGTGCTCAGCCCTTTGTTGCGGACTGGAAGCCTTTCCGTGATGGGATCATGAGAACTTCCGTGCCCTCCGGACTGGAAATGGACGTATTATTGGTCAACGGCAAACCCATGCATATGGCCAGGTATCCCAACGTAACTCCCGGAGAACGCATTTTCCAGGGAACGGCCCCGGACGCGGACGATCCGGAACGGGTAGCCCGCTGGAAAAATCCGGCGGGTGCGTATCTGCATGCCCTTCATAATCGCATGTGGGGAGACATGCACTTCCGCATTACGGGGAAGAATGGAAATACACTGGTCAAGCAAGGGGGCTGGCAGAATAACCGTCCCTCTCCGCCGCACGAAAAATATAAATTTGTAGAGAATGTTTTTGAGGAATTGGATGCTCCCGGAGAATGGTATCTGGACAGAAAGGAACATATCCTTTACCTGTATCCGGAACAGGGAACGGACCTGGCTGCTGCCAGACTGGAAGCCGGCGGCCTGGAAGAACTGGTCAAAATCCAGGGGGAAGGCTCATCCCCCGTCAGGAACGTGACGCTCCAGGATCTGGTGCTGACTGGAACGCGGCGAACCTTCATGGAAAACCGGGAGCCCCTGCTGAGAAGTGACTGGACCATTTTCAGAAGCGGAGCCGTACTCTTGCGGGGAACGGAGGGGTGCCGCATTCTCTCCTGCGAATTTGCCAGGTTGGGTGGAACAGCCGTTTTTGTGGATGGGAATAATGAAAATCTTCTGGTGCGGTCCTGTTATATCCATGACATAGGTTCCAACGGCGTAGCGTTTGTGGGGGACCGTTCCTGCTACCGGGGACCGAAGAATTATCGGGAAGCCAAAGGAATGTCCTTGGAGAGAATCGACAGGGTTCCGGGACCTCGAAACAATGAATTTCCCAGGAACTGCATGGTGGATGATTGCCTGATTATCCGGACGGGGCTGGTGGAAAAGCAGACTGCCGGAGTGCAGATATCCCTGGCCCGGGAAATTACCGTCAGAAATTGTTCCATCTACGAACTTCCCCGGGCGGGTATCAACATAGGGGAGGGGGCTTTCGGCGGCCATGTGATTGAATACAATGACGTTTTTGATACCGTTAGGGAAACCAGCGACCATGGTTCGTTCAACTCCTGGGGACGGGACAGATTCTGGGTCCGGGACCAGATGGCGCTGAGCCAGGACAAGGACGTCGTCCTGCTGGATATCCGGCAGCCTAATATCATCAGGAACAACCGCTGGCGCTGCGATCACGGATGGGATGTGGACCTGGACGACGGTTCTTCCAACTATATTATTTACAACAACCTCATGCTTTCCTCCGGCCTGAAGCTCCGGGAGGGGTTTTACCGCAAGGTTTACAACAATATTATGGTTAACAAAACCCTGTACCCGCATGTATGGTTCAGGAACAGCGGGGACGAATTTTACAATAACATTATTTTTGAAGACCGCTACCGTCCTGCCGGCAACATGGATTTTTCCCCGTGGGGAAAACTGATGGACAGGAACTTTGTGCATGTGAAGGGAATGAAAGGGGTGGAACCCGCCTCCGAACTGGCCAGGCAATCCGGCAATGACAGTCACTCCCTGAAGGGGGATGCCCTGTTCTCTGCTCCCGGTCTGGGGGATTTTTCCGTCCGGGCTTCTTCCCCCGCCCTTAAACTGGGATTCCGCAATTTTCCCATGGACCGTTTCGGCGTGCGTTCCCGGCATCTGAAAGCCCTGGCGCGAACTCCGGATATTCCTGAAGTTGCCGGGAACAGGTTGGAGAAACGGGAAACGGTGCTGGTGAAGAAACTGGGAGCGGAAGTGAGGATAGCGGAGGACGAAGGGGATTTGTCTGTCTTTGGGCTGATGCCGGAGGATCTGGGCCGGGCGCTGGTTATTGTCAAGGTGCAGAAGGACGGCCCTTGTTCCTCTGCCGGCATTCTGCCCGGCGACGTTCTTCTGATGGCGGGCGGGAATAAGGTGGATGGAGTGGAAAAGCTCGAACGCCTGCTGCCGTCTTCCGGTAAATTAACCGTAACCGTCAGGAGAAACCAGGAAAATAGAAAGGTGGATTTGCAGTTTTGAGGATGCTTCTGGCCTCCGGAAAAAGAGGAAGCGGAAATTACAGAATTCCGGTCAACTTCCGGTAAGTTTCCAGGGCAAAGGAATCCGTCATTCCGGAAATATAATCAAGCATGTGCGCCAGGCGTGCAGCCTTCCCTCCGTTGTTCCGGGGTACGCCGGTACCCTGAAGCATGATGGCGATTTTTTGGGATTGGCCGGAGGATGGATGGTTCACCCATTCCATAAAGAAGTCGATCAATTCTCCCAGTACCTTGTACCCCATGGCTTCCACTTCAATAACCTCCCGGGCCTGGTACACATTCTTTATGGCGTACTGGTACAAGCCGTTCAGAGGGGCGGACAGTTCCGAGCTGTCTATCAGGGATTGCTCCATTCCTCCTTGCAGCAAGTCTTCCTCGTGATTCACGAAACTGTCCACGGCGGATTGAATGCTTTTGCCGATGGCGATCGCGCGCATATAATGGATGCAGGAATCTTTTTCCTGCTTTTCTTCCAGCTCCCGGACATAACGGAGCTGGGATTCCGTCAGGAAAGGACTGAACAAATCCCTGGTGGAAGCAAAATTCAGGAGTCCGGAAAAATACCCGTCCTCAATATCCGCGATGCGGTAACAGATATCATCCGCGGCTTCCATCAAATACGCCAGGGGATGGCGGCTCCAGCAAAGATGTGTTGCATCAGGTGCTGAACGCGGAATCAACCCCAGATGACCAGCCATGAAAGAGGCTGCTTCCCTTTCCTGTTCCCCGATGCCGAATTTCTTGCATTCAAGCTTGTTGGCCGCAACTATGCTGCCTTTCTTGACGGCGGAGGAATAGGATTGCGTACAGGGATATTTCATAAAGGCGCCCAAAACGGCTGCCGTCAGTTTCAGGCCGCTGCCCTCCATCGGATCCCCTGTCCGTGTCAGGATGCGGAATCCCTGGGCATTCCCTTCAAAAGGCCGCTCCAGTCCGTGCCGTTTCAGAGCGGTTTCAATGGCGTCTTCTCCAGAATGGCCGAAGGGAGGATTGCCAATATCATGGGCCAGGCAGGCGGTGGAAACAATGGTGGCAATATCGGAAGGCATGATAGGCGCGGGCAGGTAACCTTTCTTTTCCAGCCACTCCCCTGCCAGCATGCCGAGAGAGGAACCTATGTGGGCTACCTCCAGGCTGTGGGTCAGGCGGGTGCGAACGTAATCATTGCGGCCCAGGGGGAAAACCTGTGTCTTATCCTGAAGGCGGCGGAACGCGCTGGAAAACAGAATGCGGCCGTAATCCCGGTCATAATTGCTGCGGTTTTTCTGCGGAGACGCCGTGCTCCGGTGCCTGGACCCCCAGCGTGCGTCCGACAAAAGCTGCTGCCAATTCATCATCCCTGACATGGTAAAGAAATGCTACAGGGGAATGCCCGGCTGGAACAGAAGAAAATAGAGAGGGCATTCAATAGGTCAGCGTCAATTCCGCTCCAATTTCAGGAGCACCTTGCCGTCCGTGTCAATGCGCGCGTCCGCAATCAGGAGCGTGGGCGGCGTGTGCCGGGCGCACAGGTTTTTTGGTGAATCTGGCGTAACATGTCGCGTTCTCCGGCCACCGGGCGGCGGCAAGCAGCACAAAAATGGAGGAAAATGGGCGTCTGGAATTTATTCCTGCGCAGTTTTTTTGAAAGGGATGGGGGCGATCAGGAAAGAGGACAGGATAAGCAGGCAGCCGATGAACAGCAGGAACATGTTGGGATGCTCTCTGAACAGAAGCAGGGAAGTCAGAGCCGACAGGGGAATTTTAAGATTGTTCATAATCGCCAGCTTCACGGGAGTGACCCGCCGGGCGCCGTAATTCCAGAGGAAAAAACAGACTCCTGAAGCGATGACGCCCAAATAGGCCAGCAGCCACCATTGCACGGCAGAAATCCCCTGCCAGCAGGACAGCCCTGACGGAAGGCCGGAGGGCAACGTGACCAGCAGAGCGCCTGCATAGGCATAGGCGAAGCAGGAAGCTTCACTTCTCCCGAACCGGGAATTTTTCAAGGAAATGTAGGCTATTTGACCTGCCGCGAAGCAGAGATTGGAAAGCTGGACAAGAACAATTCCTGTAAACACCCCGTTACCGGCGGAATATTCTTTCCAAAGGATGCCCGCTCCTCCTATGGCCGCAAGAATAGCCGCCGCCAGATGGAGCGGCGGAAGCTGTTTTTTCATCAGACCGTTAATCAGAACCACATAAATCGGCGTGGTGGCTGTAAAAAGGGCAACCTGGTGGGAAGGCAGATAGTGAAAGGCCGCGATATAGCAAAGATACATTCCTCCGAACTGGACGGCGCCTATGCCCATCATCACCAAGGCATGACTGAAGGGAACCCTCCGGACGAAGGGGAGGAAAACGGCAAGCGATCCGGCCATGCGCGCCATCGCGACAAAGCTGGCAGGGAGGCCGGACAGGCAGTTTCCCAGAAGTCCGAATGACAACGCCCAGATGAAAGACGTGATCAGCAACGCAGACATGCGGGCGGAGCATACGGAGAAAGGAAAGTCAAGTCAATGCCCGTATCGTCGGGAGTACGCAACATTCATTAAGAAAGCAAAGGAACGGTTAAGCTTTCCTGCCAGTAGAAATTAAGCTTTTTGTGTATAAGATTGTTTAATCAGGGTAAGGATGTAATCCATCCTGTCCTCATTTTTTACAGTCAGCTCGTAAGATCCATTTCCATGATGGCCGATATTGGAAACGTCCCTGGCGAGTTTGTAGGGGTCTTCCAATTTCCCTTTGGGGAGATTGATCCAGAGTTTCAGCCCTTGTTTCTGCAAAGCGATATCCGTGAAATTTGAACCGTTGACCGTGAAAGCTACATAAAGCTTGGTTGCTTTGATTTCGACGTCCCCTAAATCGAGGATTTTATTTCTGAGGCTGTTGTAAATACCCTGTACCTTTTCCGGAATACTCTTCAACCGATCCTGCTCCGTGTAAACTACTACTTCTCTGCTGACGGTATCCACGTCGCTGTTTTTCGATGAAATTGTTTTGATGCTTTCCGTTGCATTGAGTTTTCGGATTTCCTCAAAACTGATGGTTTGATTGCTGTATTTTTTTATCTCCCACAGAGCAATCGGAAGATCTTTAAAATTAATGGCTTCTTTTTGATAAGAGGTAAAGCCTTGGGAAATAAAAATGATCCGGGATTGGGACCAATCCACGCTGCTGCGCTTTAGCGGTTCATTCCGGGCTTCATTATATTCCAGAATGAAATCGGCTTTATTATTAAGCATTGCAGAAAGATAGGCATAGCCCTGGTCTACAACGCTAAAATTCTTGTCCTGCTTGTATTCGATGATGACAAAAGCCTTATTTTTCTGTCAAAAGCCAATGTATCAATTCTCAACCTCTGAACGGAACCGGATATCGTGAATTCGGATTTGACGAATTCCAAACCAAGCAACGTATTCAAATTGGCTTCTACCAAATGTTGAATTTGCCGTTCCAGCTTGAACGGGGTTTCCTTGACTTGGTTCAATATTTCCAGTTTTGAATTTGAATTGAAAAGCGGCATTGAGCAGATGAGGGAAGGTTGCTTGAACCATACTATCTTTATGAGGGATGGATGACAAGACAATCATCATGAAGCAAAATGGGCTATTTAACCAATTGAACATTATCTGCTGACTGTCCTGAATATAAAAACACCCCGAAATATTGAATTCCGGGGTGTTTAGGAAAATGGTACGCGGTACTGGTTTCGAACCAGTGACCCCATGCGTGTGAAGCATGTGCTCTACCACTGAGCTAACCGCGCGTTTGCAGTGCGGAAGAAATATATCGTTCGTGTCGGGGATTGGCAAGGAGTTTTTTGAAATCGGGTGAAAAAGGATTTCGCCTTTCCGCCGTCGAAAAAGTTCCCGGAGGAATGATAGGCATACAGTTTCTCCGAGGGACGGTTGGGAAAAGTGGAAAGGTGGCTTAATTCCGGCTTGTACAGCATCAACCGTCTTTCTACACTCCGGGCATGAGTTGCACAAGCCCTCCCAGAGCATGGGCCCAGATTGATACCAATGCGTTGAGGCACAATTTAAACGTTGTCCGGCGCGTCATGCCGGATCACCGTCTGATGGCTATTGTGAAGGCGGAGGCTTATGGTCACGGTCTGGAAGGGGTGGTGAAGGCCCTGGATGGCGAAGATTGCGCTTTTTTCGGCGTTGCCACGGTGGCGGAGGCCTGCCGGGTGAGGGATGCCGGGGCAAAAACATGCCCGTTTATTCTCGGTCCCTGTTTTGAGGGGGAGCGGGAGGAAATCGTGCAGAACGGCTGGCGCGCCGCTCTTTCCAGCATGGAAGAGGCGGAGCATTTTAATTCCCTGGGCGCCCTTTACGGCAAAACCGTCCATGTTCATTTGGGCGTGGATACCGGCATGGGGCGCAGCGGTTTTTTACCGAGTGAATTGCACGGCCTGACGGACAAGCTCAAACAGTTCAGTTATCTGGATCTGGAGGGCGTGTTTTCCCATTTATCCGCAGCTTCCGATGATATTTCCTTCACCCACGGGCAGATCAGCGGCTTTACGGATGCCGTAAATGAACTTTCCCAAGGCCACCGGTACAAGTTCCGGCATTTGTGCAGCAGCGCCGCTGTGTTTAATTACAAGGTTCCCTGCGCCAACATGGCGAGGCTGGGCAGAATCCTGTACGGGTATTCCCCCATGCCGTCCCCCTATAATAAGGAGTTGCGGCCTACCATGACCCTGTACAGCCGCATTACTCTGATACGCACGCTTCCGGGGAATCACGGCGTTTCCTACAACCACTGTTATATAACGAAAGGAAGCACGAAAGTGGCCACTATCGGCATCGGTTATGCGGACGGCTATCTTCAATACCTGTCCAACCAGGGAGCGAGGGTGTATATCAATGGCCAGTACTGTCCGGTTTTGGGCCGTGTGACGATGGACCAGATCATGGTGGACGTTACTTACATGGACCATGTGGAGACCGGAGACCTGGTGGAAATCATGGGGCCTAATGTAAGCTGGGAGGAACTGACGCGCCGTGCCAATACCATCCCCAGCAATGTGCTGACCAGCATCAGCGCCCGCGTGCCCCGGATTTACGTGTAGAGGAGGATGCCGGTTGTTAGCTGAAGCGGTGCAGATACCAGGTGATTGAAAGCTGTTGCCCGTTGCCCGGAAAAAATCAGGAGTTTTGTTTGCAGATATGTTTTTCCCGACAGACACTACCGCTGGCGGATCTTATTCCAGTCTTCCGGTTCCAGAGCGCAGGGATCCGGAGCTACCCAGTGGCCCGGTTCTATTTCCACAGGGGTAAGGTCCGCTCCCACCGTCTCCGGATAGGAGGGGTGCTGGATGCGGTGGCCGAAAGCAGAACCAAGCGGCGGGTTGATGGGGGAAGGGACGTCTCCCGGCAGAGGCTGGTGCTTGTTGGCCCTGGCGGGGTCCGGTTCCGGGATAGCGTCCAGGAGAGCCTTGGTGTAAGCATGTTTGGGGGATTGGTAGATGGTTTCCGCATCTGACATTTCCACGATTTTACCCAGATACATGACTGCCACGCGGTCGGAGATGTGTTTGACGACCGCCAGATCATGGGCAATAAACAGGTAAGAGAGTTTGCGTTCCTCCTGAAGCTCCAGCAGCAGATTGAGCACCTGGGACTGGACGGATACGTCAAGGGCGGAGACGGGTTCGTCCAGAATAATGAGGCTGGGATTTAACGTCAGGGCGCGTGCGATGCCGATGCGCTGGCGTTGCCCGCCTGAGAATTCAAAGGGGAAGCGGTCAATAGCGCTGTCCGGCAACCCCACGCGGTCCAGCAGGCCGCGCACCCATTCCCGGCGCGCGGCGGGGGTGCCCATGCGGTGGATGACGAAGGGTTCCGCTACAATCTGACCGATGGATTGCCGCTGGTTGAGGGATTCCGCAGGATCCTGGAAGACCATCTGGATGTGCGGGCGCAGAGGTCTCATTTTGCGCTGGGAGAGTCTGGCGATATTGTTGCCGTTGAACCGGATGGAGCCCCCGGTGGGTTTCAGCAGGCGGACAATGCTTTTGCCAATGGTGGATTTTCCGCAGCCGGATTCCCCCACCAGGCCCAGCGTTTCTCCTGGGTAAATATTAAAGGAAACGTCGTCCACAGCCTTGACCCATCCCGCTTGCCTCAGGAAGATCCCGGAGCGGACGGGAAAGTACATTTTCAAATTGTCTACTTGCAAGAGAGGTTCCGGCATGGCTGGGAGAAAAAAGAAGTTAAAGGTTGGAGCAACGAGGGCAGGCTTCCACGAAGTGGTCCGGGGATATTTCCACGAGGGGGGGGCGTTCCGTGAGTTCTTCCGCAGGCACGCCCTGCCTTTGGCAGAAGCGGCATCCGGGAACGAAATCCGCAATAGAGGCCACCTGGCCGGGAATGGTGGGCAGTTTGGTTTTGCGCACGGAACTCAGCTGAGGGATGGAGGCCAGCAGTCCCTTGGTGTAAGCATGGCGGGGATTGGCAAAAAGTTCCCGGACAGGGGCCTTTTCCACCACGCGGCCAGCGTACATGACGACTACGGAATCACAGCTCTGTGCGATGACGCCCAGGTCGTGTGTAATGAGGATGGAGGATGACCCCATTTCCGCCTGAAGATCCTTGAGCAGGGACAGGATTTGCGCCTGAACGGTAACATCCAGGGCCGTGGTGGGTTCATCCGCAATGATGAGTTCCGGATGGCAGGCCAGGGCGATGGCTATGACGACGCGCTGGCGCATGCCGCCGGAGAGCTGATGCGGAAATTCGTCCACACGCTGTTCCGGAGCAGGGATGCGAACGCGCTGCAGGAGCTGGATGGCTGCATCCCGGGCTTCCTTGGCATTCATTCCCCGGTGGAGCATCAGGGATTCCCCAATTTGCCTGCCGATACTGTGCACGGGATTGAGTGCCGTCATTGGTTCCTGGAAAATGACGCCGATATGGCGGCCGCGGATGCCGTGCATGTCCGTCTCTTTTGCCTGGACCAGGTCGCGCCCCTTGAACAGAATTTGCCCGTCCAGAATTTTCCCCATGGGCTGAGGCAACAGCCGGACGATGGACATGGCCGTAACGCTTTTACCGCAGCCTGATTCCCCTACGATGCCTACGCAGGTTCCTTTGGGGACGGTGAAGCTGACGCCGTCCACCGCTTTCAACAGGCCGGATTCCGTTTCGAAGCCGGTGACCAGGTTTTTGATTTCCAACAGGGGGTCGCTCATGTGTTATTTTTCCGTGGCAGAAGGTTCCAGAGGGTCTCCGTTTTCCGGGATGACGGGCACAGACGGCAGTTTGCCGCCGCCATCTTTGTTGTCCAGGCTTTCAATGGAGTCCATGTAGCGGTACTGGTCATACACGGTATCCACTTCCTCGAATGTTTTTCCTTCCCGCTTGGCTTCCATCGTTTCCTTTTTAATATCGTTATCCACCCAATACAGATAACTTTCCATGGGATCAAATACGACGGGGTGGCAGAATTGCGTAGTTGCGCTGTTCGGCCATTTGACCCAGCGCCAGTAGCCCAGTCTGATGAATTCCGTGGTCCAGCAGGGAACCCACAGGGCTTCCTCATCAATTTTCTGCTGCACTTTCCACGTGGCCTTTTGGAGTTCGTCTTCCGTGGCTGCGTTTGTTTCTGCGTCCAGCAGCTTGTCCATTTCCTTGTCCGCGTAAGCGCAGATGTTGTTGGTATAGGTAATAAGGCCTCCACGCTCATCATAGGCGTACCGGGAGTGGAACCCCTGCTCATTCATCGGATGGGGGGGAGTGAATCCCCAGGCCATGAAAGAGGCCTGAGCGCGTTTTTCCATGATTTTGCGGAAAGCTACGGTGGAGTCCAGGGGATCCAGCTGGATTTCCATGCCGCACTTGCGCGCGTCTTCCTTCAGCTTGCCCAGAGTGGAAGCCAGGGAAGGAGATGAATTGGGGAAGGTGATGGCTGCGGTGAGACGGGTACCATCCGGCTTGCGGAGGATGCCGTCCGGGCAGGGGATGGTGTAGCCCGCCCTGGCGAAATAAGCGCGGGCCTGTTCCGGGGAATAGGGGCGCGCCTTGATGTAGGGATTGGTGAATTTGCCGAAACCAGAATTGTAGGAATTGAGCCGCTGGTAGTCTCCGCGGAAAGTAATGTCAATGATGTTCTGGATATTAAGCGCATGCTGGAACCCCCGGCGAACATTGAGGTCATTGAAGGGGGCTTTGGAGGTATTCAGAAAGACTCCGTAAGGGGGGCGGGGGTAAATGGTGTAAAATGTGCTGCGGTTGATGTAGCCGTTGTGGACTTCCGGTATTTCCATGCGTTCGTGCCACAGTTCCGGTTTGGTGATGTTCAAAACGTCCAGCTCTCCGATGCGGAAAAGTTCGATGGCCTTGGAAGGTTCCGCAATGAAGTTGTACACGATTTGATCCACATTATACATGTATTTCGTGAATTTTTTGTCCCTGGCCCACCAGTCCGGCACGCGCTGGAGCGTTACCTGGCGGCCGCGGATGATGCCGTCCGGCTTGACAACGTAAGCTCCTGTAGTGGGCGGTGTGCGCCACTGGTATCGTTCCACGTAGTTGGGGCCGAACTCGCAATAAAAGTGCGGAGGGGAAGGGATAAACAGCGTGCAGTAGTACGGGAGCAGAGGTTTGGCGAAGGGGAGCGTGATGGAAAAGCGGCTCTCATCGTAGATGGTGATGTTGGAAGCGTTCTGGTAGAAAAAGTTGTTGTAGAATACGTCCCGGCTGTATTCCGAAGTGCGGATGTACATGTTCACCAGGAGGTCGATAGCCTTTACCTTGGCTCCATCCGTGTAGCGTGCATCAGGATCCAGTTCAAAGTAAACGGTGCGCCTGTCTGGGGATTCCGCCCATTTATGAGCAAGCCCTGGAATGATTTTTCCCGTAACCGGATGGATGGAAACTAGGCCGATGATGATTTCATCATACAGGGGGCCGCGGAAACCGCTGTTGCTGTTCGGGCCGTTGGGACGGAATGTGTCCGGATAGGATCCGGGGGCCCACTGGCGCAGCACGCCGCCTTTTTTGGCATTCGGGTCTCCTATTTCCGGATTGTCCAGTCCGTCCTCCCATTTCAGGTCCTGGGGAATGTCCGCCGGGGTTTTGAATTTGATGTAGTCGCCTTCCGTCTGCCTGCGGTGAATGACGGACAGGGCCGCCTCATCCGCAATGAGTTTGCTTTGCAGTTTTTCCCTGACTTTAGAATCTTCCTCCTTGAAAAATTTGTCCCGGAGCTCCCGTATTTCCTTTTGCTTGGCGGCTTCCTCACGAGCCAGGCGGTCATTGATCTGTTTGTTCCATCGTTCCGGAAAGGAATCAAATCCCGGAGGGAGCGTGCCGAAAGGCACGTTCGGCTGCCAGCCAACTCCCCGGGATTGGGAGGAATCCTTGCAACCGGTCCCGGCTGTCAGCAAAAGGGACAGCATCACGGAAGAAAGGATGGAGCAGAGGATGGGGGACAGCTTGAGCATAGGGAATGGCAAAACAGGAGTCTTTTATTTGTAAGTAGTGAATTTTTTGGGGTCAAAGGCTTCACGGACGGCCTCTCCGATAAAGGTGACGAGCAGGAGGGTAATCACCAGGGCGGAAAAGGCGGAGGTGACTACCCAGCTGGCGGAAAGATCCGCCAGTCCGTCATTGAGCAGACGCCCCCAGCTGGCGTATGTGTCAGGCAGACCGAAGCCCAGATAGTCCAGGGAAGCCAGAGCCAGAATGAGGGCGGAAACGCTGAACGGAACCAGAGTGACCAGAATGGCGACCAGGTTGGGCAGGATATGAACGAAGAGAATACGGCCGGTGGAAGCCCCAAGCACTCGGGCGGCCGCCACGTAGTCGCGCGCTTTTTCCTTCATGGTGGAGGTTCTGAGCTGGTAGGTCATGGACATCCACCCGAACATGATTAGAAGGCTGATGATCAGGAACATGCCCTTCATGTGAAGGGGAACCATATCTGAAATAATCATGATGATGAAAAGAAAGGGAACCTGGGAGAAAATTTCAATGAGGCGCTGCATGCCGAGGTCAAACATGCCGCCGAAGTATCCCATCATCATTCCAAAAGTGATGCCGATAAAGTATACGATAGGAAGATAGAAGAGTGCGGCTTTCATATTTACCTGGAGACCGCCGTACAAATAGGCCAGGATGTCCGCCCCCTGGGTATTGGTGCCAAGCAGGTGGCCCCCCTTGAGGGGCGGGGAGGGGTGGTAGAAAATACGGCTGATTTTATGTTCATCCGTCTGTTTCAGGAATTCTTCCTTGGTGCCGGGGCCGCTGTAATGTTCCGCCACAATTTGGTTGTTTTCATACGTGGCGCTGTACACCTCCGTTCTGTCTTCCAGCCAGCCGGTGGCCCGGTCCACTTTCTTTCCTTTGCGGAATTTGTAGCTGATGTGGGGGAGGGCTTCTTCATCTTTATGCAAGCGGGAAGCCAGCCCGGAATACGGCTTGCCGCTGGACTCGCAGACGAGGCCGTCTTCATTCACTGTCAGAGCTTCCGAACCGGGGTTGGTGGAATCTCCCGTGGGATCGTACGGAACCAAAGGCATGATGACGAGGGAGGGTTTTCCCGGCTGGCCTGCCTGTTTTTTCAGTTCGCGGTAGTTGGCTTCCGCATCCGCAAAATCTCCGGTCTGGCCAAATGTAGAACCCTTGTATACTTTGCGCATAATGGCCGGAAAGTACCAGGAGCCGTCCTGAACGACAAGGAGGGCCCGCTTGCCCACCAGGCACTGGTCCATACATGCCAATAGCGTCAATACAAGCAAAATGAGGAGGGATACATAGCCGCGGGAGATGCTTTTAAAACGCTGAATGCGGCGCCTGGTGATCGGCGTTGGATGGAACCTCCGGGGACCTTTCAGCATGAGCCAGAAACCGAGGCCTCCCATGACAAGCACACAAACCCAGCCGAACCACAGGAATTTCCCCTGAGGCGTCAGAAGGCCGCCGTTGTTCTGGTCCGTACAGACGATGTTGAGCATGCTCATTTCCCGCGAGACGGTGAAGGGCCAGCTTAATGTGGGCAGGAGCAGCCCGCACAGCTCTCCCACGGCAGTAAGCACCGCCAGAATGACCAAAAGGTATGCCAGTTTTCTAACCATGTGTACTATTCAAATTTAATGCGCGGATCCACAGCGGCCACGATGATATCGGAGAGAAGGTTGCCCAGCACCATCAGGAAGGAGGTAAGCAGCAGCGTTCCCATGATCAGAGCGTAATCCTTGTCCATCAGAGCCTGGTAGCTCAGCATCCCGAACCCCTGGATATCGAAAACCTTTTCCACCAGCATGGAGCCGGCCACAATCAGACTGATGAGGCTGCCCAGAGTGGAGGCAATGGGTATAAAGGAGTTGCGGAAGGCATGCTTGATGACGGCCCCTCTGAAACTCACGCCCTTGGCCATGGCCGTCCTGATGTAGTCCGCGGAAAGGTTATCCATCAGGTTGTTTTTCATCATCATGGTGGTGATGGCAAAAGAGCTGACTACATAGCAAATCAGAGGAAGCACCGTATGGTGCAGCAGGTCTCCGGCCTGTTGCCAGAATCCCATGTCCGCAAAGTCCGGAGACGTCAGCCCGCAGAGCGGAAACCATTCCAGCCGTGCTCCCAGATATACCACCAGTACGGCGCCCAGGGCAAATCCAGGCACGGAGTACCCCAGGAAAATCAGAACGGAAGAGATGTTGTCCACCAGGCTTTTGTGGCGGATTGCCTTTACTACCCCAAGGGGAATGCAGACGGAATAGGTAATAATGGCGCTCAGGATGCCGAAGTACAGGGAAACGGGAATGCGCTCCTTGATCATGTCCCATACGGGTTCATTGTACTTAAACGAGTTGCCCATAGTTCCCTGGAGCAGCCCGTCAAAGCTGGTCTTGTACATTACGGCTCGCCACGCATAGCCCCGAGCCTTGTCGAGGACGGCCTCCGTATTATCTGTCTGTCTCATGCGGTGCGCCCAGCGTTCCGCACGGTCCATGGGAGATTCTATGTCCACGGTCCAGCCTTCCGAGGCGGCTTTCCGGGACGGGGTGCCGGAAAAGAAAGCATCTTTCACGCTGTCGGAATCCTTGTCCTGGCGAACGACGACGACTTGTTCTCCTGTTTCATTCAGATTGATCCGTGTATGCGTATCGGAAATGCCGGAATATTCATCTTCCTTGTCTCCCTCTCCCGCTCCGCCGATTTCCCCGAATTCCTCACGGGAAATGAAAATCTTTTTGGGCAACACTCCCAGCCATTGCAGATAAGCCGTGACGATAGGCTCCTGCAGGCTGTACTGCTCTTCCAGCCGCTCCATATCCGCTTCACTCAGGTTATTGTCGCCGCGCTGGGAGCCGGCTTTCTGTCCGGACAGGGCGCTCATGCTTTGCTGCTGCATCATCTGCTCAATGGGACCTCCCGGAACAAAGCGGGTTATGCAAAAGACGAGAAACGTAACCCCCAGGAGCGTCAAGGGCATGAGAAGGAGTCGTCTGATGATATAGGTCTTCATTCGTCGCGCTGAACTCTACCGATTTGTGGAAGGTGAGGCAAGTAGCAATGCAAATTTGTAAGCCTTTGCTAACATAAGGCGCTGCCCGGTTCTTCTTAAGATGAAAGGGAAACAATGCAATACGGCAGGTTCCCATTTTTTTGGCAGGCCTTTCGGGAGGCGGGGAATCTTACATTCCTTCTCCCAATCGTCGCGCCAGCATGTCCGGAAGACCGGCGGCCAGAATGCGTCTTTGGGCCTCCGCTACATCGTATTCCACGCGGCGCTGGTAGTACACCATGGTGTCTTCATCAAGAACGCCGTAGGCGGCGCGGGAGTCGCCGTCTCTGGGCTGGCCTACGGAGCCCACATTAATCAGATATTTGTTGGTTTTGAGAAGCTGAATATCCCCGGATTCATATTCATGGATGCTTCCTTCATGGCGGATGAACGTGCGTGGAACGTGCGTATGTCCGTTAAAGCACAGAAATTGATTGTCACGCAGCATATTGATGCTGTGGGTAGCCGTATCTACATTCGTGACGTAAGCCCAGGAGTTGGGCTTGTCCTGTGTGGCGTGCACCAGAACGATTTCATTGGGGAGAATGCGCTGGAAAGGAGCGCGGCGAAGCCATTTTTTCTGTTCTTCGGAAAGTTGCTGGCGCGTCCACATCAGGGCATTGTACGCTACAGGGTTCATCCCCGCCGGATTGTCTTCTCCAATGGCTTCCTCATCATGATTGCCGCGCACGGTGGGAATCTGGAGGCTGCGGATGAATTCAAGACATTCGGACGGATTGGCGTTATAGCCCACAACATCTCCCAGGCAGTAAACGGCATTGCATTGAAGCTGTTCTATATCCTTCATCACCGCTTCCAGAGCGGGCAGATTGGCATGGATGTCACTAATCAGGGCTATTCTACTCATGGTATTGTAAGCAAAGAACATAGCACTTTGGGGAGGTTTTGCCAAGCACGTTTGTTCTAAGGGAATCATAGCTGGGGAACAGGGAGCCAGCCTTCCAATGTTCCCTTATTATCGTCTGTTTACTTTACTCACCTTTTGCCGGAGGCAAGGATTCCAGGGCTTCTCTCAGCCCGTCTACCGGATACTTCAGGGAATTGGCCAGATGGCTGGTCATCAGGTCACGTGCGATCTCATCCGTCGGAAACAGTTCCCGGAAGGGGATGCGCTCTTTTTCCGGTATGTTCAGCCTGTTTTCCAGAACAAAAATATTGCTCACCAGGCTGGGGGTCCTGTTGCGGGGATCCTTGAACAGCTCACGGCCCAGTTCCAGAGCTTCTCTGGATTTGGAAGGAACACGGACGAGCGCATAAAATTCTTTGCGGGCCGTAAGGGGATGCGCTCCCAAATCCCGTGCCTTGCGGTAGGCTTCCGCCGCCTTTTCAAAGTCCGGTTGCCGGTAGGTATCGCTATACATGTTGCCCAGCAGGGATTGAAGGTACCAGCTGTCAGGATTGGCGTTGATGCCTTTTTCCAGGAAGCGGCGCCCCTTTTGAATGTATTTGCGGAAGCCTTCCCGGCGTTCCATGGGAGAAAGACGTTTATTGTCCAGATAACTGGAGGAAGCGTTATTGCCCAAATGCCACGATCCGTTGTCCCAGTAAAAATCGGAGTGAGGAGCGAGAGCGGTAACCTGGTTGTAGCGGCGTTCCAGGTTGGCCCAGTCGGAAATCAGGAAACAGTCGAAAGCTTCCATGCTCAGCACGGCCGCCACCAGGGAGCGGAGCCCTCCCAGGGAGACCATGGCAAGTTGTTGTTCCAGATAATCGGAAGAGGAAAGCTCTACCGGATTATCCAGCAGCCCCTCCGCTTTCTCCTGTTCCAGAATATGATTCTGCAAAGGCAGGCGAATCATGCCGAAGCCCAGAAGGGCAATGATGAAAATGACGATGGTCTTCAGCATGATTCGCAATTGGTTCGGTTCAATTCATGTTCAGGCGCTTGCGGATGGCCTTGTCCAGAAGTTCCCATTCCGGCACGGAGGCTCCGGCCTGCCGGGCTTTGGAGAGAGGGTCTCCCCAGATAGCCGTGTATTCGACGGGGCGGCCTTCGTTGTAGTCTACAGCACTGGACGGGATAAAAGCTCCCATGTTTTCCGTACGGGAAAGGTGGAATTCAACCAAATCTTCCGGCAGGGCGTAGCCGCGGGCCCTGGCGGCCTGCACTACTTCCTCCATGATGCGGCGCGCCCGCGCAACGTTTTCCGGGTTTTGGTAAAGTTCCGCAATGCTGATGCCCCCCAGAGCCAGGCAAAGTCCGTTAAACGGGATGTTCCAGACGAGTTTATACCACTGGATTTGCTCTGCGGCGTCAAAGGCGCGCGTTTTGATGCCGGCATGGGCAAACAGCTCGGAGAGTTCCCTGGCTTTTTCAGTCCCTTCCGGCGTGGGGATGAAGGGGGCGAACTGGATGTTGCCCCCTTCCAGATGGTTGACATGGCCCGGTTTTTCCCGCATGGCGCAGATGAAGCACAGGCCCACATAGATACGGTCCGCTGGGATGATGCGGGCAATTTCCTCCGCATTTCCCATGCCGTTCTGGAGTGTAACCACAGTTGTATCCGGTCCCATCAACGGGGGAAGGGCTCTGGAAAATCCGGCGTTTGCCGTGCTTTTCCATGCAACTACAACGAGATCTACCGGGCCGACTTCCTCCGTGTCCCGGTAAACGTTGATGTGGGGCAGGGAGATATTCCCATGCAGGCTTTTCACCTGAAGGCCGTGTTCTTTCAGATAGCCGTATTCCGAACGTACGATGAAGGATACGTCCTGGCCTGATTCCTGGAGTCTGGCTCCGTAGTAGCAGCCCAGGGCTCCGGCTCCCAGAATGGCGATTTTCATGGCGTGCGGCGCGGGTGGTGATGTTTCTCAGAGCCCTTGGACGTTGCCCTTGTCATCCAGATAGATGTGCATGGCGTTCGGTGAGACGGGAAGGGCGGGCATGCGCATGATTTCCCCGCAGAGGGCCACCAGGAAGCCGGCCCCGTTGGCGATTTCAAAGTCGCGCACGGTGATGGTGAAGCCGGTGGGGCGTCCTCGGAGGCGTCCGTTGTCGGAAAGGGAGTTCTGGGTTTTTGCCATACAGACGGGAAGGTCCGTCAGGCGGCTGGCTTCAAACTGGGCCAGCTTCTTTTTGGCGGCGGCCGTCAATTCCACACCGTCCGCCCCGTAAATGTTGCGGGCAATGATGTTGAGTTTTTCTTCCACCGGCAGGGCGGATTCATAGAGGGGCTTGAAAGGGGCGGAACTCCTGTCCGCAGCTTCCACAACCATTTGGGCCAGGTCTTTGCCTCCTTCTCCTCCCTGGGAGAAGATGTCCGCAATGGCGCAGGGAATACCGCGTTCCGCGCAGTGTTTCACGATAGCGTCCAGTTCTTCCCGGGAGTCGTCAAAGAATTTGTTGACGGCGACCACAACGGGGCGTTTGTAGTGGGCGGCAGCGTCCAGATGCGCATCCAGGTTGGCAAGGCCTTTTTTCAACGCGTCCACATCCGTGTTTTTCAGATCCGCAAGGGCAGTACCCCCGTGCATTTTCAGCGCGCGTGCCGTAGCTACGATGACAATGGCCGCCGGATCCAGTCCGGACTGGCGGCATTTGATATCCAGGAATTTCTCTGCACCCAGGTCAAACGCGAATCCGGCTTCCGTGACGGCATAGTCTCCAAAATGAAGGGCCATCCTGGTGGCCAGCACGGAGTTGCAGCCGTGGGCAATGTTGGCAAACGGGCCGCCGTGCAGGAAACAGGGCACTCCTTCCACGGATTGGACCAGATTGGGCATCAGGGCATCTTTCAGCAGGGCCATGACGGAACCGGTAATGCCCAGTTCCCTTGCGAATACGGGCTTGTCATCCGTCGTGAATCCGATCACGATGCGGTTGATGCGTTCTTCCATGTCCTTGTAGGAAGTGGCAAGGCACAGGCACGCCATGATTTCCGAAGCCGGGGTGATATCGAAGCCTGTTTCTCGGGGGAACCCCTGCTTGTTGAGCCCCACGATGATGGAACGCAGGGAACGGTCGTTCATGTCCATGACCCGCTTCCATATGACTTTGCGTTCGTCAATGTTCAGCGTGTGGAAGAACATGGCGTTATCAATGATGGCGCTGATGAGGTTGTGGGCGGATGTAATGGCGTGGAAGTCCCCTGTGAAATGCATGTTGATTTCCTCTGCCGGCGTCAGGGAGCTTTTGCCGCCTCCGGTAGCTCCGCCCTTGCGGCCGAACACCGGTCCCATGGAAGGTTGCCGGAGCGCCAGGCAGACTTTTTTGCCGATGGCCTGCAATCCCTGCGCCAAGCCGATGGAAACGGTGGTTTTGCCTTCTCCGGATGGGGTGGGAGTGATGGCGGATACCAGGATGAGTTTGCCGGGGGCTGCCGGCTTGTCCAATACGTCCAGGGAAATTTTGGCCTTGTTGCGGCCGAAGGGAATGACGTCTTTTTCATCGACGCCCAGCTTGTTGATACAGTCGGAGAATGCAGGTGTAACCATGCGCACATGATGACGGAAGCCCCCTCTTTTGGCAAGAAGGTTCATGGGCATTCCGGACCGGATGAATCAATGAGAGGGAAAGGGCCGCCTTCTTCCTGTCCCGCGACATTCCCCGGATATCCATGCAACTCCGGGAGAACCTCCGGAAATACCCGGTATGGCAGGTTACGCTAAGACGGGGGTAAGAATCAGGGTTGCGCTTTCTGTTTCCCCTCAGCCAGCACGGGACGGTAGTGGCCCGTGATGGTGTGGGAAAACAGGAAGTCTTCTTCCTGCGTTCCGGCGCCTACATTATGAATGATCAGCGGCGTGCCTTCCTCCGTTTTCCGGTCGGAAACGATGCCAATGTGGGGAATACTATCGGACAGGTTCCATGTAACCAGGTCGCCGGGCTCGTAGTCCGCCGCGTTTTCCGTAATGGGAACGGACCAACCTTTTCTGGCAAAGAAGGTACGAAGATTAGGGACCCTGCGGTGATCAATGCTGCGGTCCGTCGTTTTCAATCCCCATATTTTAGGGTATTTGGAAAAGTGGGCCTTCATGTCCTCATGCACGGCTTTTTGAAGGTCCAGGCCGAAGGCCCTCATGGCGCGGATGACCACATCCGTGCATACTCCCGTTTCGAGGGGAACGTCTCCGTTGGGGTAGGGAATGGATTGATAGCCTCCGTTGTAGGAAACCGTTACTCCTACCTGTTCACGCGCCCTGGCCGCCAGCGCGGCGTTGTCCGCCATCAAGCATGCAGGGCAGGAAAGAAACAGGAGGATGAGAAGGGCCGCCGGTTTCATAGGGCAGATGGGGAGGGAAACGCGGAAAAATCAGACGAAGCTGGCAAAGCCGATGTCCGGCCGGCGCTGCATGCCGTGAAATTGAATCTTTTTGATTTCGTTGTGGGCACGCTGGCGCGCTTCGGAGAGGGTATCTCCCTGTGCCACGACGGCCAGGACGCGGCCGCCATTGGTTTCATAACAGTTTTTATCCGCATTCCATTTGGTGCCGGCGTGGTAAACGGAAGCATTTGAAATATCGTCCAGTCCCTGAATAGCGTCGCCGGAATGGGAGGTCTCCGGATATCCTTTGGAGGCCAGCACGCAGCAGACGCTCCAGCCGTTTTGGAAGGAAATTTCTTCCGGCGCAAATTCTCCCTTGGCCCCATGCAGGCAGAAGGAAGCCAAGTCTCCGGAGAGCAGGGGCATAACGGCCTGGCATTCCGGATCGCCGAAGCGGCAGTTGTATTCAATTACTTTTGGGCCGTTTGGAGTCAGCATCAGGCCGAAGTACAGAAAACCCCGGTAAGGCAGTCCGTCTTTTTTTAGTCCGGCTACCGTCGGAGCCACGATTTCCTTTTCAATGCGTTCCAGCATTTCCGGCTCCACCAGCCGGCGGGAAGCCACCGCTCCCATGCCGCCCGTGTTGGGGCCAGCATCGCCTTCCTTGAGGCGCTTGTAGTCCCGTGCCGGGCAGAGGATGAGATAATGGTCGTCCACCAGAGCGCCGAAGATGGAGACTTCCGGTCCGGTAAGAAATTCTTCCACCAGCAGCCGTCCTTCACCAAAACGCCTGTCCGTAAATACTTCTTTCAGGAAAGAGTCTGCTTCCTCCTTGCTCATGCAGACGGCTACGCCCTTTCCGGCGGCCAGACCGTCAAATTTCAGCACGGTAGGATAGTTGTTTCCGATGAATTGCCGGGCTTCCTCCAATGTGGCCGCTACGCGCGCCTGCCCGGTAGGGATGCGGTGGCGGAGCAGGAAGTCCTTGGCAAATTCCTTGCTGGCTTCCAGCTGGGCGCTTTCTTTTACCGGCCCCCAGCAGGGGATGCCCGCACGGGAGCAGGCATTGGCCAGGCCTTCATCCTTGACCAGATAGCTTTCCTCCCCGGCAACGCAGAGATCCATTTTATTGGAAACCATCCAGTCGATCAGCGAGGGCAGATCCCTGGCCGGGATGGGGGTAGCCAGACGGTTGATGGCGTCACTTCCCGGGAAACAGTACATTTCCGGAGCGGAGGGAGATTCCTTGAGTGCCTTGACCAGTGCATGTTCACGTCCACCTTTTCCAATAACGGCTATTTTCATACGCCGCCAGTATGCCGGGACGGACTGATTTTGCCAAGCTGAAATGAACGGTGAGGTTTTCCCTTTTGTCCGGTTGTTCCCATGCTTTTCCTCCATTGCCGGGAATGGGGTTGTACCACTTTTTCTTTTCGTGGCACGGCGCAGCCATTCCGTTCGGGGAAGATGATGTAAAAAGGCCGCCTGACCCGGAGGAAAGGCGGCCTGTAAAAGGAAAGGGTGGTATTTGCGTTTAGAACGGGATTTCGTCGTCCATGTCTCCGAAGTCGTTGGACGGCTGATTGGTGGGGGGCATGGGGGGCGGGTTGTAGTTCTGGGCCGGGCGGGATTGTCCGTAGTTGTTGGAACGGGGAGCATTCTGGTACTGCTGGCGCGGAGCACCTCCCATATCGCCTTCACCGCCGCGGGGGAAGAGCTGGATGTTTTCCCCAATCACGCGCAGCTTGGTGCGTTTCTGCCCGGAGGCTTTATCTTCCCAGGAATCCAGTTGAAGGCGTCCTTCCACAAAGACTCCGCGGCCCTTGCTGAGGTAGTTGCCGGCAACTTCCGCCTGGCGGTTCCAAAGGGTGACGTCCACGAAAGTGGTTTCTTCCTGGCGTTCGCTGTTGTCGCCCGCGTAGTAACGGTTGATGGCAAGGCGGATGTCCGTAACGGCGGTTCCTTTGGGAGTGTAGCGCAGTTCGGGATCAGCGGTAAGGTTGCCCATTAAGAAGACTTTGTTGAGATTGGCCATATAGGATGGGTGTTAACGAGGTGTATGGTATATAGGAAAAGGGCCTTGCCGTTTAGGAGGAAGGCATGTGTTTGGTCGCTAGCAAGTATGGGCCTGCACATGGTCTTGTGCAATACTAAATTACGGAATCGTCCTTCATCATGTCTCCTTTCTACATTGCATTCGTCATGGAACCGTGAAAACTTTACCTCCATGAGTTTCAGGCAGCGGCGGAGAAACGGACTGTTCCGGGTTTCCTGGGGCACATGCCTTTTGCTGTCTGTGCTGGCACACCTGTTTTTGCTGGCGGGGAGCTGCCTGGTTCCTGAAGAATGGCTGGCTTCCCCACGTCCGGCTGAAGCGGCGCGGAGGAAAGTGGCTGTAAGCGCGCGCATGGTAAAGAAAGTGGAACCTCAACTGGAGAGCCGGAGACAAGAGCCCGCGGAATATCTGCCTGCCGTCGTGAAGACCAATGAGGAGCAGGAAAGCGCCACCAGGCCGGAAGTGCCCAAATTCCAGAGCAACAGGAACACGCGGGCGGAAGGCGGCCGGAAGGATCCGGACGGCGACAGGGATATGCCCGCCCAGGATGGCGTGGAACGGGAAAACGGAGAGATTGTCCTTTTTAACCAGGAAAGGCAGGATGGGGATTTAAGCCATGAACGGGACGGCAACAAAAACGCCTCCCCCGGAGCTTCTTCCAATGTTCCCTACCAGCCCCTGGAACCATCCATGCCGCCTGCCGGTCATCCCGGTTCCCTGGCTCATTCTCCCGTCAAGAAGGGAGAGCCAGGCAAATCGGAAGAGGAAAAAACGGCCCGACAAAACATCCGTCATGCACAGGAGAAGGCCATGCAGCTTCCCCATGCGGTAGTGTTGCCCAGCCCCGGAGATTCGGAGAAGCCGGATCCGCTTGAGGAATTGGCCAAAAGCATTGCGAAAGGGGCGGACAATCCTCCCCTGAATCTTCCCAATCTGGATTTGGTGCCCAATACAAAACCGGTTCAGAAACAGCCCTTGTATGATCCCATGTTCAATGCGGAGAGCCAGCCCGGCTTCAAGACACATGAGCGGAAGACCAAGCAGGTCGGCAAATTCAGCTTTGGCCGCCGTCCGACATTGGATGTGGAAGCTACGCCCATGGGAACGTACCAGGCGATCGTTTACCGGGCTATCGGGGAACAATGGTACCGCCAGTGCGATTTGAACCGCGACCTGATTGTTACCGGAACTGTGCGCATCCGCATCCTGATTAACAAGAATGGCAAAATTTCGTCTATGAGGCAGACTTCCCGCGTGGGAGCCAGCGAGGTACAGAAGTCCTTTACCTTCCTCGCCATCAAACTCGCCAGGCTTCCAGCGATGCCCCCGGAGGTAAGGAGTATGCTTGTGGGGGATTCTTTGGAAATGTATTTCGATTTCAATTTTTAACAACCTACCATCCTGCAACAAATACCATTCACAGATATATGATGATGAACTTGATCAAAGACTGCATTACATTCTTCCAGGCAGGCGGCGTTTTCATGTACCCGCTGGCAGCCTGTTCCGTTCTTCTTATTGCGGCCGTTATTTACCGCATGTTCAATATGAAGAAGAGCCTCATTTGCCCCGTCGTGCTGACCAGGGCCGTGGAGCAGTACACCCGCGGCGCCGTGGGGCGCACTGAATTGGAGAGAATAGCTGCGGATTCGGATTCCGTGGAGGGCCGCCTGGTGCTGGATGCGTTGAATGCACCGCTGGAGGATGAAGCCTCCCTGAAGGAAATGATCCAGGTGAAGGCCCGCGAGGAGTTTGTAACGCTTCAGGCGGGTCTGCCCCTGCTGGACATGATTGTGATGATCGCACCCATGTTCGGCATCCTGGGAACCGCCAGCGGCCTGGTGCAGATTTTCAGCGTTTTCGGAATGGATGAGAGTCACGGCATGATTGCTCAGGGGATTGCCCAGGCTCTGAATACGACGATTGCCGGTCTCGCCATCGCCACTCCGGCCGTGATTGCCCACGTTTATTATTCCCGCAAGCTGGAGCGTATTTCCGCCTCCATGGAAGTCCTGCTGACAGAACTGGTTTCCTTCCGCTGCCATCATTCCCAACGCTGACAAGGCCATGCAGTTTTACCGCAAGAAAGCAAGGAGCATGGGGGTGCCCATCGTCCCCATGATTGACATATTGACCATTCTGCTGATTTTTTTCATTGTCCATACGCAGTGGAAGAAGCCGCAGTCCCTGCTTAAGATAGATGTACCCGGAGCGGAATTCATGGAGGGGACTCCGTCTTCGGAACAGCGGGCCGTTCTGACCGTGACGGGGACATCCGCCATTTCCCTGAATGGCAGGCTGGTGGAGATGAATGAACTGGCTGCTGCCCTGGAAGCCTTGAAAAAGGAAAATCCAGGCGTCAAACTGCAGCTTGATGTGGATAAAAAAGCGGAGTTTGGCATCATTGTCGGCATTTGGGATGCGCTGACGTCTGTGGGTATTGACGCAGGTGAGGTTCCTGCCAGAATAGAAATCAACAAGCCCGGCGCACGGTAAGCGCCTTAACATATATATTATCCCCCTCCCGATGTTATTGGAAATAGCACAGTATGGAAATCCGGTATTGAAGGAAAAATGCCGCCCTGTAGAACATTTTGACGACAGCCTGAAAACCCTGGCGGAAAATATGCTGGAAACCATGTACGCAGCAGAGGGCATTGGCCTGGCGGCTCCCCAGGTGAGCATTCCCATTCAACTGGTAGTGATTGATATTCCGAAGGAGGAAGAGTCCGTCACCTGGCTTAAAGTGAACGGAGAGGACAAAGAGCTTTCCGACATCATGCCCTTGATGTTTGCCAATCCCGTTCTGGAACCTTACGGCCCCATGCATCCTTTTCATGAAGGCTGCCTGAGCGTGATGAAAATACGTGCTTCCGTCGTGAGGCCGGATTTTGTCAAGGCTACGGTGCTTCTGATTGACGGAAGAGAAATAACGATTGACTGCAACGGCCTTCTGGCCAGATGCCTGCAGCATGAATGCGACCATTTGAACGGCATCCTTTTTGTGGAGCGCGTTTCTTCCGCACAGAAGATTACCCTGCGCAACAAATTGAAGCGTCTGGCATTGGGATATTAGCTTTCCGTCACTTCCCTCAGGCCTTCATGACAGCCAAAGGAGGGGGGGCAAAGAAGACCGCATTCCGGAACCGCAAAGTTTTTACAGCCGGGAACCGTCCCGTGATGTTCCCGGCAGACTACAATCCACCCGGGTTCGCAGTATTCGGAAGAGAAGAGGTCAGGACGCTTTTTCCGGATCCGGCTGAACCGGTTTTCCGGATTCCCTTTTGACGCGTATTTGCAAATCCGCCAAAGCGTTCATGTAGTAAATGTACGCGTCAAAGGCAGATGCATACGGCGTGAAGGAGTTCTCCTTCTGCATGTAGTGGAAGTGGTCCGCACTCTGCAGTTTGCGCCAAACGTGGGTGAGATCCTTGTCATGGGCTGCCTTGACCGGTTTTTCCAGACGGTAGATTTTGCGGAGGGCTTCATCCTGCATGACGTTGCCATTCCAATGGGACATGGTTCCAAAAGTGGAGCAGGTCATTTCCTGGGTGCACTCACAGACGGAAATGGGCTTAATTTCCTGCGCTACTTCGGACGGAGTCATGAACCGGTTGCCGGCGTCTATGCAGGCGAGAATCATCGTACGCCAGAATTCGAAGACGCCTGTAGCGTCAGACTGGCGTTCCCCCAGCGTTTCATAGTCCATGGACAGGGTAGTGACGCTTCCCTGCTGGTGCGTCAGCCAATCCGCGAAAGTGGTGGGGGAAAGCGGGTATTCCGACCATTCCGGATCAGTCCGCATGATTGCCAGGTCATTGGAGAGTTCCCGGTTGCGGAAGATAGTGGTGGTGTTATACACCCACGGAGCCAGGAAGACTTCATTGCTGGTGAATCCCTTGAGCATGGCCGGGTTGCCGTCCGCCATGATGCCCTTGAAGCCGAGCGTTTCCGCCTGCGCCGCAATGGCGTTGGAGTACAGCATGCCGGTATTCATCAGCACATCCGTTTCCTGATGGAAGAGTTTTTTGAGAAGCTCCCGGTGTTCTTCAATCTGTTCGGCAAATTCCTGAGGGGAGTAAACGGATGCCAGGGAATTGTAATAAGGCATTGCCAGAAAGTCCACACAGCCGGTTTCCGCCAAATCCTTGAATGCGGCAATCAGGTCCGGCCTGTGGTACAGGGCCTGTTCCAGAATGACTCCGCTGAGCGCCAGCCCAAAGCGGAATTTGCCCCCGGTGAGTTCAATAAGCTGTTTCATCAGCCGGGTTGCCGGGAAATAACAGCGTTCCGCCACCGTGCTAAGCACGCGGGCATTCAGATCATCATCTTCATAAAAGGCATGTTCTCCAATTTTGAAGAAGTCATAATGAATCAGCCGGTTGGGCTGATGCGCAACGAAAGTGAGGGAAATGTTGCTCATGGACGGGGTGAAGAAGGCTGAGAGTTATGGAGTAGGGTAAAAAGGCGTTTTTAGCGGTTCAGCACATGTTCATAGACCCGGATAACCTTGTCTGCGGCGGCATCCCAGGTGGAGGCCTTGATGTCCTCCGTGCTCTGTTCCACTACTTTCCGGTACAATTCCTCATCCGTGCAGAGATGGACGATATGTTCCGCCATCTTGTTGACGTCCCAAAAGTCCGCTTTCAGGGCTCCCTTCATGACTTCCGCCACGCCGGACTGCTTGGAAATCACGGCGGGAATGTTGAATTGGGCCGCCTCCAGCGCAGAAAGGCCGAAGGGCTCCGATACGGAAGGCATGCAGTAGATGTCCGTGATGGAGAGGAGTTCATTGACTTTGTCCTTGTTCAGGAAGCCGGTGAAGTGGAATTTGTCGCCCACGCCCTTGAAGGCTCCGGATTCAATCAACTGGCGGAGTTTTTCTCCCGTACCGGCCATGACGAAGCGTACGTCGTCCGTCTGTTCCAGAACCTTGGCGGCAATCTGAAGGAAGAATCCCGGGCCTTTCTGAGCCGTCAGGCGGCCCAGGAAGAGTACGAGTTTTTCCGGAAATTTTTTCTTCCCTTTGAAGACTTTGACCGGATCCGCTCCGTTGTGAATGGGAAATATCTTATGGGGGTCGATGGCATAGTGCCCGCTGGCGATGGTTCCCGTGTATTTACTGACCGGGATAACGGCATCCGCCTGTTCCATGCCGAATTTTTCAATGTCGTAAATCCAGCCACGGGCATCCGCTCCGGCACGGTCAAACTGGGAAGCGTGCAGATGCACCACCAGGGGCTTGCCCGTGGCTTTTTTCACTTCCACGCCAGCCAGATAGGTCATCCAGTCATGGGCGTGGATAATGTCAAAATCCTGCTGAAGGGCGACTTTTACCGCTATTTTTGAGAATTGAATGACTTTCAGTGCCAAATCCCCGGCGTAAAGGTCTTCCTTGTTCCTGAACAGCTGAAGGTCGGCTTCATGCGTTTTGGAGAAGGTGATGCGGCCTTCCCTGGTGAACTGTACCACGCCGGATTCCCCTTCCACGGTGGTGTAGGGGTCCAGTTCAATGGGCGCGCGCTCCACCAGGGCAAAGCTGTCATAGGAATATTTCCGGTCCACTTGCTCCACTTCCCGATAGGAGACGTTATTGAGACCGGTGAGCTGGAATCCGTCAAAAAGGACGGAAGGGTCGGCCTTGGGAACGATCACCCTTAAATCCACTTTTTTTGCCAGCGCCTTGGAAAGACCCAGGCAGGCAATGCCCAACCCCCCGTTGACCAGGGGCGGGAATTCCCATCCTAATGTAAGAACTCGAATTGTGCTCATCGGTTGATGTGGTTTGTCGGTGCCGGGAAGGATACGGACTCGTGCCGTGTTGTACACCAACGCAATAAAACCAGATTTTTCATGTTCGGTCTAGATTAATATGAATAATTTTACTCTAATAATGAAAAGAAAAGTGCTGCTTTAGTTCAATCTTGCGTTCGTCATGAAATTGATTTAGTCTGGACTGAACGCTTTTGATCCTCTCTTCCGTCCGGCTTCAATGTGCTCCGTTTCCAACATCCCTGAAAGACGAAAAACACCTCCTCTCCGGGGGAGTCTCGTCAAATGGGAGTACACGAATACGGTTTCCAAAATAACTCTCAGCGTGTGTCTTGCTGATGCCGGTATTGTCCGCGTAACGTATTTCCCCGGAGCGGTGCCGGAAGACGAGCCGAGTTATGCCGTAAGCCCCGGATATTCCGCGCCGGGAGCGGAAATCCGCGAGTATGATGAGGACGGGGTTCATGTCGTTGAGACGTCCCTGCTCCGCATCCGCATTCGCACGGAGGAGCAAAAGGTGGATTTTTACGATGTTGCTACGGATGAGCCCCTGCTGACGGATGAGGGCGGATTCGGTCGGGAGAGCAAGGACTGGACTGGAGACGCCCGGGTATGGATACGGAAAAATCTTCAGGAAACGGAGCATTTTTTCGGGCTTGGGGACAAGCCGTGTGCCTTGAACCTGAGGGGTAAGTATTTCTCCATGTGGGGAGCGGACCATTATGATTTCCATGAGGAATCGGATCCCCTTTACAAAAGTATTCCCTTTTTCCTCAGTTTGCGGGAAAGGATGGCGTACGGCCTGTTGTTTGACAACACGTGCCGTTCGTATTTCGACTTCGGAGCTACGGATGAAAAGGTTCTTTCCTTCGGGTCCTTCGGGGGCCTGATGAATTATTATTTCATTTACAACAACACTCCTCTGGACATCATCTCCGCTTATACGCGCCTTACCGGTACGCCTGAATTGCCGCCTTTGTGGGCGCTGGGGTACCACCAGTCCAAGTGGAGCTATTATCCGGACAAGGCCGTATACAATCTGGTGGAGCGTTTCCGGGGCTTGGGCATTCCGTGCGATGCCGTGCATCTGGACCATCATTACATGGAACGGAAGGAGGGATTTACTTGGGACAAACAGAATTTTCCCGACGCGGAAGGAATGGTCCGCGCCCTGGAGAAGGACGGTGTGAAGACGGTTCTGATTGTCAATCCCGGCGTGAAGGTCAATCCCGCCAATCCGGTCTGGAAAGAGGGGATGGAACGCAATTATTTCTGCCGCCGGTCGGAAGGCAATTTATTGTCGGAAGAAGTATGGCCGGGACTTTGCAATTTCCCGGATTTTACGGCTCCCGCCGTACGCGGATGGTGGGCGGATCTGTTCAGCAGGGATATTGGGAAAATTGGCGTGCGCGGCCTCTGGAACGACATGAACGAACCTGTCGTTTTTCCGGACCGCACTTTCCCGATGGATACGCGGCATGAATATGACGGCATGCCCTGTTCCCATGAAAAAGCTCATAACATTTACGGACAGTGCATGGCGGAAGCCTCCTGGCTGGGCATGAAGCGTCACGCTCCGGACCGTCGACCTTTCCTTCTGTCCCGGTCCGGTTTTGCCGGCTTGCAGCGTTTTGCCGCCACATGGACAGGGGACAACCGGTCCAACTGGGAACATTTGAAGCTGGCCAATTTCCAGTGCCAGCGGCTTGCGGCTTCAGGCATGTCCTTCGCGGGAGCGGATGTGGGGGGATTCATGGGGCATCCCACCCCTGAATTATTTTGCCGCTGGATGCAGATGGCTTCTTTCCACGGTTTTTTCCGTAATCATTCCTCCGGGGAGTTCGGCGGTCAGGAACCATGGATGTTTGGACAGGAAGTCACTTCTTACGTGAAAGCCGCCATAGAGGGACGGTACCGCCTGCTTCCCTATATCTACACGCAATTCCGCCGGTACGCGGAGACGGGCATGCCCGTTCTGCGCTCTCTTGCCCTGCAGTGTTTTACCAACAAGGACACCTACTGGCGGGGGGCGGAGTACTTCTTCGGCGACCATTTGTACGTCATTCCCATTCATGAGCCGCAGGAAGGCGGCCGGTTCCTCTACATTCCGGAGGGCGTATGGTATTCCTATCACACGGACAGCCTGATGGAGGATACCGGAAAGGATGTCTGGGTGAAGTGCCCCCTTTCTTTCCTGCCTGTGTATGTCCGTGGAGGGGCGGTGATTCCCCATTGGCCGGTGCAGCAATATGTAGGGGAGCTACCCCGCCCGCCGTTGACGCTGGATGTATGGTGGGCGCCGGAAGGGGAAGTGGCCTCCCATTTGTATGAGGATGCCGGGGACGGGTATGCATACCGGAACGGGGAATGCGCCGTGCATGAGTTCTTTTACCGCGGCGGCTCCAGTTCCCTGGAGCTGGACTGGAATTGCGAAGGGGATCCCTGTGCATTCCATGAGTCCGCAGAAGTGGTTTTACACGGTTTGCCTGCGGGGATTTCCGTCAGCGCATGTATGGACGGCGTTCCTTGCCGCGGCGTAGCAAGAGAAGGAAGGGTATGGAGAATACCGGTGAAAGGCAAGTTTGATACGCTTTCCGTTTGCTGGACGACGGAATAATGTTGTTGCCGTTAAGAGCGGGAGGCGACCGACGGAATTGTCATGGAAGGTGGAAACTGCGCCTGACCGTATCCCTTTTTAGTTTCAGCTCCCGCCATTCATGCGTCAGGGTGGAGGAAGCCACTACGCCTCCTCCGGCGCAGAGGGAGAGCTTCTGCCCCTGCCAGTACAGGGATCGGATGCCTACCAGGCAGAAAAAGTCTCCATTTTCCAGAAACCCGAACGGGGCGCCGAAACGAAGCGGACAGCGGAGACGTGAACGCCAGTTGTCCAGCTGGGCGAGCGTTTTCTCCGTGCGGGGCTGGGAACCCAGGGCGGGGGTGGGGTGGAGCAGCCGTATCCAGTGGGCCGGAGTATGCTGTTCATCCGATTCCAGTATGAGGTAAGTAACAAAGTGGATCAGGGTGCCCAGGTTCAGCACGCTGCGTGCCGTTCTTGTGACGCTGCCGCAGGGGGACAGGCGGGAAAGAATGCTGCCCGCCACGATTTCATGTTCGCGGATTTCCTTGTCGTCGTTGATGAAAACCCCTTCATCCTCCGGGCGGGCCGTTCCTGCCAGGGCCATTGTCTCCAGGCGGCGGCCCTGCTGGTGGAACAGTGTTTCCGGAGTGATTCCGCAGAATCCTTCCCGTTCCGTCCACCAGGCGTAGGGATAATGGGACGGAGAGCTGCTGACGGCCCGCAGGATGAGTTCCCGGGGTGTGTGTTGGGGCTGCATTTCCCCGAACTGAGGCATCGCCGGAACGCTTTTCACCAATTGCCCGGTGGCGATTTGTTCCATCATTTCCGCAAAGACCTGCGCGTACGCATCCGGAGAAGGTTCCATCCACCGGATTTCCGGAGCGGGCGGCAGAGGGCTTCCCTCCGTTGAAAGAGAAAGAAGGGCGGCCGGTATTTTCCATGGCCGCGGGTCGTCCAGACGGAATGTATCAATATAAAAGGCGGGACCGGAATCCGGTGGTTCCGCTGATTCCCGGAAAGGCCCCGTTCCGAGAAGAAGGCCGCGGGAAGGGTGCTTGATCAGGGCTCCGGAAGTCAGCGTTTTTATGTCCATGCGCAATTCATGTTAAAATGTCGCCGCCGGGAATTCCAGCTATTTGAATGTTTGTGAAAGTGTGGATGAGACGGGGGTGACTGTTTTATGGGCGTCTCCGTTTTTCTGGGATGTCCCATGGATAGCATGGGCCTGAAAAAGAAGGGGGAAATCCTTCATCCCCGACGCCTTTTTCCCGTCTCTGAAGAAGCGGTCGGATGGCGTATCTTTCCTTGCCAGAAGCGGCCTCCCCTTCTGTTTCCTGAAGCCCGTGCGCCATGTCACGTGCGTTCCCCTTTTGAATTGACGGGGAAAAGCGCTCAAGTAAGCTTTAACAAGCTTGCGTCCCCATGCAGATGATGAACAGACCAGTACCAGCAGTTCCCTCCGCCGATATTCCGGTAAAGGCCATGCTGGCAGAGGTGCGGAAGCCGCTGGGGCCCGTCTGGTGGAGCGTGTTTCTCGCCTGCGCATTGCTGGCGGTGTGGGGCATAGGGTGGAGTTCCTGGCGCATTGCCGCAGAGGGGGCAGGCGTGCTGGGGGTGAATAATAACGTAGTGTGGGGGCTGGACATTGTGCATTTTGTTTTCTGGATAGGCCTGGGGCATGCGGGCACCCTGATTTCCGCCGTCCTGCTGCTGACGCGCCAGTCATGGAGAAGCCCGATTGCGCGCGGGGCGGAACAGATGACCCTGTGCGCGGTCATCTGCGCCGCCGTTTTCCCTGTGGTTCACGTGGGGCGTGTCTGGATGGCGTGGATGGCTTCCCCCCTGCCGGAAGTGAGCGGAATTTGGCCGGATATGGCCTCTCCTTTGATGTGGGATGTCATGGCTGTCAGCACCTATTTTCTTCTTTCCCTGTTGTACTGGTATATCGGCCTGGTGCCGGATTTCGCGTTGCTGAGGGACTGCTGCAAGGGCCGTCTGAGGCGCCGGTACGGGTGGCTGGCGCTGGGCTGGCAGGGTACGGGGCGCCAATGGCGCGCCTATGAAAAGGCCAGCCTTCTTTTTGCGGTTATTCTGACTCCTCTCGTGGTATCCGTTCATTCCGTGGTGAGCTTCGATTTTTCCGTGACTCAGGTGCCGGGGTGGCACCAGAGCATTTTCCCGCCCTATTTCGTAGGAGGGGCCATCCTCAGCGGCATGGCGATGGTTCAGTTGATTCTGCTGGGGGTGAGCCGTCTGATGGCCGGCAGCGGTGTTCGCCGGGCCGTTACTCCGGCCATTCTGGATTTAAGTTCCCGGTTTGTTCTGGCCCTGAGCCTGGTGATGGGGGCCATGTATTTGTGGGAGCATCTGGCCGCCATTCTGAATGGAGGCTCTCCGGAGCCGTTTCCGGGCAGAAATCCCGTGAATGCCGTGTTCATCATCGTCATGGTTGCCGGGAATGTGGCGCTGCCCCAGTTGTTCTGGTTCCGCTCTCTGCGAACCAACCGCTGGGTGATTGCCGCCGTGGCTCTGGGCGTGCTTGCGGGCATGTGGATGGAACGTTTCTGGATTGTCGTGAATTCCCTGAAAGCATCCCTGCTTGCCGCCAACATCGGAGATTATTTCCCAAGCGCGACGGATTTGGCCATGATGGCCGGGAGCGTGGGGCTGTTTATGGCCCTGTATATGGCGCTGGTGCGTGTGGCTCCGTTTTTTTCCCTGTGCGACGTGCGGGAACAGCAATCCCTGAACAAGGAGGGCGGGGCATGAAAAAGGCCGTCATTTCCGGCTGGGTGCTTTCCTTCGGTTCGGAGAAGGCTCTTCTTCAGGCCGTCCGCGTGCTGGTGAAGGAGGAAAATTTGCGCTGGGAAGTTTGCGCGCCTTACCCCTGCGCCGCCGTCCGGCTTGCCAACAGATACGCCGGGAAGACCGTGGGCGCAGGCGTCCGGCGGTGGGCTGCGGCTGGCGGTATCTGCGGGTTTCTGGTCGTGGCCCTGTGGCTTTACTGGACGCAGTTCTGCGCGGATCCCCTTGTGGCCCAGGGCAGGGTGCAAGGCTGGGACAACTGGCCCGCATACGTTCCTCCCCTGTTTGAGGGAACTTTGCTGGGGGCAGGATTGCTGACCGCCGCCGGCTTCCTGAAGGGGGCTTTTCTTCCGCAGTGGAACGACTGGGCGTTTGAGTGTGATTTTTTCAGGACGGATGAGCACGGAAACGGTTACTTCATTCTGCTGGAAGGTGGATGTGAAGGCCATGCCGCCGCCCTGGTTGATGCCCTGAACCCGGATGCTCGCGAGCATGTTCATAGGAAAGGAGGCCGGCCATGAGAGGCGGTGTTATGGCAGCGGCTGCCCTGGTTCTGCTGGGGGCGCTCTGGTTTCTGGCGGGGGATGACGGTGGGAGAAATGCCGTTCCCCGTTTGTTTGACAATATGAATGATCGCCCTCTGGCGGATGCCCAGCAGGTGGGGATGCCTTCCGCCCCCGCAGGTCGGAAAACCCGCCTGACGCCACCCCATTCCGTGGCGCAGTCCCTGGGCATGGGCGGAACTGTTCGGAAACGGGAGGGTGACCGGGATTCCTTTGCCGCGGAAGGTTCCTATTTTTCCTCCGGCCGCATGCAGGGCGGAGAAGAAGATTCCATGCCTCTGGAACTGGGCGGCATCTCCCGTAGCCGTGATGTGCAGGCGGAGGGGCGTGCGCTTTATCTGGCGCATTGCGCCGTTTGCCATGGAGAGGACGGAGGAGGACGCGGCAGCATGGCCGCTTATGACACCTATCCGCAAATAGGCTCTTTCCGGGATGGAAAGTACGCTTCCTATTCCCCCGGAAAAATGTTCAGGAGCATTCGGTCGGGGCAGGGGAACATGCCCGCTTTCGGAAATATTCTCACGGCGCGGGAAATCTGGTGTCTGGTGGCGTTTATCCGCCATTTGCAAGCGCCGCCGGAAGAACCTGCCGTTAAACAGAAGGAACAACATCCATGAACAGCAATACATCTTCAACAGGCAGGAAACGCCGGGATCGTCCGGCATTCGGCTGGGCGGGGCGTCCTGCAGCCCTCACCATGTGGATCATTTCCGTTCTATTGTGGTGCGTGCTGATGCGCCAGTCTTTTACGGCCATGCCCTGGGACGACATGACGGTCGCCGGGGAAAGCCTGCAGGAATTAAGAAGGCCGTTCGCCGCTGCCGGAATGGCCACAGGCGTTCTCGGCTCCAGCCTCTGTCTGGGGTGCCTGTTCTGGCTTTGCCTGTCTTCACTGACGGGCTCCGGCTGGGGAATCTCACTGAGAAGGGTTCTGGCGGCGGGGTGCTGGGGGTTTTTACCCGGTGTTCTGGTATTGGCCGGAACAGTCGGCTGCCTGACTACCGTGATTTTTCCGGAAGCAGCCCGTTACTGGGGTGTTGCGGATGTTTCCTCTCCCGGAGTCCAGGCCTTTGGCGTTTTGGATTTGTCTGACTTCTCATGGTGGAACCCGGCGTGGCTGTACGTGCGCATGGGGAGCATTGCAGCGCTTTCCTGGAGCATGGCCCAGGTATGGGAAACGCTGGTTGCGGGAAAAAATGTCTGGCAGCCTTCCTTCCGCCGGGGGGCTGCCGCCTTCTGCATGGTCGTGACGGTGATGATGCTGGGCCAGCTGGGGCTGGATATGCTGGGAGGGACGGGAAAGAGCATTCTTTCCATGTTCCCCGTATACATGATTGCATATGTTCTGCTGGCGTCTCTGGCATTCGCTGTGCTGTCCGCCGTGTTCCTGAGGAGGCTGGACGGAGGGAAGGAGCTGCCATGGCCCCGCCTGGGCGGCATGCTGACGGCCATGGTTCTGGTAAAAGCCTATATTGTGTATTCGCAGTACATGATTACCTGGTACGCCTCCATGCCGGCTGAAATGTCCTTTTATGACGCCTCCGCTTCCTCCGGCTGGTCCGGGATGTTAGCCGCGGCTCTCGTTCTTCAGCTTCTGCTGCCTTTCCTTATTTTGCTATTCCCTGCGTTGAGACGCCGTCCATCCGCTCTGGGCGCCGTATGCGCCGGAGTGCTGTTTGGCTCCCTGCTGGAAGCGTGCTGGATGTTCGGCCCCGGCCTTGGGCTGGATCCGTCCGCGTGGAAGGCATGGCTTCCGTTCGCCCTGCTTCTGGTGGGGATGGCCCTTATCTGCTGTTTTTCCTTCCTGGGGGCTCTGAGTGTCCGCAGGGTGTTTCCCGAACCATAATGAACCGTACCGCCGCCGTTTTTTTTCTGTTTCTCCGCCGTCCGGGCGAGTATTTCCCCCTGTTCTGGCTGACCGGCGCTTTCGTGCCGGGCTTTCTGTGGTCGCTGGCGTACGCTTCCAGTCTGGTTGCGGAGGCTCCTTTGCCGTGGCCGGCCGGTCGCCTCATGTTCGCATTCTACGGCATGCTGGTGTACGGCTGGGCCCTCCCCGTTCTGTTTTCTTTTGCGGCGGGAAACAGGAGCCTGTGGATGAAACCCGCGGAATGGCTCTGGCATGCCTGCGTTGCGCTGGGGGTGGCGACCATTGCCGCAGGGAATGGGAGCGGCGTGCTCCTGATGCCTTTTGACTGGTGGGTCTGCCCGGTTTTTGCCTTCATTGCCGCAGGGGCGGCGTGCTTTGCATGGTTTCGGCCGTTTCCGTGGCCTGTACGGCTGTTGTTCAGTTCCTCCGCCGGGTGTGTGGCGGCGGCCCTTCTGTCGCTGGGATATACGCAGGCATTGTCCATGAATGGCCTGTTGGATGTTTCCACCCTGGGAGGAAGCCTGTCCTGCGGGCTGATGTTTGCCGCCCTGGGAGCGGCGGCGCTCCGCCTGGATATGGCGCAAGGGCGGACAGCCGGAATTCTCTCCGTCTGGATGGCCCTGGTGCTGGCTGCGGCGCCGGTGATTGGAGGGCTGGGGGGGCTTCTGGGGTTCCCCGTGCCGTGGAGGTTGGTGGAGGCCGGCGCCGTCTGGTTTTGGTGCGCCGTTCTTCCCTCCGTTCTGGCGGTAGCGCGTTTTTGGATAAAATCCGGTACGAAGACCGGAATATGGGTGAAGACCGGAGTTTCCCTGCTTGCCTTGCTGGCGGCATGGAACGTATTTGTTGTGGGCGCGCCGGAGCTGATGCAGTTTTCCCTGTCTGCGTGGCATGAACCGGAATTATGGATTCTGCTGGGGGCCGGAGTTTTGATGATGGCGGGGGGAAAGGCCCCCGGACGTTTCCCCGTGGCATGGCGGCTGTTGGGCGCAGGCGTTTGCGGTGTGCTTCTGGCGTATGCCGTGGGCGTGCTTGCCGCCCTGGATGTCCAGGCTTTTCCTGAGGCCCGTCGCGCGGAGCTGATGAGCGGCTGGGTGGGCATGACTGCCTGTGTCCACGCCGTTGCCATGGCTTTTTGCCTGGCGGGCAGCCTCTGCCTGTGGCGGCCAGCGGGAGCGGAAGACGGAGGCCGGGAGCCTTCCCCTCCGTTTTTGCGGCGTTTCTTCTTCATTTCAGCCGTAGCGGCGGCTTTGGCGCTGGCGACGGCTGCGGCCGTTTTTCTGCATGCTCCGCCTCCGGATTTCATGGAGGTCAGGAGACCCGTTCATGATGCGGAAGGTTCCGGCATTTATGCCGCGGAGGGGTGTGCCCTGTGCCATACCCAGATTATCCGGCGTTCCCTGTCCGGAAAAGACTGGCAGACGGCTGTTGACCGCGGGACGGATCCGGATTTCCCCTACCGGGTCAGTGAACCGGAAGATATGGATGCCGAATTCAACAGGGAAGGAGCGCCGCAGGCAGGTATAGCGGCGGTTGGGCCGGATTTAAGCAATGCGGCGGAATATGCCGCGGGCAGGCTGGAATATGAGGATGCCGTTTCCGGCGGCACGCGCCGCGCCGCTCAGGTGCGGGAATGGCTGGCCCTGCATCTTTATCATCCGCGTGAACTTCAGTTCAAAAAGCCCTGGACGGTGTGTCCCTCCATGACCGGCTTTTTTGAGGAACGCCCCGTAGAAGGAAATGCTCCTTCCCCGGAGGCCCTCCCTGTCCGGATGGAACCGGGCAGGGAACTGGTCCCAACGGAGCGTGGGAAACATCTGCTGAACTACCTGGCTTCTCTCCGGAGGGTGGAGCCTTCCCAGAAACGCGGCCGTATTCATTCTTTCCCGGGGATGTCCCATATTCATCCGGATTATGCCGCGCATCCTCCCGCCGTGGACATGGAACGCCTGAAAAAAGCGCGCGCCGCTGCCGTCATGGAAAAGGGGAAAGGCGTGTATCTCTCCAAATGCGCCATTTGCCACGGCAGCGACGGCATGGGGGACAAGGTGACCTATCCACCCCTGGCCGGGTCCGAGTGGCTGAAGGAAAAGCCTGACGCGGAAATCGTCAGGATCATCCTCCAGGGGCTGACCGGCCCCATCACGGTGAATGGAAAGGAATGGGATTCCACCATGCTGCCGCCTGGCATTACGAATTCCCGGGATCTGGCCAATCTCCTCACATTCCTGCGCCGCCAGTTCGGCGGGGTGGAGAAGGCGGCCTATACGCCGGAGCAGGTGGACGCCATCCGCCGGAAGCTGTGACGGGAGGGCCCCCGATTACAACGTTTCATGCTCCTGAACGGAAATGGCTGCAAATGCCATTCTATGATTTAAATGATAAGTCCGCACTTTCTGCGGACAGAAACGTTGTAATCGGAACAAATGCCAGTGCCGCCAATGGCACGGACAAAGTTGTGATAGGTTACCTCTTCCACCAAAGACAACCGGGGTACCGTTGTGGGTTCCTCGTCCGTGGGCACCAACTCCGCCGGAGTCGCCCTGGGGGGGGGATCATATTAAAGTAGGGAATTCCTGCGTTTCCGTAGGTTCCAGGTTCAATACGGACCACTGTTACATGGGGATAGTCCTGGGTTATCAGAGTAATACGTCCAATGAATCGGAGAAGCTCCATACGGCCACGGCTTATTCCTTCTGCGCGGGCATGGGTTCCCGGATCAAGGGGGGGCCTTCTGCATAGGCATCGGCAGGGGGATTTATGTGGAAGACGGCGGCTGCGGGCACAGCATCGTTCTTGCGGCTATGCCAAGTCGGAAGTGCCCAACGGCATCGTGATTTCCGGCGGCCACGCGACGGCCACCCGATGTGGTTCGTCAGTCCGGGCGTCATCAGCGGGGAGATGATGCTGGATAGGCAAGCCCTTTTAGATTTCTACAACTTCCTCTTTCGTGATGGCATTGTAGGCCAGTGTTATCCCTCCAAAGCCGGAACAGGGGGCCGGAGGATTGTCCGGGGCAATGTCCTTTGCCAGCAAATCCAGCGGGTATAATTCCAGTTTGGTGCCGGGGGTGCTGAAAAATACCACGTCGGGATTGTCCCCGGTCTCGTCCGTTTTAAAACCAAGCTTGTCCCGGTAAAATTGCAGGGACTTTTTCATGTCTATGACTCCAAGGCAGATGACGGTTACTCTGTTCATGTTCTTCTTCATGGAATTGACGAATAGCCTGTTTTCTGTTTAATGTTTTGCGGCGCCTCCGCCAGGAAAATGTGTTTTTCCCGGTTTTGTTAACGTCTGGTTTTATGGTGAAAGAAACAGAGCCGTCCGCTGGTAGTTAAGGAACCTTTTCATGAAACTTCCTTCCTCCCGCATTCCCTGGCTGGACAACATCCGTGTTTTTGCCTGTATTCTCGTTATTGCCAGCCACATCGTGGGGCAGTTTTTTGTGTCGCCTCCTTTCACTCCGGACAATGAAACCTTTGCCTGGTCCTCCTTTTATACGGTGCTGGTGCGGGTCTCCATCCCCCTGTTTTTCATGATTTCCGGTGCCCTCCTGCTGCCCGTTCGGGATACGACTGGGCAATTCCTAAAAAAACGCTTTACCCGCGTCCTGTTCCCCTTCCTGTTGTGGTCTGCGTTTTACACTGTTTTTCCGTGGAGCTATGAAACGCTCACGGGGGACAGCTTTCACTCCGTCTTCCCCCTCTCACGGGTCACGCCGGACCTGGAAACCATGGGAACGAACCTGCTGCTGATTCCACTGAAATTCAGCGTAGGCATTCATCTCTGGTACCTCTACGTGCTGATGGGCCTTTACCTCTTTTTGCCAGTCATATCCCCCTGGGTGGAGAAAGCGGGAAAGGCTGCTTTTGCCTACTTCCTGCTGCTGTGGACGTGCACCCTCTTGTTCCCTTATCTCCAGACCATTTTCCCCAGCTATCTGGGAAAATGCCCCTGGAATGAATACGGGGCCCTGCATTCATTCTCCGGGTACCTGGGTTACATGGTGCTCGGCTGCTTTCTGAGGAAATACCTTGGGAATGCCTCCTTCGCCCGCACAGCCTGCTGGGCCGTTCCGTGTCTGGCCGCGGCCTTTTGGTTCACCCTCCATTTCTACCGGACGTCCACGGCTCTGGCCCAGTCCTCAAGCGGCGACTACATCGGCTTCGCCAGCATTAATGTGGCCCTCATGTCTGTGGCCGTCTTCGTTCTCTTCCAGTCACTTCCCGCGTTCAGAGCCGGGTCCGCGCCGCAGCGGCTCCTGGCTGATTTCTCCAGCATGAGTTTCGGCATCTACCTGGTCCACTTTGTGCTGGTGGGAGCCGTTTACCGCCTCTTTGGCATACTCCATCTGTTGTTCCTTCCGGCTTCTCTTTCCATCCCGCTGCTGACTGCGGCGACGTGCCTGGCAGCCTGGGGAATCATCAAGCTGCTCTCCTTCCTCCCCGGCAGCAGGTACCTGATCGGATAAATTCCGGCATGGAGACAAAAAACTGCCCTCCGCACCGTGTGGCGGGAGGGCAGTCCGGATGGAAAAAGCGGGAAAAACAGGGATCAGTTCAGGGCTTCCACCAGCTTGTCCCCATAGGCGGAGCAGGTAAGTTCCGTGGAACCGGGAATCATTTCCGCAAGGTCGAACGTAACCGTTTTTTCGGAAATCACCCGGTCAATGGCCCGGATCAGCAGGTCGGCGGCTTCCGTCCAACCCATGTAGCGCAACATCATCTCCGCAGACAGGATGACGGAGCTGGGGTTGGCCTTGTTCAGTCCTGCCAGTTTGGGGCCGGTGCCGTGCGTAGCTTCAAAAATGGAATGTCCCGTCAGGTAATTGATGTTGCCTCCGGGGGCGATGCCGATGCCGCCTACCTGCGCCGCCAGGGCGTCGGAGATGTAATCCCCATTCAGATTCAGCGTGGCTACCACGTCGAAGTTTTCCGGATGGAGCAGAATTTCCTGGAGGAAAGCGTCCGCAATGCAATCCTTGATGACGATACCGTCGGGGAGCTTCAGCCAGGGGCCGTCCCCGATGGGGAGGGCGCCGTATTCACGCCGCGCGACATCATATCCCCAGTCACGGAAGCCGCCTTCCGTGAACTTCATGATGTTGCCCTTATGCACCAGCGTGACGCTCT
>ULRK01001729.1_pt1 | contig 59347 bp, 41 predicted proteins | sample 1955341 | NCBI WGS metagenome assembly ULRK01 (sample SAMEA4835680, study PRJEB28245) | human gut metagenome | biome: gut microbiome; material: fecal sample | place: Denmark | collected 2008
ACCGCGGATTCGAAATCCGTGTTACGAAGAGAATACCTGAATGAGTGATTTCGAATAAAACGCCCCCTGTTCCAAAGGCTAAGAGGATATGCATTTGCACGTGAAAAGAATCAAATGACGACTTTTTTCGGAAGAAAGCAAGTTTTAAACTATGTTTTAGTATAATAAGAAAATACGGCATTATGTAGAACGGTCTTGCCGCAAGATTTCCATAAGATTCCGGCTTTTGATATCCAGCGAATCAATCATACAAAAAAACAATAAAATAAGCAATTTCAAAAAAATATACTGAAAGGGAGAAAACATTTCGTAATTGTCTGACTTAGATCTCGCATTCGCATAAATGATATTGAAAATACGGGAAAGAGGGGAAGTTTCAACAGACGGAAGAAACAGCCCCTTTAATAGACCCAGGCTGCCGGGAAGAAGCAACTGCGCTTTGCTCCCTTTCAAAATTTTGCCGGGGGAAGGAAGTAAAAACAGGCAGACATCAATGTCTGCGGCGCCTTGCCAGCAATCCTCCCAGCCCCAGGAAAGCCAGAGAGGCTGTCGCCGGTTCCGGAATCTGGCTGATGGAAAGGGAGCTGATGGTCATGGAACAGCCGTTGCCGGACGTACTGGCCCAGCCTCCCAGGGTCAGCCCGTTCAAGTAAAGAACCGACTTGTCATAATTGATTTCCGTTTTGTTGACCAAGGCCGTGTCTCCAAGGAATGCCTCCACATAGGTAGAACCGTTTTCCGCCAGGAAATTGACGGTGAGCTTGCCGGAATAGGTGTCGGAAACGGAGCCGCTTTCCCCGGAAACATTCATATTGTTTCCATTATTGGAAAAGGCCCATGTATTAGTGGTGGTGGAAAAACCGAAGGCCGTCGTCTGCGTATTGTACGATCCTGTGCCCAGGGAAAAGACGGGGCCATTTCCAAGCTGGAGGTTGGAAACGTCCATCACAAAGGAATAGGAGGCCCGGGACAGGGAGATGTCCAGGGAAGAAATATTAATCCATGCCCTTTCAGAAGAGTCAGACAGGATAAGGGTTCCGTTTTCAATGGAGGGACCAGTTCCAAATTTATCAATCTCCACGGAGAGTCCGCCCGTGGTGGAAGCGCCGTTTTCCGTAAACGTATCCCAAGAGGCAAGAAGATCTGCCTGAGAGAAGGGAGCTCCCAGCAACGCAAGAGTCAGAGATATAGTCTTTTTCATAAAATATGCTAATTTGAGGATATTTAAAATATGATGTTTTTTTATCAGGCCGTCAAATCTAACATTATTTCACAGTTTGCTATAAAAAAATCATGCAATTCCATTTGAAGATGTTGTTGTAGCCAAAAATTTTTATCCAGATTTCAAATATTTGATATTCAGTCTATTTTGATTTTTATCCATACAGAAGGACGAATAATCCGTTCTTCATTTTTGTGGGAATTTTTTATTCATTGAGTGAAATTAAAAACGCCTGCCAACAAAAAATTTTACTGAAAAAGCACATTTTCATCCCCTGCTCCGCTATTGGGCATGTATGAATTACCCGTTATCGGAACATCAACGGCCGTTCAAATTATACACCTGTTATTATCATCTTATTCACAAACCTTTTTCCAGAACCTGCATTCTTTTTTCCTCAGGAAAAGCATGAAACAGGAAGACCATTTGGGAAGAAAACAGGGAAAGATTCTCATGCCATCGAAAAATCCAGAACGGAATATACGATTTTTCACAGGCGTTTTTTACTTTCCGTAAATCATCCCCATGCCTTTCCCACACCCTTGAGAACAGGTTCCTTCCATTTCCCCGGAACAGAACGGGAAAAACGTGACGACAATTGTCCTTGTTCCAATGACGGACGAACGGTAGATTTTCCGCGCCATATGAGCGGAGCATCCAGAACAGAACGCCTTGATTACCTGAAAGACCAACTACGTAAAAGGGTTGTCATCCTGGATGGCGCCATGGGCACTAACATCCAAAAATTCAGGCTGGGAGAGGAGGATTACCGCGGAGAACGTTTCGCGGATGCGGCACGCTATCCCAACGATTTAAAGAATAATAACGACCTTCTTGTTCTGACCAGGCCGGATATTATTCTGGATATTCACCGCCGCTTTCTGGACACGGGACGGGTGGATATTCTGGAAACCTGCACATTCGGAGCCACCAGCATCGGCCAGCATGATTATTTCTGGCGCCGTCCGGAGGAAGGCAGCCACAAGGACCAGCAGTATTTCCAGGAGGTGGTGGACGCCCCTGAATTGAAAGCCCTTGTCCGGGAATTGAATCTGGCGGCTGCCGCGCTCGCCCGGCAGGCGTGCGATGAAGCGGAAGCCGCAGACGGCAAGCCCCGCCTGGTGGCCGGGTCCATCGGCCCCATGCCCGTCACCTGTTCCCTGTCCCCCGACGTGAATGATCCCGGTTTCCGCGCCGTGAATTTCCGCCAGCTCAGGCAGGCGTACCGGGATCAGGTGCTGGCCCTGCTGGAAGGGGGGGTGGACATGCTGCTGGTGGAGACGATTTTCGACACGCTGAACGCCAAGGCGGCCCTGTTCGCCATTGAAGAAATTTTTGAGGAACAACCGGAAAACTCTGTTCCGGTCATGGTGTCCGTCACGCTGACGGACAAAGCCGGACGCACGCTGTCCGGCCAGACGATTGAAGCATTCTGGAATTCCATCCGCCACGTGCGCCCCTTCTCCGTAGGCATCAATTGCGCCCTGGGGCCGGACCTGATGCGCCCCTTTGCGGAAGAACTGTCCGGCCTGTCGGATTGCCATATGTCCATTTACGCGAATGCCGGGCTTCCCAACCCGCTCAGCCCTACCGGCTATGACCTTCTGCCGGAGGATATGGCCCGGTTCATGAAGGAATACGCGGACCAGGGCCTGCTGAACATCGTGGGCGGCTGCTGCGGAACCACTCCGGAGCACATCGGCGCCATTGCGGCAGCCGTGGAAGGAGTGCCTCCGCGCGTTCCGGCCTACCAAACGCCCGCGCTTCGCCTGTCCGGATATGAAGCGTACAACCATACGCGGGAAAAAAACACTCTCTTTGTCGGGGAACGCTGCAACGTGGCGGGCTCTCCCAAATTCGCCCGCCTGATTCGTGAAGGAAATTACGAGGAAGCGGTATCCATTGCCCGGCAGCAGGTGGAAAATGGAGCGCTGGTATTGGATTTCTGTTTTGACGACGGCCTGATCGACGGGCCGCAGGCCATGGTCCGCTTCCTGAACCTTGTTTCCGCAGAGCCGGATATCGCCCGCGTTCCTTTCATGGTGGACTCCTCCAAGTGGGAAGTGCTGGAAGCGGGACTCCAATGCATGCAGGGCAAGGGAATCGTGAATTCCATTTCTCTGAAGGAGGGGGAAGAAGAATTCCTGAAAAAAGCGGCGCTGATTAAAAAGTACGGCGCGGCGGTCGTGGTCATGGCGTTTGACGAACAGGGACAGGCCGCCAATTACGAGGACCGCGTCCGCATCTCCAGACGGGCCTATGACTTGCTGGTAAACCGGGTGCAGTTCCCTCCGGAAGACATCATTTTTGACCCGAACGTCCTGACCGTAGGCACCGGCATTGCGGAACACGCCGATTACGCTCTTGATTTCTTCAAGGCCGCAGGCTGGATTTCCCGGAACCTGCCGCATGCTCACATTTCCGGCGGCATTTCCAATGTTTCCTTTGCTTTCCGCGGCAACAACCCGGTGCGGGAAGCCATGCATTCCGCTTTCCTGTACCACGCTACGCAGCAGGGGCTGGACATGTGCATCGTGAACGCCGGGATGCTGGAAGTGTACGACAATATTCCCAAGGACAGGCTGGAGCTGATTGAAGACGTTCTGCTGAACCGGAGGACGGACGCCACGGAACGCCTGACGGACTACGCGGAAAAACTGGCTGCGGAAAAAACCGGAGACGGAAAAGAGAAAAAAACCGTACTGGCCTGGAGGGAGCAGGACGTCGCCAAACGCCTGGAATATTCCCTCATCAAAGGCATTACCGAATTTGTTGACGCGGATACGGAAGAGGCTTTTCAGGAGCTGGGTTCCCCGCTGAACGTGATTGAAGGCCCTCTGATGGCCGGCATGAAGGTTGTGGGACAACTGTTCGGGGACGGCAAAATGTTCCTGCCGCAGGTGGTGAAAAGCGCCCGCGTCATGAAACAGGCTGTCGCCTGGCTCACCCCCCATATAGAAGCGGACAGCAAAGGAGCCGCCAAGGCGGGAAAAGCTGTAATTGCCACCGTAAAGGGGGACGTGCATGACATCGGCAAAAATATCGTCGGCGTGGTGTTGGGCTGCAACGGTTTTGAAATGATTGACCTGGGCGTCATGGTCCATTGCGATACCATTCTGGACCGGGCGGAAGCGGAACAGGCGGACCTGGTGATGCTTTCCGGGCTGATCACCCCTTCCCTGGAAGAGATGTCCCATGTAGCCGCGGAGATGGAACGCCGGGGGATGACCATTCCCCTGATGGTGGGGGGAGCTACGACGTCAGCCCTGCACACGGCCCTGAAAATAGCCCCCCATTATCAAGGAGCCGTGGTGCATACGGAGGATGCCTCCCAGGTGGTTCCCGCAGCCGCCTCCCTGGTGGGAGAAAAAAAGGATTCCTACATTGCCGCCGTGAAGGCCCGGCAGGAGGAATTGCGCAACAATCATGAAAACAAACCCGCCCGAGACCTCCTGCCCCTGGAGAAAGCCAGGGAATTGCGGTGGAAGGGGGCGGAAGGCGGCTATCTTCCCCCCGTTCCCGCCCGTCTTGGCCCGGTTTCTATCGGCAGCCTGCACAGCTCCGTAAGCTGCGGCTGCTGCAGTGACGACCCGCGTTATTACGTAACCGTTCAGGAGCTTATCGAGCGCATGGACTGGACGCCTTTTTTCCACGCCTGGGAGCTGCACGGCACATGGGACCGCGCCCGCCGGGAGTTTCGCGCCAACGACCCGTCCAAGGCTGAGGCGGCGGAGGCGCTATACCAGGACGCCCTCAGCCTGCTGGAACAGGCCGTGAAGGAAAACCGCTACCAGGCGCGCGGCGTCATAGGCATTTTCCCGGCCAATTCAACGGCCAGTCATGATGACATCACCGTCTGGGCTGATGAATCCAGAACCATTCCCCTGGCTACGCTGCTGACGCAGCGCCAGCAACTGGACAAGCAGGGGAAGCCCCGGCTGGCGCTGGCGGACTTCATCGCTCCCGAAGGCGTCAGGGATTACGTGGGGGCCATGGCGGTCAGCATCCACGGCTCCCGCCGCTGGGCAAAGGAATGGGAAGCCAGAAACGACTCCTACCGTGCCCTGCTGGTCAGCTCTCTGGCGGACCGCCTGGTGGAGGCTTTCGCGGCCATCGCCCATGACAAGCTGCGCCTTTTGTGGAATATTCCGGAAGGGTCCGGCGTGCGTCCCGCCTGCGGGTACCCCAGCCAGCCGGACCACCAGGAAAAGGAAACTGTCTTCACCCTGCTCCACGCCCGGGAGGAAGCGGGCATGAGCCTGACGGAAACATGGATGATGCAGCCCGTTTCTTCCGTCTGCGCCCTCGTCTTCTCCCATCCGGAAAGCACTTATTTCTCCGTGGGCGTCACCGGGGAAGACCAGCAGGAGGATTACGCCTCCAGAAAGCGGGCCTCCCGGCCCTGACCTCCCCTTTCCCTTTTATGCAGCATACCGACCAGATACAGGCCCTTTCGGAATTCCTGCTGGAATACGCCACCACCCTCATGGGCGCGGGGGTGCACACCAACCGCGCCGTGCGCAACATTTCCCGCATTGCCGCCGCGTACGGATACAGCGCGGACATGACCATTTTCCAGCGCAATATCACCATGAGCCTGATCTGCAAGGATGACGAGACGCTGCGCCGCACCTCCGTCCGGAAACTGAAACCCCTGGCGTTCAACCTGAACCTGATCCAGCAGCTCAGTGAATTGAGCTGGCTCCCGGTGGACAACAACGTCAGCATTGCGGAAATGGAACAGGCATTCCGCTCCATGGTGCGCACCAAAAGATTTTCCCGCTGGACGGACCTGCTCCTGGTCAGCGTGGGCAACGCCGCCTTCTGCCGCCTGTTTAACGGAGACCTGTGGGCCATGCTGACCGTGTTCGCCGCCACCATGCTGGGCTTTCTGGCCAAGCAGCAGCTTACCCGGTTGAAATACAATCCGCTGGGGGTCATCATCCTTTCCGCCTTCACCGCTTCCATGGCGGCCGCGTGCGCCGTCCTTTTCCAGATAGGCTCCACGCCGCAGATCGCCCTGGCAACCAGCGTCCTGTTCCTGGTGCCCGGCGTCCAGATGATCAACTCCATCATGGACCTGATGCACGGCCACATCCTGATGGGCATCTCCCGCGGCATCCATTCCATCATGATGATCGCCTGCATCGCCATCGGCCTCTCCGCAACCATGCTCATCGTAGGGGTAAACAGCTTATGAATCCGGATCTTATTTCCTCCATCCTTCTGGACGGGCTGATGGCCGCCATCGCCGCCACGGGATTTGCCGTCATCTCCAATCCGCCCAGGCGCGCCATTGCCGTTTCCGCCGTTCTGGCGGCTGTCGGCCACGCTTTCCGCTTTTACATGCTGCACTCCTGGACCATTGACATTTCCAGCGCCACCTTCATTGCCGCCTTCACCATAGGCATGCTGGGCGTCATGACAGCCAAGCTGGTGAAGTGCCCGGCGGAAATATTCGCTTTCCCTTCCCTGCTTCCCATGATTCCCGGCGTATATGCCTATAAGACCATCCTGGCCCTGATGCAGTTCATGCAGGAGAACCAGGACGCGGCCGTCATGAACCGTCTGATCGTGGACATCTGCAAAAACGGCATCACCGCCTTCTTCATCATCTTTTCCCTGGTCATCGGCGTAGCCATACCCATGCTGATGTTCAAACGGTTGAGCTATACACGCATCATCAAGCCGGGGCATTGACCTTCAAACACGGCAGACAGGGCATTTTTCTCTTGCCAGACTGCGCCCCGTGTGGTTTACTACGCCCCGCAACGGCAGAAACGCCTGAGCAGACAGCCCCATAGTGTAATTGGTAACACACCTGATTTTGGTTCAGTATTTCTAGGTTCGAGTCCTGGTGGGGCTGCCAATTCAACCCTCCTTCAAGGAGGGTTTTTTGTTGCCTTTTTTCAGGATTCATCCTCTCCCGGAACGGGCTTGAACGCCATTCCCCCATCATCCGCACAGATTCTTGAAAATCCAGCAGTCGTCCTGCCGCACATGGAACATGCGGGGGTGGAGGAAAATGCCGGAAAGAAGGGTATTCCATGAGCATCGCACACACGGCATTCCGGGACGGTAAAAGCTCTTGCGTTACAGGGATTTTTTTGCATAATCCCCCGGCAGGAATGACGGAAAAACCTATACAACTTGGGCTTGCCGGGCTGGGAACGGTCGGTTCCGGCGTTTACGAAACGCTGTGCCGCAATCATGCCCTTCTGGAAGCCCGGAGCAAGATTCCTTTCAGGCTTAAGCGCATCGCCGTGCGCAACCTGGAAAAGCCCAGGGAAACCGTCGTTCCCCGGGAACTGCTGACGGACGATTGGCAGGATTTGGTCAATGACCCGGAAATAGACATCATTATTGAGCTGATTGGAGGGACGCGCCAGGCTTACGACCTGGTGACGCTGGCCCTCCGTGCCGGCAAGCCCGTCGTTACGGGGAACAAGGCTCTTCTGGCCGAGTACGGAGCGGAGATTTTCAAGCTTTCCGCGGAAATGGGCACCCCCATTTATTTCGAAGCGTCCGCCGGCGGCGGCATCCCCATTATCCAGAGCTTGCAGAATTCCCTGATTTGCAACCACATCAATTCCATTGTGGGCATTATCAACGGAACGTCCAACTATATTCTCTCCGCCATGGGGGAACACGGGGCCGATTACGCGGACGCCCTGGCCCAGGCACAGAAGCTAGGCTTCGCGGAAGAAGACCCCTCCCTGGACGTCAACGGCTGGGACGCCGCCCATAAGGCGCTCATCCTGGCGATGCTGGCCTACGGAACGACCATTTCTCCGGATAAAATTTACGTCAGAGGCATTGAGAATATCACCAGCCGGGATTTCGAGTTCGCCAAAAAACTGGGCTATACCATCAAGCTCCTTGTCGTCATCCGGTACCATGAGGGGCAGGATGACGCCCTGGAACTGCGCGTCCAGCCCTGTTTTGTCCATGACTGGCATATCCTGGCTTCCGTGAACGGCGTGTTCAACGCCATTTCCGTCAACGGGGACATTGTGGGGGAAACGCTGTTTTACGGCCGCGGAGCGGGCAAGAACCCCACAGCTTCCGCCGTCATCAGCGATATCATCACCGCCATGCGTGAAAGCCGCTATCCGGAATACCATACGGGCTTCAATCCCTATGCCAAGGCCTGCGGGATCATGCATATCAATGATACGGTCACTCCGTATTACGTCCGCTTCCAGGTGGCGGACCAGCCGGGAGTCATTGCGGAAATAGCCCGCGTTCTGGCCACCTTCGGCATCGGCATTTCCGCCACCTCTTCCGCCCCCAGCCATATTGATGAAGGCGGAGCCCCCTGGAACGACCTCGTTTTCATCCTCCATTCCTGCCCGTGGGGCCAGCTCCAGAAGGCTCTGGAGGAAATAACCCGCATTTCCTGCGTGGCGGCGGAGCCCCGCGTCCTGCGCATAGAACATCTTCTTCCTCAATCCTAACCTACATATCATCCTGTTACATGGCTCTTATCGTTCAAAAATTCGGGGGCAGCTCCGTCGGCACCATTGACCGCATCCGCAATGTAGCGCGCCGCATCCATGAAACCGCCAGGGAAGGCAACCAGGTGGTCGCCGTCGTTTCCGCCATGAGCGGCGTGACGGACAAGCTGATCGGGCTTGCCAGGGAATTGTCTGAAACGCCTTGCGAACGCGAACTTGACGTGCTGATGGCCACCGGTGAACAGCAGTCCATCGCCCTGCTCTGCATGGCCCTGCATGAACTGGGGGAAAAAGCCGTGTCTTTTACGGGGGCGCAGGCCGGAATCACCACATTCGGCAGCCACACGCGGGGGCGCATCCACGACATTGACCCAACGCTGATGAACAAGTACCTGCAGGAAGGCAACATCCTTATCTGCGCCGGCTTTCAGGGGGTTACGGAAGAAGGAATGGTCCAGACGCTGGGCCGCGGCGGTTCCGACCTCTCCGCCATCGCCATTGCGGCTGCCCTGAAAGCGGACGTGTGCCAGATTTTTACAGATGTGGACGGCGTCTATACCTGCGACCCCCGCGTGGTCAAAGACGCCAAGAAAATACAAACCCTTTCATATGACGAAATGCTGGAAATGGCTTCCAACGGGTCCAAGGTGATGCAGTCGCGTTCCGTGGAATTCGCCAAAAAATTCGGTGTCGTCTTTGAAGTTCGCAACTCCATGAACAACAACCCCGGTACAATCGTGCAAGAAGAAACCCCCTCCATGGAAGCCGTCGTCATCCGCGGCATTTCCATTGACCGCAACCAGGCCCGCGTCACCATTACCGGCATTCCGGACCAAATCGGCTACACGGCCCAGATACTGGGCGCCCTGGCAGAAGCGGAAATCAACCTGGATATGATTCTGGCCAATACTGCCCATGACGGCTATGTCCGACAGTCCTTTACGATGCCCTCCAACGAACTGGGGCGCGCCCAGGCCGCCCTCAAACCGGTCATGGCCGCTCTCGGCTCCACCGTCAAGGTGGAAACGGAAGCGGGGCTGGCCAAGCTTTCCCTGGTCGGCATCGGCATGCGTTCCCACTCAGGCGTGGGAGCCACCGCTTTCAAGGCCCTGGCGGACGCCAACATCAAGACCGGCATGATTTCCACCTCGGAAATCAAGATTGCCGTGATGGTGGATGAGTCCGATATTGAGGAAGCGGCCCGGGTAGTGCATAAGGCATTCAATCTGGGAGCCTGATCTTTTCAGTATTTATCAACTCTTTTTTCCGCGCCGGTTCACGTTCCCGTGAACCGGCTTTTTCATGCGGCAAGAAAAGCAGCCCCTTCCCGGAAGAGGAACGCCATCCCCCCCGTTTCCTTCCAATTCCCGAATGAAGGAAGGGCGTCTCTCTCCGCATGCTGTTGCGGGAGGAATGGCCGTCACAGGAACACAGGAGAATGACGCCGCCCTTTCCCTGTTCCGGTTTTACCGGTCTGCCGCCTGCTTTTTCAGCGTTCACACAACATCCATACCTCCAGGAATGGAAATTCTCCGGCTTTCCATGCAGGAGAGGGAATTCCTTACAGGTACGGAGCAAAAAAGGCGCAACAAACAGAAGGTTCATCTACAGGGAATCAACCGTCCTCCGCACCGCGCAGAGGCTGCCGCAGTCAATCCCTTTTACTGCACTCGTATCGTCTGCTCAATCAGTTCGTTCAGGCGCGGCGCAGTAACGCCGCCAACCATATCTTTCAGCTTCATCCCTTCCAGATACAGAACCGTCAAAGGGACGGCTTCCAAGCCATATTTGCGCGCCAAGTCCGGATAAGCATCCGCATCTATCAGCACGGCAAACGCCTTGCCGTCCTGCGATTCGGCATAAGATTTTACCGCCTGGACGTAATCCATGGCGGGGCGGCTCCATGAAGTGTAAAAAACAAGAAGCACCTTGCGGCCGGAAAGTTCCGTAAGCTGCCGCATGTCCTCTCCCCTGTAATCTATCCACACGGGGGCCTTTTTCTTGGGTTTTGAAGGGGGGAGGACTTTTTTGGGAGGGTCAAACGTCCTTTCCAGAGGGCGAGGAGCGGGCTTTTTTTCCGCATAACGGGCGCGCCGTTCACTGGAATCGTCGCAACCGGTCAGGCCGCCCGCCAGCAGACCGCAGACCAATATGAACAAGCCCTGTTTCATTCGCAGGCAAGTATGCCCAGAGAAGGCGAATTTGCAAGTCTGAAACCTGCCCCCGCTTTTTGCATTGCCCCCGTCCCCGTCTTTCTGCTATGGTGAAAATCGCATGAGCAGCGTCCCTCCACTGGAATTTGCAGGGGTTTCCCATTGGGCGGCTCTGGCCGTTCTCCTGGCGGCGGGAACCTGCATCATGGAGCTGGGGCAGTCCTACAAGAAAACCGTCAGAAACCGCACCACTTTCTGGCTGGGGGCGGCCTGCCTGTTCAGCCTGTTTCCCGACCTGGCCGCCATGCTGGCCGATGAACCGGAAAAGAACTGGGCATGGATGCTCCCCCTGCATTTCTGCTCCGTCATGCAGGTGGTGTGCGCCCTGAGCCTGTGGATACCCTCCCGGCGGCTGCGCTCCGTGGCCTATTACTGCGTGCTGTGCGCCACCCTTCAGGGCCTGGTGACCCCTTCCGTGGCCCATGATTTCCCCTCATGGACATATTTCGCCTTTTTCCTGTCCCACGGCCTGACCGTCATTACGGCCCTCTACCTGCCTCTGGCGCTGAAATGGAAGCCGGCGCGATGGGACTTCCTGTGGGCTTTTTTGCTGGCGAACGTGTACCTGGCCGCTATCCATCCCGTCAATATGCTCCTGGGAACCAATTACGGATTTACCGTGGCCACGCCTGCCGGAGGTTCCGTGCTGGACTTTCTCGGGCCATGGCCCTGGTACCTTCTGTGGATGCAGGTTCCGGCGCTGGCGCTGATGTATCTGCTCACGCTCCCCTTCCGCCGTTATCCCAAGGGCCGCACGGGCAGTTCCCTGTCCCGCCATTGAAAGGGAATCTTTCTTCCCTGCCCCGCCGCTTCCGACGGAATCCCCGCAAAACGGCCCGCCCGTTTCCGGGAAAAAAGAGCCCCGGAAAGTTCTTTATTGTATAATCGGCTTGAGGATGCCGATGTAGGTGTCCGATGTCCCTGTTCCGCGATAAATGGAATTAATCCTGATTTTGATGGTGTGCACAGGCTGCCTGTAATAAGGAGGCACGACGATCTGCGGAGTCCAGTCATCCCGCAGCGTGGCGTCAAAAGTATAAGTTCCGTTCAGCGTCACCTGAATGCCTTTGGGGCGGCTGAACATGGAGTAGGCAATATTCGGGTGCCTCCGGGCTTCCGAATCCTTTTCCGGGTCGGTCACCGGGGAAATGCCGGTCTCCAGCATGATTCCCAGCAGCCGGCCGGGTTTCCTGAGCTTGATTTCCAGGGTTTCCCCCTGGCCGTCCCCGGAAACGCTTTCCGCCCAATAGCCGGAACTTTTTTTCAGGTTGTCCGGTGAACATGGAGCCCCGTAAGGGTCCCTGTCCAGGGTGGAGCTGGCCGTTACATCGTACTGGTCCGTCAAAACGCCTTTTTCTCCGCGGACGGTAATCCGCCCATCTTTGTCCAGCACCCAACCGGGGCCCGGAGTAAGCACCAAGGAGGGAGCGTAAGGCCTGCCGTCCGCTCCCAGCAGAGACCAGGTATAAACGCCTTTGGGAGTTGTCACGATGGATTTGGCATCCGCAGAGGGATCCAGCTTGACGGACTGGTTGGTCATCTCCGAGCTGTACACATTGACCACCGCCCTGGGGGTGCCCCCCGTCCAGGTCATTACCGGAGAGGTAAGCAGCGTCAGGCGCGGTTCCCCCATGTGAACCTTCGGTTCCGGCGTAATGGCAACGTCCTGCGTATAAGGAACGGAAAACTGGAAAGCAAGAACATGGATTCCCGCCTTGTTGGGAACCTGGGCCACCAGCCAGTGAGTTATGCCGGCAATGGGAAACATGGAGGGAGCGTCCGCCTGTAGATGCCGCCCCTCCACCAGGGAAAAATCACATTTCAGATCATCCACGGATGTGACGACATCCTGCACCGCTTTCGTAAAAGGGAGGCTGCGTATGGGTTCCTGCCTGGCGGCATTGGCCTGTTCATCAGGCAGCTCGTACTGGAACGGCACTCCTACGGGAATAGTCTTGCCCTTTACTCCCCTGGGGATATCCAGCGCACAGGTGTAAATCAGGAAAGCCTGGTGCTGCTTCAGGGAAACAGTAACGTCAAGCGCGTTCAGCCGGATTCCGTCCGCCTGCGTCAAATCCATGGGAACGGGCAAGCCGGGAACCGGAGCGATGCTTTGAAAGGATATCTCCTGCTGGCGGGGGCGGTCCGCTTTTTCCGCGGCGGTCTGTTCCTTCTGCTGGGGTTCGGCGGCCATGCCCGGCACGCAGCATGCAATGCCGGCCAGCCAGATCAGGGTAGCCAATCTCATGGCCGTTAGATTAACGCGCTGCAGCCCGTTCATCAAGTCCATTTAGGGGAGGGGGGAAAGGCCTCTTCCGTACCCGCTCTTTTCCCTGAACAAACAGGGGCGGCCCTCCTTTGAACCAGCGACGCCCGCAGCAGGAAAATATTCGTTCCAAACTCCGGAATTGGTCGCTTCATGCCCTTGGAAACGGGCTCCGGGATTCCGCATAGACGTCTCTCTGCCTGAGAAGCGGAAAGATGGCCCCATGGCATATGACAGGTAAAAACAAACTGAGGGGCATCGGAGGGCTTTTTCCTGCCGAAAACCAGCATAATTAACTCATTAACAACAATCAGCATCCATCATTGCGTATTTGCAAGAAGACCGTATTTTTTTGCCCACCAGGCGCTGTTAACGCACTCCTATTACCAGTTTTTTATGAACAGCCCGTTTACCGGGAGACCCTCCCAAACGCCCTGCCGCCCCCCCTCGCCAAATAAAAAAAGGAGCATGCAGTAGACAGGAAAAATCACGCAAGACAGAAGATTTTTTTCTAGAAAACAGGACAAACAATACAACATATAGCATACCTAAAAAAATACTGTACAATATTTCCTTTTCATCAGGATTATTTTTCAGTAGATAATGCACACGCTATGCGCCGCCGCCCCACGACGAAGCGCAAGCCTTACGGGATTGTTCCCAAATCTTTCTACTTCTCAAGCCAATGACCACAGACAACTCGCAAACCATACTCAAACTGCGTACAGGCCAGGAAATCATCCTCCCCCAGAGGAAAGACCTGCTGGGCGGTTTGAAATTCACCAGAAGATTTTCACATAATGAAGTCCACCCCTATGATGAAGTGGACTGGACGCGCCGCGACGTCCGCATTATGGACTGGAAAACCGGCAAGACCATTTACGAGCGTCTGGGTCTGGAAGCCCCTGCCCACTGGGATGACAACGCCGTCAAAATCACGGCGGACAAGTACCTTTTCGGCAGCGAACCCGGCTCCCTGGAATATGAAGACAGCTTCCGCAATATTTACGACCGCATTTCCAATACCTATACCGTATGGGGATGGGAGGAAGGTTACTTCGCCACGCTGGAGGACGCGGAAATTTTCAATGAGGAAATCAAGGCCATGCTGGTGCAGCAAATATGGGCGCCCAATTCCCCTGTCTGGTTCAACATCGGCCACTGGGAGCAGTGGCGCTGGGGACGCCCGGACCTGAGGGAAAGCTATACAGGCCACGGCAACAAGGCTTACCATACCAAGGGAACCAAGAACAATCTGAAAACCTTCACGGTCCAGTCCACGTATGAATATCCCCAGTGTTCCGCCTGTTTCCTGACGGAAGTGGGAGACAGCATGGAGGATATTCTGGACCACCTGACGACGGAAGGTCGTATTTTCGCGTCCGGTTCCGGAGTGGGCATCAACCTGTCCACCCTCCGGTCCTCCAAGGAGCCCATCAGCGGCAAGGGCCGTTCCTCCGGCCCCATCTCCTTCGACCGCGGCTGGGACCGCATGGCCGGAGCCATCAAATCCGGAGGCAAGACTCGCCGCGCCGCACGCATGGTCCTGATGTTCAGCGACCACCCGGATATTTTCGAATTCATCAATACGAAAAACCGCCAGGAAGACATCGCCAAGGTTATCCTGCGCGAACACAACGTGCATGTGGAGCTCAAGCAGATTGCGGAGACCAAGCTGGTTGCCGGCACTCCGGCGGAAAAGTCCGCCGCCCGCGTCATTCTTTCCCTGCCCCTGGCCACCCGGAACAGTTTTGACCCGCACATGGATGCCCTGCTGTACGGGGAAACGCTCTCCCACCAGAACGCGAACCATTCCGTTTCCCTGAAGGGGGATTTCTGGCAGGCGCTCGCCAATAACGGCAATACCTACACGCGCTGGGTCACGAATCCGGCCCACATTGAACAGACATTCCGCGCCCAGGAACTTCTGGAAGCCATGGCCCAATCCATCTGGGACAACGGGGAACCCGGCGTGCACAATAACGACGTGATCAACCTGTGGAACCCCGTCAAGTCCATCGGCACCATCACTACGTCCAATCCCTGCTCGGAATACGTCTTCCTGAACAATACGAGCTGCAACCTTTCCTCCTTCAACGCCTACCGCTTCCTGATCAAGGGAGAGGACGGAAAGCCCGTTTTCGATGCGGACGCCCTGACCCACGCCGCCCGCCTGGCCATGGTCTGCGCGGACCTGAATGTGGAACGCGGCGGCTTCCCGATTGAAGAAATCGCGGAGGGCACCTACAAGTACCGCACCACGGGCATCGGCTTCGCCAACGTGGGCGGCTCCCTGATGGCCCTGGGCGTGCCTTACGATTCCGACGAAGGCCGCTGGATTGCCTCCCAGCTTTGCAGCGCCCTGACGGCGGCCTGCTGGACGGCCTCCGCGGAAATGGGCGCGGAACTGGGCTCCTATGTGGAATACCCCGCCAGCAAGAAAGACCTGCTCGCCGTGCTGCGCCTGCACAACGCAGCCCAGAAACTGGCAAGCGCCCTGCCCTCCCAGAAGGATTCCAAGACGCTGGACGACCTGATTGAGAACATCATCGCCAATGCCGGAGGGATCCTGCCGGAAGCGCAGGGGCTCACCGCCTCCTATGCCCTGCATGCCTACCTCAAGAGCTTCAAGGCCCCTACCATGATGAACAGGGAGCGCATCGCCCCCGCGGCCAAACTGGCGGAAGCCGCTTCCGACATGTGGGCGAAGGTGATCAAGGCCACGGCGCACCGCAACGCGTTTGTTTCCGTAATGGCGCCCACGGGCACCATTTCCGCCCCGCTGGGCTGCTACGACGAAGGCACCACATCCATTGAGCCGGATTACACGCTGGTGAAATGGAAGCAGCTGGCGGGCGGAGGCTCCCTGAAGATGTTCAACCGCCTGGCCCTGGAAGGCCTCCGCTCCCTGGGTTACCCGGAAGACTTCGTCAATGAAGCCGCTCTGGAAGTGGCGGGCCTGGACGGCCTGATTTCCGCGTTTCAGGGGAATATGGATTCCGTCGTGAACCAGCTCATTGTGGACCCCTGCAATGACCAGGCCGGCCCCGTGCGCCTCGCGTGGCGCCGCCTGCTCTCCGGAACGGAATCCCGCAGTGAAATTCAGGAAAAAGTGGCTTATATCAGCAACCCGGCCAACATGGCCGTGCTGACGGCGGATGAACTTGCCGTAGTCAACGGAGCCGCCCATATTGAATCCATACCGTGGCTGAATAAGAAGGACCTGCCGGTCTTTGACTGCGCCGCCACCAACGGCAACGGCATCCGTGCCATTTCCCCCGCCGGCCATGTGCTGATGCTGGGCGCCCTCCAGCCCTTCATCTCCGGCGCGTGCTCCAAGACGGTCAACATGCCCGTCTCCGCCGGCGTGCAGGATATTTACGATTCCCTCATCATGTCCCACGAGCTGGGCGTGAAGTGCATCGCCATCTTCCGCGCCGGCTCCAAGGCGAATGCCGTTTACGTGGTGGATACCCCGGAAACGCGCATGTTCAAGGCCAACCACGTCTGGGAACAGCTGGTGAATGCCGGATCGGACGCCATTGACGAAATCATCGCGGAGGCATCCAAGCCGCGCCAGCGCAAGCTGCCCGGCCGCCGTCTGGGCCAGACCGTAAAATTCTCCGTAGGCGGCCAGCTGACGGGCTACCTGACGGTAGGCGTCTATGCGGACGGCACCTGCGGGGAAGTTTTCGGACGCCTGGGACAAGTCGGCTCCTTCGCCTCCGGCATGTTTGAAGCTTACTGCAAGCTCCTCTCCACCGCCCTTCAGTTCGGCGTGCCTCTCAAGGAAGTGGTCAAGGGTTTCCGCAATTACTCCTTCGAGCCCTCCGGGTTCTGCCGCGTGGGGGACGACACGGAGGCGGACACCTGCACGGAAATCCGCTCCTGCGCTTCCGTGGTGGATTTGATTGCCAAGATTCTGGCGTGGCTTTTCCCGGAAAGCAACGGCTACCGCCTGCGGGACGTCTTCTCCATCCCCAGCGTCAGCCTTCCGGGCCAGGCTCCGGATACGACGGTAAGCGTGCTGCCCCCCCGCATCATCACCGCTCCGGCGCATCCCGCTACTCCGGCCCTGCCGGAAATTCCCGCCGGAAAGGTTCCGGAAGGAACGATGCTCAACGGCGCCTCCCTCTGCCCGCAGTGCCACTCCCTGGCCTATGTCCAGGACGGCAAATGCAAATCCTGCCGCTCCTGCGGATACAAGGACGGCGGCTGCGGGGAATAAACGGTAACCAGATCATTCCATACCCGCTCTTTCCAGGCGGAACCCGGCAGCTGCCGGGTTCCGCCTGGTGAATTTACGGAGAAGGCATTCTTTCCGGGAAAGACGGTTTTCCGGCCCTCCCGGCCCCTGTCCAACATGAACTTTCCGGGAAGAAGCGAACGGGAACCGCCGCGCGGGGAAAAGGAATGATAGGCGTTTGCCTTGAAATCCGGCAGCATTTCATTCATAGTCCGCCGCATACGTCTGAAGCCGCACCTTTATTTTCCATGAAACCCTACTATACCCTGGCTGACCTTCTGGATGAAGAACATCCGTTTGATGCCGGGGAAACCGTTCCCGCCAGGCTGGCCGTAATCGGTTTTCCCATTGCCCACTCCAAATCTCCCGCCATGCAGCAGGCCGCGCTGGACGCGGCGGGCATTCGCGCCCGGTATATCCGCATCCAGGCCGCTCCGGAAGAATTCGGAGAAGTGGTGCAGCTCCTCAGGGAAAGGGGGTTCACGGGAGCCAACGTTACGGTACCTCACAAGCAGGCTGCCTGTTCCCTGTGCAGCGATACGGACGCCCTTTCCCGCGCTACCGGCTCCGTTAATACGCTCGTCTTTCAAAAGGACGGTTCCGTCTCCGGCTTCAATACGGACGGCCCGGGATTCGCCCGCGCCATCCGGGAGGAATTTTCCGTGGATTTGCGCGATTTGAAAGTGGCCCTCCTGGGCTCCTGCGGCGGGGCCGGGCTTGCCCTGGCCTATACCTGCGCCATGCAGCGCTGCGAACGGCTGACGCTGGCCGGAAGATCGGAAGAAAAGCTTCAGGAGCTTAAAAACAGGCTGAGTTCCTTTTTCATTGACGAACACAGGCTGGAAGGCTCCTCCGACCGCCTGGCGGCCCACCAGAACAATACGCCGCGTTTCAATGCCGCCGTGGAGGAAGCGGATCTGATCGTCAACGCCACCTCCCTCGGCCTGAAGCCTACGGACCCTTCCCCCGTGCCCCCCGCACTGCTTTCCGCCCACCATCTGGTTTACGATTTACAGACGCATGACGATGCCTTCCAGATGGAAGCCCGCTTTCAGGGCGCCAGAGTATCCAACGGCCTTTCCATGCTGGTTCACCAGGGGGCCCTTTCCTTTGAACGCTGGTTCGGCATCAAGCCGGATATTTCCGCCATGCGCCAGGCCCTTGAACAAAAGCATGACTGACACTACCCCACATTTCAACATCCATGCTTTCCGGAACGCGCTGGTGGAATGGTTCAGGCGCGAAGGGAAAGACTACCCGTGGAGGCGGACAACGGACCCGTGGCACATCCTGGTTTCCGAGCTGATGCTGCAGCAGACGACCATTCCCACCGTTCTGGGAAGATATGACAGGTGGATGCGCCAGTTCCCCACCCCGGGGCATCTGGCTGCCGTGGACGAGCAGACGGCCCTGCGCTCCTGGGAGGGGCTGGGCTATTACCGCCGCGTGCGTTCCCTCCAGGCCATCGCCAGGGAAATCGTCAACAAATTCGGAGGACGGTTCCCGGACAATGCGGAAGGGCTGAAACGCCTGCCGGGCATCGGCCCCTATACGTCGGGAGCCCTCCTCTCCTTCGCCTTCAACAAGGCGGCTCCCATCGTAGACGCCAACGTGGCGCGCGTCCTGGCCCGCATTGACAATTATTCCGTTCCCGTGGATTCCTCGGAAGGCCAAAAATACCTGTGGAGCCGCGCGGAAAGCCTGGTGGACCCGGAACATGCCCGTGAATTCAATTCAGCCATCATGGAGCTGGGGCAAACCTGCTGCAGCATCAGTTCTCCGGACTGCCTGCTGTGCCCCGTGCGCCCCTTCTGCTCCGCGGAGCGGCCGGAAACGCTTCCCGTCAAAAATCCCAAGCCGCAAGTCACCCGGGTGGAACACCACGACATTCTTTACATCCGCGGCAAATCCGTCCTGCTGGCCAAATGCCCGGAAGGCAAGCGCCATGCCGGCATGTACCGCTTCCCCCAGAGGGAGGACGAGCACACCCTTTCCCTGCCCCATGTCCTGAAACAAACCTACAGCATTACCCGCTACAGGGTGACCCGCTACATCCACCATGTGACGGATACGCCTCTCCTCAGGGAAGGAGAGGAATTCGTGCCGCTGGACAAAATCCACGGGCTGCCCATGGCCTCACCGGACCGCAAGGCACTGAACTCCCCCGCCCTCGGCAAACTGCTGGACCATATCAGATGAATGACAGATTGACGCCGGAACTTGTCCTCTCCGCCTATTGCCAGGGGTGTTTTCCCATGGCGGACCCGGAAACGGGAGAAATCTCCTTTTACGAACCGGACCCGCGCGCCCTGATTCCGCTGGACGACCGCTTCCACATCCCCCACGGCCTCAAACGGGCTTTGAATAAAAAACCTTTTGAGCTCCGGATGGATACCGCTTTTCCGGAGGTGGTCCATGCCTGCGCCCGGACGGACCAGCCGGAAGAACAATGGATAGACGGACAGATTGAAGAAGCATACGGCAAGCTTCACGAGATGGGCTTCGCCCACAGTGTGGAATGCTGGGACAAGGAAGGGCTGCAGGGAGGCCTGTACGGAGTAGCCTTGGGGAAGGCTTTTTTCGGGGAAAGCATGTTCCACCGGAAAACGGACGCCAGCAAGATCGCCCTGGTGGCCCTGGTGCAATACCTGCGGGCGCATCGGTTCCTTTTTCTGGATACCCAGTGGACAACGCCGCATCTGCTGAAATTCGGAACCTATGAAGTGCCGGCCAGGGAATACCGGAAGCTTCTGAAGAGGGCGCTGGAGGAACAATAAACCATGTTTTACTGTCCGGCATAAACGGTCATGAGATTTTGGAAGATCCGGCAGCGCACCGGATTTCAGAACCTGTTGACGATTTTTTCTTCGGGTTTTGCCATCAATATTTGAAATATCAGGCCCCTCCACGCTCAAACGTTCAAGAAGCATGACTCATGCCGGAATTGACATTGGCGGCACTCCGGGAAAGCTTGCGGAGCATCTTGGAAAAGAAGCACTTCCTCTTCCGCCAGGAGAATTTCGGCCCATGATGCCATTAACATAGGCGGAAGCCGTGCAGGCATGCCCACCCCACGCGCATGGAGCAGTAGGCCCGCAGGTTCAAGCCATATCCGACGAGACCGTTCCGTCTGCTAAAAAGCCCGTGGTTCCGGAGAACCACGGGCTGTCTTTAACCCTTAACAAAAAGGTTTATTCCTGTTCCAGAGCCGCCTGGGCCGCGGCCAGACGGGCGGTCGGGACGCGGTAGGGAGAGCAGCTCACGTAAGTCAGGCCCAGCGTGTTGCAGAACTTGACGGAAGCGGGGTCGCCGCCGTGTTCGCCGCAGATGCCCAGCTTGATGTCCGGGCGGGTGGAGCGGCCGAGTTCCACGGCAATCTTCATCAGCTTGCCGACGCCGTTCTGGTCAATGGAAGCGAAGACGTTCTTCTTGATGATTTCCAGTTCCTGGTACTGCGGCAGGAAGGAGCCGGAGTCGTCGCGGCTCATGCCCAGGCCCGTCTGGGTCAGGTCATTGGTGCCGAAGGAGAAGAACTGGGCGGTTTCCGCGATTTCGTCAGCCGTGACGGCGGCGCGCGGAATTTCAATCATGGTGCCGACGAGATAGTCCACTTTGGCGCCTTTTTCCTCAAATACCTGCTGGGCCACCTTGTCAATGATGGCTTTCTGGATGTCCAGCTCCTTCTTGAAGGCCACCAGGGGAACCATGATTTCAGGCACCACGGCAAAGCCTTCTTCCTGGGAAACTTCCACAGCGGCTTCAAAGATGGCGCGGGCCTGCATTTCCGTGATTTCCGGATAGGCGATGCCGAGACGGCAGCCGCGGTGGCCGAGCATCGGGTTGAACTCATGGAGTTCGGACACGCGGCGCATGATGACTTCCACAGGCATGCCGATTTTCTGGGCCAGGTCAAGCTGCTGTTCTTTCGTCTGGGGAAGGAATTCGTGCAGGGGCGGGTCCAGAAGGCGGATGGTGCCCGGCAGGCCCTTGAGCGCCTTGAAGATGCCCTTGAAGTCCCCCTTCTGGTAGGGAAGGAGCTTGGAAACGGCGGCTACGCGGTCGCTCTTCTTGGTGGAAAGGATCATTTCACGGACGAAGTCGATCCGGTCCCCTTCAAAGAACATGTGTTCCGTGCGGCAGAGGCCGATGCCGGTGGCGCCGAAGGCGATAGCGGTTTCCGTCTGCTTGGGAGAGTCCGCATTGGTGCGCACTTTCATTTTGGTGCAGTCGTCGCACCACTGCATGAGCTTGGCGAAGTTCTGGTAGGTGCGGCTGTCTTCCGGCTTCATGGTCTTGGAGATCAGGACCTGGATGATTTCAGAGGGGGAAGTTTCCACCTTGCCGGCGTATACCAGGCCGCTCGTTCCGTCAATGGAAAGGTAGTCACCTTCGCTGACGGTCACGTCGCCAACGGAAACGGTGCGGTTGTTGTAGTCCACAATGATTTCATCCGCGCCGCAAACGCAGACTTTGCCCATCTGGCGGGCGACGAGGGCGGCATGGGAGGAAACGCCGCCGCGGGCGGTCAGGATGCCTTCAGCGGCAATCATGCCGCGCAGGTCTTCCGGAGAGGTTTCCAGACGGACCAGAAGAACCTTTTCACCTCTGTCCGCGGCTTCCACGCAGCGTTCCGCGTTCAGGTAGATGCGTCCGGTGGCGGCGCCGGGACCGGCGGGAAGACCGCGGGTCAGAACCTTGGCGCTCTTGATGGCTTCACGGTCAAAGATGGGGGTCAGCAGCTGGTCCACCTGGTCCGCAGGAATGCGGCGCACGGCGGTTTTCCAGTCAATCAGGCCCTGTTCCACCATTTCACAGGCAATGCGGAAAGCGGCCACGCCGGTGCGCTTCCCGTTGCGGGTCTGGAGCATGTAGACGGTGCGGTCCTGAATGGTGAATTCAAAGTCCTGCATGTCATGGAAGTGGTTTTCCAGCACTTCGCGAATGCGCACCAGTTCATTGAAAGCGGCGGGCATCACTTCATGAAGGGCGGCAACGGGGGCGGGCGTACGCACGCCGGCCACGACGTCTTCACCCTGGGCGTTCATCAGGAATTCACCATAGAATTCGTTTTCGCCGGAGGCGGGGTTGCGGGTGAACGCCACGCCGGAACCGGATTCCTCACCCGTGTTGCCGAAGACCATGGCCTGCACGTTGACGGCGGTGCCCCATTCGGACGGAATGCCGTATTTCTGGCGGTACACGATGGCGCGGTCATTGTTCCAGGAACCGAACACGGCGCCAATGGCTCCCTGAAGCTGTTCCCAGGGGCATTCCGGGAATTCATGGCCGGTGCGTTCCAGCACCAGCGCCTTGAAGCGGGAGACAAGTTCCTTCAGGTCATCGGCGGAAAGCTTGGTGTCTTCCACGTCCTCACTGCCGAAGCGTTCTTTCTTGATGGCGGCGATGGCGGTTTCAAAGGGTTCGTGGTCTTCGTCCGGGGTTTTCTGCACACCCAGCACCACGTCGCCGTACATCTGCACGAAACGGCGGTAGCAGTCCCAGGCGAAGCGGGGGTTGTTTGTAGCCTTCACCATGGCTTCCACGGATTTTTCATTCAGGCCGAGGTTCAAAATCGTGTCCATCATGCCGGGCATGGATTCACGGGCGCCGGAACGCACGGCCACCAGCAGGGGCATAGCTTCCGTATCGCCGAACTTGCGTCCCAGGATCTGTTCCATTTTGGCAATGCCTTCCTTGACCTGCGCGTCAAGCTGGGCGGGATAAGTGCAGCCGTGATCATAGTAGTAAGTGCAAACCTCCGTAGTGATGGTGAATCCGGGAGGGACAGGAAGGCCAATGCGGGCCATTTCCGCAAGGTTGGCGCCCTTGCCGCCCAAAAGATTCTTCATGCTGCCATTGCCGTCGGCGGACCCTCCGCCGAAAGAATAGACGAATTTGTCAGTAGATGCGCTGCACGCGCAGGAATTGGTGGACATATCGATTATTGTAGTCGAATTAATGATTCTGCCCAAACATCGACCAAAGGAGCCAACAAAAGACCCAATAGCGAGTTAGGGTCGAATGAGGATGCCTCCGGCCCCTTGATTTGTCAATCCGAAATTGTACGGAAAACAAAAATATTTTTCAGAGTTTTTGGGGAAAAGAATGCATGCCAACCCCCTGCTTTTCCAGCCTGTCCCGTCCGGAACAGATCTACCTCCTGGCAACGCCGCTTCCTGTTTTCCGGCAACCCCGGAATTACCTGGGGAGAGAAGCGCAGCGAGTTTCTTTTCACGGCTGCCCGAAAAAGAAAAACGGACGCTTATCAACCGGATAAGCGTCCGCCGAACATCATGTGACCTGTTTTTTACGCCTTGCAGAAGGTGTCTTCATCCGCGCAGTCAGCCTGAACCCACCTGACGGAGGAATCACCGGAAGCTATATGCACGAGGCAATGATACACGGCTTCCTGGTCCGCATCCAGCCGGGCGGCCATCCGGGCGGAGGTTTCCGGGGCGGTTCCCAGAGCCCCCCTTACCCTGCCCAGCAGGGCCAGGAAAGAACCTGCCGCTTTCTTGCCGGCTTCCACGCCGGGCTGGTGGTAGGCGTTGATGTTGACCAGAGAAGCATAGAAGGAGACGGCGCGCTCAAACAGGGCGATCAGCATGCCGAGCGTTTTGGCGTTCACCTCCGGGATGGAAATGGTGATGGAGGAACGGCCGGATTCCGCCAGCGCCTGGCGGGTGCCGCGCAGGAAGCCCTGGAGGAAGTCTCCGCAGGTGGCGCCCGCCTCCACTTCCACCGCATCCGCGGAACATTCGCGCACTTCAATGAAGGTGGCGAAGAAGTTGTTCACGCCGTCACGGAGCTGCTGCACATAGGCATGCTGGTCCGTAGAGCCCTTGTTGCCGTACACGGAAATGCCCTGGCAGACTTCGTTGCCCTCCAGATCCAGCCGCTTGCCGAGGGATTCCATAATAAGCTGCTGGAGGTATTTGGAGAAGAGCACCAGGGCATCCTTATAAGGGAGAACCACCATATCCTTTTCCCCCTTGCCGCCGGTAGCCTTGTACCAGGCCAGAGCCAGCTTCATGGAGGCATTGCATTTCACGCAATCCCGGCGGGTCTTCTCATCCATCAGGCGCGCGCCTTCCAGCAGGTCATCCACGTTCACGCCCTGAAGCACGGCGGGAACCAGCCCCACCACGGACATGACGGAGGTGCGGCCGCCCACCCAGTCTTCCATCGGGAAGCGCTTGAGCCAGCCTTCCGCCTCAGCCGTTTTGTCCAGCCGGGAACCCGCTCCCGTGACGGCGACCGCCTGGGGTGCGAATTCCAGCCCGTTCTTCCTGAAGAAATCTTGAGCCACCAGCATGCCGTTGCGGGTTTCCGGCGTGCCGCCGGATTTGGAAATGACGATGACAAGCGTTTCTTCCAGAGGGAGGGATTCCAGCACCCGGTACATGCCGTCCGGGTCCGTGTTGTCCAGAAAGAACATGTCCAGTCCTGCCGCCGGAATGGCATCCGCCACCAGCTCCGGGCCAAGAGCGGAACCGCCGATGCCGATGACGAGGGCAGCGGAATATTGTTCCGCGCGGGGAGGCGTTATTTTGCCGTCCAGAACGTCCCGTCCGAAAGCTTTGACGTCCGCCAGGGGACCGTCAATGGCGGCTTTCAATTCCGGCGTGGGAGCCAGGGAGGAGTTGCGCAGCCAGTAGTGCCCCACCATGCGTTTTTCATCCGGATTGGCGATGGCGCCGGATTCCAGCGCCTTCATGTCGGCAAACGCCCTGTCTATCCGATCCTGCATGGAAGACAGGAACGAGTCGTCCAGCGGAAGTTTGGAGAAATCAAGGGAGATGCCCAGTTCAGGGTAACGAACGAGTTGTTGTGCGTATAAGCTCATGATGGTCATGGGTTGGAAAAAGGGTTACCGGAGTTTTTTCAGGACGCTTTTGGCCTGCACGTCTCCCTGGTCCGCCGCTTTCTGGAACCATTCCCGTGCTTTGGCCATGTCCTTGGGCAGGCCGAAACCGGTCTGATACATCACGCCCAGGTTATATTGTTCAGAGGCGTAACCTTCCGCAGCCGCCCGGCGGCGCGTGCGGGCCTGTTCCCTGGCTTCCGCAGCGGTAAGGCCCAGAACCCGCGCCGCGTCCGGCCATGAGGCTCCGAATCTGGAAGCGGAAGGGGCATAGCCGGCGGCTCCGGCCTTGCGGTGCATTTCCTCCGCTTTTTTCTTATCCCTCTTCACGCCGTATTTGCCCAGGTCATACAGGAACGCCATGCCCCAGTAGCCACGGGGGCAGCCCAGTTCCGCCGCCTGCTGGAAGCATTCAAAGGCATCTTTATACTTTTTGGAACCCATGGCGAGCACGGCGTCGGAAATGTGGAGTTCCGCCTCCTTCAAGCCGGGAAATTCCGGAATGGCCGCCCATTCCCTTTTCAGTTCCTCCCTGTCCCTTTTGGACTTGGGAGGCATGCCGGACGGACCGGAAAAACGGAAAAGAGGGAAGTAGCCCTCCATGGCTCCCATGTTGCCCAGGCCGGACATCAGGAAAACGCCGGGAGATACCTTCCACATGTGCATGTACTGGATGCGCCCTTCCTGAAGGGATTCCCTGGCTATCCACTCCGGCATGTTCGCCGGTTCCCCGAATTGTTCCGTCAGGCCCACCAGAAGGGCCTTATAGGCGGATTTCAGCCTGGTCTCATATTCGGAACCGCGGTATTTGCTCCGGGAGTAGAGGACAACGGCCCTCAAGCCGCCGGAGGGGTCATAGTCAAAGTTCAGGGAAAAAGTCTGGCCGCCTATGGACTGTCTGGTTTTAAACACGCCGTTGAGCCCGGTGCGTGAAAGGAGGGCGTCCGTGGGCGGCCCTTCAAGCTGCTTGCTCCGCCTCAGGGTTTTCAGCACCTGGTCCTTGTCCATCCCCACATCCAGTCCTTCATAAAGGGCGGCAAGCAAAGGGGAACATGTAAGAGCGAAGAATCCCGCAACATAGGCTAGTTTTCTCATAGAAAAAGCAATTGGGCGGTTTTCTACCAGACCGGAAGAGTTTTCAAAAGGATAAAATGCGTCAGCGATGGAGAGGAAAATTTTTCATAAAATATTCATTTCCAGTCTACCCACAGTCTTTTCAAATAATCCTCCCCGGAGAAATCCGGGGGCATGGGGTCATGGGTCAGGCGGAAACCGGGAACGGCACGGGCCACCATCTTGCGGAATTCCTCGTGGCTGAGCTTGCGGCAGTTGCTGGTGCACAGCATCCAGCCGCCCGGTTCCAGGCATTCGCGCGCCAGGGCCACCAGCTCCCCGTAGTGGGATTCCACCCGGAACACCTTTCCGCGGTCATCCCGGGAAAACGTGGGAGGGTCCAGAATAATGCCGTGAAAGGTTCGCCCCTGCCTGGCGAACCGTTCCAGCCAGCGGCGCGCGTCCCCCTTGCAAAAGTACTGGCCGGAGGGGTCAATGCCGTTCAGAACGAAATTTTCCCTGGCCCAGTCCAGACACGGCTGCGCCAGATCCAGCGTGGTTGTCTGCGCTCCCCCCAGGGCGGCGTAAACGGAAAAGGCTCCCGTATAGGCAAAAGTATTCAGCACCCTCATGCCCGGAGCGCTTTTTTCCCTCACCCGGCGGCGGTGGTCGCGCTGGTCCAGAAAAATTCCCTGGGAATAACCGGCGGACATGTCTATTTTGAAACGCACTCCCTGCTCCAAGGCCGTAAATTGCAGGGGAAGGAGCGGCCCGGCGATCTGGATGGGCGCTTCTTTCTGGTTTTGTTCCAGTTTTTTGTGGAATACGGGCAGGCCCGTATCCCGGAGTTCGCTTTCCAGGTCCGCAGGAATAGAACATCCGCGCGTGGAGACGAGAATACGATCCGCCATCTGATCCACAAAGACACCGGGGATTCCATCCCCCGCCCCGTCCATGACCCGGAACATATCCGTATCCGGCGGAATCAATTCCCTGTTGCGTTCCACGCAATGATGATAATTTCTCTCCACGGCGGAGCAAAGAGTAACGGATGAAGAACGTTCCCGCAATGTCAAAGAAGCAGGAACCTCATTTACGCAGGAACAAGAATCCCCCAGAGAAAAACGGCTTTCCGTCCGGCCCTGTTTTCTCAAACCGGACGATTGCAAAAAATTGCCTGCAAGATTTATCTTGCAGGCAACAACATTTTAACTGCCGGGAAAACAGTTCTTAAGCTCTACGGCGGCGGGCCATCAGGGCCATCAGTCCCAACAGGCTCAGGGATGCCGTAGCCGGTTCCGGCACACTGGCCGTTTCTCCGGAAATAGCCAGAGCATTGAACGTAGGCGTATGGGCGGAACCCGGCGTATTTACCGTCAGAGTGATTTCCCCATTTTCATTGGCGACAACGTCACTGATGGTGTAGCCCGTGGGAGTCCGGGCCTGAATTGTCTGAGAGTTCGCACCTATGGATGGAGTCGCACTGGCGTAGGTATTGGAAGTCACCAGGGAATTCCAGGCGCCGGCGCCTTCAAACGGACACCCGGTAACAAGGGCAATCTGGTAAGAGGCGCCAGCCACCAGACCGGAAATAGTCAGGGAGAGCGAAGAGCCTTTGGGGCCGGAGATAAAGGTCTGCCAGGAGTTTCCGAAAGAAACCTTGTTTTCCATGAAAGAATCCAATCCCTGCGTATCAAAAGAAGTTCCAGAGGAAACCCAGTCTCCGGAGGCGGCGGAAGAAGTAGAACCCAGGTTCGCGGAAGAGGACGCCGTAACCAGGGTCGCAACAAATCCGGAACCGGAATCCGTTACAGAAACAGTTTTGGCAGGAGTTTCCGGAAGGAGGGAACTGTTAAAATCAAACAATACAGTAGCAGCGCTCGCAGAAAGAGCGGATGCCACAGCCAACACGGAAATAGAGGCGATACTTCTCATAAATAGCAGATAAACAACAGCTGATTGGTTAGTAACGGATTGACTATCCGGTGTCAAATTATTTTTTTTAAAAAAAGGAATTTACGCAGATGGCACGGATGAAAAGACGCAACGGAAAAACTAAATAAATGGAAATATATCATCAATATTTCCAACAACATAAATTCCGCAATCTGGTTTGATTAAAAACATAGTATTCATTATCAATGAATTTGCGATCTATAATAGCTGCTATTCCCGAATATATTCAATGTCTGAATTTCTTCACCGGATAGTCAATCCGCTCGCAAAAAAAGAGGCCGGATTCCTCATCCGGCCTCTCACAGGTTATTAACTGATCAACAGGAATTTCCGTTTAGTCAGCGTACTGTTCGTTAAGAGCGTCCATGATTTCCCTGGAAGCTTCCGGAATGTTGGTGCCCGGGCCGAAGATGGCCACAGCTCCGTGTTCCTTCAGGAAGTCATAGTCCTGGGCGGGAATAACGCCGCCGCAGAAGACCAGGATATCCGGACGGCCCTGCCTGGCAAGTTCTTCCACCAGGGCCGGAAGCAGCACCTTGTGGCCCGCGGCCAGAGAGCTCATGCCGATCATGTGCACGTCGTTTTCAATCGCCATTTTGGCAGTTTCCTCCGGCGTCTGGAAGAGCGGGCCAACGTCCACGTCAAAGCCGAGGTCGGCATAGGCGGAGGAGACCACCTTGGCGCCGCGGTCATGGCCGTCCTGGCCCATTTTAGCGACGAGGATGCGGGGACGACGCCCCGTGCGTTCGGCGAAGTCATCCGTCATCTTGCGGACTTCCTCCACCAGCGGATCTTGACCATAGGATTGAGCGTACACGCCGGTAATGAGTTTGATTGGTGCTTTATGGCGCCCGAAGTGTTTTTCCAGGGCGGAGGAGATTTCACCCAGGGAGGCGCGGGCCTTGGCCGCCTTGATGGCAAGGTCAAGGAGATTGCCTTCCCCCGTGCGGGCGCATTCGGACAGAGCTTCCAGAGCGGCTTCGCATGCGGCGGAGTCCCGTTCCGCGCGCAGTTTCTGCAGACGGGCGATCTGGGCTTCCCGGACGGTGGTGTTGTCCACTTCCAGAATGTCAATCTGGGCTTCCTGTTCCAGGCGGTATTTGTTGACGCCGATGATAGGTTCCTTTCCGGAGTCAATGGCGGCCTGGCGGCGCGCCGCGGCTTCTTCAATGCGCATCTTGGGCAGACCGGTTTCAATGGCTTTGGCCATGCCGCCGAGTTTTTCCACTTCCTGAAGGTGGGCCCAGCCCTTGCGAATAAGCTCATTGGTCAGGTATTCCACATAGTAGGAACCGCCCCATGGGTCGATTACCTTGCAGATGGTGGTTTCATCCTGAAGATGAAGCTGGGTGTTGCGGGCGATGCGGGCGGAGAAGTCCGTCGGCAGGGCGATCGCTTCATCCAGAGAGTTCGTGTGCAGGGACTGCGTATGGCCGCAGGCGGCGGCCAGAGCCTCAATGCAGGTGCGGGTAACGTTGTTGAACGGGTCCTGCTCCGTGAGAGACCAGCCGGAAGTCTGGGAGTGCGTGCGCAAGGCCAGGGACTTCGGGTTCTTGGGATTGAACTGTTTGATGAGTTTGGCCCACAGCACGCGGGCGGCTCGCATTTTGGCCACTTCCATGAAGTAATTTTTGCCCTGGGCCCAGAAGAAGGAAAGACGCGGCGCGAAAGCGTCAATGTCAATTCCCGCCTTGATACCGGTGCGGACATATTCCAGGCCGTCCGCAAGCGTGTAGGCCATTTCCAGGTCCGCTGTAGCGCCGGCTTCCTGCATGTGGTAGCCGGAGATGGAAATGGAGTTGAACTTGGGCATGTACTTGGAGGTGAACTCAAAGATGTCCGCAATAATCCTCATGGAGGGATCAGGCGGGTAAATGTAGGTGTTGCGCACCATGTATTCCTTGAGAATATCATTCTGGATCGTGCCGGAAAGCTGGTCCAGCGTGCAGCCCTGTTCCTGGGCGGCGACGATGTAGAAAGCCAGCACGGGGAGCACGGCGCCGTTCATGGTCATGGAAACGGACATCTTGTCCAAGGGAATGCCCTTGAAGAGGATTTCCATATCCAGAATAGAGTCCACGGCCACGCCGGCCTTGCCCACGTCACCCACCACGCGGGGGTGGTCAGAGTCATAGCCGCGGTGCGTCGCCAGGTCAAAGGCAATGGAAAGGCCCTTCTGACCAGCAGCCAGGTTGCGGCGGTAAAAGGCGTTGGATTCCTCAGCCGTGGAGAAACCGGCGTACTGGCGCACCGTCCAGGGACGTGCCACGTACATGGTGGCATACGGCCCGCGGAGGTTGGGAGCCACACCGGCCGTAAAGTCCAGGTGCAGGCAGTCGTCATACACGCTTTCCGAGTAGGTAGGCGGCACGGGAATTTGTTCATTGGTCATCCAGGTTTCCGTTTCGGAAGCCGGGGACGCAGCACCAGCCTTAATTTCAGGATAGGAGGCGGATGCAAAATCAGGAATATTGCTCATTGGATGAAATAGGTTGGTGGTTGTTAGAGGCCGATCTTGTTCTGAATAGCTTCAACAGTATTGTAGCAGTTGGCCTTGACGTGGATGAAGATGTCCACGCCGGCTTCCTTGAATGCTTCCACATGGTCGGCCGGATAACCGGCGAGGGCCACCATCATGTCCGGCCTGGTTTCCTTGAGCGCCTTGCAGAAGGCGGGAACGATTTCCGGATAAGTGTCATCCGTGGAACAGATGACGCACACGGCACAGCCGCTTTCCGCAGCCGCCCTGGCCGCGTCTTCCGGAGTTTGAAAGCCGGACGGATAAACCACATCCAGGCCGCCGGCGCGCAGGAAGTCACGGGAGAAGTCCGCACGGGCCTTGTGCTGGCGAAGCGGCCCCATGTTGGCGAAGAAGACCATCGGTCGGGAACCCTTTTCCTCCACCCATGCGTCGGCCTTGGCGAGCAGGGATTCAAAACGTTCCGCCAGGCGGCGCTTCGGCAGGGTTTCCATTTCCAGAGGTTCGCCGCACTTGCAGTCGGCCCCGGCCACCAGGGCCTTGTTGATGAGACAGGTGGAAAAGCCTTCTCCGGCGGCTTTGCAGACGGAATCCACGCTCATTTCCACTTCCGGGAGCTGGATATCCGCATTCTTGCAGCAGCCGTGCCCCTTGTGGGCGGAGCAGCAGGAACCTTCCGGCACCTCCAGCTTTTTCTCTGCCAGGTTGACATACTGGTTGACACCCACGATGGACTGACGCCGCTGGTCCGCCAGTTCGTAACGCTTGGCGGCGGTGGCGTTTACTTTCTTCTGGATGATGCCGTCCCGGAGGGCCTTGATGATGCCACCTTCCTTTTCGATGCCCTGGAAAAATTCCCATATCTTCCGGGAGGCTTCATCCGTCAGGTTTTCCAGGTACCAGGAACCGCCGGCGGGGTCAACGACTTTGTCCAGATTGCATTCGCCCAGCAGAATCAGCGGGCAGTTGCGGGCAATACGGCGGGAGAATTCGTCCGGCATGCGCACGGCAGCGTCAAAGGGCAGAACGTCAATACTGTCCACGCCGCCCATGATGGCGGAGAACGCCTGGGCGGAACCGCGCAGCAGGTTGACCCAGGGATCCACCTTGGAGAGGGTCCAGAAAGAGGTGCGGGCATGAAGCTTGATTTTGGCAGCTTCTTCGCTTCCTCCGCATTCTTTTACGATGATGGCCCAGAGTTCGCGCAAAGCGCGGATTTTGGCGATTTCCAGGAACAGGTTGGCTCCGATGGAAACCGTAAAGCGCATGTGCGCCGCAGTTTCATCCACGGAGAGGCCGCGTTCCTCCATGGCTCGCAGATAGGCCACGGCAGTGGACAGCATGGCGCCCACTTCTTCAAAGGCGGAAGCGCCGGAGTCCGCGTAAGGAAGCCCGCTGACGCCGATGGTCTGGAAGCCGGGAGCGTTGGCGACGGCCCATTTGGTCATCACGGCCATCTGGTCATAGTAGGCGCAGATGCCCTTCCCTCCGCAGAGGGAGCCCTTCATCACGGCTTTCCCCACCGGGTCATACAGGACGCCGCCTCTGAGATCCGCCGTTTTGACGCCGGCTGCCCTGCAGGTGTTCAGGAACATGGAAAGGGTTCCCAGGCCGCAGGAACCGGGAGTGACATATACGGGAAGCTCGTCCAGCCGGACGCCCCTGAGGGCCGCATCCCAGTCAGCCTGCTTGCGCAGCTTCAGTCCGCATTTGCAGTTGAGCTGAACGTTTACGGCGGTCAGGCCGCGGTCCAGGTCATGCAGAAGCTTGGCGTTGAAGTCTTCCGGAGAGGAAGCGGGAATGCTCTGGGCGATTTCGCAGGGCTTTTCCATATAGCCCAAGGCGCGCGTTCCGCGGCGGTACGGAAATTGCCCGGCAGGCATCACCGGGGAATGTTCATCCCATTTGTTATAAATGGGATGCAGGGTAATTCCCTCCACAAGCTTGGTAAAAAGCTTCTTGTCAAAATCAGCCCCTTTCAAGGCAGCGACTGCTGCCTCGCGCCATTCGGCGTATGTGGCTGGTGCGAATTCTCCGAAATCAATTTCCGGAGCCGTTGTTTTATTTCCCTGTTGCATGGCGAAGTCAATGGGTAAGGCCTAATATGTTGGTTTTTAACTACGCGCAAACCAGGCCAAGTTTAAAGCGCAACATTATTTTAGGAAATCAAACTATAAAGTCCAGCGAGAAAAATACTCCAGTCCGCCCACGAATGCGAATTTGCTTCATCACGCGAGGCAAACTTGCAAAAACGATGCCAATGGCGTAAATACGGGAACAAGCATGCCCCCTTCCACTACCGTCAAACTTCCTGCCCAGCTGGTCAGGCAGCTTCGAACTTTCCGCCGCCGCCTCAGAACGGTGAAGATGCTGGAAGCCGTATGCCTTGCAGGCATTGCCGTCATTCTTTCCTACGCGCTCCTGTATCTTTCCGACAGATTGTGGGAGACGCCCCCCGCCGTAGGCTGGTTCCTGTTCTTCATTGCCGTGTCCGGTCTGGCGGTGTTTATCCCCTGGTGGAGTTTCCGGTGGGTGTGGCAGAGGAGAACGGAAGCCCAGCTGGCGAGGCTGATTTCCCGGACGGACGCGGCCCTGGGGGACCGTCTCCTGGGCGTCATCGAACTGGATTCCGAAAAGCTCGGCCGCCAATACAGTTCCGAAAAGCTGAAAGAAGCGGCCATGGAGCAGGTAGCCCGCGAAGTGTCTGTCCGGGATCTGACGGTGAACATCCCCCGGCCCAGCCACAAGAAGCTGTTCGTCCTGCTGGCGGTTCTCGCCGCAGGCACGGCAGCCGTATGCGCGGTAAGCCCGGAAGCGGCAGGGAATGCCCTGAAACGCTGGGTCCGCCCGTTCAATCCTCCGGAACGCTACACGTTCACCCAACTGGATTCCACCCCGGATTCCCTGGTCATTCCCCTGGGAGAGAGCTTCCTGTATGAGATCCGGCTTGCGGAGGGCACCAAAGCCCGCCCGCAGACGGCAGAGTATTTTTTCCGTAACAGGGTAAGCCAGCAAGCGCCTCTTACGGACGGCACATACAAAATCCACATTCCCCCCATGCAGCAGGCGGACTGTCTGGAGTTTTTCGCAGGGGATGCCGTGCGACGGCTGAAAATCATCCCGAAGAGCCGTCCCTCCCTGCTGGGAGCCGAAGCCGGGGTGGCCTATCCTGCCTATATGGCGCGCGCCAACGGACGGGAAGCCATGCGCGCAGGAATTATTTCCGCCCCGGAAGGCTCTACGCTGACGTTGAAAGTGTCTGCCTCCCAACGCTTGCAGTCTGCGGAGGACGCGCAGGGGAGGCCGCTCCGTGTGGAAGGAAGCAGCGTCATCATTCCGAATATTCTTTTGGAGAAAGAGCCCAGGGAAATAGAGCTCGGATGGATGGACAGCGACGGACTGGCGGCTGCCCGGCCCGTGAAGATACGACTGGAACCCGTTGAAGACAAGCAGCCTTCCATTTACTTGAGAGGCGGAGAAAACGACCGTTACGTACTGGAGGATACCAGCATTGAATTGGAGGTAGAGGCGACGGACGATTTCGGCATCCGGGAAATAGGGGTGGAATGGCAGGGAGAAAAATCCTTTTACGAGGACAATAATAATGGGAACGGAGCCTCAGCGCCAAAACCGGACGGCGTGAACAAACCGGCGCCCGGCCCTCGCGGAGAGAAAGTTCTGGCGGACGGACAGCCCACACAGACAGGCCTGAAAGGCACATTCCTGTTCCAGGCCAGGGCGCTGAAGTTATCTCCCCAGCGAGTCGTCGTCCGCGGGGTTACTCAGGATTACAAACCGGGAGGCAAGCGCGTTTATTCGGAACCCATGATTATCTTCGTCCTTTCCAAGTCTGAGCACGCCCAGATGATCCGCAATGAACTGGAACGCATCACCAGCGAGCTGGAAGGCATGATCCGGCGCATGGACGCCATGGCGGACGAGGCAAAACGGCTAAAAGGAATGGAAAGCGGCGAATTGAAAAATGCGGAGTCACAGGAACGCCTGCACGCCCTGGCCGATGAAGAACAGGCCAGCAGGCGTGAGTTGGGCGACTTGCTCAACCGCTCGGAAAGCCTGTTTAAGGAAGCCTCCCGCAATTCCCAGATAGACCCGGCCGGCATGAAGGAATTCATGAAAGGAATTTCCATGCTCAAACCCATTCCCGGCGGCCCCATGAAGAAGGCCCAGAAACAGTTCCGGGATTCCGCCTCCGAGAACCGCTCCGAGCAGGAAAGAAGGAAAGACCTGAACGACGGGGAAAATTCCCATTCGGAAGCCACACAGGCGCTGAAAGATGCCATGAACCAGCTCTCCAAATCCGCGCAGGACATGGAGGCCAGCACATTCGTGGCACGGCTCAAGCAGGCCGCATCCAAGGAGGATTCCATTGCCCATGCACTGGCCGGCCAAATCAATACCATTGCGGGCATGACCATGGAGGAGCTTGACCCGTCCAGCAGGCGGGAAATGGAAACTATCGCTACCCTTCAAAACGCCTCCACACAAGACATAGGCTGGATTCTGGAAGACCTCAGCTATTACAAGTCACGCACCGGGGAACGCATTTACAGCGACCTGTACAACCAGATGAATGCTTTCTCCCTCCGCGAGAAGCTGGATCTGGTGCACGGCAATATTCTGAACGCAATCACGGCCCGCTCCATTGACGAGTCCCGCCTGTACGCGTCTACCCTGCGCCATTGGGCCAAATTGATAGACGACTATAAGAAAAGCCGCGGTGGCGGGGGAGGCGGCGGGGGAGGCGGCGGCGGCCAGTCCTCCATTTCCGACGCCGAGTTTGAATTCATGCTGAAAATCATCCGCATGATTCAACAGGAACAGGATATCCGCATGCGCACCCGCGCCGCCGAACAGGAACGCCGCAAACAAATCACTCCCCCTGCCCCATGAATTCCGCCAATTTTCCAGCCATGATTCTGGCACTTTCCCTGCCCTGCGCCGCCGCTCCGGACCCCGCTCCGGAATATTCCGCCAGGCACAAGGAAACGGCATCCAAACTGGCGGTACAGCAGGATGAGCTCCAAGCGGACACTTCTGACCTCATTCTGGGAGAAACTAATGAGGAGGTAGTGGAACTGCTGAAAAAATGCCGTCATGCCATGAATGACGCCGTGGATCTGCTGGAGGTTTACAATACCGGAGGTCAGACGCTGGCTGCGCAGTCGGATGTGATTGAATTGATTTACCAGGCAGCCAAGGCCAAGATGACCGGAGCCGACGGCCAGCCCAAGCCGGGAGGACGGGCTCTTATGGACATGCTGCGCCAGTTGCTCGGCATGGATAGTGATGACCAGTCCGCGGAACAGCAGGAAGGTCAAGAAAAGGGGCAGGAAGGTTCCCAGAGAGGCAGCGGCAACAATCCCGGACGCGGAGCGGACGGAAAATCCAATATGGCCTCCGCCCAGGATAAAGGCGTTTCCAATCCGGATATGGCTGCGGAAGCGCGTTCCGTTCCCAAATCCACCGGCATGTCCGCAGACGACATGCCTTCCGAATTCCGCAAGGCGCTGGACGCCTACAACAAGACCCTGCAGAAGTAAGACTCACCTCTCCGGACATTCCCGTCCCGCATGAACAACAGCTTCCCGTTTCCATGAAAAATCTCCGCCGCTACCTGACCGTTTTTTTAGCCTGCTGCATGACGGCCGCGCCGCAAAACGCAGCGGCCCAATCCTCACTGAGAACATCTTCTTCCGTTCCACCCCAGGTGGAGCTGATGTACGTGAAAGGGTTGCGCTATCTTCAGAATGCCCAGAAAACGGATGGTACCTATGATGGAACTTACGGGAGGGAACCCGGCATTATCGGCTTTTGCCTCATGTCCGTGCTGGCCCACGGAGACGATCCGAACGCGGGGCCGTATGCCTCCATGGTGCGCCGCTGCGTAGATTACATCCTGTCCAAGCAGAACAAGGGGACAGGCTACATTGGGGATTCCATGTACAACCATGGCTTCGCCACTCTAGCCCTGGCGGAAGCGTACGGAATGGTGAGGGATGACCGCATAGGCCCCGCCCTCCGCAAGGCCGTGGCCCTGACACTGACCGCCCAGAAAAAAAACAAGACAGGAGGCTGGCGCTATTCTCCGGAATCCACGGATGCGGACAGCACGGTGACCGGCTGCCAGCTCGTCTCCCTGTTCGCGGCGCGCAACGCGGGCATTCCCGTTCCGGACGAGGCCTTTGAACGCGGCCTCAAGTACATGGCCTCCTGCCGTGACAAAAAAGGCGCCTACGGCTACACCGGCCCGGCGGGTCCCCGCGTTACCCTCACGGCCATAGGTTCCCTGACGCTGTCCCTGGCGCGCCTTAAAACGGATCCGTCCTTCAAAGATTCCCTGGCCTACCTGAAAAAGCACCTGAATTATCGGGATTCCGCTTATCCGTTTTATTTTGAATATTACATGTCACAGGCCCTGTTCCATGCGGATCAGGAAGTGTGGAAGGAATGGAATTACAAAAATATGCGCTACCTGGGAGCCTCCCAGGCGCCCAACGGTTCCTGGCTTTCCGACCATTCCGCAGCATATTCCACTTCCGCGGCCCTGCTCTCTCTCGCGCTTAATTATAGATTTTTACCCATCTATGAACAGTAGAATCCGCCTTTCCCTGATGCTGGCGCCGGCTTGTCTGCTGACCGCCTGGGCCAATTCCGTCATCGACGTGGTCACGGATAACAATTACCGTCTCCGCGGAGAAATCGTTTCTTACGGGAAACAGGGAATCGTCATCAGGCACCCGGCCATGCGCCAGAATGCCATTATTATTCCATCGGAAATCCGCGCTCTTTACTTTACGGGAGCCGCATCTCCGGACCTTCGCGCCAGAGACAAAATTTTCATGGCTTCGGGGCACAGGGACATTATCCCGTGCAACATTATTTCCATCACACAAGACAAGGTGCAGTACCGGGATATGCTCGGCAACGAACACTCCGTTCCGCGCAGCCAGGTGGCAGGGTTCCGTCTGGATACGCTGCAGGAAAAGGGCTTCTGGCAGGAACCGCTGGTTTTTGACAACAGCTGGGTTTATTCCGGCAACCGGGAGGAAGACTACCGCACCCAGGCGGGGAGAAAACTGATGAATGCCCTGAAGCCGAAAATCCAGGGGGAAAGGTACCAGTACCAGCTGGGCAACAATGATTACCCCACCTGGATACCCCTGTACAAGAATATCGGCCTGGATCCTTCCTCTTTCACTTTCCGCACCACCATAGCCATAAGCGGCAATAATGACCGCTCCGGCATTGTCTTCTGTTTCGGGGGGAATGAGAACATTCCTTTCCGGTCCAATTCAGGCAGCAGCCTGAACAGGCTCATGCTCAGCATCTCCCCCGGAAAATGCACCCTGCTCCGGGAACAGAAGTCCGGCATCCTCGTGCTGGGGGAAGCGGCCATTCCGGCCCCCATTCTGACGGAGGGCGTGGATATTCAATTGACAGCTTCCCGCCAGGGTGGAAACAAGCAGGTTTACGAGCTGTTGATAGGAGATCTGCCGCCCAGGCTGATAACAGACCCCAGCCCGCCGGAACAGCCATTGCAGGGAGACGCCTTCGGCCTCCAGATGGAAGGGCACGTGTCCCTGACCATCAGCAAACTGGCTCTTTCCTCCATCACCCTAAGCGCCAAATCCGTGGCCAAAAACGGGAATGCAGAGACAGACCTTGTCCTGACAAAGGAAGAAGACGCCATTCCGGGGTCCGTCAGCGGTTACGACAGCAAAACCGGAACGCTGACGCTTTCCACGGACAAGGATTATCCGGGCATTCCCCGTAATCTTTCCATCCCGTCCAAGTATCTGGATACCGTCTTTTTTGCGGAACAGAACAGGAAAGACGACTCCCGCCCCCCAGCCCGCCACGGCCTCCTGATGAAAGACGGTTCCCGTCTGCACGGAGATATCATGAGCATGGATTCCCTGAACATCATCCTGCGGCACCCGCAACTCGGGCAGATTTCCCTGCCACTAAAAAACATCACCCGCGTGGAATTCCTGAATCCAGCCCAGCCATCCCGTTCCACTCCCTGATTTATCCCGCCATGAAACAAGCAATTGCGCTTTTCCTGTGCTCCTGCGTCCTGCCGGCCGCCTTCCTTCAGCCCAATGCACGTGCGGAAGGGGTCATTACGCTTAAATCCGGGGAAAAACTGCCGGGCAGCATGGACACGATGAACCGCCCTTATCTGAAAGTCCGTTCCAGCATTCTTTCCAAGCCCGTAGATGTCCATATGGAGGAGCTTGACGAGCTGTTTTCTTCCCGTCCGCTGGAGATACCGGAACAGTTTTCCGTCATCAGGCTGGCCAATGGGGACGAGTTTTACGGCACCCTGAAGGCGCTGGATACGGAAAGCCTTCAACTCCAAACCGCTTGGGGCGGCCTGCTCCAAATCAACCGTAAACATGTGCGTCACATCGGGTTCGACTCACAGAAAGCCTACCTGCGCAACGCTACGGAGTCCCTGCAGGGTTGGAAATCCTCCGCCAACAGCATGCTTCCCGAATGCCGCAACGGCTACTGGCTCATGCGCGGCTCCAACAATACGGAACTGAAAACTTCTTTCCCCATGCCTCCCCGCCTCCATGTTCAGTTCTCCCTTTACCATACCAATACGTTCCGGCTTAACCTTTCCCTCTGGCAGGATTCCGAATCCGGGAACGGCATCAATCTGGATCTCTCCCTGGAAAAAGCGGAACTTTCCAAGAACAGTTCCGGCCAGTACCGAACGCTCGGCAGGGTGAAAAGGAACACGGAGCGGAACTGGTATGCCGACAAGAGCGTCAAGCGTTCCGACGTTCATTTTTACGCCGATACGGAAAAGGGCAATTATTACCTGTACATCAACGGTGCACAGGTAGCCCGATGGGAGGAAGTCAAAGAGATGGGCGCTACCTTTGAAAATGAAAGCGGGGACAATGAACGGGAAGAAGGAGAAAACGCCGGGGAACACGAATTCAAACCGGGAAATACTCTTGCCCTGGGAGGTTATGACAGCTTGAACATGGCCGTGTTCCATTTGAATGTATTTGACTGGAACGGAGCCATTCCCCATCTGGAGGAGGAACTGGACATCATTTCCCGTTACGCTCCGAACGCCCCCAGGGACAAAGCCCTGCTGGTGAACGGAGACGTGCTCAGAGGAGCCATTTCCCTTCAGGAGGAGGGAGCCATCCGCATCAAATCGGATCACTATGACGTCACCATTCCTACCGCCAAGGTACGCGTTCTGGACCAAAAAGGCCATGAGGAAAAGAACCTTCCGGAAGACAGCTCAGACACCCGCGTTTTCCTGACGGATCAGAGCGTTCTCTCCCTGGCCCTGGAAACTATCCGGAACGGATTCATGGAAGGGCACTCCTCCGCAGTCGGCAAGGTCCGGATTCCGCTTAAATCCGTCAGAAAGGTCCAGTTCAACCTGCAAAACCCGGAATTGCGGAATCAGAGGAAAACGCCGTTCCAGAGCAAATAAAGGATTTTCCGCCAGGCCGCCCTTTCCGGAGAAAGCAGGCCCCGGGAAAACTTGAAAAAACATCCGTCAGTGCCTTTCCATTTCCTCCGCGCGCCGCACGGCGCTTTTCACGGCCTGCACCCAGGCATTGCGGAAACCGCATTCATCCAGCGCATTCAGGGCAGCAATCGTGGTTCCTCCGGGGGAAGTGACTTCATCCCGGAGCTCCATGGGATGCTTCCCGGTCCGTGCCAGCATCAGGGAGGCCCCACGCATGGTTTCCGCAGCCAGGCCCAAAGCGGTTTTTCTGGGTAATCCCATGGCCACCCCCGCATCTGCAAGCGCATCCAGAGCCGTAAACATGTAGGCGGGACCGCAACCGGAAATGGCGGAAACGGCATTCATTCCGGATTCCGCCACCTTGTAGACGGAGCCACAGCCGGAAAGCAGCATCCGGGCAGCCTCTTCATCTTCATCTTTCACTCCGGTTCCCGCACTGTAAGCAATGACGCCGGCCAACACCATACACGGGGTATTGGGCATGGCTCGTATAATGCGCGTTCCGTCGCTGGCACAGGCTTCCATGTCATCCAGGGAAACGGCGGCAGCAATAGAAATCAGAAGGGGAAGCTCCGCCCCCCGTTCGGAAAGAGAGGAAATGAGCGAAAGGATGCCTTGCGGCTTCACGGCCAGAATCAGGACTTCCACGGCATCCGCCGCATCCGCTTCCGAAGCCGCTTCATGAACTCCGGGGTATTCTTTCTGCAGAGCCTGCACATTTTCATGATGATGATCGTACACCCAAACTTCCTCCGGAACCGCTGCTCCTGCTTTCAGCATGCCCCGCAACAGGGCGCCTCCCATTTTTCCGAGTCCGATGATACCTGTTTTCATGGTTGATGATTTTTACAGTCAACATATAAACGATTTACAGAAAATAGAAATGCCAATTAAGGCCCATGGCTATGAAAGCGAATGCTTAATTTCCGCATTTGTTCCCTACGCTCCCCCCGTTATCAATGGCACAGGCAGATTGCACATGCGGTTGGGATTTTGCGTACTGAGGCGCTTTGCAGAAACAGCCCTCGATATGATCATCAACAAACCCGGTTGCCTGGAAAAACGCATAACAGATCGTCGGGCCGAAAAACCTGAATCCCCTCCTTTTCATGTCCCTGCTCATGGCTTCCGACTCCGGAGAAACAGCGGGAATTTGAGACAGAGCTCTGAAATGATTAACAACGGGCTGATGATTGGGGAAAAACGACAAGACGTACCGGTAAAAACTGCCGAATTCTTTTTGGACGGCTATAAACAGCTTCGCATTATTGATGGTGCTATTGATCTTCAAACGGTTTTTGACAATTTCATCAAAGCTCATTAAACGTTCCACATCTTCTGCCGTCATCTGCGCTACTTTCTCGACATCAAAGCCATGGAAAGCTCTCCGGTATCCTTCGCGCTTTCGGAGGACGGTAAGCCAGGATAATCCCGCCTGGGCGCTCTCCAGCACAAGAAACTCAAACAGGGTTTTATCATCGGAAACGGGCCGGCCCCATTCTTCGTCATGGTATTTGATATATAGCTCGTCCGTTCCGGCCCAACCGCAACGCGCGTTAATGATGTCTTCCATACCTTTCCGCGTTAAAATTCCTTTTTCCTGAACAGCCACGCCGCCAGCGTCATGTGAAAGACGAAGTACCCCAGAGTAATCAGGGCCAGGTTTCCGAACAGGGAAAGGGGAATAAGCCGGCCGTTCAGGGCGGAGTCCGTCACGGAATAAATCTGGAAATTCGGAAAAATCAGGGAAAAGAGCCTGCTGCCCGCTACCTCCCACCAGGAAAGGCCATCCGTGCCGGCCCCAACCCACAGGGAAAGCGCCTGCGTCTGGAACAGCCCCGCCAGATAGACCATGAACGTCAGCAGCGCGCTGATGATGGTGCCGTTCGTCACGCAGGACATTAACAGAGTAAGGGAGGAAAGAACGACAAACTCGCACATCATCACGCCCAGCCCCGTCTGAACGTTCCAGGTGGCGCCCTGAAGGCGGATTCTGTCCAGGTACGGCTGCATTTCCTCCACCGTATAGCGGCCTTTCAGGGAGGCTATCTGCTCCGCTACCACCGTATCCGTCCGCAGCCACAGCACCAGCGTCATCACGGCATCCATCAGCAGCACAGCCACCAGGGTCAGGGCCAGCACCCCCAGCACCTTCCCCATCAGATAGTCGATGCGCGGCACCGGTTTGCAAAGGATGGTGTATAGAATACGATCCTCCGCATCCTTGGGAATAATCAGGGCCGTAGCCGCCACGCAGAAAAAGAGGCCGAACACCCGCATGGCGCCGTAGGCGGAGTTTTTCAGCAGCACGAGCTCATTGATTCCCCCGGTTTCCGGCCCCAGCACCGCGCTCAGGCGGAAGGAACTCAGAGCCAGCAGCGCCACGGCAAAGAGCCCAAGAAAGAGAAACACCTTCATGCGTACCAGCTGCGTAAAGGTGGTACCGGCGATTACGGCCATGCGCCCTGGCGAAGGTATATAACCGGAGGTAATCCATGCCATGCAGCTCATCTTGCCGTATTCCGGAGCAAATAAAAGAGCTTTTTATTTCATGTGCTGAACTCCTTCCGCCTTGAAGAAGCGCTTCTCCCGTGTTCTCATGGAACGCGTATGAGTTTACGATCCCAGCTGGAAGAACTGCTCCCGGAACTTTTGCCTTCCGATCCGGCCCAGGCCATTAAGGGAACTGAACTCATCCGCCTGGTGCGCCTGAGGCTGGGGGAGGAATATTCGGACGCATCCCTGCGCTACCATTTTTCTTTCATGGCTTCCGAGCCGGATTCGGAAATCGCCAAGGTGGAACGCGGCCAGGGCTATTACAGGCGCATGCGGGAAAAGGACGGGCAGCGAGCGCCCAGAGGGCTTTTGCCTCTGTTCCTTGGGGAAAACGAACCGGACGCTCTAAACTGCCGCGCCAAGGCGCTGGCCCTGGCCGTGCGCCAGTACGACACCACGGGCCGCGGCGTTTTTGTGTTCAGTACCAGTGAAACCGGAACTTCCTGGATAAAGCCGGACCTGGCCGTCGTGGAATGGCCGGAGGGGGAATGGGAGGAAAACGCTCTTGTTTTTGATAAAAGCGCACTTCAGCGCCGCCGCATGATTGGAGCGCCCATGATGAGCATCCGCAGCATCTGCGTAGCCCGCATGCCCGGCGGGGAAGACGGCAGAAGGGAATTTTTCAGGACGCTGGCAACGTCCCGCTGGGCGCAGTGCGGAGAACTGGTCATTGTGGGAGAACTGCCGGATGATTCCGAATGCGCCGCCCTCCGCGGGCTGGCCGCCGAGTTCGGCGTAGGAGTGCTTTGCCTGGAAATTGCGGACGAACGCCTGGGAGAACTCCCCGGCGCGGAGGAAATTTTCAAAGCCGGAGATGAGGAATGCGCCGCCCTGCTGGCGGAACTCACGCCCATACGGCTGGCCGCCGGAAGGCAGAAGACGCTGGAGGCGGATACAGGTGAAACCCTGGGGGGAGAATTCGGAGCCCTGTTCGACTGGCTGGCAGCCTGTCTGGAACGCGGCAGCGTGGAAGAATATGAATTCCGCGTCTCCTGTTACTGAATGCGGCGGAGAGATTCTTGACAGAACTTGCGTATTAAATTAAAGATTTTCCCGGCTCCAACCCGCCCTTCCCCCTGACATGGAACAAGAAACCCTGGTTTATCCGCTTGCGGACAATACTGTTCTGCAAGACAAGTATACGATATTGAATGTGCTGAACGCCGGAGGCTTCGGCATCACGTACCTGGCTCTGGACAACCCCGGTTCCCGGTATGTCGTCATCAAAGAATGCATGCCGGACGCCTACGCCTGCCGGGATATGGAAACCGGCTTTGTCCACCCCCGGGACGAACAGGCATCCGTCAATTTCGCCCAGAGCGTTTCCAATTCCCGGCAGGAGGCTTCCGTCCTCTCCCAGCTCAGCCATCCCGGCATTGTACAGGTGTTTGACATGTTTGACGCCAATGGCACCTGCTATTACGTCATGGAGAATATCCAGGGACAGACCCTGTTTGACCTGATGACAACCATGCACGCCACCGGGCAAACCATGGAACCGGCCCAGATCACGGCTCTTCTGTTCCGCCTGCTGGACATCCTGCACTATCTTCATTCCATGGGAGTGTACCATTGCGACATCAAGCCGAGCAACATCTTCATCCAGCCGGACGGAACGCCCAAGCTCATTGACTTCGGCGCCGTGCGCACCAAGACCCTCCAGCACCAGGGGCTCGTCCAGATCACCCCCGGCTATACCCCGCCGGAATTCTACCCCGGGCGCCGGAGCGAAATAGGCCCCTGGTGCGATATGTACGAATTGGGAGCCACGTTCTATGAATTGCTCACGGGCCAGGTTCCCCACCCGGCGGACCAGCGTTCCGTGGTGGACCGCAACCCGAAAGTGACCAGTTACGCAGCCCTGCGGAAGACTTATCCCATAAACTTTCTTTCCGGAATTGACAAAGCCCTGTCCCCGGATGAACGCAACCGGTTCCATTCCGCCAAGGCATGGAACGACTATATCAACGCCATGGCGGCGGCAGGCACCCTGCAGGCCGGCGGCGTTTCGAGAAAGGCTCTTCCCCAGGCCAGGAAAAAATCTTCCGCAGGCACGGCTTTCATCATTATCCTGCTTATTGCGGCGGCAATCGGCTGGATATGCTGGAAGCAGGGTCTGCTTAACTTCTGATTCCGGCCTTTTTCCGGCGGAAACATTGAAGGGTGATGGCCGCAAAGACATGCCCCCAACGCAACAAGGGCTGAACCTGACGGTCCAGCCCTTGCCAATACGGAATTGAACGGGAAAAACAGCCCTTACAGGCTTTCCCCAAAGTCCTGGCGGTACTTGGCCGCCAGTTTTTCAGGCCAGTCGCTCTTGGCGCGGAGCTTGCCCATGAAGAAGCGCAGCACGGGCGGTTCCTCCACAAATTCCAGGCCGCCAATCAAATCGCGGTTGTCATAGAGCCACTTCATGCGATCCGCTACGTATTTGACCTGGGACAGCGTAAATACGCGGCGCGGGAAGGCCAGGCGGAGCAGTTCCACATCCGCCAGAATGTCCCTGCCGTTTTCGTCACGGACGCTGGAAAGCGTGCCGCGTTCCATCCCGCGCACGCCGGAGGCGATAAAGAAAGCCGCCGCAAGAGCCCCGGCAGGATAATCCTCCTGCGGAATATGGGGCAGGAAACGCCCGGCGTCAATATGAGCGCCCAGGCCGCCAGCGGGGGTCACGCATGGAATGCCCATGTCCACCATCTGGCCGATAAAGTATTCAATGAAGGAGGGGCTCTGAGAAATCACGGTCAGATCCGTGGTTTCATACAGGCCCACGGCCATGGCCTCAATTTCCCGCACGGAAATGCCGCCGTAGGTCAGGAAGCCTTCAAACAGGGGAACCAGATGCTCCATTTTTTTGGCAATGGCGCGGTCATTCGTGCAAATGCCGCCGCCGCGGGAAGAAGAAACCTTGCGGGCGGAAAAGTACACCAGATCCGCCAAACCACACATGGTTTTCAGGATGTCCGCGCAGGATGAGTCCTTAAACTCGTCTTCACGCATCTTGATGAAATAGGCGTTTTCCCCGATCAGGGAGGCGTCCAACACCAGCATGATGCCGAATTCATCGCAAATACCTCGGATTTCCCTCATGTTGGCAATAGAAAAGGGCTGGCCGCCAATCAGGTTGGTGGAAGCTTCCATACGCACGAAGGGAATTTTGTCCGCCCCGTGCCGGGCGATGCAATCCCGCAGCTTGGCGGGATCCAGATTGCCCTTGAAGGGATTGGTGCTGACCGGGTTGACGGCTTCATCAGCCACCAGTTCCTCAATCTTTCCGCCGTTCAGGTCAATGTGGGCGTGCGTGGTAGTGAAATGGTAGTTCATCGGAACCACGTCTCCGGGTTTCACAAAGGTGCGGGCAATAATGTTTTCACAGGCTCGGCCCTGGTGGGCGGGAAGCAGGTATTTCTTGCCGAAGACATCCCATACGGCCTGCTTCAGGCGGTCAAAGCTCTGGGAACCGGCATAGGCGTCGTCCGCACGGAACATGGCGGCGATCTGGTTGTCGCTCATGGCGTTGACGCCGGAATCCGTCAGCATGTCCAGATAGACGTCGTTCGTGCTGAGCTGAAAGGTATTAAACCCGGCTTCCCGTGCGGCTTCCAGACGGCGTTCCACGGGAACAAGATGCAGCTTCTGCACCACGCGGACTTTGTGCAGTTCCAGGGGAATTTGTTCCCCATTGTAAAATTTGACAACGTTTGATGGTTCTGAATTCATAAAATAAAAGGTAAATAAAAGTGTAGCAGAATGAATCTTTTCCGCAACATAAAAGGACAGATGGCTTCTTTTTGCCCCCCGCCGGAAAGGCAGGAATGACGCTGAAAGGAAAAATGTGGAACTTTCCGGAGGGAGTTTCTAGCGTGGCTTCCTATGAAAAAATACTGGAAATTGATTCAACAGCACCTGGGCGTGGATGCTGACGGCATCCCCGGCCCCAAGACGGCTCTGGCCCTGCTGGAAAAGCTGGACATCTGCCAACCGGAACATTCCTGGCCCAGCCAGGAGGACGTGCGTTCCGGAAAATCCGTCTTCGGCCGTGCGGGAGATGAAAGCAACATGACCAGCATCAAGCTGCCTTATGTCATGCGGCTGGCGTGGGAAACAAACACGACTGTTTCCACCATGCGCTGCCACAAGCTGGTGGCGGAACCGCTCGTCCGCATCTTCCAGGCTGCTCTGGACCATTACGGCATGGAGAAAATCAGGGAACTGGGGCTGGACCTGTATGGCGGCTGCTTCAACAACCGCTCCATTATCGGCGGAAAAGCCACATCCATGCATGCCTGGGGCATCGCCGTGGACATGGATCCGGACAGAAACGGACTAAATGTCTCCGCGCCGAAAGCGGTTCTGTCCGGACCGGAGTACACCGCTTTCTGGCAATTCGTGGAAGCGGAAGGGGCCGTATCCCTGGGACGCTCCCGCGACTACGACTGGATGCACTTCCAGTTCGCTACTCTTTGACCGGAGCGGACGCGAACGTCCTCCAGCCCTCCTCCCAGCGGCGGCGGAGGGCTGGCCAGTCCTCACCGTTCCCTCCATGCCCCATAAAAGAGCGCTTTTTCAGCTCCCGGAAGCTTTCTCCGGGAAGGTGGAGGAGTTCCCCGCGGTCATAGGCATTCTGATCGCACATGCCGTTAAAAACGGGAGTCCACTGCCAGCGGCGCACGCCCAGATAGTTCTTGAACGTATCCACCAGTTCCGTCGTGCAGTTGGCGGTGACGGTATGATAATAGCGCGGGCGTTCATGGAGACTGTTGATTTTTTCCGCAAACCCCAGAAAGGCCTTTTTCAGGTTTTCCCTGTCAATGTTGATACGGTACAGGTACATGTCCTCTTTCCGGTAATTAGTGCGCAGGGCGAACAGGTCTTCTTCGTCCGCCAGGATGTAAATCACGTTGAATTGCTTGTAAAGGCCAGGGACACTTCCCTGCTCCACCCCTTCAGGCAGCCGCGTTTCCACGGACAGGGCCAGATGCTTCCCATCCTCAAAACCGAAGGACAACATGGTATGGGCCACGAATTCCATCCCATCCCAGTGGCTCACGGCAAAATCCAGCGTAGCCAGCTTGTCCAGGTCAAAGCGGCGCGTCACATAGCGCGCGTCGAAGTCCCGCTCCGTCCGGTAGATAAAACTGCGCACGTCTTTCACCACGATTTCATTTCCATTGATTTCCACGGAGGGCAGGCGACTCCAGGACGGCTGCCATTCCTTATCGTTCGTCGCCGGTATGCACAGATAGTACGCCAGCAGCAAAGCCGGCACTCCCCAGGAGGAGCGCCAGAATATGGGCCGTTTTCTGCGGAGGGCGAAAGCGCACGCCATGGCCGCCACGTACAGCCACACCAGCACGGAACCTCCCCATACGTTGTAAAAAACCACGCCCGCCGCCCATACGGAGAGGCCGAACCACGCCGCCATCATCAGAATGCGGGCGGCGGCCAGGCCCGCGTGGCGCAGGAAAGTCAAATGCATGAAAAATAAAAAGCAGGCCGCGCGCTCCAGCTCATGAAACGCGCGGCCCGTTAACGGAGGTTACCTGAAGGAAAGGCCCTTCACTTTATCCGTCAGGGCTTTCAGCACGCGCTGGTGCGCGGCGTCCACTTCCGCGGCCGTGAGGGTTTTGGCCGGATCCCTGTACAGGAAAGTGTAAGCGATGGATTTGCGGTCCGCCGGGAGTTTCTCACCGGTGGGATCCGTGAACACGTCAAAGCAGGAATAGCTGACAAGCAGTTTTTCCCGGACGGATTCCACGGCCTTGGCAATATCCGCATTGGGCGTGGAAAGGGGAAGTTCCATGGCCGCATCACGGGAAGAACCGGGGAACTGAGGCAGTTCCGCAGCCTTCACGGGCGCGGTGAGGATTTCCTGCATTTTGCGGAGGTCCAGTTCCGCCACATACACGGGCTGGCCCAGGCCCAGCTCCCGGCAGCGCGCCAGGGACAGGCGGGCGAAATAACCGCAGGCCTTTCCGTCCAGCTGCACATCCGCCCCCAAGGCGGCCTGTTCGCGCGGTTTGGCAGGCGTGAGCGTAAAGCGGTGGCCCGGCGCCAGAGCAGCCATTACGGCCAGAAGATCCTCAAAGGAGGCCTGCTCCGGCCTGGGATCCGCCCAGGAGCGCGCCGTGCGGTCTCCGGAAACCAGGATACCCAGGGTATCCGTTTCAATGTCCCTGCCCTTGCCGCCGCCCGTATTGCGGAAGACGCGGCCAAGTTCAAAGAAACGCAGGCAGGAAACACCCTGGTTGCTGTTGCGCACGGCGGCGGCAATCAGGCCGGGCGTATGGGCGGGACGCAGCACGGAGTGATCCTCGCTGAGCGGCAGGGACACGCGGATGAGATCCCCTTCCTGAAGGGGACGCAGGGGCAAGGCATCCTTCACCTGGGCGATAGTGCCGTCCGCGGATTCAGAGGCGATGAGCTTGATGGTCTGGGTTTCATAAAATCCCAGGGCCGCCAGCTTGCGGCGCAGCTCCATCTGGAAATTGTAGGCCGCATCCACCGGGGATTCCGCCACGAAGGGACCGGAGAAGCGGGACGGTATGCCGTCCAGACCGAAGACGCGCACGATTTCCTCCAGCAGGTCGCACGGACGCGTGAGGTCCAGGCGGTGGGGGGGGATCAGCCAGCATTCAGGGGAATCCGGAACCTGCTTCAGACCCAGAGCCGTCAGGATGCGAGCCCCTTCCTCATGGGAAATGGAACCGCCGGAAATCTGATCCAGCGCTTTCCAGGGAAGTTTCACGAAGCCCAGTTCATTAGTCACCGTAGCGCCTTTCCCCTGCTTCAGGGAAGCGGGCACGGAAACGGGGCTGTCCGCCCCCCCGCAGGAAGGCATGGAAGCATGAGCCGGATTAGGAACGGGAGAACCGGCCACATACGTTGGGGAGGCCGTTCCGCCCGCCAGCTGAAGAATCAGTTCCACGGCGCGCACGGAACCGCGCAGGACGTTCCAGGCGGAAGTGCCGCGTTCAAAGCGGTAGGAGGAGTCGGAGGACAGGGCCAGCCTGCGGGACGTGGCACGCACGGAGGAGGGCTTGAACCAGGCGGACTCCAGAATGATATCCGTAGTGGCGTCCGTCACGCCGCTTTCCTCCCCACCCATCACGCCGCCGATGGCGAGCGCTTTGCCGGACTGGTCCGCGACAACCAGGTCCGTGCAGTTAAGCGTGTATTCCTGGCCGTCCAGGGCCTTGATGGTTTCCCCTTCATAAGCGGTGCGGGTGACAATGCCGCCCTGCACTTTCGCCGCGTCAAAGGCATGGAGGGGCGTCCCCAGTTCATGCAGGACGAAGTTGGTAATATCCACAATGTTGTTGATGGGGCGCAGGCCGACGGCTACCAGGCGTTCCTTCAGCCATTCCGGGCTTTCCTGCACGTTCACGCCGCTGATTTTTACGGCGGTGTAGTACGGGTTCAGCTCCGGCTGGTCCAGCCGCACGAAGTCTCCGGCGGGTTCCAGCGCCACTCCGGCGTCGTCAATGGGAACGGGCTTGTACTCCCGGCCGGAGATAGCGGCCAGTTCATACGCCATGCCGTTGTGGGAAAGCAGATCCGGACGGTTGGGCGTTACTTCCACTTCCACCAGGGTATCCGCCTTGACAACCTGGGAAATAGGCGTGCCGGGTTCCAGTTCCTGAGGGAGAATCCAGAGACCGTGCTCCTTGTCGGGAAGCCCCAGCTCGGAGGCGGAACAGAGCATGCCGCGGGACTCCACGCCGCGCAGCTTGCCCACCTTGATTTCAAAGTTGCCGGGCAGCACCGCTCCCGGCAGGGCGCAGGGGACTTTGTCCCCCACCTTGTAGTTCTGCGCACCGCATACGATCTGGTGCAGCGAGCCGTCGCCCACGTCCACCTGGCAGACTTTCAGCCGGTCCGCCTGGGGATGCTGTTCCGCGGCGGCCACGCGGGCCACCACCACGTATGGGGAATCCACGCCCTGCTGGCGGATGTCTTCCACCTCAATGCCGGCAAAGGTCAGCATGTCAGACATTTCATCCACGCTCAGGCCGGACAGGTCAATATACTGGGAAAGCCAGTTAAGGGAAATCTTCATAACGGGAAAACAGGTAAGGATTATTGGAATTGGGCAAGGAAGCGCACATCGTTCTCAATCAGGGCGCGTATGTCCCTGATGCCCCAGCGGATCATCGCCAGGCGGTCCAGGCCGATGCCGAAGGCAAAGCCGGTCAGCCCCGTGTAGCGGGCCTGTGAGCGGGGGTCCAGCCCCAGTTCGCGGTCCACGGCTTCAAAAACATTGGGATCCACCATGCCGCAGCCGGCAATCTCCACCCAGCGGGGGGCCTGACCGTCCACCTTCAGCTTGACGTCAATTTCAAAACTGGGTTCCGTGAACGGGAAGAAATGGGGGCGGAAGCGAACCTCCGTGCCGGAGCCGAAAAGGGCGCGCAGAAAATATTCCAGCGTTCCTTTCAGGTCGCCCACGGAAACGTCCGTATCCACATACAGGCCTTCAAGCTGATTGAAGGCGGAAAGGTGCGTGGCGTCAATTTCGTCGCGGCGGTAGGCGGAACCGGGAGCGATGACACGCACGGGCGGCAGCTGCTTTTCCATGGAGCGGATCTGCACGGAAGACGTGTGCGTACGCAGAAGCTTGCCGGAATCAAAGTAAAATGTATCCTTCTCATTGCGGGCCGGATGATCCTCCGGCGTGTTCAGCGCGTCAAAGCAGTGGAACTCGTCCTCAATCTCCGGGCCGTCCGCCAGGGCAAAGCCCATGTGGCGCAGAATGCGGACGGCTTCATCCCGCACGATGGTGAGGGGGTGCAGCCCGCCAGGCGGCAGGGAGCGGGCCGGAAGCGTCAGATCCACCCCGGCCACGGCGGCCTTGTCCGCCAGGGCCTGCACTTCCTCCAGCTTGGCGTCCAGGGCATCCGTAATGGCCTTGCGGGCCTCGTTAAGCAACTGGCCGACAGCGGGCTTTTCCTCCCTGGGAACATTCTTCATGCCCGTCTGGGCCAGGGTTAATTCCCCTTTTTTGCCGAGGATGGCCACGCGCGCGTCTTCCACGCCACGCCTGTCAGACGCCTGGGCGATGCGTGCCAGGGCGTCCCGTTGGATGCGTACAATCTCTTCCTTCATAAAATTTGACGGGCAAGAGCTTACCCGTCCCCCCCGCCAGCGTCAAGCCCTTCGGGCCGGCGGAACGTCACTCAAGGGAAAATGGCGTCATCCGGAAAGGGGGAAAGAACCATGGACCCTGCTTCCCAATCACTAATACTTAATCATGAATATCTCCCCAGAAAATTACACGTATCCCGGCCGGGCGGACATGCGGCCGGAAACCATGCCGAGCACGCAGAACAAGGTATAAACCAGGCAGAACGGCAGGAAAGAGCCCCCCTGATGCAGGAAGGAAGTGAACAGCAGGCTCAACAGGGCGCCCATGGTGAAGCCGATTCCCTGGGACATGCCGGAAAGCCTGATTGATTCGGAAGGCGTCCGGGCCCGTTCCACCATCAGCGCCATTCCGCGGCTGAATACGGTTCCCGTCGCCAGGCCGAACAGAATAGCCATCCAGACGGCCCAGTCCAGTGGAAGATACAGGATGCCCCAGCAGGAAAGGGCCGCCAACGCCATGGCCACCACGATGAGGAGCCCCCGTCCGCCCATAGCTTTTTCCAGAATGTGAGCGGAGAGCGTAGCGGGCAGCTGGGCGAACATGGCCACGGAAAGGATGAAACCTGCGTCCTCATAGCTCATGCCCCGCTGCCTCAGAAAGATGGGAATCCAGGTATAAAAGAAATAGGCAGCCCCAACGCGGCTCAAATAAAAAACGGTAACCTGCCATGCCTTGCCGCTGCGCAGCAGGCTGCGTCCGGATGCCGCCGGATCGTTTTGAAACACGCCGTCCGGATGCCTGAGAAAATAAGCGCCCCACACCAGCATCCCCAGCAGGATGGGAATAATCCAGATCCCCAGGCCGAAACGCCAGCCTCCCAACATATTGGAAAGGGGAACGGACAGGCCGGAAGCCGCAGCGCTGCCCACGCCGATCATGGCGCTGTAAACGCCCATCATGGCGGAAGCATGGTCAGGAAACTGATGCTTGATCAGTCCGGGAATGGCCGCCCCGGCAATCCCCATGCCCAACCCCATCAGAACCATGCCTCCGTATAACCCCGCCACTCCGTCCCAGCTACGCCAGAAAATTCCGGCTACCGCCAGAAGCTGGAACCAGAAAATGATTTTCCATGGCGTCATCCGGCGTGCCACGCGCGGAGAAATGGGAGCCGCCACCCCCAGCACAAAGACGGGCAGCAGGGCGAACAGCCCTGAATTTTCCAGGGAAAGCCCCATATCCCTTTCAATCGTTCCCAGCAGCGGATCGGGAGAATCAAACCCGGTACGCAGATTGAAGCACACGATTAAAAAGGCGGCAAACAACAGCATCTTTCCCCTGATGCCTCCGGAAGTTCCTGCCTTATCCATCCCATGTTATACAGCCTCTTCCCCGCCCCTGTTCAAAAGTAACAGCCTTCCGGCTGTCAGCGGTCCGGAAGATACGGTATGGAGAAAAGACCATCAGGATGAGCAATCCCCTTGCTGTTTTCCATCCGCCCCCCCCTGTCATGAAAAAGCGCCGCCGTCCCGGAGAACGGCGGCGCCCGAACACGCTAACCTCTTAAGCTTTCATTTGGAAGGGCGTTTGCCGTACACCAGCGTACGCCTGCCGTCCCAGGAAACGGCTTCAATCCGCGTAGAACCTTCCGGATAGGGAACCGTAGTGGAGGAATTATCCCTGGAATCCGTCCCCGCCATGGTGATGCGGACCATCTCCCTGTCTTTGTATGTTTCAAAGACGACGGCGTTTTTCCACACGTCATGGGAAATAATGCGACGATTGCCCTGCTCCGTAACGCCCTGGTTGTAAACGCCGCGGACAGGCAGTCGGTTCTTATATGCTTCCGCGCTATTGACGGAAATATAGTAAATGACGGGGCTTTCCGGCTTTTTGTACTTCCTGGCGTAGGCAATCAGGTTCTTGCAGTCGGCCTCCGTGATGGTCATGCGGGCGCAGGTGTAGTCGTCCAGTTCCTGGTCAATGGGCTTGAGCATGCCCGTTTTCCGGAAAAAATCCGTCAGGTCCTGTCTGGCGGCGTCGCAGGCGTTCTTCATGAACGCAAGCTGGAGCTCGCCGTCCTTCTTGCCCCTGGTATCCATCTTGATGGCCTTATAAAAGATATCCGGATAAAAATCGGGATTACCCTTCCCGGCTACCTTGAAATACAACTCAAGCTGCCACAGGGGGGCCAGCTTGACAAAATGGTCGTGCACCATCGGACGGTTATCCCCGCCGGAACGCTTGTCCGGCCCGCTCTGGACAAGCCAGTTTTCCCCCTTCAAAATGCCGTTGTTCAAGTAGGCGTTGAAGCGTCCGCCAATCATGTTGCCGTCCCCGCCGTTGATGCGTTCATGCTCCAGGCGCATGTTGGAGGGATTCAGCATGTAATTCACGTAAGCGGAGTAAATGTTATTGGTCACTTCTCCGGTGGATACCCATTTCATGGCGGGGCGCACCTGATTGACGTGGCCGAACTCATGGGCAATCCCCCAGGCGCTGCCGGGAATCCTGTCCGGATTGCCTACCTCCTTCATGGTGCCGTTATGAAAGGCGGCCCCCGTGCCGTCCGCATGCATGAACCCGTTCCAGATCACACGGCCGAACATCCGGTTTTTGGGCAGCATCCTGTACTTGTACAGGCCCATGATCTGCTGCTCCATGCCGATAATCCTGTCGTACAGGGCAATAAGTTCCTCCCCCTTGTCCGGGCAGAATTGTTTAAGTTCCTCCACCGGATACACCAGATGCACGCGGCTGCCCACGATGTCCACAACTTCCGTGGGGGAGTTTTCCAGCATCTTCTTCCAGTCGCTGTTTTTGCTGACGCCTCCCACGAAAACCCCGTTCACCTTGCCGGACAAAATGGATAAATGCACCTTGGGAGCCTTCTTGTAATTGGGGGTAAAATACTCAATGTAGCCAAGCCCCTTGTTCTTCGCCCTGATGATGTTGACTCCCTCCTTCAGCGGATAGGAGCTGTGGCCTCCGTCCCGCCCGAAGTTGTGGATAACCAGATTCAGCTTTTCCCCTTTGGAATCCCCCATGACCAGCAACACGTCCTCCCCCTCCTCAAAAAAGATGCCGGTGGGATTTTCAAATTTGCTGTACTGGCTGGTACGCAGGCGTTCCGCCAGATCCTTGACCGGTTCATACGGCTCCGCCGTAAGGGCGCGGGCCTTGCGGTCAAATTTCTTCTCCGCCATCTGTGCGGCAAGCTCACGCACAAAGGGATCCTTAATCCTGGCGATGCGGTCGCGCGTGACATTGGGCTTCAACGCCAGCATGTATTCATTGGCGAACACATTGGAATCCAATGCTTTCAAACCCTCCTCCGTAATCGGCGCCCCCCCTGCTTCCTGGGCGGAAAGCACGCCGCCGCCCAGCACGCCGCAGAGGGCCAGTAAAAGACCCCCCTTTTTCAACAATGGTGAGAAAATCATATTTGTTAAATAATACTGTTCAGTTTCCGGAATTGTTTCAAGGAAAAACGCCCGGCCCCTCCCATGCCCGGGAAAAAGCCCCTCTGTGTGACATGGAACGCTCGGGCCCAGGAAGAAAAACTGTCCATCCCCCTTGACGGGGGCCGTATAATGACGCTCGCAAAACATTTTTCCATATGAATACAGAAACACATCAATTTCAGGCGGAAGTCCGGCAGCTGCTGGACATTGTCATCAACGCCCTTTACAGCGACCGTGAAATCTTTGTCCGCGAGCTTGTTTCCAACGCTTCCGACGCCCTGGAAAAACTGCGTTTGAAGCAGCTGACGGATTCTAATATTTACCAGCCGGACAAGCCCTTGGAAATCACCGTCACCACGGATAAGGAAAACAAGACCATCACCATTGCGGACACCGGCATCGGGATGACGGAAGCGGACCTGGTGGAAAACCTGGGAACCATCGCCCACTCCGGCACCAAAAAATTCATGGAGGCCCTCAAACAGAAGCAGGAAGGCGGAGCGGACCTGATCGGCCAGTTCGGCGTGGGCTTCTACAGCTCTTTCATGGTGGCGGACCGGGTGGAAGTGTTCACCCATTCCTATGAACCGGAAGCTGCTTCCCTGCGCTGGTCTTCCGACGGACGGGAAGGCTACAGCATCGAAACGCTGGAGGAACCGCTGGACCGGGGCACCCGCATCGTCATCCGCCTGAAAGACGAATATGAAGAGTTCTCCCAGGAATACCGCGTGAAGGAGCTCCTGCGCCGCTACTCCAACTTCGTGGGGTTCCCCCTCAACTTCAACGGAGAGCACGTCAACACCGTCCAGGCCATCTGGTCCAAGTCCAAATCCGACGTGAAACCGGAGGAATATGATGAATTTTACCAGTTCATTGCCCACACGGATGAAAAACCCCTGTCCTACATGCACTTCAGCGCGGACGCCCCTATTGCCCTGAATGCCCTGCTTTTCATCCCCAGGCGCAATCCGGAAATGTTCGGATTCGGCCGCGTGGACGCCAACGTGGCCCTGTACTGCAAGCGCGTGCTGATTGACGCCAAGCCGGAAGGCCTGCTGCCGGAATGGCTCCGCTTCCTGAACGGCGTGGTGGACAGCGAGGACCTGCCCCTGAACATTTCCCGTGAAATGCTTCAGGACAACTCCCTGGTGCGCAAAATCAGCGACATCATCACCAAACGCTTCATCAAGCATCTGGAAAAACTGGCGAAGGACGATCAGGAAACCTACAGGGAATTCTACGCGCAATTCTCCCGCTACCTGAAAGAAGGCGTCGTCACCTCCTGGCCGAACAAGGAATCCCTGGGCAAGCTGCTCCGTTTTGAATCCACGGCCACGGAACCGGGGGAAACGACCTCATTTGAAGACTACGTCACCCGCATGAAGGAAGGGCAGACGGCCATTTACGCGCTTACCGGCCCCTCCCGCTCCCATCTGGAAAACAGCCCGTACCTGGAAGCCTTCAAAGCCCGCGGCTATGAAGTGGCCTTCTTCACGGACCACGGGGACGAATTCGTGCTGGACTCCCTGTCCAGCGTGGACGGAAAGCCCGTCACGATGATCGACCGCGCCGACGTGGAACTCCCCGCCCTGGAAGAGGAACAGAAGGACGCCCTGCCCCAGGAGGAAGCCGCGGCCCTGGAAGAATGGCTGAAAGGGCTGTACCCGGACAAATTCTCCAAAGTCACCCTGGGCAAGCGCCTGGTCAGCGGAGCCGCCGTAGCCCTGCAAAGCGGCAATGACATGGGGCCGGAAATGAGGGCGTACATGAAAGCCATGGGGCAGGAAGTGCCGGAAAGCCACCCGCAGCTGGAACTGAACCCCTCCAACCCGCTGGTGAAAAAGCTTTCCGCCCTGCGGACGGAAAACCCGGAACTGGCGCAAATGGTGGCGGACCAGATCGCGAATACCGCCCTGCTCCGCGCCGGCATGCTGGACGATCCCGCCGTGCTGGCCCAGTCCTCCCAGGCCCTGATGGAACAGCTCCTGCTGAAGTAAGGACCCCGGAGGAAACAGCCTCTTTCCCCAAGCCGCTCCCTGCCCACCCCGCCGGGGGCGGCTTTTTCATTTCTCTTCCCGCCATGAACGCGTTACGCCGCATGCCCCGCCACATTCTGTTCCTGAGGCTGGCCTATCAAGCGGGTATGTGCCTGCTGGCCCTGGTCGCCGTAACGCTGACCGCCATTGACCTGACCACGGAAGCGGCGGAATGGGAAGTCACGGCGGACCGCGTCATCTACTGGATTTTTGTGCTGGATTATGTGTTCCGCTTCTCCATCAGCCGGTCCAAATGGCTCTTCATTAAGGAACACCCCTGGGATTTGCTGGCCATTATTCCCTTTGACGCCCTGTTCCGCCTGTTCAGGTTCGCCTCGCTGGGGGAAATCTTAAGGCTCGCCAGGTATCTGGACCTGTTTTCCTATGCCATGAGGTTCACCACGCGCATTCGGCGTTTCTTCAACACGAACGGATTCAAGTATATCTGCATCGCTGCCCTGGTCATCATCCTGCTGGGAGCCGTAGGCATCCATCTGGCGGAGGGCATGAGCCTGCCCAACGGCATCTGGTGGTCCTTCGTCACGGCTACCACCGTAGGCTACGGGGATACCTATCCGGTCACCACTTCAGGCAAATTCCTGGCTGTATTCCTGATGCTCACGGGCATCGGATTCGTGGGAACGCTCACCAGCACCATCACGTCCTTCTTTCTGAGTCCCCACGGCGGAGAAGCGCTGCCGTACAGGGAAGAGGAAATTGAAGCCATTAAAAAGAAACTGGACAACCTTTCCTCCATGACGGATGAGGACATAGACACCATGGCGGCCCTGTTGAAAACCCTTCGGGACGCCTCCCCAGCACCTCCAGCGGGAAAAGAGGAAACGCCTGCTATCCATTCCGGAAAAAACTGACAAAATCCGTTTGGTATTACATCAAAAAATGCCCTGTCCGTCCCAGGGCAAATACCAAATACTCAACCGTTTTTCAGTGAGAAGATTTTAAGTCTTTATGTTGATTACCAGCTGATTGGCTACCTTTAAAAAAAAGAAACGCCGCAATGACAATGTTGGCCAAAGGAACTAGTTTTAAAAGCACCAACCATCCGCTCTCTCCTATGTCATGAAGCCTCCTGACATCTGCAACAATATTGAAATATATATAAGAAATAAAAATAATCACAAACAAAATTAATATTCCTGAATCATTCCCTGTTTTATCCCACACCATTGCAACTCCATAAAGAAGAATAATAGCCACAATTGGCAATATCAGCAACTTCAGCGCCCAATATTCAGATCTGGAAACACGACCGGAAAAACTGACATATTTTCTTAAAAATGAAGTTCCATTCGCATTCTCCATTTTTATAGAAGCATTTCCCTCTATTTCTCTGCGGATTTTATGCATATCGGAAGCAGATACGGAAGACTTCAAAATCTCCTGGACGTTAGATGCATTACACTCTATTCCCAACTCATGGTTCACGATGTCTGCAACTGACTTAGAACTTGTTTTTGTCAATATTGCGGCATCCACAAGTTTATTATATGCATTAATACGGGATAGCCTTTCTTCCGACTGTTCCATAACTTTCATCTTTTTATAAATACAGTTACTATGCTCTTCGCTCTTCCCTTTACATTACTCCCAGCTTCTTCAGCATGGAGATGGCAACGGAATTTCCCTGTTCCGCAGCCAGACGATACCAGCGTATCGCTTCCTGCCTGTTTTTAGCAACTCCATGCCCAAAATAAAAACACGCGCCCAATCTTCTTTGAGCTTCTGCATTTCCTTTTTTGGCTGACAAAAAATACCAGTTTACGGCTTCTCTTTTATTCTTCCCAACTCCGTTTCCAAAAAAATAACAATCGCCCAGCCACCTCTGGGCCTCCACATACCCCTGCCCGGCAGCCAGGCGGAACCACTTCACCGCCTCCTGTTTGTCCTCCCTGATTCCTTCTCC
>ULRK01052430.1_pt1 | contig 55011 bp, 45 predicted proteins | sample 1955341 | NCBI WGS metagenome assembly ULRK01 (sample SAMEA4835680, study PRJEB28245) | human gut metagenome | biome: gut microbiome; material: fecal sample | place: Denmark | collected 2008
TCACAAAGCGTTCTTATAGGGATAGAGAATCCGCACTATCTTATAAAAAACAGACTTTTTTCTACAATCTGCAAAATTTCTTTACAGAAATTTTTATCTTTATTTTTTCTTTATCCGATTCAATGCGTATCCGTTTTTACGGCTAATAATTATCACGGTGGTGAAAACTTGGAAGAACAGCTTTCAGAAAAAGAACTTGCCGACCTTAAAGCAAAAGAACTTGACATACTCGTAAAATTCGACAGGATGTGCAAGGAGAACAATTTACGCTATTTTATTACAGCAGGAACGCTTCTCGGTGCGGTAAGGCACAAGGGCTTTATCCCGTGGGACGATGATATTGACGTTGTAATGCTCAGAAAGGATTTCAAAAAGCTGAACGGCGTATGCAAAAAAGCATTACCCGAAGGACTTTTTCTGCAGGACAAGAAGAATGACAAAGGTTACCCGTTCCACTTTGACAAAATAAGGCTTGACAACACTGAGGTCATCGACCCGTTCCTTGAAGGCGTAAATATGCACAAGGGTATTTATATAGATGTTTTCCCTGTGGACAAGTGTCCCGAAAACAATAAACTGGCACAATTCATGTTCAAATGGGTAAGCACGACATCTTATGCTCTTATAGCAAAGCAGGACAAGGATTTTGACTTTGACTATACCAAAAAGTCAGCCCGTATGCTTTATCACTTTATGATAAAGATGCCAAGAGGCTTTGTTATTGCGATGCGTGACTTTGTTGTCGGTATATTCAATGTATTCTGTTCGGGCAAAAAGCTGTGTACCGTAAGCGGTGCACACGGCTTCCCCAGAGAAACATATAAAAGCGAATGGTTTGAGGAGAAGATAATGCTCCCGTTTGAGAGCGGCGAATATCCCGCACCAAAAGGGTATGACAGTCTTCTTACCAATATGTACGGAGACTATATGAAGCCGCCGGAAGATGATGAAAAAAGCGGTCACTTCACAAGCGTTGAAAGTGACAAATAAGTATCAGAATAAGGATCTATATGAAAGGACAAAAAGAATGAAAAGAGTAATTACTTACGGAACATTTGACCTGCTCCACTACGGACACATTGAACTTCTCAAAAGAGCAAAGGCACTCGGAGATTATCTTATCGTAGTGCTTTCAACAGATGAATTCAACTGGAACGAAAAGCAGAAGAAGTGCTATTTCAGCTACGAGATAAGAAAGCAGCTTCTTGAAGCTATCCGCTACGTTGATCTGGTTATCCCCGAAACCTGCTGGGATCAGAAGATAAGCGACGTAAAGGAATACCACGTTGACACATTCGTAATGGGCGACGACTGGAAAGGAAAGTTTGATTTTCTCAAGGAATACTGCGAGGTAGTTTATCTGCCCAGAACACCCGAAATTTCAACTACGCAGATAAAGCAGGAGTTGGGTAAAAAGTAAAAATGACAAAAGAGAAATTCACTCTGAACGATACAACGAAATGCAAAGGTATCGCTATAATGTTGATGCTTTTTCATCATATGTTCAGATTACCCAAAAGCTATGCCGTTGCAAATTACACGCTAAATTTTTTCCCGTTTTCAGAATATACATTTCTCAATATGGGACAATTTTCAAAAGTGTGTGTTGGCATCTTCGCATTTTTAAGTGCATACGGCCTTACTCTTTCGTACTCTAAATGGAAATACAGCAATTCACGCTTTGTCATTTATAGATATTTCAAAATGATGATAGACTTTTTTGCTGTTTTTATAATGATGATTATAACTACTTGCATTGTTAAAGGCAATTTTGATTCTTTGAGTGTTTATGGCAAAGACAAGCCTTTTTCTTTTGCTTGGCAGATGCTGATTGATATGTTAGGCTTATCAAAATTATTCGGCACAGGCTTATATGACGGTACTTGGTGGTATATGTCGCTGGCAATTTTAATAATTGTTATAGTTCCTCTGTTATTTAAGTTCTGCGACAAAGCCGGCAGTATAATAGCGCTGTCGCTTTCACTTTGTTTACCTATAGCATTAGGTGTTAAAACCGAATTGCTTGTACGTTGGTTATTCTGCATAACATTAGGAATAGTTTTTGCAAAAAAAGAGCTTTTCACCAAAATAAAAGAAAAGTTCAGTTCATTTTCTTTTATCATTAAAACATCTATATTTATTTTCGGCTGTGAACTGATGTTCATCTTATACCAGCTAAGGAAAAGTAATATTCAAAATGACTTCATAGCAGTATGGGATGCAATTATCCCACTTGCTATTATTCTTTTGGCGTTCTTGTATATAAACAGAATACCTGTTATTTCACATATTCTGAATTTTTTAGGTAAGTATTCTATGCTGATGTTTCTTACACACACCTTCTTGCGTGTAAGATGGTATAAGCCTTTTGCTTATCCGACGGAATATGCTATAATCGATTATGTCTTTTTCCTTATAGCGTCTTTGATTTTGGCAATAATTATTGATTATTTCCTGAAAATCTGTCGCTTCTATAAATTGAAAGACCGTATTTTACTTGCTATACTTACTGTTAAAAAGCCTAAACAGGCAGTGGAGGAGAATTGAAATGAAAAATCCATTTTCATATGCTAATAAGATAAGGAAAAAATCCAAGGATCCTTACTGGGTAGCAAAAAACAAGTATATAACCTATTATGACCGTTTGCCGATAGACGAGAAGATAATACTGCTTGAATCGCAGTCCGCTACAAAGATCAGCGGTAATCTTTTCTATATCCTGAAATATCTTCTGACCGATGAAAAATACGCCGGATATACGGTTTACCTTTCATCATGGGGAAGATATGTAAACAGCATTACAGCTATTCTTGAACACTACGGATTTGAAAACGTAAACATTGTTGTTTATGCTTCCGATGATTATATGCGTCTGCTTGCAAGTGCAAAATATCTGATAAACGATGCTACCTTCCCTAACTACTGGATAAAGAAAGAGGGACAGGTATATATAAACACATGGCACGGCACTCCGCTCAAAGCCATGGGACGCAAGGTGCATAACGATGTATTCTTCGGAAACGTTCAGAAGAACCTTGTAAATGCCGACTATCTGCTTTATCCCAACATCTTTACGAAAGACGTAATGATAAGGGACTATATGCTTGAGAATATTTCTTCAAATTCCTACATTCTCGGCGGTTATCCGAGAAATACGGTTTTCTTCGACAGAAATGCCGAAAGCAGAATAAGAGAAGAGCTTGAGATTACCGACAAGAAGATATATGCATATATGCCTACATGGAGAGGTACAGTTGACAAGGTCGGCGTATCGAAAAACGACGCATATCTTATGTATTACCTTTGCGAGCTTGACAAAAGACTTACCGATGATGAGATATTCTATATCAACATTCACCCTATGGCAATGCACGCCAAGAATACGGCGGAAGTCAGCAAACTAAAGCATATAAAGAACTTCCCTGCAGAGTATGAAACATACGACTTTTTAAATATCGCAGACGTTCTTGTTACCGACTATTCAAGCGTATTCTTTGATTACGCCTGCACACGCAAAAAGGTTGTTCTTTTTCCTTATGATAAAGACGAATATCTCTGTGACAGAGGTATGTACATGGATATGGACGATCTGCCCTTCCCTCAGGTATTTGACCTTGACACTCTTGTAGACGAGCTGAGAAGCGAAAAGAACTACGACGATACAGAGTTTGTAAAGACCTTCTGCACATGGGACAACGTTGACGCAACCGCACAGCTTTGCGACAGAACAATACTCGGTATTGATACGGGACTTACTGTAGCGCCCGTGCCGGACAACGGCAAAGAAAATGTTCTGATATATGCCGGTGACCTTGCTAAAAATGGAATCACAACATCTTTGCGTTCTTTGACAAATGAAATTGATTTAAACAAACGAAACTATTATATATCCTTTATTCAGGGAAAGGCTAAGAAAAATGCCGATCAGCTTGCTACATTCAATCCTAAGGTTAATTTCTTTGCTGTATCCGACTATTTTAACTTGTCTTTTAAAGACAAAGCAATACGCAAGCTCTTTAACTTGGGCATTATAAAAGCCAAAACCTATATGAAACACGCTAAAACAAGGGTTCAGCAGAATTTCATAAGAGCATACGGTCAGTCTAAATTTGATACTGTCATACAGTTCTGTGGATACGAAAGAGATTTAATCTTGTTATACAGCCAGTTTGACGGAAATAATGCTATCTGGGTTCACAATGATATGGTTGCGGAAATGAAACTGAAAAGCAACCAGAGAAAAGATATTCTTAAATATGCCTACAACAATTACGACAAGGTTGTAGCCGTCACTGACGATATAGTTGCATCTACTCAGAAACTTGCAGGAACAAACAAGAAGATAGACATAGTAAAAAACACTATCGACTACAAGACGATTCTTGCAAACAGCAAACAGCCTATAGCCCTTGACCCCACCACAAAATGTTCTGTAGAGCCTGAAAAGTTCTATGAGATAATGCAATCGGACGCAAAGAAATTTATAAATATCGGTCGTTATTCGCCCGAAAAGGGTCACGACAGACTTATTGACGCTTTCTATAAGCTCTGGCAGAAGGATAACAGCATATATCTTATAATAATCGGCGGCAACTCAAGAGCAAATAAGTACGAAGAGCTTATTGAAAAAGTAAACGAAATGGGTCTTTCCGAAAATGTAATTCTTCTGCTTTCGGTAAGCAACCCTTATCCTATAATCAAGGCTTGCAACGGATTTATATTAAGTTCGTTATATGAGGGCTTCGGACTGGTTCTTGCCGAAGCGAACATTCTCGGTCTGCCGATTGTTTCAACAGATATTACAGGACCAAGAACATTCATGAACAAGTACGGCGGAACACTGGTAGAAGATTCTGAGGACGGCGTTTACAAAGGACTTGAGATGCTTTATAACAACGAAATCAAGCCGATAAACGTTGACTATGAAGCATACAACCGTGAATGTGTAGCAGAGTTTGAAAAGCTGTTTGAATAATTTAATAATTTACCGATAATAAAACGGGGAGCATTTCACTTGGAAACGCTCCCCGTTTTTCTTATTCATTCACCTCAAACTTATACCCTACTCCCCATATAAGCCTTATACTCCATTTTGAAGATAAGCCGTCAAGTTTGGATTTCAGCAGGCTGACCGATTCTTCGACCAGTGCGTCACTGCCCTTTGCGTCAGGACCGAATACTTCATAAGCAAGCTGTTCCTTGCTGAACACACGGTTCGGATTTGCTATAAACGAGCGGAGTATCTCAAGCTCGTTAAGCCCCAGCGGATACTCCTTGTCGCCTACCTTCGCACAGTTATGTTCATTATCAATCGACAGCGTGTCACACTCGCCACACAGCTTCCCGTCATATTTGTCGAATACCTCCGACAGCTGTCCTATATCAAGCGGCAGCGATAAAGTATGCTCGCCACCGTCATTTTTCAGCGTATATATATCAGCCATAAGCGAGGTGTGGCGGCATTCCTGCTCTGCATCAAGATAACAGCCGCCGAGTATTATAATATCGGGGTGAAGAACAAGACATTCACGCACAACGTGCTGTGTATCCTCGCTTATATCACATATCGTTTTTACCGTAAAGCCCTCTTTTTCGGCATAGTTCTCAATAAAATCACATATATGCTCGTTGTCACAGGCTATTATAATCTTCTTTGACATTTCAGTGCCTCCGTAAAGTACACAACATTAAATATTAAAGCGATAAATCCTTATCGCCACAGACTGTTGATAAACTTATATAATTTTTGAAAATGGGGTTTGGGGCGTAGCCCCAAGCGGGGTGAGGGCGGCAGCCCCACACTCAGCCCCTTCCCACGGGGAAGGGGTTTGGGGTTAGGGATAGAGAATTTGCTCATTTTTTTAAAAATAAACTTTTTCTACAATCTGAAGCGATAAACCCTTATCACCCTGTTTCTATTTATATTATACAGCCCCTCACGCTTTTTTTCAACACCTTTTTCAAAAATTCCGTCAATTTTATGTGTAAATCTGCATAAATAATTATCAATCTGCTGAACGACTTTTATATTAATGTAACAAAATTATCACTTTTCACATTTTACCCCTTGATTTTTATGCGTAAAGTGATTACAATAATAATCAGCGGTTAGCACTCAAACGCAAAGAGTGCTAACAACTTGGAAATCAAAAGCACCGTCACAGTTAAAAAGTGACAGCAAATATAACAAGGAGGTCATTCAAAATGACGATCAAACCGTTATCGGACAGAGTAGTTATCAAGATGCTCGAAGCAGAAGAAACAACAAAGGGCGGTATAATTCTTACAAGTGCCGCACAGGAAAAGCCCCAGGTAGCAGAAGTTGTAGCGGTAGGCCCCGGCAAGACAGTTGACGGAAAGCTTGTTCCCGTACAGCTTAAAGTCGGCGACAAGGTTCTTATGAGCAAATACTCAGGAACAGAAGTCAAGGTTGACGGCGAAGAATACACAATACTCCGTGAGGAAGACATCCTCGCAGTTGTAGAATAATTGAAAGTGAGGAACATTCACAATGGCTAAACAGATTATATACGGTGAAGAAGCCCGCAAGGCTTTACAGGCAGGTATCGACCAGCTCGCAAACACAGTAAAGATTACACTCGGCCCTAAGGGCAGAAACGTAGTGCTTGACAAGAAGTTCGGCGCTCCGCTGATTACAAACGACGGTGTTACTATCGCCAAGGAAATTGAGCTTGACGATCCTTTCGAAAACATGGGTGCACAGCTCGTTAAGGAAGTTTCCACAAAGACAAACGATGCCGCAGGCGACGGTACAACAACAGCTACTCTGCTCGCTCAGGCTCTTATCAGAGAGGGTATGAAGAACATTGCCGCAGGCGCTAACCCTATGGATGTTAAGCGTGGTATCTCAAAGGCAGTTGACTCGGCAGTAGCAGAGATAAAGAAGAATTCAAAGGCTATCGAAAACAGCGATGGCATTGCCCGTGTAGCTACAGTTTCATCGGGTGACGAAACAGTAGGTAAGCTGATTGCAGAGGCTATGGAAAAGGTTACAACAGACGGTGTTGTTACTCTTGAAGAAGGCAAGACAGCAGAAACATACAGCGAAGTCGTTGAAGGTATGCAGTTCGACAGAGGCTACATTTCACCTTACTTCGCAACAGATACAGATAAGATGACAGCTAACCTTGATGACGCTTACATCCTTATCACAGACAAGAAGATAAGCAACATTCAGGACGTTCTGCCCTTACTTGAACAGGTCGTACAGGCAGGTAAGAAGCTGCTTATCATCGCTGAGGACATCGAGGGCGAGGCTCTTACAACACTTATCCTCAACAAGCTGCGTGGTACATTCGTATGCGTAGGTGTAAAGGCTCCCGGCTTCGGCGACAGACGTAAGGAAATGTTACAGGATATCGCAATTCTTACAGGCGGTACTGTTATCACATCAGAACTCGGTCTTGAGCTTAAGGATACAACTATCGACCAGCTCGGCCGTGCTAAGAGCGTAACAGTTTCGAAGGAAAACACAACGATTGTAAACGGCGCAGGTTCAACAGAGCAGATTCAGGCAAGAATCGCTCAGATAAGAGCCGCTATCGAAAACACAACAAGCGAATTTGACAAGGAAAAGCTCCAGGAAAGACTTGCAAAGCTCGCAGGCGGTGTTGCTGTTATCAAGGTCGGTGCCGCTACAGAAATCGAAATGAAGGAAAAGAAGCTCCGTATCGAAGACGCTCTTGCAGCCGCTAAGGCAGGCGCAGAGGAAGGTATCGTAGCAGGCGGCGGTACAGCACTTATAAACGCTATGCCCGCTGTAGAAGCTCTTATCGCAACCCTTGAGGGTGACGAAAAGACAGGTGCTAAGATAGTTCTCCGTGCTCTTGAAGAGCCTGTTCGTCAGATTGCCGCTAACGCAGGTCTTGAAGGCTCTGTCATCATCGACACTATCCGCCGTGAAGGCAAGGTAGGCTACGGCTTTGACGCTCAGAACGAAGTATACGGTGATATGATTGCGGCAGGTATCGTAGATCCTGCAAAGGTAACACGTTCAGCTTTACAGAACGCCGCTTCAGTTGCAGCTATGGTTCTTACAACAGAGAGCCTTGTTGCCGACAAGAAGGAAGAAAATCCTGCTCCCGCAATGCCCGCAGGCGGCATGGGCGGTATGGGCGGAATGTATTAATTCCAAACTCAACAGAATAAGATCAGCCCGGTACGGAAAAATCCGTACCGGGCTTTCTGTTTGTTTATAACTTATAATAGTTATACGCAGTTATTTGCCGCCTTTACCGAATGCCTTGCTCCAGTCAACATTACGGGCGATTTTGTAACCGCTGTCGGTTTTAGTAAGGTCGGCGGAGAAAACCATATAACAGCTTGTACCGGGTGTCTGAGAATTAAGCACCATATAAGCCAATTTTACGTTATCACCGTCTTTATAGGCTTTGGCATAATCATAAAGGCAATCACGCTCTGATAACCTTCCGAAAATCTGACCGTGCAATCCCGTGCCATTGCACCTGCCGATTGAAATTCCTTTCACGCAGAATTTACCGTCATGATATGTGAATGTGTCAAAGTCCTTTTCAAACTGTTCAAATGTCGTAATATCGGAATATACCGACTTTTCCGATTCATAAAATTCCTTCATAGACGTAAACGCAGTCGGCTGTGCCGAACTTTCAAACCACTTATCGTAATCGTCTTTTGTGACAGCGGTTATATCCGGCATATCCTTTATCTTGTTACCTGCATTGTAAAGCTCGGTTTCAAGCTTACCACACTTTTCAAGAATATCGGCAACCTCTTTTTGCACCTGCTCATCGTCAATAATTTTATCACCGAGCGCCTCACTGAACATTTTGTCAATTGTGGTTTTGCCGGGCGTCTTATATTCACTGCCGTAGTCGTAGATAAATGACGCTATATCACGTTTGCTTTCCTCTGCAGAACTGTCCACCACGCCTATTGCAGTAAATTTTTCGTCTTCATAAGCGGAAGTGGATTCTTCAGGCACGGAGGTTTCGGGAGTTGTGATGCTTTCGGTTGTTGATTCCGATGCAGATGATGTAACAGAGGTATCCTGCGATGAAACCGGCTTAGAAACAGTATTGTTTGCACAGCCGCTGAGCAGAGAAACAAGAATTAAAGTGCATATCAAAGTTGTTTTTTTCATAGAATCACTCCTTTTGAATTAACTAATTTGAAAATCGGCAGAATTCTGATTAATGTAATCAATAGTTACCATTTATTTAATTAAAATGTACCTTTATTTATATCATAGCAGAATTGTTTTAATTTTTCAACGGTATTCTAATAAATTTGCACATAATCAACAAATAACAAATACTTTTTTGTGTATTTATACACCTTTGTTCAAATGCACAGGCAAGTTACATATATCACGTTCTTAGAAAGCTAATACATGACCGCTTTATTAGCTTTTTACTTGACATTCGCACTTTTAAGCGGTATACTATTAAAGTACGCATAAATTTATTTTAGCTTTTTAAAAAGGAATTTGAGCATGATATACAAAAACCCCGTGCTGAAAGGCTTCTACCCCGACCCCTCCGTCTGTTTTGCAAACGGAAAATATTATCTGGTAACAAGCACCTTTCAGTATTTCCCCGGTGTTGCGCTCTTTGAGAGCGACAACCTTGTAAACTGGAAGCAGATAGGCTATGTGCTGACACGTCCCGAACAGGTAATGCTTGACAAGATACCTGCGTCAGGCGGCGTATTCGCTCCCACTATCCGCTATAACAACGGCAGGTTCTATATGGTGACTACAAATGACACCACCCACAGAAATTTCTATGTTTATACCGATGACATCTACGGCGAATGGTCAGACCCTATCGAAGTCGATCAGGGCGGTATCGACCCGTCGCTGTACTTTGAGGACGGCAGAACATTCTTCATAAGCAACGGACAGGACGACTACGGCGAGGGCGGAGTTGTACAGTGCGAGATTGACATTGCTACAGGCAAAAAGCTCTCCCACAGCAAGTCTATCTGGAAAGGTTCTGGCGGACGTTATCTTGAAAGCCCCCACGTTTATAAGATAAACGGAAGATATTATCTTATGGCGGCAGAGGGCGGCACAGAATACGGTCATATGGTGACCTACGCCGTATCGGACGATATATGGGGCAAGTATGTCACAGGCGACAACAACCCCATACTCACTAACCGCAACAAAGCGCCCTACATAATACAGGGTATCGGTCACGGAGATCTGATACAGGACAAGAACGGCGACTGGCATATATTAAGTCTAGGCTTCAGACAGATGGGTATATGGATGCCCTTCCACAGCCTCGGCAGAGAGGTTTTCCTCTCCCCTGCACACTTTGACGAAAACGGCAGGCTGTTCGCAGGTCTTGACGGCACAACAGACGCACAGTATGAAATAAAGGGCGATTTTACTCAGGATAAGCTGCCAGTGTTCACATTCGGCAATACAGATCCTTCGGTTGACTGGTGTTATCTGCGTAAGTACCACCCCGAAAACTACAAGCTGTCAGCAAACAAGTACGAGCTTTGCGGCACCGATCTGACGCTTGACGATATGGATTCGCCTACTTTTATCGCAATGCGTCAGCGTGACTTTGATATGGAGCTTTGTGTCAACGTAAACCTTTGCGGCAACGGCGAGGGCGGTGTCACAATGTATATGTGCGAGAACGAGCATTACGATATTGCACTTAAAAAGACGGCGGACGGCACTTTTGCAATACTGAAGCTCAACATCGGCGGAATAAAGCACGAGCAGAACAGAGTTGCGGTAAATGCCGACAACGCAACACTTATCGTCAGAGCCGACCATTATAATTACAATTTCTTCGTGAAATGCGGCGACACCGAAACACATCTCGGAAGCGGTCAGGTGAAATATCTGACAAGCGAGGTTTCGGGCGGTTTCACGGGAACAATGACAGGATTATACGCTGTAGGAGGTACGGCACAGTTCACAGGTTTCAGCTGTGCATACACCGAGAGCGAAGAATAAAAAAGAGGGTTATAATATGAGTTTTTTCCAGAAAGATATTGAAACTATGCCGAGAGCCGAGCTTGAAAAGCTCCAGCTTGAAAAACTGAAGCACATAACAAAATACTGTTATGACAATGTACCGCTGTACAAGAGAAAATTTGACGAGGCAGGCTTTGATTGTACCAAGATAAAGGCGCTGTCGGACATACAGTACATACCGTATACCACTAAGTCGGATTTCCGTGACAACTATCCTTTCGGAATGTTCGCAACTCCGCTCAAAAACGTTACACGTCTGCACGCTTCGTCGGGTACAACAGGCAAGCCCACCGTTGTAGGCTACACAAAGAACGACCTTGATATGTGGTCTGACTGCGTTGCAAGACTTGTTACAGCCGCAGGTGCTACAGATGAAGACATAGTACAGATTGCATTCGGCTACGGACTTTTCACGGGTGCGCTCGGTCTGCATTACGGTCTTGAAAAGATAGGTGCTACAGTAGTTCCCTGCTCATCGGGCAACACCGAAAAGCAGGTTATGCTGATGAAGGACTTCGGCACAACGGCACTTGTCGCTACCCCCTCATACGCTATGAGAATAGGCGAGGTCGCAGAAGAAATGGGTATCGGCAGAGATGAGCTCAAGCTGAGGCTCGGTCTTTTCGGCTCAGAGGGATGCACTCCGGAAATGAGAGCGCAGATAGAAGATTATCTGCATCTGCTTGCAACCGACAACTACGGTATGAGCGAGCTTATGGGGCCGGGCGTTTCGGGCGAATGTTCACTGCGTTGCGGTATGCACTTCAACGAGGATCACTTCCTCCCCGAAATCATCAACCCCGAAACAGGCGAGGTTCTCCCCGAAGGCTCAAAGGGCGAGCTTGTTATAACAACACTTTCAAAGGAGGCAATCCCTGTTCTGCGTTATCGCACAAAGGATATTACTTCTATCACCTACGAAAAGTGCGAATGCGGAAGAACTCACGCCCGTATGAGCAAGCCCTCCGGCAGAAGCGATGATATGCTGAAGATCAGAGGCGTAAACGTATTCCCCTCACAGATTGAAAGCGTTATAATGACTATCCCGCAGATTGCTCCCCACTATCAGCTTGTTGTTACCCGTGAGGGAAGCAGCGACAGACTGGAGGTAAAGTGCGAGCTTGTTGACGGAAGCGTGCTTGAAAGCCTTGAATCGCTGTCCAACTTACAGAAAAATATCCGCCACAATCTTAAGACGGTTCTCGGCATTGATACAAAGGTCACGCTTGTTGAGCCCAAGACAATTGAACGTTTTGAGGGCAAGGCAAAGCGTGTAATCGACCTACGCAACAAGTAATATGAAGCTGAAATATGATGAAGCGGATATGCACGCACAGCTTGTAAAGGTGCTGTATCCCGATGAAACCGCAATGTTCCCCGTGTACTGCGTATATAACGATAAATACTTTATGGGAAGTGCTATGGAATACGGCTATTTAGCCGTTACCGACAAGGGCAGACTGCTGATGATACGCTATGATTTTATAGGCGACGGCAACTGCGGTTCGTGTCCGCTCACCGCTATAAAGAGGCTTAAAATAAAAAAGCTCCTTATCGGTCAGTACAAGCTTGAATTTACGCTTATGACGGACGGCAAGGATTTCAGGACGACAGTACAGGTAGCGCCGAAAATGGCTTTCGGAGCATTCCCCCATCAATACACAAATTTAAATATGCTGCTTGACGCACTGCGTCCTTATATAGACTGATAAAGGAAAGAGAACTAAAATGTCGCTTGAAAAAGTAAAGGAATATTTCAAGGCTTACGGCATAGAGGACAGAATAATTGAGCTATCCGAGTCAAGTGCAACGGTCGAACTTGCCGCTCACGCACTTCACACCGAGCCTTGCAGGATAGCAAAGACCTTATAAAATGCAACATAAAAAGCGGAACGTGAAACCCACGCTCCGCTTTCTCGTATATCCTGTTAAAATCACAGTATCGTAAACACCGTACCCGCACGTCGCCGATTTTAAGCGCATAATAGTAGCACAGTCACGAAAAAAATTATAAAACCACCTAACCAACCTCAGATTGTTCCGACTATATAGGCGTAACAATCATGATTGAAACGAAAAAAAGGTGCAATATGGAAACAAACGAAACACTTAAATTACTTGATGACAAAAATCTCCTCGATAAGATCTATCATTTTTCTTATCACAGGTGCAATACATCTTTTGAAGCTGAAGATCTATGCTCGGATATAGTTCTTGCAGTAATATCAGCCATACATAAACAAAAACGTATTGATAATTTTTACGCTTTTGTATGGACTGTTGCTCGCAGAGTTTATGCTGATTATTGTGAGAAAAGAAATTCGGAACGCCAAGTGTTCAGCATTGAAAACAGCGACTTGATGTTAGCATCTAAAGAAAATGAAATAGAAGAATTTGTTGAGGAAGTAGCCGAACAAGAACAAATAAGCAGGATTTTTAAGGAAATTGCTTTTTTGTCAAAGGCATACCGAGAGGTAATGGTAATGTTTTACATTGATGGGCTGAAGGTGAAAGAAATTGCCACAAGACTTAACATCAATGAAACCACCGTAAAGCAACGTTTGTTTTCTGCGCGAAATTCAGTTAGAAAAGAGGTTAAAACTATGAGTGAAAGAACGTATGTATTAAAGCCTATCAAATTGGCTATTTCGGGAACCGGAAATCCTTGCGGCAACGATCCTCGTTCTAAAACCGAAAGGATGTTTTCTCAAAACTTAATTTACTTGTGCAAAGACAAACCAAAGTCAGCCAAAGAGCTATCTGAAGAACTTTGTGTGCCTATGCCCTATATTGAAGAAGAATTGGAAATTCAATGTCACGGCGAAAACGGGAAATACGGTATGCTCCGCAAGCTTGAGAACGGCAAGTATGCAGTGAATATTCATTTGGTGGATTATGATGAGTACAACCAAGCCAATAAAATTTACGAAAAGCATTTACCTGAATTTTGCGAAGTTATCAAAAACACGTTAAAACAGAATGGAGAAAAGATACTTTCATTCCCTTATTTAAGCGAACAGAAAGATTTACGTTTTATTATGTGGTCTTTGATCTCAAGAACAGTTTGGGATTTTGAAAAAAGAATAAATAAAGTTCTTGCAGACAAATACTTCGCTGATATAGTTCCTGTTAATAGACCTTTTTCTTGTGTTGCCGTTGCATTTACAGATGAACAGTATCCTGAGTTTGATTTCTATGGCAGCGAAGATATAGATGCAACTTCAATCGGCGGGTATAAGTCGGTATTTGTATCCAATATTTGCGGCAAGCGTATTGATAAACATTTCCATTGTGGTCACAACCTATCTCATGATCCCAAACTCTTAATGGTACTCAGAACCATTGGCGGAATTGCTATTGACGACCTGTCCGAAAGTGAAAAAGAAATAGCAGCCAAAGCTCTTGAATGTGGCTATCTTCGAAAGAACGGAAATGTCATTGAACCCAAGATCATTGTGATTGACAGAAAGAACGATATGGACTTCTATAATCTTTCTTTTGATTTCAATAATGATATGGGAACTGTTATTGAACAAATTGCCGCTGAGCTTTCTGTGTTTATAAAAGCACACATTCCTGAACACCTGATGAACGAGTATCAAATCTATACACAACTTATAGCAGGCGTCAGAATATTAGCAAAAACAATTGAGGAATGTATTAACGAAAATCTGCTTGTAGAACCTGAAAACAAGGTCGGTGCAGAAGGCGTTCTGATGATCGTTGAAAGATAAGTGATTACTGCAAGACATCGCTTCGGCGATGTCTTAGCTTATACTCAAATTTAATTGTATCCCCATAATTATGACAAATATTCAAAACCGTCACAAAATAAAACCGAGTACATGAAGTATATGATAGCAGAATATGGTGAAACCGAAGAAACAACAGCTATAATAAATTATTTCGGATATACTGATTTTGATAACCCAAGAATAGCAAGATAAATATGATAAAGCGGAACGTGAAACCCACGTTCCGCTTTTCTTCATATTCTGTTAAAATCAAAGTATCGTAAACACCGTACCTGCAACAATAAGCACAAGCCCCGCAGAAGACATCGCCGTGAGCTTTTCCTTAAGGAATATCCTTGAGAACAGCACGACAGCAAGTATACTCAGCTTGTCTATCGGTACAACTACCGATGCATCACCGATTTTCAGTGCGTAATAGTAGCACAGCCACGATGCCGCAGTAGATACGGCGCTTAGTGCGATAAACACAAACGCCTTGCCGCCAAGCCCCGAAAAAACATTCTTCTTGCCCTTTGCCGCAACAACTATCCACGCCATTACAAGAACAACAGCCGTTCTTATGGCAGTGCCGAGATTTGAATTGACATTCTGTACGCCTATCTTTGCGAGAATCGAGGTCAGTGCGGCGAATATTGCGGACATCCACGCAAATATCATCCACCTGCCTGCCTTTGACCCTCTTTTTCCGGTATGTATGCTCATCATCAGCGTTCCGATGCCGATAAGCACCATTGCAATGATCTTATAAGCCGTTAGCTGTTCACCGAGAAAAATAAACGACATCAGCATAGCGAGTACGGTCGAGGATTTGTCGATAGGTGCGACCCTGTTCACATCGCCCGTTTTCAGAGCCTTGAAATAGCACAGCCACGAGCCGCCCGTCGCACAGCCCGAAAGTATCAGAAACAACAGCGTCATTCCCGTTACATTAGGAAGATCGTGCCATTCCCCCGTTATCCACACGACCGCTATAGACAGCACAAGCACTATCGTTGTACGCAGTGCCGTTGCCGCATCGGAGTCAGCGTCACGCAGTCCACACTTGCACAGTATCGTTGTTATAGCCGCAAAGAATGCGGAAAGCAACGCTATAAGTATATACATCATAGATCAGAAGCTTCTCCTGCAATAATCTCTCGGTGTTACGCCCTTCATGCTCTTGAACACCTTTATAAAATAGCTGTAATCGTTGAATCCGCACTTCATCGCAATATCTATCAGCTTCTCATCGGTACTTGCGATAAGCTCACAGGCAGATTCGATACGGAAATAATTGAGATATTCAACAGGTGTCTTACCCGTATATTCCTTGAACGCACGGCAGAAATAATTCCTGTTCATTCCGCACTCGTTCGCAAGTTCCTCAAGCGTTATGTTCTTACGGTAATTCTGCTCGATATAGCTTATAACATTCTTGAAACGGCGTACCTTCTTTATATCGCTCGCCGCTGTTTCTCCGCTCTGATAATGCTCCTGCCTTGCCACAATGTGACCGAGCATACACAAAAGCCGTCCGGGTACGGTAAATTCATATCCCGGTTCTTTTTCAAGCATTGCGTCTATAACCGCCTTTGCGTCCTTTGCAGGCTCGCTGTCGGCGGAAAAGAAGGTGATAAACCGTCTTTCGTGGTTGATTATCGGCTGAAGATGCAATGTGCATATCTGACTTGATTTAAGCAAAGCCGCCATATCAAACACAAGACAGTCATATCTGCAGTTGTCCTTCGGCGTACCGCCGTGCATACTTCCGCCTATTATCAGCGAACAGCAGCCTGCGTCTATCCTGTGTGTATGACCGTCAAGAAAAAGCTCGAAATATCCGCTCCTGACATAGATGATCTCGCACTCGTTATGCCAATGCGGTATCATATTATAACGGGGAAAATTCTCTGTCACTCTGTAGCAGGCATACGGAAATTCCCTTGTGCCATGCTCACGTTTTTCTCGGTATTCAATGTATTTCATATTACGTCCTTTGGCTAAGTTGTCAAAATCGTCATATCAAAAATCGGGATAAAGTTAAAATAATCATTAAAATCCTCCCGATAATACAAATATTATATCATTTTTCCACCATATTGTAAAGCAACCCCAAAACAAAATATCAATATAGTGCAACTAATCGTCACAATGCACTAACACAGCCCGTTTTTTTGTGCAGATTGCGGATTTTTGCTTTTCACAAAAATTTTTATTTTTAAAACGATTACAGCCCTTGCTAAAAAAATTCATTTAAGATATAATTATCATAGACGTTTCTGTAACGTTGTAATTTTTTCGCTACAGGAACAAAAACATTAGGAGGATTCTATGAAATTCGGTTATTTTGACGATAAGAACAGAGAGTATGTCATTACATCTCCCAAGACCCCTTATCCGTGGATAAACTATCTCGGCACACAGGGCTTTTTCTCGCTGATCTCTAACACAGCAGGCGGTTACTGCTTCTACAAGGACGCAAGACTTAGAAGAATTACACGTTACCGCTATAACAACGTTCCCGTTGATATGGGCGGACGTTACTTCTACATAAACGACGGCGGTCATGTATGGAACCCCGGCTGGTCGCCCGTTAAGACAACGCTTGACAGCTATGAGTGCCGTCACGGTATGGGCTACACAATCATAAAAGGCTCATCAAACGGCGTTACAGCCACAGTTACATTCTTCGTTCCCCAGAACTTCAACGGAGAGATCCAGAAGGTTACAATCAAAAACGACAGCGATAAGGAAAAGAACTTAAAGCTGTTCAGCTTCCTTGAGTGGTGCCTCTGGGATGCAAACGACGATACAACAAACTTCCAGAGAAACTTCAACACAGGTGAAGTTGAAATTGACGGTTCTGTTATCTACCACAAGACCGAATATAAGGAAAGACGTGACCACTACGCATTCTACTCTGTAAATGCCGATATAAACGGTTACGATACCGACAGAGAGAGCTTCCTCGGCTTATACAACGGCTTTGACGCTCCTCAGACAGTATTCGCAGGCGCACCCAATATGTCTGTTGCTGACGGCTGGTCACCCGTTGCTTCTCACTATATCGAAATCAAGCTCCAGCCCGGCGAAAGCAAGGATCTTGTATTCTGCCTGGGCTATGTTGAGAACAAGTTTGAAGAAAAGTTTGCTCCCGACCTTGACGAGAACAGCACGATTATAACAAGCGGCGACAGAAAGAAGAACATCGTAAACAAGGCTAAGGCTAAGGCTATGATGGCTATGTGCGATACAGCCGAAAAGGCTGACAAGCTCCTCGCAGAGCTGAAGGCTCACTGGAACAGCCTGCTCGGTCAGTACAGCGTTGATTCTCCCGATGAAAAGCTCAACAGAATGGTTAACATCTGGAACCAGTATCAGTGCATGGTTACATTCAATATGTCACGTTCCGCATCTTACTTTGAGAGCGGTATCGGCAGAGGTATGGGCTTCCGTGACTCCAACCAGGACTTACTCGGCTTCGTACACCAGATTCCCGCAAGAGCAAGAGAAAGACTTATCGACCTTGCCGCTACAATGCTTGAGGACGGCGGTGCTTACCACCAGTATCAGCCCCTCACGAAGATGGGTAACCACGAGCTTGGCTCCAACTTCAACGATGACCCGCTGTGGATGATTCTCGCAGTTGCGGCTTACATAAAGGAAACAGGCGATGTTTCTATCCTCGACGAGAAGGTTCCTTATGAGAACCGTGACGAGCTTGCAGACACAATGCTCGACCATATGAAGAGAGCGTTCTACCACGTTGTTAAGAAGGTAGGTCCTCACGGACTTCCTCTCAGCGGACGTGCCGACTGGAACGACTGCCTTAACCTCTCCTGCTTCTCAGACAAGCCCGGCGAATCATTCCAGACATACAACAACAAGGAAATGTTCAAGGAGCCTCCTTACTACAGCAAGGTTGCAGAATCTGTAATGATTGCAGGTATGTTCTGTGCAATCGCTCCCGAGTACGTTGAAATGTGCAAGCTGAAGGGTGACACAGCAGAAGCTGAAAAGGCTCAGGCTGAGATCGAAAAGATGAGAAAGAACACCCTTGAATACGGCTATGACGGCGAATGGTTCCTCCGTGCTTACGACCACTACGGCAAGAAGGTCGGCTCACACGAGTGCGAAGAAGGCAAGATATTCATCGAGCCTCAGGGCTGGTGCGTTCTCGCAGGTCTTGGCAAGGACAAGGGCTACGATATTCAGACTCTTGACAGTGTAGACAAGTATCTTAACTCAAAGCACGGTCTTGTTCTTAACAACCCTGCATTCACACACTACTACATCCAGTACGGCGAGATCTCCACATATCCCGGCGGTTACAAGGAAAACGCAGGTATCTTCTGCCACAACAACGCTTGGATAATCTGTGCTGAAGCCGCAGTAGGCAGAGGCGACAAGGCATTTGAGTATTATTCAAAGATCGCTCCCGCATTCAGAGAGGATATTTCCGATCTGCACCGCACAGAGCCTTATGTATACGCTCAGATGATTGCAGGTAAGGATGCTAAGCGTCACGGCGAAGCTAAGAACAGCTGGCTCACAGGTACAGCCGCTTGGAACTTCGTTGCAGTATCTCAGTACATCTTAGGTATCAAGCCCGAATACAACGGTCTTAAGATCGATCCCTCAATTCCTCACGAGTGGGACGGCTTCACAGCTTCAAGACTGTTCAGAGGCGCAACCTACGAGATTACTGTAAAGAACCCCGATCACGTTTGCCACGGCGTTAAGTCCGTTACAGTTGACGGCAAGGCTGTTGACAGCAATGTTATCCCCGTATTTGAAAACGGCACTCACAAGGTTGAGGTTGTTTTAGGTTAAGGGTTACAAGGTAATATAATAAATGCGAACTCCCCGCCGTGTTGGCGGGGAGTTTTTGTGTTGATATAACATCAATATTAAAACCAATTAAGCATAAATTTCCTGTTGGTTTCATCTGTACAGCTATTTGCTTATTTTCTGTCGATTCTCCTATACTCGTTAGTATATCCCTTTATCATCTCATATTCCCAATATGCATCATCGGAAAGCACCTGCTTAAGTAACACACCGACATCAATAGCCGACTTTTCCTTTGCGTTATCTTCACCGACAGAAACATAATAATTATATATTGCCTGCAAGGGTGTACCGTTCCAGTTACCGTTATCGCCCCCAAACAAGCGACGTACTGAAAACGTTTCTCCGTTATTAATATTGCAAAAACCGTCAACCGCACCCTTTATGTATAACTTTATTTCATTGATTTCGTTTAAGCTGAGCTTTACAGAAATCTTTTTACTTACCGATGAATTTAAAATGCTCATAGTTATTATTTCCTTGCCTGATTTTATTCATTAGTCGTTTTTTTATAAGGTGATATTTTATCACCCTTGAATGTGATAAAGCCAGAGCTGCAATCTACTGTACAGCTATCCTGATACTCTTCTTCAAAAGCACTCACCATACTGACAACAGCACAATTGCATAAGCTATAACTTCCGCCACTCTTGCTTTCAATTCGATAAGCACCGGACGGTATATCGTAATCGATCCAGTACATACCCGGTCCATCATAATTTTCTATACCATGCATTTTTTCATATATTTCTTTTGCTCCGCTCACCCCAAGCTCTTCGAACGATTCGCAATTTACCAATATTCCATAGGTTTTTACCGAATATCCTTTAAGAATTTCAACATATCCGAAGCTGTCGAAATTTTCCCATCCTCTTGTTTCGTCATAGAAATTGATTTTACAATATCCGTTACCGTTAAAATTGATAAAAGCATACTGACCGCTTTCAATTTCTAACATTTCGTATTCGCCTGCATCATATGCCTGTCCGTTTCTTATAAGATCTTTTATTTTTTCAATAAATTGTTTTTGTTCGTTTTGCTTTGCATTGTTTTCCGCTATTGCTGTTTGTAAAGAATTGTCTGAGGAGTTATCATTTTTAGAACAGCCTGCACAAACTGATATTATCAATGTTAACATTGATATTGCCAAAACCGACGATATAATTCTTTTCATAATTTTACCTCTTTCCTTTCTATCATGAATAAACTAATGCGTTTCTTAACTTGACAATTTTAATTCAACACGCGTTATTTCTCCGCAAAGCCGACATGTATAATCATAAATTCTTTCTTCCTCATATTCAGGCGATCTTAGGACTAAACTCTTGGAGACATTATGACAGTTTTTGCAAACAGGATAATATCCGACTTGATATTTGTTCATATTTACTATAAGGCAATTTTGATAATCAAAATTGAAGTACGGATTATCATCACAGTGATACCAACTGTCAGCAGTGATATCAGATTTATCTATATTATGATCTAATGAGCTGTTGACCCAAATATCATAATTGTGTTTTTGACGGGTATCATCACTGTCGGCACAGGCTGTGATTGAAAACAACATCAAAATCATAACAACTAAACCTATTATTTTTTTCATAAAAAAACCTCCTATTTGATTATCTAAATATATTTGCGAAATATAATCGAGTATATGTACTATTTTATATTCCGAACATTGCTTTTAAGCTTTCAATATTGCTCTTATACGGATATTCTGCTGCCATCATTTTAGTGCTTGAAACTACATAGCCTCTGTTGCAATAAACGCAGTATGAACCGCTAACATAATCAGAACCTGAAATATAGAATTTAACAGCAATAAGCTGAGTATTTCCATCACTGTAAATAACATCTGATTTGTAACTGTCACATGGCAAACCCAGTGACGAATATACCTGATGATTTACATATTTTTCTGCCGCATCGATAGATTTGTTTCCAAATAGATCACCGCTTAGCAGTTTCGACCCTAAAAACACAGCGGCTGCTATAACAAGCAATGATATTACAGTGCTCATCACTTTTGTTGATTTAGAATTGTTTTGTTGTTCCATTATTTTCTCTCCTTGATCATTACGCACTATTTTTTAGCACCACAGACGCTACATTTATACCCGGTGATAACCGTTTCATCGTATGCTTCGGAATCTACGATCCATTCTTCGGTTTCATACTCTTCCCAGCGTTCAACTTCTTCATAGCTATCTCTAAAAGTGCTTGAAAGACTATCATCACCATGCTTTGCGTCAAAGTGTTTATAATAAGCGTCTAACGAACTGTATTCATTGTCGCTTCCGTATCCGCACAAGGGACATCTATATTTAGTAACTTCCTTTGCATCTACAACTGTATACTTACAGCCGCAAAATTTACAAACAAATAAACCATCCTGTTTGATAAGTTCTGTACTTCCGCACATTTCACATATTAATCGCTTCATAATTCTTCCCTTATTAACTATCTGTAAAGGCTTACCACTGTGAATTTTCTTTAACTATTTGGTATCACCATTCAGAAATCTATTACTCTCCCGCAAAAACATAAAAATTGTATCCGTCTAAATAATTCCATTCCAGACGAGGAATATGATAATCTGTATCAACTTCTACAAGAGCGTCAGGCTCTTTCTTTCCGTCGATATAACAATCAAATTGTACCATTCCGTCATAATTATCAAAACTGTATGTTTTCTGCACTAATTTCAGACTGTATTTTTTGCCGTTGAATGTAAAAGATAATATACCGGAAGAACTTATTTTGAAATTTTTAACATCAAATTCTTCGCCGGTTACTGAATCATATGAAGAAATATCATTATATGTTTTAGCTATCAGGCTGAAATCGGTATAATCGCAATTAATGCATTTAGTAATGTCAATTTCATGGGGCAATGCTTTGCCGGATGTTTTTTTGCAAACCGAACAGGTTGCGGGTCTTGTACAGGTTGCGGGCATCCATGAATGACCGTCTGCACAAGGATCTTCAACCGGTTTTTCGGTAGCAGGTGCTTTGGTTGTTGCTTTTGTAGTATTAGCAGCAGACGGTTTATTTTCATCAGGAGCTTTCTTGGTTGTACTCTGAGCAGTCTGCGGGTTACTTTCAACAGCAGGTTCTTGGTTTTCAATATCGGAATTACTACTGCTTTGCGCAGGCTTAATGTCAGTTTCATTCTTTTTACTTACAGAGCTTGTTGTGTTTGCCTTTGTAGTAGCTACTGAAGAATTGCCGCTTTCGTTGTCTGATGTACTGTTATCCGAAGAAGGCTGTTGTTCCGGGTTTGACACCGCATTGTTGTAATCACACAGATAAATTGCCCTGTCGGCTTTTGTTTTCCAGAACTCTATGTCAGTATTGCTTTCAAAATCCGCTAATTTTGATTTTGCTTCATCATATTTTTCTTCTTTAAAAAGACTTATTGCTGATGAATATTTCTCTGCCAGTAAACACTCATTACATGCAGCTGATATCTCATTAGATTTTTTATAGCCGTCCAGCTTTTCCAGCTTTTTAATCGCTGATTCATATTTTCCGTCTTTTGCAAGTTGAATTGCTTCTAAATACGGAGTTTCTTTTGCCTGGTCGCTGTTTGGGTCTTTATCCCAATCATTCATTGCCAAGAGAACAGAAAACAAAATATCTTTGTTTGTACTTTTTTTCACAGTTGCATAATGAGTTCTATTCGGTTTATATGTATATTCTCCTGAACGATCACACGATTGTAACACAACATAAAAATCATTTGTTATATAGTTACCATATTTATTCTGATATTCTATTTTAATTAATGTAATAGCTCTTCCGTATGAATCTGTCTGGGGATCGGTAGAATACCACAATAGTGTTGCGGTATCGGGATAATACAAAAAATCACACATTGAATCGAATGCACATTTTGCTACTGTTTCCGCACTTGCAGTACATTTCTGTGATTCTGCCTTTTCGTCAGATGAAAGCACAGTATCAAGTGCTGTTTTCTTCTGTGTAACATATATATCGGCATTGCTTATAACCGATGAATGCTCATATTCTTTAAGACGTTTGCAGTATGAATCAAATCTTCTCTTGATTTCATCAGTCGGGAAATCTATTTCTTCAGATACTTTTTTTAATTCATACCCTTCTTCTCTCTGACTGAATACCGTACCGTCCTTATCTACCCACAGCCCTGATAATGACGAATTATTTATATCCGCCGAAACAGGTTCCTTGACAATACTCACATAATCCTTACTCAGCAACGTATCTAAATCAAACGTATTCCAGTCCTGAGTTCCGTAGTTTTCCTCAAAAAACGATTGCTCCTTCGGTGTTTTATAAATATTGTTGATATTGAATCTTATAATACTGTCATTAGTTATAACTACGCGCTCGCCGGAATGTTCACCTGTACCCTCATAAGTGCCGGCAAGCTCAGAAATCATTTCCTTAGGAGAATCGAATTTTTTCCCGTTTGAACAGCTTGTAAACATTAAAGAAATTATCACAAATAAAGCTAATACCTTGATTGATTTGTTAATATTCTTCATATAGATTTCTCCCCCTGTCGTATTTCCACATATTTTGTAGAAATTCATCATTTTTCTTAGTATAACACAGAATTTTCTATCTGTCAATAAGAATTTCTACTTAACAGGCGGTTTTTATTTTCCTCAAAAACTGTTATTATTGTCTTGAGGTGATACTATGAAAATTGACTATACCGCTCTCGGAAAACGCATAGCAAAGCGCAGAAAGGAACTCGGCTTGAAGCAGTACGAGGTCTGCGAGCTGATAGACGTAAACTATAAATATCTCTCGAATATTGAAACCGGCAGGAGCGCACCGAGCCTTGAGCTTATAATGAGCCTTTGCTCCGTGCTGAATACAACACCCGACTATTTCCTGCTCGGCACTGCTTCCGCAGAACTTTATGACAATGACATCGCCTCAAAGATAACCCCAATGACAGATGAACACAAAAGGCTTATCAGCGGTATGATACAGCTTATCACCGAAATCGAAAACAACTGAATATAAAACGCCGCCCGTCTGACTATGCAAACGGGCGGCTTTATTCTCCCTATTCAATTATCATTTATCCGTCAGCCACTCGACAACATTCTTCACCTCAATGCCATCATAATTTCCGACAGTGAATTTATCAAGTGTCAGAACTCTCTTGCGGTAGTTATCCTTTATAGTTGTAAGCGGTGCCATTTCCCTGTCGAAGGTTTCCTTAGCGGTCATATCGGCAGTTACCTGAATATACTCAAGTTCTCCGTTTCTCTCTGCCACAAAATCTATCTCGGTATTTCCGTACTTGCCCACGCTCACCTTGTACCCACGTCTGAGCAGTTCAAAATACACTACATTCTCAACCGAAAAGCCGAGGTCATAGCTTTTCTTAGGCAGTATAAAATTTCGTATGCCGAGGTCAACCATATAATACTTCGTGTTGGTTTTAAGCAATTGCTTTCCCACAATGTCAAAGCGTTCCGCCGGGTAGAATATGAATGATTCGGTCAGTGCATTAACATAATCGCTCACCGTATTCGGAGAAATTTTCCGTCCCGATGAAACAAGATAATTTGTAATGCTCCTTACTGTCACAAGACTTCCGATAACGCTTGAAAGGTACTTTGCGACAGTTTTAAGAAGCGATATATCCGTTATCCTGCCTGTATCGCTGTTATCCCATTCCTTACGCTTCTGCCTGTCCTCAATATCCTTTACGATAACCGTATTGTAGATACCCTCAAGATAGGTGGTTATCTTTTCTTCCGTCTTTTCTGCCGTAGCAATAAAAGGCATACCGCCGTATCTCATATAGTCAGCAAAAGCACTGTCCTTGTCCTTGCTGTTTACCTGCAAATACTCTGCAAACGACAGCGGAAGCATTGATATTTCCACATAACGACCGCTGAGAAGTGTAGCAAGGTCACCCGACATCATATATGCGTTTGAGCCGGTGATATAAATATCAGTTCCCTGTTTTACATAAAGACTGTCTACCACCTTTTCAAAATACGGCACTTTCTGTATCTCGTCAAGAAAAATGTAAGTCGTTTTACCACTGCTTAACCGAGCCTTTATATACTCATACAGCTTTTTATAGTCGCACAGTTCTTCGTATTCCAGTTCTTCAAAGTTTATCGCAATTATTCTGTCAGCGTCAACTCCGCTTTGTTTAAGATAGTCCTGATACTGCATAAGCAATGTTGATTTTCCGCATCTGCGTATTCCCGTCACTACCTTTATGACCTGTTCGTCCTTCCAGAGCTTCAGCTTTTCAAGATATTCTTTTCTTTCAACCAAAAAATCACCCTCTTATCGTTCTGTACTATTGTATTATATGCTCATATTAGCACAAAATGCTCAGAATGTCAAGAAGAATTCTCATTTCAGCACTTTTTCCGAATTTCTCAAAATAAATTCTCATTTTAGAATTTTTCTTTTCCGCTCTGAAATCTCTTATTTCTCCCAATTTCCGCATATTTAAGTTTACCGCTTTTGTCAGAATGCCAATAGACAAACCGCTTTTTTAATAGTATAATCATATTATAACATAAAACAAGTCGGTGTCAACCGACACGGCGGTACACCGTCTTTTGCCTGTTGGCAAAAGTTTTTATGTTAAAATGTTCTCGGACAAGCGGTGAGCCGCAAGCCGTGCTTTTGCACGGCAAAATCCGCTATTGGCGGATTTTATGTCCGAGGTTATTATCGCAAGAAAAAATACACTTAAAAAGTGGGGTGTCGGTTTGAAGAATAAAGATAAAAAAGGAAAAGAGCAGATAAAGAAAACGAAGTTTTCCGATATAGACCTTTTTGAAGAGGGACATGAGGAAGAGCCGGACGAGCTTGATCTTATAGACGGGCTTATAAAAGATCCTGCCACAACGCAGGACAAGGAGCATAACGCATATCTGCGCCTTATGCACGAATATAAGGCAGAATACGCAAAACGTGAAAAATGTATCAAGGTCGGGATACTGCTCATTATCATCAGTGCAGTTGTATTTCTCGCCCTGATGTTCAGCCTTGACAGCAAAACATTCTTCTTGACGCTGTGGATAATCTTCATTATTTCGGGTATTGCGGTAATGACACGGATAGATTACCGTTGCTACAAGTACGAAAAGATACTCGGCATTAAAAACACCGACAAGGAAGACGACCTTGAAAAGATGAAGAACGATATCGACAAGACGATAAGCAACGCAAAAACTGAGCTTGAAAACGCAAAGGCTAACATAGAAACCACGATAGAATCGGCTAAAAAGGACATCAGCCGTCTTTCCGGAATGAAAACGAGGGAGCAGGAAAACAAATGAAGACAATATTCAGAATATTTTTAAGCGATATAAAAAAGATACGCACAAATCTTATGGCTTTTGCGGTAATGATAGGTATTTGTATACTGCCGGCGCTGTATGCGTGGTTCAACATTGCGGCAAACTGGGATCCGTACTCAAACACAGGCAATATCAAGATTGCGGTCGCAAACTGCGATAATGGCACTAAGCTTGCTTCAAAGGAAATCAACATCGGCAATCAGATAGTGGATAATCTTAAAAAGAACACGCAGATGTGCTGGACGTTCGTAGATAAGGAGCAGGCGGAAAACGGAGTAGTAACAGGCGAATATTATGCCAGCGTTGTTATTCCCGAAAATTTCAGCGAGAGCTTCACAAGCATACTTTCGGGCAAGCTGACACGTCCGCAGATAACCTACACGCTCAACGAAAAGAAAAACGCTATCGCTCCGAAAATCACTGACAAAGGCGCAGAAGCGATAAAAAATCAGGTAAACGAGAGCTTTATTGACACGATTACCACCGAGCTTGCAGGAATATTAAACTACACCTCCGAGCAGGGCAACAAGAAATTCACCGAGATAACAGACAATATAAAATCAGCCATAGGCGATGTTATCGACAATCTTTCCGCTTTCCAAAGCTCAATTTCGCTGATAAGCACAACACTTGACAGTGCAGATACAATGATTGCAAACACCAAAAAGTCTATCCCGGATCTTGAACAGCTTCTTGCTCAGTCAGGAACGCTTACCACATCGGCAAAGGACAGCATTACGGCAGTACAGGCGGTATCAACACAGATAACCGCCGCTACAGATACCGTCCTTAATTCAATCGACACGCTTTACAGCAATACGGAAAGCAGTATTTCTGGCATCACGGGTGAGATCGCCGCCGATGCCGACAAAGCCGCCGAAAAGATAAGAGCAACGGCGGAGATAAACAGAAAAACAATTGATGCACTGAATAATATCCGCACCCATGTTGTAACAGTCGGCGAAAAGCTCGGAATTGATGTCAGCATTATGACCGATGCAATCGACAGGAATATAGAAAAGCAGAACGCAATCATCGACATATTAAATAACGGTGCAGACACTGTCAACGCAACAGGTCACGCCCCCGATAATTTTGAAAGTGATGTAAACAAGCTGATAACCGATTCAAAGAAAGATTTTGACGGCATAAAAACCACTTGGAACACTTCTGTCAAAACTGCTATGGATACCGCCGTAAATGAAGTGTTCAAGACGCTTGACGGAATTTCCGCACTGTTTTCTGACGCAGGAACATCTGTTCCGAATATCGAAACGGCTCTCACCGATGCTCAGAACTCGCTTGCAAGCCTTAAATCCTGCCTTACCGACCTCGATAAAATAATCGGCAACGCAAAGGATAAGCTCACCGATATGCAGAAAAAGGTCGATGATATAAGCAACGACCAGGCGCTTATAGCTTTTATCGAAGAGGTTTCAAGTGACCCGTCATCTCTCGGCGAATTTATGAGCTCACCCGTTGAAATTAACACCGTCAAGGTTTATCCTGTAGAAAATTACGGCTCAGCCATGACGCCGTTCTACACGATACTCGCTATCTGGGTAGGCTCTATCGTACTTGTCGCCGTACTGAAAGCAGAGATCAGCCGCCGTGACATCGAAAAGCTCGGCAGTAATGTAAGACCGATACAGGCTTATTTCGGCAGATATATGATTTACCTTATGGTATCAATAATTCAGGCGATAATAATCGCACTCGGCGACCTTTTATTCCTGAAAATACAGTGTGAAGACCCGCTGTTGTTCATCATCGCCGCCGTTGTATCTTCTATTGTATTCTCACTGCTCATCTACTCGCTGACGATCACATTCAGCGTAATAGGAAAGGCTCTTGCGGTAATTATCCTTGTACTTCAGGTTGCCGGCTCGGGCGGTACATTCCCTCCCGAAGTTCTCCCCGAATTTTTCCGCAGCATTCTTCCCTATCTGCCATTCAGATACAGCATAAACGCAATGCGTGAAGCGGTCGCAGGCATATATGCGCAAAGCTATATAGAAGACCTGCTCTACCTGCTGATTTATGTTGCGATAGCCCTCTTTATCGGCATAGTGCTGAGAAAACCGTGTATAAGGATAATGAAGTTCTTTAATAAACGTCTTGAAGATACCGATCTTATAATTTAACCGAACATAATAAAAGTACCCTCTTTGCCGTTTATCCGGTAGGGAGGGTACTTTATTCTGAAATTATTGTATATTTAAACTCACCACGGCTTTACCGTGCCTACAATATCGCTTATCTTCTCTATTTTCTGTTCGGCGAGGAACTTCTCCATACCCTCGCATACCTTTATCGGCGCATAAGGATCGTTAAAGATAGCCGTACCCATCTGTACAGCAGATGCACCTGCCATCATCATCTCAATAGCGTCCTCAGCCGTTGCGATGCCTCCCATACCTATAACGGGTATCTTGACCGCATTCGCCACCTGCCATACCATTCTTACTGCAACGGGGAACACAGCAGGACCCGAAAGTCCGCCGACATTGTTATGCAGGATAGGTCGTCTTGTTCTTATATCAATTCTCATACCGAGCAGAGTGTTTATCAGCGAAACGCTGTCTGCGCCCTCAGCCTCAACAGCCTTTGCAATTTCTGTGATATTCGTTACATTCGGAGTCAGCTTTACGATAACGGGCTTCTTTGTAGCATTTCTTACCGCTCTTGTAACGCTTGCCGCACCCTCGCAGGTAACGCCCCATGTAGCGCCGCCCTGCTTTACGTTAGGGCAGGAAATGTTCAGCTCTATCATATCAACATCGGTAGCATCCAGCTTTTCTGCAACAGCTATATAATCGTCAATTACCGCACCTGCGATATTTGCGATAACCACAGTATCCTGCGTTCTGAGTCTGGGCAGATAGTAATTTATAAACTTGTCAACACCGGGATTCTGAAGTCCGACGGAGTTTAATATTCCGCTCGGAGTTTCCGCTATTCTCGGAGGGATGTTACCGTCCTTCTTGTTTAAGGTCGTACCCTTGCAGGAAATACCGCCGAGTGCCGACAGCGGATAAAGGTCGGTATAATCCTCGCCGAAGCCGTATGCGCCGGAAGCGGCTATTACAGGGTTCTTGAAATGCTTACCGCATACATCTACCGAAATATCAGGCTTGAAAATCATAACACTACCTCCTCACCGCTGAACACAGGACCGTCCTTGCATACTCTCAGCACCTTTTCTTCTCCGTCACGGATAACCGTGCAGGCGCAGACAACGCACGCACCTACACCGCAGCCCATACGCTGTTCAAGAGAAACCTCAGAATATACCCCTGCCTGCTTTGCCGCCGCAACAACTGCTTTCAGCATAGGAGTAGGACCGCAGGCATATACCGCCGCAACATCACCCTTTGCAAGCTCATCTGCAAGCGGCTGTGCTATCGTACCGTGTACTCCCGTGCTTCCGTCATCAGTACATACTATAACGTTTGCCCCTGCAAGCGAATAATCCTTGTCAAGTATAACCTTGTCAAAGCTCCTGAAGCCAAGTATAGCCGTACATCTGTCGCCGTACATCTTTGCAATGTCAAGCAAGGGAGGCGTGCCTATTCCGCCGCCTACAACTATCACCCTACCGTCCTTCTTTGCAGGAACGGTAAAGCCGTTGCCGAGCGGAGCGATAACGTCCATCATATCGCCCTTGTTAAGTTCGGAGATCTTATCCGTACCCTTGCCCCTTACTTCAAAAACGAGCCTCATAGTGCCGTTTTCCTTATCGACCGAGCATATAGAGATAGGTCTGCGGAGCATATATCCCTCCGCCTTTATCTGAACGAACTGTCCGATATGTGCGTTTTCGGCGACCTCGGGACATTTCAGCGTATATGAATATATACCCTCACCGAGCGCTTTTTTATCAACTATCGGATATGAATCACAAAAAAAGCTCATATATTTTCCTTTCCTGCGGTTTTGCCGCTGTGTAAAAATCAAGGCAACACGTTATTTTATCATGTTGCCTTGCTTCCTTGTTGCATAATCAACTGCGCATTATTGTATTGTCATCCTTGACAATTTTCACCTTCGCCGTAAGCGCTTCATCATCGCTTTCGCTTTGCTTCGGCTTTATCACGTTGCCCTTCTTCCTGTCTGCAGGCTTCGCTATCGCCTTCAGCCTGCCGTACATAAAGTATACAACGAGCGACCCCACTATAATGTCAAGCACTGTCTGAAGGCTGAACCACGATTCCATAGCTCCCATAAGGTTGCTCTGTGTTATATAAGTGTAATCCCACAGTGCCATAAGCACAAGTATTCTCAGCAAGCTGTTTGTTATCATCAGATTGTCGTAATACTTCTGTGCATTGTCAGCCGTGATTACAAGCGCCCTCGACCTATGAGGTATAAACATATACACTATCGAGAACACGAATGCCGCAAGTGCGATAAAAGGCACTATGCCTCCGCATATCCACATATATGCAGGTAAGCCGTCAGGATAAACATTATTCAACACCATTGTCGGATGCGCCATCTGATAATAGTATGCGTATGTTGTCTGATACAAAAGTACCGCCATTATAAGACCGAAAGCGTCTATAAATCCCCTCAATATCGTGTAATTGAATTTTACTTTATATTCGCCTGTTCTCAAAATCGCACCTCATTATATCTTTGTTATATCTACCATTTCAAGATCGTCTACAGTCTTGTCCATAGCGATACACTTTACAAGAGCGTTTGCCGTATCGACAGATGTAAGACAAGCGATAGAACGCTCAACCGACTTACGTCTTATCTTAACGCTGTCGAGTGCAGGCTTCCTGCCTGTTTCGGACGTTGAGATAACGTAATTTATCTTGCCGCTTTCAAGCAGGCTTATTACGTTAGGCTCCTTGTCCTCGTGTATACGATAGGTAAAGTTTGTAGCTATCATATTTCTGTTCAGCATGGATGCCGTACCGCTTGTAGCGTACAGCTCAAAGCCGAGCTTTTCAAACTTCTCCGCCAGCGGTACTATCTCGGGCTTGTCCGAATTCTTGACGGTGAACATTACTCCGCCCTTCTTGAATATCTTGAAGCCTGCCGCTATAAGTCCCTTGTAGAGAGCTTCCTCAAATGTCTTTGCTATACCGAGTGCCTCGCCCGTTGACTTCATCTCAGGACCGAGCTGTGTATCAACATCGTGGAGCTTTTCAAAGCTGAATACGGGAACCTTTACCGCAACATAGTTGCCAACGGGATAAAGTCCGCTGTGGTAGCCCTGCTCCTTGAGAGTTTCGCCGAGCATTATCTTTGTTGCAATATCGACCATCTGAACGCCCGTAACCTTGCTGATATAAGGAACGGTTCTTGATGATCTCGGGTTTACCTCGATAACGTAAACCTCGTTGTTATATACAACATACTGGATATTTACAAGTCCGATTACGTTCAGTGCCTTTGCAAGACGCTCCGTATATGTCACTATCGTGCTCTTTATCTTGTCGGATAATGTCTGAGCGGGATATACCGAGATACTGTCGCCCGAGTGAACGCCGGCACGCTCAATATGCTCCATAATACCGGGGATAAGGAAGTCCGTGCCGTCGCAGATAGCGTCAACCTCGACCTCAGTACCCATAAGATACTTATCTATCAGCACAGGGTTTTCAAGTTCTGTAGCCGTGATGATAGTCATATATTCGGTAACATCGCTGTCGCAGTGAGCAATTATCATATTCTGACCGCCCAGAACGTATGACGGACGGAGCAGAACAGGATAGCCAAGCTCGTTTGCGGCTTTGAGCGCTTCCTCTGTCGTGAATACCGTATGTCCCTTAGGACGAGGAATTTTACACTTTTCGAGCAGCTCGTCAAACTTCTCTCTGTCCTCTGCGTCATCTATGCTTTCAGCTGAAGTACCGAGTATTCTGACACCGCTCTCCTGTAAGTGCTTTGTCAGCTTTATAGCCGTCTGACCGCCGAACTGTACTACAACGCCGTAAGGCTTTTCGGTAGCTATCAGCGAGTCGACATCTTCAAATGTCAGCGGATCGAAATACAGTCTGTCGCCCGTATCAAAGTCGGTCGAAACTGTTTCGGGGTTGTTGTTGCAGATAATTGCTTCATAGCCCATTTCCTTCAGTGCCCATACGCAGTGTACCGAGCAGTAGTCGAACTCGATACCCTGACCTATTCTGATAGGACCCGAGCCGAAAACTATTATCTTCTTTTTATCTGTCGGGTGCTGTTCGATAAATTCCGCAGCCTCATTTTCATCGTCATAAGTGCTGTAGAAGTAGGGCGTTTCAGCCGAGAACTCAGCGGCACAGGTATCAACCATCTTGTATACTGCGTGACGTGTCTTTATGCCCTTGTCAGCAAGCTTCTGACCGGACAGTTTCTCGATAGTCCTGTCAAGGTAGCTGTACTTCTTCGCAAGGTCATATTTCTCCTGCGTAAGCTCGCCATCCTCAAGCCACAGCTCAAGCTCTGCAAGGTTTTTAAGCTTGGTTATAAACCACTTGTCGATAGTGGTTATATCATGTATCTCCTGAACGCTGAAACCTCTTCTCAGCGCCTCGAATACGCAGAACGAACGGTCAACATCGACATCGTGGAGCTTTGCTCTTACTTCTTCGTCTGTCAGCTTCTTGAAAGCCTTTTTACGCATCGTGTCCATACCAAGCTCTATTGAACGTACAGCCTTCATCATAGCTTCTTCAAAGCTCGTTCCGATAGCCATTATTTCGCCGGTAGCCTTCATCTGAGTGCCGAGCGTTTTCTTTGCGTATACGAACTTGTCAAACGGCCACTTCGGGAACTTTACTACAACGTAGTCAAGCGCAGGCTCAAAGCAAGCGTAGGTCTTGCCTGTTACCTGGTTTACGATCTCATCGAGCGAATATCCTATCGCTATCTTTGTTGCAACCTTTGCTATAGGATAGCCTGTAGCCTTTGACGCAAGCGCCGATGAACGTGAAACTCTGGGGTTTACCTCGATTACCGAGTATTCAAAGCTGTCGGGCTTTAATGCAAACTGACAGTTACAGCCGCCCTCGACCTTCAGCGCCTGAATAATGTTCAGCGCCGCAGTTCTCAGCATCTGATATTCCTTGTCTGCAAGCGTAACCGCAGGAGCGATAACGATACTGTCGCCTGTGTGAACGCCGACAGGGTCGAAGTTTTCCATCGAGCAGACGGTGATAACGTTGCCCTTTGCGTCACGGATAACCTCGAACTCGATTTCCTTCCAGCCCGAAATACACTTTTCAACAAGTATCTGTGTGATAGGAGAAAGACGCAGACCGTTTGTTGCAATCTCGTGTAATTCGTCCTTGCTATATGCAATACCTCCGCCTGTACCGCCGAGCGTGAACGCAGGACGTACAATTACGGGATAGTGTATAACCTCGGCAAAATCCAAAGCGTCCTCAACGGTTTCAACTACCTTTGAGGGAATGCACGGCTCGCCTATAGCCTCCATAGTATCCTTGAACGCCTGTCTGTCCTCTGCCTTGTGTATAGTTTCGGGATTTGCACCGAGCAGCTTTACACCGTTCTCGGCAAGGAAGCCCTCCTCAGCAAGCTGCATTGAAAGGGTAAGACCCGTCTGACCGCCGAGCGTTGACAGAATGCTGTCCGGCTTTTCTATCTTGATTATCTTCTTTACTACATCAAGCGTCAGCGGTTCAATGTATATCTTGTCCGCCATATGCTTGTCCGTCATGATGGTAGCGGGGTTTGAGTTTATAAGTACAACCTCAAGACCTTCTGCTTTAAGCGCACGGCACGCCTGCGTTCCCGCATAGTCAAATTCAGCAGCCTGTCCGATTACGATAGGACCCGAGCCTATAACGAGAACTTTCTTTATATCACTTCTTAACGGCATTTCTTATTCTCCTCCATCAGACTGATAAATTTATCGAACAGATACGCAGTGTCATGCGGACCTCCGCACGCTTCGGGGTGGAACTGCACAGTGAACGCAGGTGCATTCGTGTACATAACGCCCTCACAGGTCTTATCGTTTCCGTTGATATGGCTTACCTTGCCTGCACTTTCGGGAAGGCTGTCGCTTACAACCGCATAACCGTGGTTCTGCGATGTGATGAATGTTCTGTCAACAGTAACATCGGTTACAGGCTGGTTTCCGCCTCTGTGACCGTATTTCAGCTTGACAGTTGTCGCACCGTTTGCAAGCGCTAAGAGCTGATGACCGAGGCAGATGCCAAACGTGGGTATCTTGTGAGGGATAAGCTCCTTCAGCGTATTTATGGATACCGTGTTGTCCTGAGGGTCGCCCGGTCCGTTTGAAAGCATTATGCCGTCCGGAGCAAATTTCAGTATTTCCTCCGCACTTGTGTCGTAGGGGAATACCGTAACGTCACAGCCTCTTTTTACAAGTTCACGTCTTATATTGAACTTATAGCCGTAGTCCATAAGCGCAACCTTGTATTTGCCGTTTTCGGCACTGAACTTCTCAGGCTGCTTTACGCTTACCTTCGGCACAACAGGACCTACAACATAAGCCCTTATCCTTTCAAGCGCCTGTGCCTTGAATTCGTCTGTCGGCTCGCTTGTTGTGATCATGCCGTTCATAACACCTGTTTCACGGATTATTCTTGTAAGCCTTCTTGTATCTATGCCGAACAGTCCGATGATGTTGTGCTTTTTCAGAAAGCCGTCTATGTCGCCTTCACAGCGGAAGTTTGACGGTACCTCGCAGTATTCACGCACGATATAACCGCTTACCACGCTTGTCTTTGACTCGTAATCCTCGTCATTCACACCGTAATTTCCGATAAGAGGGAATGTCTGCGTTACAATCTGTCCGCAGTAGCTGGGGTCTGTCAGCGTTTCTTCATAGCCGGTCATTGCCGTTGTGAATACTATCTCGCCTACGACCTCGCCCTCACAGCCGAAGCTCTTGCCCGTGAACACCGTTCCGTCTGCAAGTATCAGATATGCGGTCTTTGCTTTGTTAGCCTTTAAGTCCATTTAATTCGTTCCTTTCATATATTTTTCTTTTTGTTCTATCACTTAAGGGAGCTGTATCTTTCCTACAAAGCCCATTATCTCATCTCTCATACGCAGTGCCTCTCTGAATGCCGCACCTGCGAAATCATGCTCGTCACAGCCTTCTTTTTTATATGCTGTCATTATTCCTCTTGAGCTGTTTACTATACCGCCAAGACCGTTCGCATCAAATGCGGCGGCAATGTCCTTGGCTGTTGCACCCTGTGCGCCGTATCCGGGGATAAGGAAGAATGTGTGAGGGAGCTTTTTACGAAGCTCGGCGATCTGTTCGGGATATGTCGCACCTACTACTGCGCCTACGCCCGAATAGCCGTATTTGCCGGGGAGCTCCTCTCCCCACTTTTCACACATATTGCCCATTCTTTCGTATACGGGAACACCGTCTATCAGCAGATCCTGAAGCTCGCCGCTTGACGGATTCGATGTCTTTACCAGTACGAAAATGCCCTTGTCGTTTTCTTTGCACACCTTGATAAGAGGATTGATACCGTCGCTTCCGAGGTATCCGTTTACCGTCAGAGCGTCGCCCATAAAAGGCTCGTATTCCTCGTTTCCTACCTTTACCTTGCCCAGATGCGCTGCGGCATACGCTTCCATAGTTGTGCCTATATCGTTACGCTTGCCGTCTGTGATAACATACATACCTCTGCTTCTTGCATATTCCTGCGTCTTGTACAGCGTTTTCATTCCTGCCGTACCGTACATTTCATAATAAGCCGCCTGAGGCTTTATTGCAGGAACTACCTCGTGGAGAGCGTCTATAAGACACTTGTTGAATTCAAGTATCGCCTTTGCCGCGCCCTTGAGCGTTTCGCCGTACTTGTTGAAAGCCTTGTCCTTTATGTACTGAGGCACATAGTCGAGCTTGGGATCAAGTCCTGCGACTGTGGGGTTCTGCTTTTCGCAGATTGCACGAAGAAGATTATCCATTGACATTTTCGTATCCATCCTTTTTATTTATTTCAAGTATATCGGAGCTTACTTGTCCTCGTATACTATTTTTCCGTTTACCAGTGTGTACTTTACCCTGCCCTTAAGAGTCATTCCCTTGAAGCAGGTGTTCTTCGACTTTGAGTGGAGCTTTTCGGGGTCTACCGTCCAGCTTTCGTCAGCGTCGAATATTGCAATGTCCGCAATATCGTCTATGCCGAGCGAGCCTCCCTCAATTCCCAGTATCTTTCTGGGGTTGACGCACATAAGTCTTACTATGTGCATAAGGCTTATCGTACCCGTGTGATAAAGTCCCGTCAGTGTCGCCGCAAGCGATGTTTCCATTCCCACAACGCCGTTGGGAGCTTTCTCAAAGTCCGCTTTTTCCTCTGCACTGTGCGGAGCGTGGTCGGTTACTATGCAGTCGATAGTGCCGTCCGCAACAGCGGCGGTTATCGCCATAACATCGTCCTCCTCACGGAGCGGAGGATTCATTCTGTAGTCCGCATCTCTTGACAACAGCTTTTCGTCTGTCATCATAAAGTAGTGCGGAGCGGTTTCGCAGGTACACATAACACCGATATGGGTATTTCCTCTTATCGTGTTCACACTGCCCTTTGTCGAAACGTGCGCAATGTGTATCGGCATCTGCGTATCCTGTGCTATGGCAAGCTCTCTTGCCGTGATTATATCCTCGCTCAGCCTGCTCATACCCTTTACGCCGAGCTGCTGAGAGATCTTTCCCTTGTTGATTATACCGCCGTCTATTATCTCAAGATCCTCGCAGTGCGAAATAACCTTCAGTCCGGCATAGTGAGCCTTTACCATTGCCTGCGCCATCATATTCGCAGATTCAACGGGTCTGCCGTCGTCGCTCACCGCAACACAGCCTGCCGCCTTAAGTTCGTCATAGTCGCACAGTTCCTTGCCCTGCATACCCTTTGTGATACAGCCGACAGGATAAACCTTCGCCTTTGCTTTCTTTGCCTTGTCGAGAATATATTTTACCGTTTCCTTGTTGTCAACGGGCGGTTTCGTGTTCGGCATACACGCAAGCGCCGTAACGCCGCCTGCGACAGCCGCCTCACAGCCTGTAATAATATCCTCTTTATATGTCTGTCCGGGATCTCTCAGATGAACGTGCATATCGCATATACCCGGTATCACCGTAAGCCCGTTGCAATCTACCACCCTTGCGTTCTTATCATCGCATTCAAGGTTATCGCCGAGCGCACGGATAAAGCCGTCCTTTATAAGTATGTCCGTTTTGCCTTCAAAACCGTTCACATAATCAACAACATGACCGTTTTTCAGTAAAATTGTCATTATAGTACCTCGCAATTCTGCACAAAAGCCGTGTCTTTCTTCCTTGACGATGAAAAACACGGCTTTAATTCATATCCGCCCTTAGCAGATAAAAGATCCCATTTTACGAAAGATATGCTAATATCTGTATCGCACACCCTCGCCTATTTCCATAGTCATTTTATTATACTATATTTTCTGCCGTTTGTCTACAAGTTTACGAAATTTTTTTAGTTTTTTATTTCACTTACCGGTACTTTATCTGCGTCCTCGTTTCTGAGTGCAATTACCGCACCTCTTACAAGATATGCCTTTATTCCGCTACCGCACAACACGCAGGTGACTGTTGTTCCTTTTGTAAAGCCGAGATCCATAAGCCTTCTTTTCATATCTCCTGCAAGTAACAGCCGTTCTACCCTGCATTTTTCATCTCTTTCAATCTGTGCCAGACTTCTCACATAAATGCCTCCTTCATTTCTTCGCTTATTGCCAGTTTATGAAAGAAGGCCGCAGGCGGTTAAACCGTCTTTATATTATTCCAGACACGTTTCCTTATGCGGATTGTCATAATACTCAAAGCACAGCCTTATCTGCTCAGCCGTTGTTTTCTCATCTGCAAGATTATCCGGCAGAGCGTTCCTGTCAAACAGCCTTGTTTCTGTAGTTTCGATATTCTCTTTGAACTCTCCGCTGTCATATTCGCACAGCACAAAGAATTTCATAATGCCGTAAGGGCAATTCAGCCTGTTATGCCTTCTCCAGTCCTGCACGGCAATCAGCTTTTTGCAGTGTACCGAAAGTCCCGTTTCCTCCAGCACCTCTTTTTCTGTATTCTCTGCAACCGAAAGATCGACATCGCACCATCCTCCCGGCAGCGACCACGTTCCGTTGTTTTCACGCACAAGCAGTATCTTCCCGTCAATAAAGACAGCCCCTCTGGTATCGAGCTTCGGCGTCTGGTATCCGCTCTCGTTGCAGAACAGATCGTATACCTTTTCGAGCGGAATATCGGTCTTTGCAGAGATCATCTCTGCGGAGATTTTTCTCAGTTCCTCATAGCGCTCCCTGCCGTACTTATCCTCGCAGTACGCAAGTCCCGCCTGTGCAATGCTCTGAATGCGCACAGCGTAATCGACCCACTTATCGCTCATATTTTCACTCATTTTTGACAAACCTCACCGTCTTATCCTTCATAGATATTTTCTCAGCCCTGTACCCGCAGCTGTCAAGCTCTTTCTTATACGTCAGAAAGGAATGATCTATCGGCACACGCAGATTTTCTCTATATCATCGTAAGTCAGCGTAATTTCACGCTCGCCGCACTTCCCGATATATTACCACAAAGAATCGCACTTGCTAATATATCTTCTTACAAAAGCCTCATCATCTTGCATTGCTCAAGCCCTGCACTCCAGAACTCAGACAACGGCAGGTTCTTTACCCTGCATACAATGCTTGCATTCATCGCACCGTGTCCGACTATCAGAATATCCTTGCCATCTTTTATCTGCGGATAGATTACCTCGTCAAGAAATTCACCCGTTCTGCCAAACAGCTCGTCAAATGTTTCCGCCCCGCCTATAGAGCTTGTATACTGCTCAGGGTGGAAAAACAGTAAGTTTATCGGACAGTCGGGAATACTGAAACTGTTCTCGATACCCTCATATTCCCCGAAGCACATTTCCTTCAGCCTGTCGTCCGTTACTATCGGCACATTTCTGCCCTCGAGCAATATCTCGGCTGTTTTCCTTGCACGGATAAGCGGCGAACAGTAGCAAATGTCAAGATGCACGTCCTTATATTCCTCCCGTGCCTTTTCCGCCATTTCTATTCCCTCACGGCACAGCGGAATATCCGTCCTGCCCTGCAATTTTTTCTTTTTATTCCACTCGGTTTTACCGTGTCGCATTATGTATAGCATTAAAATCCTCCGTTTAACGCTTTATCAGAAAAGATCAAGCATACTGTCAAGATATATTTCTTCTCTTACTTTCAGCCGGTATTCCGGCTTTGTCATATAGTACAGCAGAAATTCCAGCACTACCGCACTGCCAAGTCCCCTGCCCTCTATCTTGAACTGATTGAACCCCATCGGCAGATAGGTGTTTTCAATATCGTCCGTTCCGATAAACGCAGGGTTTTCCATAGCCTTTGAAAACTTATACCCCTCGTTGCCGCCGGGAGAACGGCATATAAAATCCTCGCAATCCTCACATAGACTTTTACGGCTGACATTTTCATAACAGCTTTTCCTGTCGGTACAACCGAAATAACAGCATTCGTTGCAAAGAAATTCTACCTTGCTTTTCTGCCTTTCGGTAAGCGTACCCAGCTTGTCAAAAGCCTTGTTAAGTCTGAAATCCGGTACAACAAAGCGAAAATCCTCACGGCTAAGCTCTTTTTCAAGCTGTATAAAATCCGTCAGAACCTTTGTGGTCGATGATACAAAATACAGACCCGGATAATTCTTTCCTATATATTCAAGCAACAGGTCCGAACAGATTATAACGCCGTTTGGCACCGCTGTGCTTTCGCTGAACATCTCGCACAGCCTGTTGCACTTTCTGTCCGAAAGATGCTCTTGCTTTATAAGAGAATTGCTGAACGTGAGTCTTGCGGAAATGCCGTACTTCTGTGTAAGCCGAAGCACCTTTTCAGCCTCATCATCACCGAATCCCACACGTCCGCCGCCCCACAGACAATCCGCAGGAGCACCGTATATCGAGCCTATCTCGCACCAATCGTAAAAATACTCCCTGTGATTATAGAATAAAGACAGAAACAGGCTGTACAGCCCGTAAAACTCAAACAGACCGGGGAGGTGATAATATGCAGTTCCGCCGCATTTTTCGTTAGTCTCCTGCTTCATATTCTCACCCCTTCATATTTCATTATATATCTTACACGTTCAAAAAGCGATGGCGGTCTAAAATCAACATAAAAACGTGGCTTATTCTTTTCATTAACAACTTTTCGGTGCTTTTGCGAAATAAGCATAATGCGATACTCTCCACATTTCAACTAACATTTTACTGCCTGTGTACTATCCCGAGCAAATCGCCGGTCTTGTCTCACCTCGAAAACGGTGAGGTTCTGTTGCTCGGTCAAGCTGTGCCAACTACGATGGGGATTGTATTCTGTTTTATATATCGTTGTTTCTTTTACAAAAAAGCCACCGCAAAAGCGGTGGCTCAAAAAATTATTTACCTAAAACCTTTTTAACGGTATTAGCAATATTATCCGCACATAAGCCGAATTCTTCAAGCAATGCTGCCGCAGGACCCGAATGACCGAATGTATCCATAACACCGATCTTTGTAACGGGAACGGGATAATTCTCGCAAAGAACATCGCAAACAGCGCTTCCTAAACCGCCGATTATGCTGTGTTCTTCAACAGTAACTATCTTTCCTGTTTCCTTTGCCGCCTTGATTATAATATCCTTGTCAATGGGCTTTATCGTGTGTATGTTGATTACACGGGCATTGATACCCTGACCCTTGAGTGCGTCAGCCGCTTCAAGTGCCTGAGCTACCATAAGACCTGTAGCAACGATTGTTATATCATCGCCGTCACGGAGCTGTACGCCCTTGCCAAGTTCAAACTTATATGTATCCTTATCGTTGAAGATAGGAGTGGCAAGTCTGCCGAATCTCATATAGGTAGGTCCTACATAGTCAGCCATAGCGAGTACAGCCGCCTTAGCCTCAACATCATCGGCGGGGTTGATTACCGTCATACCGGGTATTGTGCGCATAAGCGCAATATCCTCGTTACACTGGTGTGTCGCACCGTCCTCACCAACGGAAATACCTGCGTGTGTTGCGCCGATCTTAACGTTCAGATGAGGATAGCCTATGCTGTTTCTGAGTATTTCATAAGCTCTGCCTGCCGCAAACATAGCAAATGTGCTTGCGAATACGAGCTTGCCTGTAGTAGCAATACCTGCGGCAACACCCATCATATTTGCTTCGGCTATACCGCAGTCAAAGAAGCGGTCGGGATATGCCTTCTTGAATATACCTGTCTTTGTTGCAGCCGCAAGGTCTGCGTCTAAAACTACGAGATCGTTTCTCTTTTCAGCGAGCATTACAAGAGCTTCGCCGTAGCTTTCACGGGTTGCTTTTTTCTCCATTTTAATACGTTTCCTTTCCGATTACTTTTCAAGCTCGGCAAGATGAGCCTTGAGTTCTGTCATAGCCTGGTTGTACTGTTCTTCGTTTGGAGCAGTGCCGTGCCATGATACCTGATCCTCCATGAAGGAAACGCCCTTGCCCTTTATGCTTCTCTGTATAATTACCGTAGGCTGTCCCGAAATCTTTTCAGCTTCAGCAAAAGCCTTTTCGATTGCGTCAAAATCGTGTGCGTCAATAGAAATGACGTGCCAGCCGAAAGCCTTGAACTTCTCGTCTATCGGATAGGGTGACATTACATCGCTGATTCTGCCGTCTATCTGAAGTCCGTTGTTGTCAACTACGGCTACGAGGTTGTCAAGCTGATAGTGTGCCGCAAACATAGCAGCCTCCCATACCTGACCTTCTTCTATCTCACCGTCACCGAGTATAGCGTATACTTTATAGAAATCATTTGACAGCTTGCCCGAAAGAGCCATACCGCAAGCGGCTGAAATACCCTGACCGAGTGAGCCTGTACTCATATCAACGCCGGGAACCTTGTTCATAACAGGGTGTCCCTGGAGCTTTGAGCCTATGTGGCGGAGTGTCTTTAAGTCTTCCACAGGGAAAAATCCACGGTTAGCAAGTACCGAGTACAGTGCAGGGGCTGTGTGTCCCTTTGACAGTACAAGTCTGTCACGTTCGGGCATCTGAGGATTTTTCGGATCTACATTCATCTTTGCAAAGTAGAGATATGTCAGTACATCGGCTACCGAAAGCGATCCGCCGGGATGTCCCGACTTAGCGTTGTAAACGCCCTCGATAACACCCATTCTGACCTTGGTGGCAGTTATCTCAAGCTGCTTTTTTAAAGTTGCGTCCATTTTTAAGGTCCTTTCCGGGCAAAGCCGCAGGCTTTGCTTTCTCGTTTGTTTGTTCCTGATTATTATATTACATTATCGCCGATTAGTCAAGTGCAATGAGGCAATTTATAATTTCATTCTTTGACCTGCGGTTCAGTGCGAAGCTGTGATTCAGCACGATGTGCAATCTGCTTATTTTTGTCTTGACACAGTGTTTTATTGGTTGTATAATTGCAATCGGTGCGGTTTTCGCACTTTATTCTCCCGTCGGGGATGTTTCAAGGATTTGATTTTATGCGTGGACTCGGCACTGTAATAAATGTCACTCTGCTGATATTCGGCGGACTATGCGGATTGCTGTTCGGCAAAAAGCTGAACGAAAGAATAAAGGATACTCTGCTGTCGGTCAATGCCGTTGCAATAATGATGCTTGCGGTAGGCGGCGTTATGCAGAATATGCTGTCGCTGTCAGACGGCAAGCTGTCAACGAGCGGCACTGTTATGATGATAGTCAGCCTCACCTTAGGCGGTCTTATCGGTGAAATAATCAATATAAACGCTCTTGTGGACAAGTTTGGCGAATGGCTCAGGATAAAGAGCCACAGCACCGGCGACGATTCATTTGTATCGGCATTTGTCAGCGCATCCTGCACTGTCTGTATAGGCGCAATGGCAGTGATGGGCTCGATAAACGACGGAGTAAGCGGCGATTGCTCGGTTCTTATCGCAAAAGCGATCCTTGACGCAGTGATTATCTGCGTAATGACCGCCTCTCAGGGCAAGGGCTGTATCTTCTCCGCCGTACCTGTGGCGATTTTTCAAGGTGTCATAACAATAATCGCAGTATTTGTCGGAGGCTTCATGACCGACCTTGCACTGTCTTATCTTTCTTATGTCGGCAATGTCCTGATTTTCTGCGTAGGACTTAACCTCATTCGTAAAAAGCAGATAAGAGTAGCAAACCTGCTCCCCTCGCTTGTGATTGCCGTTGCGTGGGGATTTGCCGCACCGCTTATATAAAGGAAATACATAATGAAAAACCGTGATCTGACCGTCGGCAGTATAACCGGCGGACTATGGGCATTCGCCGTGCCGCTTATGCTCGGAAATATAATGCAGCAGCTTTACAACCTCGCTGATACATGGATAGTCGGCAGATATATCGGCGACAACGCACTTGCCGCCGTCGGCTCGTCATATACGCTCATAACCTTCCTTACATCCGTGATTATAGGTCTGTCGCTCGGTACAGGCACATTCATCTCCATCGCTTTCGGTAAAAATCGTGATGATATGATAAGAAACGGTGTTTTTGCTTCGGGAATTATAACAGCGGCGATAACGCTTATCATTACCGCCGTTTTCTACATTTTCCTTGACCCGATAATCGTATTGCTCCAAATACCCGAGGAGCTTACAGTCGATACAAGGACATATCTTGCGTGGGTATTTATCGGATTTTTCGCAACCTTCATCTATAACTTCTTTGCAAATATCTTAAGAGGTATGGGCAACTCGGCAATACCGCTTATATTTCTCGGTGTCTCCGTTGTTTTGAACATCGGGCTTGATATGCTGTTTATAATACCCTTCGGTATGGGGATAGCAGGTGCGGCTATAGCCACAGTTATAGCGCAATATTTCTCGGCAATCGGCTTACTGCTTTATTTTTTCATCGCAGGAAAGCAATATGTTCCGCATAAATGCGATATGAAATTCGACCGCAGTAATATCAGGGATATTCTCTCGCTGTCGGGCTTTACCTGCCTTCAGCAATCGGTAATGAATTTCGGCATATTGATGATACAGGGACTTGTCAACAGCTTCGGTTCGGCTGTTATGGCGGCATTTGCGGTAGCGGTAAAAATTGACACCATTGCCTATATGCCTGTGCAGGACTTCGGAAACGCATTTTCCGTTTTCACCGCCCAGAATTTCGGTGCAGGAAAGCACGACAGAATAAAAAGTGGCATAAAGCAGTCGCTTATAAGCGTTGTGCTGTTTTGTTTTGCCGTCAGCACGGCTGTATTTTTCCTGTCCGAGCCGCTTATGAGCCTGTTCTGCTCCGACAGCGAAACTGTAGCGATAGGTGTACAGTACCTAAGAACAGAGGGTCTGTGCTACATCGGCATAGGAATACTGTTTATGCTCTACGGCTACTACAGAGCGGTAAATAAGCCGTTGATGTCGGTAATCCTGACGATTCTTTCACTCGGAACAAGAGTGCTTCTTGCGTATATCCTGTCGCCCGTGTCCACTTTCGGAGTTATGGGGATATGGGTATCTATCCCTATAGGCTGGTTTCTGGCGGACACCGCCGGCATCGGATATTATATTCTGCGTGAACGTAGGCAATACCAAAAATAAGCAAGGACGCTGTATAAAATAAATATCAAATACCGAAGAATACACCGACCTGAATTTGTTAATCATTTCACAAATTCAATTTGATTTCTTTTGTAAACAATTTGAAGTTTTTCCTATTGACAAAAAACGTATATTATGATAGAATAATCAATAGATATACAGTAAACATTAAAGGCGGCAGGCACAGCGGTATCGGAGGTCAGATGGCAGAAAAAGCAACTAATATGACCGGTACTCCTTTTCCGGATAAAGAAACGGAGCTTACGATTTCCGATATGACCGATGAACAGCTTGTCAGTCGGATAACACAGACAGGCGGCGAAAAATACGCAACCGTACTTATAAAGCGGTATATACCTGTTATTTCGGCGAAATCTGCAAAGATGTCACTGCGTTGCCCGTCTGCCGATAAGGACGATTTGTTCTCGGAGGGGCTTCTCGGTCTGCTTAAAGCTATACGGCTTTATAACAGCGAAAAGGGTGCGTCTTTCGTAACCTTCGCCAATCTCTGCACAGACTCGGCTATGAAAACCTGTATATCAAAGGCTATCAAGGATAATCCTTTATCAAACTGTGAAGACTTTGACTTCGATCTTATAAAGGACGATTCGTTATCGCCTGAGGACACGGTTATTGATAAAGTTCAGGACAGCCAGCTTATGAACAGGCTGTCGGACGTTCTTTCAAAAAAGGAAATGAAGGTCCTTGAAATGTATCTTGCCCACTGCTCCTACGAGCAGATAGCAAATGAGCTTTCAATGAACGAAAAATCTGTAGACAATGCACTTCAGCGTGCAAAATCTAAGATAAGAAAATCAATGGGGAAATAAGACTTACCAAGTCTTTTTCATATTATTACACGCTGAAAGCGTGAGAAATTTTAGAGGTATTTTACTATGTACGAAGACAAGACTCTCAAGTGCAAGGACTGCGGTGCAGATTTCGTATTCACAGCAGGCGAACAGGAGTTCTACGCTCAGAACGGCTTTACAAACGAGCCTAAGAGATGCAAGGCTTGCCGTGACGCTAAGAAGAACGGCGGAGCTAAGCGCGAAATGTTCACAGCTGTATGCGCAGGCTGCGGCGGCGAGGCTAAGGTTCCCTTCCAGCCCCGTGACGACAGACCCGTTTACTGCAGCGAGTGCTTCGCTAAGAGAAACGAGCACTAAGTTTATCGGCAATACTAATCGGTTCGGGTTTTAAGTCAGGCTATTCAGAGGAGTTTCGTACATTTTTCTATATTCCTGATAACAATGCGAATAATTGCATTAATTGCATATAGTATTCAAGGTAAAAAGCAAAAGAGTCTTGCCGCAAGGCAAGGCTCTTTTCAGTTTGCAGAAAAAGTCTGTATTTATAAAAACAGACTTTTTCTGCAAACTGCTACGGGCTATGAAAATCAGCCCGTATTTTTGCACTTTTTTACTTTTTTCATGGACAAAACGTGCTTCTGTAGTGTATTATATATAACAAGAGCAGTCCGCCATACTGTTTTGCCTTTACGAAAGGAGCATTATTATGAAATCATCCGAAAAACGCATTAAAACTTTACCGGTTATCATTACATTATCAGTTATCGCTGTCGCAGCCGTGACAATTATTCTTCTGCTGTTCTCAAACGGCAATAACACCGCAGGTTCATCCGGTTATATTATGCCTGCAAAGCCTAGCTTTATTTACTCAAAGAACAATGTGCTGTATATGTATTACGATGGCACAAGCGAGCGTATGAGCGAGGATATTTGCGATAAATACACGCTGACAACCGACAGCAACAGACTGATATATATAAGTAAAGGAGATTTGTGGTATCGTGATATTGAAAATAAAGACGACAAACCACATAAAATAGCGACCGATGTTACCGCCTACAATGTAAACTCAGACGGCAGTAAAATAGTCTATATCAAGGAAAACGGCGATATTTTCAAGGGAACGACAGACGGTAAGACAGAAAAAGTCGGCGAAAACTGTAGCGACAGCGATGAGCTGTTTATAAATGACAATGCCGACAGAATCGGTTATTTCACAAACGATCGCAGTTTTATTCTTGCAGACGTATCGTAAGGCAACGAAATTATCGTAAACGAGTTAATCAGCGGTGACAGTACAGTAAGCTGCTCGGACAATCTTTCTGTAATAATTATCGAAAAATTCTATTATATTGACGGTGAGCCTACGAACAATATTTACATATATTCCGACAACGGCAAAATAAAAAACGTTATTGAAAACGCAGAAATAGTCAGGGCTTACCCCGAAAAGAATTCAATGTACTACACTAAGGACGGCACACTTTACTATTACGAAAAAGGAGAAAGCACCAAAATACAGGATAACTACAGCTATGAATACTACAGCTTTGAATTATGCGCCACCGATGTACCTGTGATGGTTATCCCCGAAGGCAGTGGATTTTTCGTTGTCAAAAAGGATAAAACGGAAAAGATAAAATTCAATCTTAACGCAAGCTGTGTTTTGATTGCTATGCGTGAGATCAGTGCTGACGGAAAAACCCTTATCTTTACCGCAAGCGGGGACGGCGACTCAAAGATATACAGACTTGACCTTTCGGACGGCTCTGATAAAACTCCTGTGGCAATCGATGATGATACAAATGTAACACGGATAACGCTTACCGGTGACAAAAAGGTCGTATATTCAAAAACAGAGTACGGCTCACCGATGCGTAACATTTACGTTGACGGCAAGCTGATTTCGGAAAATGCCGACAGCGATAATATAACATATCTTGACGGCAGTTTTTACTATATCAAAAACACCTATGGCACGGACGAAGAAGAACCGACAAGCGTTCTCACGATAAATCAAGACGGCAAGGAAACGGCAATAAAAGATGATGTCAGCCGTTACTGCGTGCTTGATAAGGACAATATAACGATGATATGCGGTATGAAGCATAAAGACGGCTTTCGTGGCGGAACGCTGTATCTTTATAAGGACGGCAAGATTGTAAAAATAGACGAAGAAGTAACTTCCATCGAAACTGCGGTAAAGAGATATGACAAGATAGATCTTGACTATTACAGTATGCAGTAAACATACATAGCAAAAGCACCCCGACACAGCGGGATGCTCAGATTGTAGAAAAAGTATGTTTTTGAAACAAACTTCTAACTCACTATCCCTATCCCCAAACCCCTTCCCCTCGGGAAGTGGCTGAGTGTGGGGCTGCCGCCCTCACCCCGCTTGGGGCTACGCCCCAAACCCCATTTTTAAAAATTATATAGATTTTTCGACAGTCTGAAGCACCCCGACACAGCGGGGTGCTTTTTATTTATCATACATCGTTATGCAAATCGCCGGCAGACACACCATAGATCAGAGCGTGTATTTATCACCGTTATTCTTGATTTTACCACCCGTTACCGCCTTATCGACTGCGAACTCGACTGTAGAGGTCATCACCGTACCGAGCCTTGTGTATCCGAATTTCTTTGCGGTCTCACGGATAAGGTCGGCTCTTGAAAGCCCAATCTGCTCTGAAAGCACCTCCGTCATAGCGGAGATTATTTCTTCCGACGGGATTTCCGTAAGCTCCCTTTTGTTGCCCTGAATATCGGCAGGACGATAAATGTCATAAGTATCGGGGTTTTGCTTGCCGAGCCAGAAGAACGCATTGTTCTCATCAATCGTTATACGCTTGTCGATCATTCTGAACACATCGGCAAGCACCTTGTCCGTGCGGTCGCCGCTTCTTGTTATGCCCCACGCACCTATCAGCTTATGCACAAGAGCGTTACGGCTTATCGGCGCTTCTGCCGACAAAATAAGCACTGCAAGCGACTGTATAACAGGAACCGTTTCAGGAAGATAAAACTGTTCGGGCGTTCCGACAGGCGATATATCTGCCGTTTCATACAGCGTTGCCTTATTCGGTACAGGCGTTTTCTCGACCGTTTCAAATACCGGTGCCTGCTTTGTCTTTACTTCCCCGACAGGCTTTTCCTGCGGATGCTGTGCATTTTCAACAGCCTGCTTTATGTGCTGTAAAACTCCGTTGCTGTCGTCAAGCCAGTCGAGCGTCCATACACGCATCACGCTCCAGCCAAGCCCTTCAAGCACGCCCGGCTGAACCGCAAATCTGTCCCTTGCGGTTGCGCTTCTGTGGCAGTTTTCACCGTCAAGCATAATACCGAGAATATATGTTTCGGGGTTTTCGGGATCTATTATACCTATATCCATTCTGAACTGTGAACAGCCTATGTTGCACCTCGTCCTATATCCGAGCGTTTCAATGCCCTTCGCTATCTCGCTTACAAGGCTGTCATCCGCTTTTGCAAACATATCCGTGCGTCCTGCGATAACATTCGTACCTCTCGTTGCAAACTCAAGGAAGCCCTTAAGCCCTGCAACACCCTCCGAACGTGTTCTCGTAAGATCTATCTGCTCGGGACGCAGAACGGAATAAACTATCATTTCCTTCCTTGCCCTTGAGATTGCAACATTAAGTCTTCTCCATCCTCCGTCACGGTTAAGCGGACCGAAGTTCATCGAAACCTTTCCGTTTTCATCAGGACCGTAGCCAACCGAGAACAGTATAACGTCACGCTCGTCACCCTGCACGTTTTCAAGATTTTTGATAAACACAGGCTCGTCACACTTTGCGTCAAAATCAGCTATATCCGGGTTCTTCGCAAATGCGTCAACCAGCATATCGTCGATAAGATTCTGCTGAACAGAGCTGAACGTTACTACGCCTATGCTGTCATTCCTCAGCTTTTCATCGCTCAGCCTGCGGATGATTTCATTGACTATAGCCTCCGCTTCAGCCTTGTTCTGCTTTGTTTTGCCCTTGTCATAGAAGCCTTCCGGGCGGATAAGTCTTACCTGAGAGATAAGGTCGTTCGGTGAAGGGAACGTATACAGCTTATTGTCATAATACTTCATATTGCTGTATGCGATAAGGCTCTCGTGCCGTGAGCGGTAGTGCCACTTGAGATACATCTGCGGCATAGAGATCGCAAGGCAGTCATCCAGCAGGCTCTCCAGATCCTCAAGCTCGCTGTTGTCCTCGTCAATACGGTTGCTTGTAAAGAATGACGTAGGCGGCAGCTGCTTCGGGTCGCCTACTATAACGACATTCTCGCCCCTTGCTATAGTACCGACAGCCTCGCTTGTCGGAAGCTGTGACGCTTCATCAAATATCACAAGGTCGAATTTCGGGAATGACGGGTCGATATACTGTGCCACTGAGATAGGGCTCATAAGCATACACGGGCAGAGCCTTCTGAGCAGTGTCGGTATCTGATCGAACAGCTTTCTGAGCGGCATCATTCTGCCGTTGTTTTTTATAGCCTTCTTCAGTATTCCCATCTCGGAGGATGCGGCGCTCGTACCGTCTGATACGGGTATATTTGCAGACAGCCTTGCCGCAAGCTCCTGCATAGTGAGCCTCTGATATTCCTTTATCGTTCTTCTGTATTCGTCAATCAGAGCATCATACTGCTTTCCGTTAAAGGAGGCAAGCCGCTTGTCTGCGGCGATAGTCATAAGCGCCAGCTGATAATAAAGCTCGCAGTGATAAGCCGCTCTTATATTATCTGCCGATACAGTGCCGTTTTTATAGGCACGGCTCACAGCCGCAAGCCCTGCGTCACAAAGCCGCTTATCCGCCAAGTTGAACGCCGCCTTGCTCTTTACAAGCGAAATATTGTCCGAAATCGCCTTAAATACCGAGTTGACGCTTGTAAGCCAATCGGCGCTTTCTTCAAATTCCGTGTTCACCGAATAAAGTTCAGCCAGTCTGTCGGATTTTTCCGTATAGCTTCTTACCGCCTCAAGATTTTTCGCACATCCGGCAATTTCCTGCGGTGAACATTTTACGAACACATTCATAATGTGCTGTTTTTCGCTGTCGCTGAATCTGTCTGAAGCCGCCGCCCCATAAACTGCCTCTGTCTTATGCACCGCCCTTGAAAGCATATCCCAGTCGGTCGCCATACCGGACAATATTCCGCCCGTTATATTCAGCGTCGGGATTATCTGCCCCATCTGCTCCGATTTTTCCGACAGTTCAATCAGTCTGTCATACAAAGGGCATACATCGCTCTTTTTAAATGCGGCAGGATTTTTACTGTAGACTTTAAGTTCCTTATACAGCCTGTTCTGACCTATCAGCTTCGGCAAAAACCACTTAGCCTCCGCCTGTTTCCATTTAACCCTTGCGCTTTGTGCAGGATATGAAAGCACAGCCTTGTCAAAGCCGTTTTCGATTTCGGCACAAAGCGCATTGTATGCTTTTCCCGTTTCGCACAGCGTTTTCAGCTTTGAAACGACAGCGTCAAAATCCGCCGTACCCAATATCTCGTTTATTACAGGTGCGTCCTCGCCGCAAGCGTCTATAAGACCCGATACGGCGCTTTGCTTTTCACGGCTGATATTTCCGTCAAGACCGACAGCAGCCGCTATAAGGTTCAGTGCCTCGTCCGCCCCGCCGTATTCCTCCGCAAGTCCGTCAAGGCCGTTTTTGAGGCTGTCACGCATTTCTGTGGAATATTCACATCCGCCGTATCTTATAAGCGGATGCTGTGCATAAACACCTATCTCGGATATTGCGACAACATATTCCGATATAATTTCCTCAAATCGTGCGATCGTACCTTCGTCGGCATTTTGCAAAACATCTCTGCCGATAGATATTTTTCCCTTTTCAGCCATACACTGCTCATAGCGTTCGATAGCCGTATACAGCGATTCACCGAAATTGCGCTTTTCGTGCAGAGCCTCTATCACAAAGTTCAGCTTTGCCTTTTCCTGTGCCAGCTTCTGTGCAACTGCGGCGTGTTGTTCGGGAGATTTTACCCTTGCCGTTTCAAGCGACTTGTTAAGTTCCGCTAAAACAGCGGATTTACTTGTCTTGTTGGAGTGAAGCTCAAGGCAGAACGGGTCAATCCCGATATTAGCAAGACGCTTCTGTACAACGCTCAGCGCCGCCATTTTCTCCGCCACAAACAGAACGCTTTTTCCGTGATAAAGCGCATTCGCTATCATATTGGTGATGGTCTGCGATTTACCCGTTCCGGGAGGGCCGTGAAGTACAAAGCTTCTTCCTGCCGATGCCGCAACCACCGCACTCAGCTGTGAAGAATCTGCGTCAACGGGGACGGCAATATCCGTAAGCGATATTTTGCTGTCAATATCGGTATCCGCAATAAAGTCACCCGTCAGTGCTTCACTTGTCGCACCTTCCATAAGGCAGGATACCACCTTGTTGCTTTTAAGTTCGTCACTGCGGTTTCTTATATCGTTCCACATTACAAACTGACCGAAGCTGAACAGCCCGATAAAACTGTGTTCGATAATATTCCACGTTTTTTTGCCCATTATCGCCTGTCTTACGGTATTGAAAACAAGCGGCAGGTCAATTCCATGCTCGTCTTCGGGCAGAGGGTCAAGACCGTTTATCTCAATGCCGTGATCCTGCCGTAAATATTCTATCATCGTTACGTTTATCTGAGCGTCTTCCTGACGGCTTCTGATTATATAACCTTTGTCACGGACATTTCTGACTATATCTATCGGTATAAGCACAAGAGGCGCATATCTCGCCTTTTCCGACATTTCGCTTTCAAACCACCTGAGCATTCCGAGCGACAGGAACAGCGTGTTCGAGCCATTCTCCTCCATGCTCACCTTAGCCGCACGGTACAGCTTCTTAAGACTCTCCTCAAGCTCTGCTGCGTCCATGAACGTCCTTATCCTCTTGTTTTTCAGTTCCTGCTCGGCTATATTCCTTACAAGGTCCTTATCGGTTTCTATCTCAAACGTTTTAGCGTCACGCATAGAAACCGTCCACTCGGACGGTGCCTCAAGGATGCGGAAATCTGTTCCGTCAGACAGCTTATCTTCAAGAAGCGACAGATCCGACACCATAATTTCGACCGTGCTTTTATTTATTCTGAAATTCAGCAGAGAATTTCTCAGCGAAAAATCAAGCAGCTTTCTTTCCCATATTTTCTGCTTTGTCATAGGCTCGTTACTGCCCTGCGCCACTTTTCCGTACAGCGACATATCAAGCTCGCTCGGTGCGCTCATTCTTATACGCCTTGCACCGTCGCTCTCTGTGTTTTCAGCCGTCAGCGCCTGTTCGAGTCTCAGCGGTATCGGACGGATACCGCTTCCTCTTGTACGGGCAATATCGACCGCACATATAAAGCCGCCCGGTGTATTCATATGATCCCTGCCGTGCTTCAGCGACTTGTCAAAGTCAACATTCTCCTTTGTCATATCCGTGCATTCCACAAGCAGAAGCTCCTCCGCCCCTGCCGCAATACGCTTTTCTATAGCCGACACATCATCGGTAGCACAGTCCGCAAAGGTTTCCTCCTCAAGATGACAGCCGCAGAAAGCGTGACCCTCTATGAATATAATGATAGGGTTAAGACCTACAGCCTCAAGGCAGGACGCATACAGCACCGCAAGATCAAGACAGGTTCCCTGCTTCTGCTCCAGCACGGTATTTGCAAGACGTATCTTCTGCCCTATATATTCAAAGCTGGCAGGCGGCATATTGTACGCTATCCTTCTTGCGCACAGCGCCGCATATAAAGCCGCCATCTGCTGTTTTACGAAGTTCGGGTTCTGCCGCTGATATGCGCTGAAGGCAGTCGTATCCGCCCACTTTTTAAGGTAGACCGATGCCTCTGATATGACTTTCGCTATCTCCGGGTGATTCGGCGTCACAAATGCCGCAATAAGCTCCGGATCAAACGCAAGACCGCTCCATTCGTTGAACGCAAGCAGCTGAACGGGAATATCCTTTTGATAAAGCTCTTTTTCGTCTTTTGAAAGCGAAAAGCTCACGGTACCCGACACCGCCTCCGTCAGTGAAAACAGCATTTCCGTGCTGAGAATTATCCTCAGCGGCGAAATTTCAACCGACTTTCCCGACGGCACACAGCTTATATCGTATGTGAAGGTCTTTGCAAAAGCCGGGTCAAAAGCGATAGTAAGCCTTACATCGCTTATATCCTCATCGCCCTCGTTGCCGACGGTAAGGTTTCTTATGAAAGGTATGTAATTCTGTTGCATTGCGAAATTGATTTTCGGTATCATATCGCAGCCCAGTGTCAGTACAGCGCCCATGTAACACCATCCTTGAATCAAAATAGTCTCCGCTGTTAACGGTATCAGTTAAATTATACTACTATATTCAATACCTGTCAATAAAACATCGACCCCGACAGAAAACTCTGTCGGGGTCGTGCTATGCCAAAAAAACAATTATTATTAAAGTTGAACATCTAAACGTACCGCCAACACTGCTTAAAACATTTTCCGTACCGATAAGGCATTAATATTTTCGTGAGTGTATCAGTGCAACTGCACTGATATTGACCTTTCAAAAAAACGCCACTAGCCTTAGATATATGTACTAACCTGCGGATGTGTAGCGTTAAGCGTCCCTGCACTTACAGGATATACAATGTTCCGGTGGTCATACGAGTTCCGCCAACACCCCGACGGGGTGTGGGTATGGGTAAGGAAAGAGGG
>ULRK01040594.1_pt1 | contig 49342 bp, 39 predicted proteins | sample 1955341 | NCBI WGS metagenome assembly ULRK01 (sample SAMEA4835680, study PRJEB28245) | human gut metagenome | biome: gut microbiome; material: fecal sample | place: Denmark | collected 2008
TTATTATGGAAAAAGGTAAAACCAGGGCTATCTGCAGGAAGAGTTCAATCTGTTGCAGTAAAGCTAATTGTAGATAGAGAAAATGAAATAAGAAACTTTGTACCAGAGGAATATTGGAACATTTATGCTATCTTATTAGATGAAAAGTCTAACAAGGAATTTGAGGCTAGATTGTATGGCAAGGGAAGCAAGAAAATAGAATTACACAAAAAAGAAGAAATTGATGAAATTCTAGAAAATATCAAAGGCGGAGAATACATTGTAACTGATGTGAAAAGAGGAGAGAAGAAAAGAACTCCAGCTCCACCATTTACGACAAGCACTATGCAACAAGAAGCTTCAAGAAAATTAGGATTCACACTAAAAAAGACTATGTCTGTTGCACAAGGATTATATGAAGGTGTGAAAATTCCTGAAAAAGGTAGTGTTGGACTAATTACTTACATGAGAACAGATTCTACAAGAATTTCTGAAGAGGCAAGAGCTGCTGCAAAAGAGCAAATAAGCAAAATCTATGGAAGTGAGTATTACGAAAATAGGTATTACAAAAAGAGCAGTGAGGCACAAGATGCCCATGAAGGTATACGCCCAACATATATTTATATAACGCCAGAAAGCATAAAAGATTCACTCACAACAGACCAATACAAATTATATAGACTGATATACAACAGATTTTTAGCAAGCCAAATGTCAGCTGCAGTATATGATACAATAAATGTTGATATTAAAGTAAACGATTATATATTCAAGGCAAGTGGTCAAAACTTAAAATTTAAAGGTTTTATGACTCTATATGTAGAAGGAAACGACAATGGACAAGAGGAAGAAGATTCAACATCAATTCCAGCATTAGAGGTAAATCAGAAAGTTAAAAAGAAAAAATTGAATGCAAAACAAAGTTTTACAGAACCACCTGCAAGATATACAGAGGCAAGTTTAGTAAAAGAGCTAGAAGCTAAGGGAATAGGTAGACCAAGTACATATTCTCCAACAATTACAACAATATTGGAAAGAAGATATATAGAAAAAGAGAAGAAACAATTAGTCCCAACAGAACTTGGAGAAGTTGTAAACAAATTATTAACAGAAAACTTTGGAGACATAGTAGATGTTGAATTTACTGCTAAGGTAGAAAACGAATTTGATGAAGTTGCATCTGGAAAAGAAGAATGGAAACAGATATTACGTGATTTCTATCCACCATTTGAAAATGAGCTTGAAAAAGTTGATAAAGAGCTAGAACATGTAAAACTAGAAGATGAAGTTTCAGACGTACAGTGCGATAAATGTGGAAGAATGATGGTAGTGAAAATGGGAAGATTCGGCAAGTTTTTAGCATGCCCTGGTTACCCAGAGTGCAAAAATGTAAAACCATTCGTTGTAACTATAGATGAACCATGCCCAGTATGTGGTGGAAAAGTTCAAGTTAGAAAAACAAAAAGAAAAAGAAACTACTACATATGTGAAAATAATCCAAAGAGCTGTAATTATATATCTTGGAATAAGCCTAAAAAAGGAGAGGTTTGGACTCCAGAAGAAGTAAAAGAAGAAGGCAGTACAACTACTAAGAAAGCAAGAAAAACAACAAAAACAGCTACTAAGAAAGCAACAGTGAAAAAGAAAACTACGAAAAAGACTACAACAAAGAAGCCAACTACTAAGAAAAAAGGATAAAAACAAAGACATCACAATGTTATTCAAATATTGAATAGATTGGATGTCTTTAAATTTTTCTTGGAAAAATCTATTATACTCGTTGCACAACTCCTAAAAAAGGTATATAATAGATAATCAGTGAAATGGGGAGATTTATTGATGGAAAGTAATATTATAGATAAACAAATATATGAAGATTTAATAAGTCAGGTTGACTCAAAGAAGCTAGATTTGGCTTTAAAATTAATGCAGAATAAGGCTATTGAGATAAATAAGATTACATATGATAATAAACAAAATTTTGAGGTTCATTCAATCGTAAAAGATGAGAAGAATGATGATGGAATTATAGTAAAGCAGAAATACAAAGTTTATATTAAAGTTGCAGAAGGCGAGATTGAAAATTTATCATGTACTTGTGATGATTACAAGGAAAATTATTGTGCTTGTGAACATATTATTGCAACTGTTAAAGAATTTGCGAGTAACTCTGATTATGTAAGAATTTTTTCTGGAGAGAAAAAAGAGAATAGAAGTACAGATACGGTTAAAGAACGTGGAGAAAACTACAAGATTTTCAATCAACTAGTAAATGAATTTTACAGAATTAATGAAGAAGAGGAAGAACAGAATACATCTTCAGGCAAGGAGGAAGGATTCGTTCATATTGAGCCAAAGATTATATGTAGTAGAACAAATAATAGCTTGAAACTAGAAATAAAGCTTTCTAAAAAAGATGAGAAGCAGAGCTATAAGGTAAAGTCTTTACCAGAATTTTATGATAGATTTGCAAGTGGTGAAAAGTATAAATATGGAGCAAAGCTTGAATTTGCACACACAAGAGAAAAGTTTGTGGAAGAAGACAGAAGTCTTTTAGATTTCATACTTAAATATTCAGAAATAATAAAATATGCTAATGAATCGTCTACAGGATATGATTATTACACCAAAAGAATGGGAGAAGATGCAATAGTTATTTCTAACACAGGGCTGGATGATTTATTTGAATGCTTGAAAAATAGAGCAATTTCAATGGAAGACCAGTTTGGAACTGATGCTGTTGTTTTGGTACCAAATGAGCCAGACATTAAGTTTAAATTAGAGGAAAATGATGATGGAGAATATAAGATAACTGTAAATGTGGATATATATGCGTATATGGTTTATGAGGGCAGAAAATATACATATTTAATGCTTGATAAGAAATTATACAGATGCTCAAAAAAATATAGCAATACTGTTATTAAAATGTTGGAAGTATTTAGAAAGAATTTTACAAAAGAGATTTTGCTTCCAGAGAGCCAGTTGTCTAATTTCTTCTCTATAGTACAACCAAGCATAAAAAATAGTGTTAATATTGGAGAAAATGAGTACAAGAAAGTTGAAAAATACATTCCTGCAGAGCTATATGCAAAATTATATTTGGACTACAATGACTTAAATTATGTGCTAGCAGACATTAGATTTATATATGGAGATGTAGAGATAAATCCGCTAGATTCTAAGAAACAAGTAGAAGTACTTTCTAGAAATACAATAAAAGAAAGCAAATTAATTAACATGTTCGTTAAGAGTGGATTCATGTTAGACCAAAAGAACAATAGATTGATTCTTGCAAATGATGACAAGATATATGAATTTTTGACTAATGATATGGATTCATATATGAAAAATTTTGAAGTGCTTGCAACAGATAATTTTAAGGCAAAAGAAGTTAGAAGTACATCTGCTGTAAATTTGGGTGTAAAGGTAGAAAATAATTTGCTAGACATAGATTTTTCTAGCTTGGACTTCGACCCAGCAGAGCTTCAGGAGATAATGAAGCAGTACAAATTAAAGAAGAGATACCATAGACTAAAAGACGGAAGCTTCGTAAATTTGGAAGATAATGATACTATCAAATTTATAGAGAGTGTAACCGAAGATATAGATGTTGATTACGGTCAAATAAAGAACAATACTTTACAGTTACCAATGTACAGGGCTCTTTATTTAGATAAAATTTTGGAGAAGAATAGCTTTATTCATGTTACGAAAGATGAAAGCTACAAGAATTTAGTTGAAAATATCGATGTAAAAGAGATAGAAGGAAACATGGAAGTGCCAAAGAACCTGAATGCTAGCCTTAGAGAATACCAAAAAGTAGGGGTACAATGGTTACGTATGCTTGATTACTACGGTTTGGGCGGAATTTTGGCAGATGATATGGGTCTTGGAAAAACTGTTCAGCTATTGTGTGTAATTTGTGCATACAAAGATAATGGAGGAAAGAAACCATGTTTAGTCGTATGCCCAAGTTCATTATGCCTAAACTGGCAGAATGAAGCGGAAAAATTTACGATAGGAATGCAATCTATAGTAGTACATGGAACACTAGAAGAAAGAAAAAATCAAATTGCATCAATACCAAATTATGATATAGTAATAACTTCATATGAATTATTGAAGAGAGATATAGAAGAATATAAAAAATATGACTTCAAATTTAAATACATAATTGCAGATGAAGCACAATACATAAAAAATAATAACACACAAAATGCAAAGGCAATTAAGAATATATCAGCAGAAACAAGGTTTGCACTAACTGGAACGCCAATAGAAAACTCTTTGTCTGAGCTATGGTCAATATTCGATTTCATAATGCCAGGCTACTTATTTGGATACAGAAAATTCAAAGAGCTTTATGAAACGCCAATAATAAAAGAGGGCAATGAAGTGGCAATGAACAAATTGAAAAAATTGATAGAGCCATTTGTCTTAAGAAGAATAAAAGGTGAAGTCTTAACAGAGCTACCAGATAAAATGATATCTGTTCTAAATAGCCAGATGGTGGACGAGCAAAGAGATATTTATTTGTCTTATTTAGCAAAGGCAAAGAAAAATGCAATGGAAGAAATACAAGAAAATGGAATAGAAAAGAGCCAGATAAAAATACTTGCACTGTTAACAAGATTAAGACAAATATGTTGCCACCCAAGTCTATTTATAGACAACTACAAGGGCGAAAGCGGTAAGCTAAACCAATGTATAGAAATAGTAAAAGATGCAATACAATCAGGACACAAAATACTACTATTTTCAGGATACACGGCAATGTTTGAAATAATAGAAAAAGAACTACAAAAAGAGAATATAGAATTCTTAAAATTAACAGGACAAACCAAAGTATCTGAAAGAATAAATTTAGTAGATGAATTTAACAGCAATCCAAACAAAAAATTATTCTTAATCTCTTTAAAAGCCGGTGGAACTGGTCTAAACTTAGTTGGAGCAGATGTGGTAATACACTATGACCCATGGTGGAACTTATCTGCAGAAAATCAGGCTACAGATAGAACTTACCGAATAGGACAAAAGAGAAACGTACAAGTATATAAATTAATAACAAAAAACTCAATAGAAGAGAAAATATATGAACTACAAAAAAGAAAAGAAACTTTGATTGATAGCATGCTTTCAACAAACCAAACATTTATAAGCAAGCTTTCAAAAGAAGACATAATGAATTTGTTTGAATAATTTCGCCCAATAGGGACGCCCTTTTTTGGGCGATTTAATATTATTGAAAGAGAACAATTTCATTTTTTCAAAATTACGGTATTTCGCCCTTGGTCGGAGCTCCTTCGGACTCCTCAAAAGGCGGGCTCGACCTTATTTTTCAAAATGAAATTATTCTTACATATTAATATAAATTTAGTATTACTAATGAGTGATGAAAGGATATAGTATGAATGATTTTATAACTGTCGTTGGTGGCGGATTAGCTGGTTCTGAGGCTACGTACCAGATTGCTAAAAGAGGCATAAAAGTTAAGTTATATGAGATGAAACCTAATAATTTTTCGCCAGCACATTCGAATAATAATTTAGCAGAGATTGTTTGTAGCAATTCTTTTAAGTCTAATTTGCACACGAATGCTTGTGGGCTTTTAAAGGAAGAGCTTAGAAGTTTAAATTCTCTTCTAATTAAAATTGCTGATGAAACTGCTGTACCAGCTGGGCAGGCTTTAGCTGTTGATAGAGAGGTGTTTTCTAAAAAGGTTACTGAAGCTTTAGAAAACATGGAAAATGTAGAAATAATAAGGCAAGAAATTGGAAAAAATGGACTATCAATAGAAAGCATTGCAAAAGATGGAATTGTTATAATTGCAACAGGCCCACTTACTTCTGATGCCTTATCTAAGCAAATTCTAGAACTTACAGGAGAAGATGACTTACATTTTTATGATGCAGCAGCTCCAATAATATTCAAAGATAGTATTGACATGAATATAGCTTTTTATGGCAATAGATATGAACAAGAAAGAGCTAAGGATGAAGATGTAGAAGAATGGAAAGCAAAGCAGAAAAATGATGGAGATGCAAGTTACATAAATCTTCCAATGAATAAAGAAGAATATGAACATTTTTGGAATGAATTAGTTAATGCAGAGGTTGTGGAATTACATCAATTTGAAAAAAGAGAAATTTTCGAAGGCTGTATGCCAGTTGAAGTAATGGCAAAGAGAGGAATAGATACATTAAGATATGGCCCATTAAAACCAATGGGATTTACAGATCCACGTACAGGTTACAGGCCGTATGCACTAGTTCAGTTAAGGCAAGACAATAAAGATGCAACAATTTATAATATTGTTGGATTCCAAACAAATTTAAAATTTGGCGAACAAAAACGAGTATTTAGTATGATACCAGGTTTAGAAAATGCGGAATTTGCAAAATATGGAGTAATGCATAGAAATACTTTCATAAATTCTACAAAATTATTAGATAGAACCTATCAATTAAAGAAAAACAAAAACATATATTTTGCGGGACAAATTACAGGAGTAGAAGGATATGTAGAATCTATTTCATCTGGATTAGTTGCTGGAATAAATGCGGTAAAGCAATTAAAACAAGAAGAAAAAATTGAATTTTCTGAATATACAATGATAGGAGCTTTGGCTCAATATATATCGACGCCAAATGAAAAATTTCAACCAATGAATGCAAATTACGGGATTTTACCAGAGCTAGAGGGAAAAAAGATATCAGATAAAAAATTGAAATATGGAAATTTATCAGATAGAGCGTTAGAAAAATTAAATTCACAAAATATTGCAAAAATATAACAAAATATTACATTTTTGTTAAAATACACACAAATTTTTTCTCTTATGGTATATTTATTGTGATAAATAAGACCTAGTATACATAAAGTATTGAAAAAATAAATTATATATGCTATAATATAGACATATGAGTTATAAAAGGAGATTGATAAAATGGCTAAGAGAAGTAATAAAATTAAAAATGAATATCAACAATACTTAAAAATGTCACCCGAATTTGTACATTTAACAGGTGAATCTTTAAAGCAACAAATTGGTGGTTTGGATAATGCAGTAGAAAAGATAACTGCTCAAATGATTAATTTGTCAACCGAAATTGAAGCATTAGGCAAAAGTGAAAAAGAAGAAGACAAAAAAGCTTTAGAAGCAAAAAAAGCCAGAAAAGAAAGCTTAAATAAGGCTTTGGAAAATGCTAAAAAAGAAAGAGATGAACAAAAACCTAAATTAGAAAAACAATTAAACAGAGTTCAAGGGTTTGAAAAGAATAGAGCACAAATTGAAAGAGTAAGACAGATAAAAAATGATCTTGGAAATAAAAAAATGCATTTAGAATATGAAGTAAGCTATAATGAAAAGAAGATTTCTGAACTTGAAGAGCAAGTAACTGAAATAGATAAAGATGAAAATACTAAGTCAGTTATAGCTGAACTTGAAAAAATGCAAAAGTCTGACGTGAAAAATTTCGATGTTGATGATATTAAAAAATTAGATGAATTAGAAGCAAAAAAATCTGATATTGATGAAAAGAAAGCAGGAATTAAATCTAAAATTGACAGCTTGAAAAATGCCAATAAAGATTTAGAGCATAAAATTGATACATTAAATACTGAAATTGCAAAATGTGATTTTGCTTGGAAGAACTTATTTGCAAACAAGACATGGGATGAAATTGAAGCTAAATCTATGGATGGCAGATTTACAAAGAAAGAAGAAAAAGCTAAACAAGAAGAACCAGAAAAAGAAGAAGCTTCTGCTGGTAAAGAACCAAGCAAAGAAGAGCCTAAACAAGAAAAAGCTCCTGCTGCTGAGAAACCTACAGTAGAAGATATAGATAAACCAGTAGAACCAATGTGGACTGATTTACAATCAGAAGAAGAAGCTAAGAAAGAAGAAGCTGAACAAGCAGCAAAGGAAAACAATGAAAAGGCACTAGTAAAAACAAGCAGATGGTCTAAATTATGGAATGCAATAAAGCACCCAATTCAAACTATAAAAGCTGCAAGAGAAAAAGCTAAGTCTGGAGAAGGTAAAAGAATTATAAAAAATGGTGATGCAATTAAAAAAGATGGAGAGCCAGAAAAAACAGAAGCACAAAGTGTTGATGCATTTATAGCAAAATTACGCCAAATGTCTGAAAAAGAAGCTGTAAAAGATGCTCAAAATAAGGATAATAAAGAACAACCAGATTATTCAAAATATGTAGCAAGACATGCAAGAAAAGTTGAAGCTCAAAAACAAAGAGACGACGAAGGAAGATAAAATTAATTCCATATAAATATTAGAAAACTAAGTGAAATATTCGCTTAGTTTTCTTGCTTTTTACGACATATTAGTATAAAATAAACAAGAAATTGAATGTTTACAACTTACATGAGGAGAATAAAATATGAAGCAGATTTTATTTGTTATTGCAATGAAAAAGGAAGCAACAGACATTGCAGAAAAATTGAAATTGGAAAAGATTAACGAAAATGTATATAGAAAAGAAAATATTTCTTTAATTATCACTGGAATTGGAAAGCAACAAACAGCAATCAATTTAACCAGATATTTAGAAAATTGTGATATAAAGCCAGATTTAATAATAAATATGGGATATGTTGGCTCTACTAACTCTAAAATTGGAGAATGGGTTAATGTTAGTAAATCTTATAATTATGAATGGAACATTCCAGGAGAGCAACAATATACTGTTGAAGAATTTAATGATGACAGAATTAAAATATTAGAAAATATTAAAAAATTACCATGTTATAGTGCTGAAAGTTTTGTAACACATACAGATATAAAAGACGATGTGCTTTTTGACATGGAACTAAATTCTATTTATATAATTTGTTGCATGTATAAGATGGATTTAATATCACTAAAAAAAGTTAGTGATAATTTGAGTCTGGATGATTACTACAAAAATATAGATATGAAAGAAGTAATGGAATTAACCAGTGGATTAGAATTATTAAGAGGAGAACTATAAATGTATTTGAAAAGACTAGAACTGCAAGGGTTTAAATCGTTTGCAGATAAGACTGTATTGGAATTTAAGCCGGGTATTACAGCTGTTATTGGACCAAATGGTTCTGGTAAGAGTAATATTTCGGATAGCATTAGGTGGGTACTTGGAGAGCAGAGTATGAAGTCTTTAAGAGGTGCAAAGGCAGAAGACGTAATATTTGCAGGTACTCAAAATAGAAAATCGTTGGGATTTGCAGAGGCATCTATTGTAATAGATAACTCTGATGGAAAATTACCAATTGAATATAATGAAGTAACAGTTACAAGAAAATTATATAGAAGTGGTGAGACTGGCTATTTTATAAATAAAACACCATGTAGACTTAAAGATATTATAGAATTGTTTATGGATACCGGTATTGGAAAAGATGGATATTCTATAATTGGACAAGGTAAAATTGACGAAATTTTGAGCAATAAATCAGATGATAGAAGACACATATTCGAAGAGGCTGCCGGAATTGTAAAGTATAGAACTCGTAAGGTGGAATCTGAGAAAAAACTAGAGCAAACAAAGCTCAATCTATTACGTATAAATGATATTTTATCTGAAATAGAAGGACAATTAGATCCTTTGAAATTGCAGGCAGATAAAGCCAGAAAGTTCTTAGATTTAAGAGAAGAACTTAAGAGCATTGAAGTTGGATTATTTGTGTATAACATAAATACATATAAAGAAAAACTTGAACAAATTGTAGAAGATTTACAAATTTTAAAAGACCAAGAGACATCAGAAAGCCAAAAGTTAGAAGAGGGGCAAAATAAAAAAGATACTTTAAAAACTAGAATTGATGAACTTATTGCAGAAATTGAAAATATGCAAAATGTTGGTTTCGAGAGCAAGACGAAGATTGAACAGTTAAATTCTCAGATAAATGTTTCTAAAGAAAGAATTTCAAACAATGCTACAAATGCTGAAAGACTTACAAAAGAAATAGAGGAACTACATCAAAGAATTAATGATTTCAATGAGGAGAAAGATAGCAAGGTTTCTAAGAAGGACAACTTATTTAAGAATAAGGAAAGGTTTGAAACAGAACTAAAAGAGAAGGAAGAAGAGCTTGCAAAAATATCTGCTAAATTATCTGAAAAAGAGCTTGAGATAGAAGGAAAGAAAAAACAGGTAGAAGCCGATACAGACGCAAAATATGAAAGACTTGCCGAAATTAATACATATGAAATTAATTACGAAAACCTAGAAAAAACTAAGAAAAACGTAAAGCAAGAGCTTCAAAGCACTATTTCTGAATTAGATAGTAACAGAATAAAGAAACAAGAAATTTCTAAAAACTTTCAAGAAATAGAAGCAACAAGAAATAAGGCTGTTAAGACTCTAACAGAAATAAAAAATCAAAAAGAAGTGGCTTTAGCCATTATAAAAGAATTTGATGACAAAATAAACAAGCTTACAGCAGAGTACAGAATGAAAGATTCTAGATGTAAGTTCTTAATCGAAACAGAACGTGATAAAGATGGATATATGAAGAGTGTTAAATCTTTACTACTTGCATGTGAACAAAATAGTGAATTAAATGCAGGAGTAGAAGGCGTGCTTGCAAGCCTAATTTCAGTTGACAAAAAGTATGAAACTGCAATCGAAATGTGCTTAGGCCAGGCTATGCAAAATATAGTTACGAAAACAGAAACAGATGCAAAAAAATTGATAGAGCATTTGCGTAAGAACAATTTAGGAAGAGCAAGCTTTTTACCAATTTCATCAGTTCATGGAAAGAAAATAGAAAAAGTAAATTCTAATGGAATATATGGAGTTATTGGTATAGCAGCAGACCTAGTAAAAGCAGATAAGAAATACCAAGACATAATCTTGAATTTGCTTGGCAGAACAGTAATTGTAGAAAATATGGATAGTGCCATAAAACTTGCAAAGGCTAACAGCTATTCGTTTAGAATAGTAACACTAGAAGGAGACGTAATAAATCCATCTGGTGCAATTAGTGGTGGTTCGGTAGCTCAAAAGACTGTAAATATATTAGGAAGAAGCAGAGAAATTGAAGAATTAAAGTCTAAGTTAGAAGAACTTAATTCGGAAATTAAGAAGCTAGAAAAAGAAAAGGAAGGGCACTCTGTAAAAATAGCCGATACAATAGAAGAATCTGCAAGGCTAGAGAAAAATTTACAAGAAATTGAGATTACATATGCAACTAAAAAGCAAGAATTAGACATGATAGACAGTCAAATTACTAAACTTGAAGAAAAAATGGCTAAGTTAAAAAATCAAGTTGAAGAAATTGATGAAGAAAAGAAAAAATTAGAAGTTTCTAAAGAAGGCACTAAACAAGTAATTGCAAACTTAGACAAAGAAATGCAAGAATTAAATGCAGAGATTACACAGTTTGCAGAGCTAAATAAAGACGACCAAACTTACATAGATAACTTAAATATAGATATAACAGACTTAAAAATTTCTGTATCTTCATTTGATGAGAGTGGAACATCTCTTGACGAAATGATTGCAAGAATAGAGCAAGATATTCAAAATGCAAATGCAAGCATAGGGACAAAACAAGCAGATATAGAGAACGCAAAACTAGGGACTGCTAAAAATGAAGAAGCAATTTCGAACTTCGAGCAAGAAATAGAAAAGATTAAATCCGAAGTTACAAATAGCTCTGAAAAGATAGAAGCTCTAAAGAATGAAAAGACAGCAAAAAATGAAGAATTAGAAAAGATAGAGGCTCAAATAGAGTCACAATATAGTGTATTAAATGGTCTAAAAGAGCAAATAGTAAAAGTAGAAAGTAAGAAAACAAAACAAGAACAAGATATAGATGATTTAATAAACAGATTGTGGCAAGAATATGAACTAACTCCTAACAATGCAGATGGTTATGCAAAGCCAGATAATGTTCAAGTTGCTCAAAAGAGAACAACAGAACTACGTAAAAATATAGCAGACTTAGGAAGCATAAATGTAGATGCAATAGAAGATTACAAGAAAATGCAAGAAAGATATGACTTTATGAATGAGCAAAGGCTTGATTTAGAAGACTCTATAACAAAGCTTAGAAACGTAATTTCTGAAATGACAACTACAATGCAAAAGCAATTTGATGAGAAATTTAAACAAATAAATAAAAACTTCAACGAAGTGTTCATCGAACTATTTGGTGGAGGAAAGGCAGAGCTAATATTAGAAGATGAAGCCAACATACTAGAATGTGGAATAGACATTAGGGTACAACCACCAGGAAAGAAACTACAAAACATGATGCTATTATCGGGTGGAGAAAAAGCACTAACGGCAATAGCAATATTGTTTGCAATACTAAAAATAAATCCAGCTCCATTCTGCATATTAGACGAAATTGAAGCCGCTCTTGATGACGTAAACGTTGCAAGATATGCCTTATATTTAAAGAAATTCAGCACAGAAACACAGTTCTTAGTAATAACACATAGAAAAGGAACAATGGAAATTGCAGATACAGTTTACGGTGTAACAATGGAAGAAAAGGGAATAAGCAAACTATTGTCAATGAAGCTAAAATAATAGCTTTTGAGATTATATAATAAGGAATACTAGCGATGTATCTTGCAGTATTCTTTTTTATTATTGAAAAATTTTAAAGAAGAGTATGAATTTTTTTCTATAAAATATAAATAATAACTATGGGTGATTTTATGAATATGGATTATAGAAAAATCTTAGAAGAAAGATTAAAGAATGGTATAAAAAATAATGAGTTTGTAATTTATTTGCAACCTAAATTTTATACGAATACTGGTAAACTTGCAGGAGCAGAAGCCTTAATTCGTTGGAATAGAGACGGAAAATTAGTAATGCCAAATATTTTTATTCCGCTGTTTGAAAAATACGAACTTATAACTGAGCTAGATACTTATGTTTTAGAAAATATCTGCAGATTACAACAACAGTGGAGAAAACAGGAATACAACATTGTACCAATATCTGTGAATGAGTCTAGACTTCACTTATATAATGAAAATCATATAAATGACTTAATAGATTTAGTAAATAAATATAATGTTCAGCCTAATACAATAGAACTTGAAATGACTGAAACGACTGTGGTTAATAATGTTGAGCTTGCAAAAGAAGCAGAAAAAAATGTGCATAAATTAGGCTTTATAGTTTCGATGGATGACTTTGGAACAGGGTATTCATCTTTTAGTATGTTAAAAAATATAAACATTGATGTATTAAAAATGGATAAAAGTTTTTTTGATGATGTACTAGAAAGTAGAAGAGGCAAAATAATAATAGAAGCTGTAATAGAAATGTCTCACAAACTTAATATAAAAGTTGTGGCAGAAGGAATAGAAACAAAAGAGCAGGTTGAGTATTTAAAAAATATAAAATGTGACATGATACAAGGATATTATTTTGAAAAGCCGATGACAATAGAAAAATTTGAAGAAAAGTACATGAAATAAAAACATATAGTGAATGAAAGGAAATTTTATTTGTAAATATAAAAACAAGCGAATGTGAGATAATATACAATATTGCTCATTTGCTTGTTTTTTTACGTAATTGTAGAATTTCTAGTTTAATTGTAAAAGTTAGTCGAACGATTGTTATTGCAATTGGAATTATATGGTATTATAATATTACAAGATTATTTCAAAAATATTTAATATCAAGGTTATTTATTCTAAAAACAATACAATCATTGGTACGTATATAATAAATGTTTTATTAGCAGTCTTTATGAAGTTATATGAAAAGGGCTGTTGTAAATTAGTTTTAAACTGTAGATTGTAAATAAATCAGATGAAAAAGTAAAAATATCTTAAATAAAATATTGACCTATAAGTAAACAATAATGTATAATTAAGGAGAAGAATGAATGAAAAAAGAGAACATGTATGTGCCATCAGGGCTAAAAACAAGAGATGGAAAAGATATAATGTGAAAGATTAAGGTAATTATGTGAGAATTTAATTTTAAATAATAATATTGGCGGAAATCTTGATTTTATTATGTAAATGCTATTGAAAAATGTACTTTTAATCGTTAAGTTATTTACTTAATAATGAGTTGGGAGGACAAAAAGAATATGAAAACAAAAGATGTAAGAGGAATTACAATAATTTTGCTAGTAGTTACCATAGTAGTTTTATTAATATTAGCAGGAGTGAGTATTAGTACACTGGTAGGAGAAAATGGTGTTGTAGATAATGCAAAAAAAACACAGAATAATACATATTATCAAATTGCAAGGGAAGAAGTAAGTCAATTAGTATTAGAGCATAAGCTAAGAAAGAGAGATGAAACACTAGAAGAATTTTTAACATCCAAAGTTCCAGCGAGAACAGATGGAGTAACTAGAAAAGATGATAATACTTTAATTGTAAAAAAGAATGGGTATGAAATTGAAGTACAAGAAGTTAAAGCAGAAAGCCAAACATTAACATTAAATGTATTATCATTTTATAAAAAAGTAAAAAACAGTCTACATAATACTTGCAAGCCTTGCAAAATAGTAGTAAAATATATTATATATGGTATTTTTTACAAAGGAGATTTGTATGGATAGGGAAGTTACGAGGATTAAAGATTTGAAAAAAGAAGAATTGGAAGAAAAAGTATTAGAATTAAGAAAAAGAGACTGTCCAGGATATGAAATTGCAACAACATTACATATAGAACAACGTAAGGTTACGAGAATTATAAATAGTTTAATAAATCAAGGATTATTAAATGAAGAAGATAGGAGTCTAAAAAAGAAGGGAACATTACAAAGAAAACAGAAAACATTAGAGTTAATAAATGACGGAAAAACTATAAAAGAAATTGCTAATATATTAGATATATCACTAGATACGGTGTATGTATATATTAAGCAATTTATTGAAGAAGGTAAGATATCAAAAGATGATTTAAAAAGAAATGTAGATTTGGATTTGGAAAATAAAGTGTTGGAACTTAGAGAAAAAAGATATTCTAAAATGCAAATAATGCAAGAGCTTGGCATAGGAAAAAATGCTGTAGTTGATATAATTCAGAGGTTAGCCGATGAAGGAAAGATAACAAGTACTAGATTGATAAAGAAACCAGAAAAAATAATAAGAAAAAATCAAAGCAGAGATGACATACAAGAACTATTTAGTAGTGAATATACTATAGTTGAAGTAGCTAAAATATTAAGAACAAGTATAAGTAATGTTTTTGACTATGTATATGAGCTTATTAGTGAGGGAAAGCTTGATAAAAATGTAATAGTTTTGAAAAGAAAAGCAAGTTTAGCGGAAGTTGAACAGAGGATTATAGCTTTGTTAGAGCAAGGAAAGAATAGACAGCTTATTTCGGAAGAATTACAGCTTTCATATAATGAAATTAATCCTATAATATCTAGATTAATTAAAGAAAAAAGGGTTAGTCCAATAAGGAAAAACAATAAAGAAAAAGGTTTAGTTGATGGAACAAAATATACAGTAAGCAATGATAAAATTATTTATGACTGTAGAAGAAAAATGGAGACATATGAAGAGAATATAAACAGTGGAATAATTAGCGGAGTTACAAAAAGACAATATGCAAATTGTTGCAAAAAAATAGTTGAATGTGGTGGAAAGTTAACCCAAAAGGAAGTTGAAGCTTTAGCCGAAACAGTTGCTTATGGAGAAGGAAAATTTGATATAGATTCTCTTGTTTTTGTCAGCAATGAATATGGCAAATTTGGAGATTACACATCTGCACAAAGACTGTGTACCATATGTATTGAAATATATGGAGAAAATGATACAATTTTTAAGGTTAAAGAAACATTAAAGGCGGCTAGAGAAAAACAAATGGCTTATGAACTTATGAAACAAGGCAAAACAGATATAGAAATAATGAATGCTACCACTTTAAGGCAAGTAGATGTTATAAAAATGAGAAAAGAATATTTTAGCAAACAAAATGAAGCGGAAGCTGAAAGATAAAAATATATAAAATGAATAATTAATGGACAAGTAGAATACTATGTATAAAAAGTACATAGTATTTTTTGTTTTTTAGAAAGATATGAAAGTTTTTCTAATAAAATTACCAAATGAAAAAGGGAGGAATTTTTATGTGGCATTCTAGTAGTGTTGAGGAGGTTTCAAAAAAATTAAAGACTAATATTAATATTGGTCTATCGGGAGAGGAGGCTCAAAAGAGGTTTGAAAGGTATGGACCGAATAATTTGAAGGAGAAGAAAAAAGAGAGTATATTTGTTAAGTTTATTAAACAATTTAATGATTTTATGATTATTACATTAATAATTGCTGCTATTATATCGGCAGTTGTTTCTAAGCTTAACGGAGAAGCGGATTACATAGACTCTATTATAATTGTCGCAATAGTTATTTTTAATGCAATTATGGGATTAGTTCAAGAACAGAAGGCAGAAAAATCGTTAGAGGCACTAAAGAAGATGTCTGCTCCAAATGCAAAAGTTAGAAGGAATGGACGAGTTCAAGAAATTGATGCAACAATGGTGGTTCCAGGAGATATTGTAATTTTAGAAGCGGGAAATTATGTGCCAGCGGATTGCAGATTGATAAATTCATATAATTTGAAGATTGAAGAGTCGGCATTAACAGGAGAAACCATTCCTAGCTTAAAAGATAGTAGTAAGATTTTAAAAGAGAATACTGCAATGGGTGATTTGTGCAACATGGTATTTGCAACTACAATAGTAGTAAATGGTCATGGAGAGGCAATAGTTGTTGAAACTGGAATGAATACAAGAGTTGGCAAAATTGCTGGAATGATAATAGAGGATGAGTCTCCAGAAACACCAATTCAAAAGAAACTTGCAGAGGTTGGAAAGATTTTAGCAATTGCTTGTATAATAATTTGTGTATTAATATTTGTAATAGGAATTTTTAAGAAGATTCCTATTATAGAAATGTTTATGACGTCTGTAGGCCTTGCTGTTGCAGCAATTCCAGAGGGGCTACCCGCAATTGTTACTATAATGCTTTCTATTGGTGTTACAAAAATGGCTAAGAAAAACAGTATTATACGTAAGCTTCCAGCAGTTGAAACACTTGGAAGCAGTAGTGTAATTTGCTCGGATAAAACAGGAACTTTAACACAAAACAAGATGACTGTAACAGAAGTTAGAAATTGCTTTGGAAGAGCTAACAGCAATGAAAGAAAGTTTATTTTAGAACTTGGAACCATGTGTACAGATACAACAGAAGAAAGAATTAATGGTAAGCTAGGCTTTGTTGGAGAGGCAACAGAAGTTGCAATTTCGAATGCAGCAATGGAAGAGGGAGTAAGTAAATCTTTCTTGTATGATGAAATGAAAAGAATTAATGATATTCCATTTGACTCGAAAAGAAAGATGATGACAACAATTCACAAATACGGAAATGGATATAGAATAATTACAAAAGGAGCACCAGATGTATTATTAAAGAGATGTAGCAATTGTTATTCCGGTGGTCAAATCGTGCCAATCTTTAGTAAAAAAGACGATATAAATGAACAGAATAATCAAATGGCAGAAAAGGCTTTAAGAGTAATTGCTGTAGCATATAAAGATGTAGAAAAATTGCCAGAAATGCAAGATGTGGAGAAAAACTTAATATTTTGTGGTTTAATTGGAATGATTGATCCTCCAAGAGAAGGAGTGAAAGAGGCAGTAAGAACTTGTAGAAGAGCTGGAATAAAAACAGTAATGATAACAGGAGACCATTTGCAAACTGCGAAGGCTATTGCGAAAGAATTAGGAATATTGAAAAGAGGCGATTTAGCAATAGATGGTGAAACTTTGGAGAGAATGAGCCAACACGAACTTGAACAAAACATAATGGATTATTCAGTATTTGCAAGGGTTTCACCAGAACATAAGGTAAGAATTGTGAAGGCCTTTCAGAGTACAGGAGCAGTAGTTGCAATGACTGGAGATGGTGTGAATGATGCTCCTGCATTGAAGAATGCAGACATAGGAATTGCAATGGGAAAAGGTGGCACAGACGTGGCAAAAAATGCGGCAGACATGATTTTGCTAGATGATAATTTTGTTACAATTGTAGAGGCTGTAAAACAGGGCAGGAACATATATGATAATATAAAAAAGGCGATACATTTTTTAATTTCTACTAATATAGGAGAAATAGTAACAATATTTTTCGGATTAGTATTAGGAATAAAATCACCATTACTGGCAATCCAGCTATTGTGGATAAACTTAGTAACAGACTCACTTCCAGCCATTGCATTAGGATTAGAAAAAGAAGAAGAAAATATAATGAGCAGGCTCCCTAGAAACCCTAAAAAGAATTTATTTGCAGATGGATTATGGTGGAAAATAATAATAGAGGGAGCAATGTTGGGAATGTTTACTCTATTGGCATTTAGTATTGGAAATCGTTTATATTCTGTAGAAGTTGGCAGAACAATGGCATTCTTAACATTAGGAATTTTGGAACTAGTTCACAGTTTTAATATTAAGAGTGAAGAAAGTATATTTAAGATTGGAGTATTTGAAAATAAGTATTTGGTTGGAGCATTAGTATTAGGAGTAATTTTGCAGGTAATAGTTGTCGTTGTAAGTCCACTTGCACAGGTGTTTAGTTTAGTTCCATTAACAGGAATACAATGGCTATATACAGTACTAATTGCGATAGCACCAATACCAATAGTAGAAATACAAAAAGCTGTAAATGGATATAAATTTGGAAGAGTAGTATATGCAAAAAATAATTAGACAACACGAATTATTTTTTTACAATTGAATGAAAGAAACAGATCTATTTTACTGGAAATTACTTTTACACAAAATGTAAGACTAAGTTCTATATACAAAAATGAGTGTAAAACTAAGCTCAAGTAGTTACTTAAAGTTAAAAATTGAATTTACATTTAAGTATTAGAAAAAAACGCAGGGAATAAACTAAAAAGGTTGAAATTTCACATGATTTTATGATATAATATTATGTTGACAGACTAAATGAAAAATAGGAGGAGCCATGGCACAGAAAATGAGTGTATCAAATAAAAGAAATGTGAAAATATTATCAAGAAAGGAAAAAGATGAAAGAAAGCAACAAGTTTTAAAACTATATCAAGAAGGGCTTCCACCAAAGGCAATAGCTCGTGAAATGGGAAGATCTATGAGTTTAATATATAATATAATAACAGAACTAAAAGAAGAAGGAAAAATAGTAAAAGAAAAGCCATTTGAAAATATTGAAGTAAGAGATGCTGTAATTATGTATATGATTAACAGAAAATATACAGATAGAGAAATAGGAAGGCTTATAGACGTTTGTGTAAATACTATACAAAACATAAAAAATAAAAAAGAACGTTTAACTGATGAGGAAATAAATAAATTATTAAGGAAAAAGCCAGTGAGATTGAATTTGCAAATGCAATGTACATAGAAAGAAAAGTTGATAGTAATGAGAAAAAGCTGATAGAATTATTGCAACAGAATGAATTAAACCTTAAAGAAATTGCAGAACAATTACAAATGAGCATGAATGGATTAAAAAAAGTGCTAGAGCATTTAATATTTCAAGGTAAAATAGATGCTAAAATTTGTACAAGAGCAATGCAAGATTATATGGGAGAGAAAAAAATGAAAACGGAATTTGACAGAAAAAAATATAATTCTGAAAAATCGGCTGTTAGCTCAGTAAAAAGATGTAGAAAAGAGTTAAAGCTGTTAATAAAAAGAGCTGAAGTTAAAGAGATTAATGAATACGAAAAGTCTAGATATTTTGAATTATGCAAGCAAATTGTAAAAAATGGAGAAAGACTAACACTAGAAGAAATTGAGGCATTATCAGATTCAATTGCATATGGTGAAGGAGAAGTTGATTTAGAAGCAATTAAATTTATTGCTAACGAGTATGCAAAAGCAGAAAATTTAAAGCCAGCACTTCAATTAATAAACACATGCATTGCAGACCATGGAGAAAATAAGAAATTAGAAGAAGCAAGAAATATTGTGTTAGGCTTGTATAAGAAACAAGTAATAAGAACATGCTTAAAACAAGGATTTTCAGTTGAAGAAACTATGGCGAGAGCTGGTGCAAGTGAAAACGAAGTAAGAGAGATAAAAAGACAATATTTAAATAATAATAAACAAAAAGAAATATGCCCAGCAAAAAAAGCGGAAGTTGGACGTTAATAAATTATAAAATGAATGACTGAAAACGTTATGTTTTCAGCCATTTGTTGTTTTGATAATAAAATGTTTAGTAACTGTATGAAAAGACTATATTTTTATTTTTAAAAGAGAAATATTAAGCATTAAATTTTAAAAAGGTATACATAATTAACAGAATGCATAAAAAATTTGCATTTGTATAAAATATATGGTATAATGGAAAGCGTCGCAGTAAAAAAGGAGTGTGAAATTATTTTATACAATAGATTAAAACACTGCACGAAAGAAATTTTAAAATTGCTAACAATTGCTTCAATAGCACTATTTATAATAATTGCAATAGTATTTGTAAAATATAATCCAGTGTATGCTGTGAAAATAAACGACGAAGTAATAGGCTATGTAAAAAGCAAAAAGGCAATTGAGGAAAAAATAAATAACGAAGTATTAACATCAGATAATCCATGTGCTGTATTCACAGAATTAAATGTAGAACCAACATATGAGTTGATTTTATCAGATGTTGAGGCAGAAGATGATGATAAAATAGCAGAAGTGCTATCAGAAAATATAACTACAATGTATAAAGTTTATGCGGTTACGATAAACAATGAAATAGAAACATATGTAAATACTGTGGAAGAAGCGGAAAATATAGTTGCAGAAATGCAGAGTGAATATTCAGAAGAAGTTGCAAAAGTTGGAATTCAAGAACAATATACAACAGACTTCGAGAGTATTGGAACTCAATCATTAGAAGTTGCAAAATTAAGTGTTGATACAGATTTAAGAGGTATTAAAACAGAGCAAGAAAGAATAGCAGAAGCAACATTTAATGGAGTATATTTTAGTGTAAAACCAGTAGTAGGAAATATTACATCAAGATATGGCGTAGTAGAAACTAGCGTAAGAAACCATGCTCATGGAGGCTTAGATATAGCGGCTCCATATGGAACAAGTATAAAAGCAGCAGCTGATGGAACAATTTCATATTCTGGATGGATGAGTGGATACGGTTACTTAATTATAATTGACCATGCAAATGGAGTGCAAACATATTATGGACACTGTAGCAAATTATATGCATCTGTTGGAGATGAAGTAACAGCAGGAGATGTAATTGCAGCAGTTGGTTCAACAGGGAATTCAACAGGAAACCACTTACACTTAGAAATAAGACTAAATGGAAAGAAAATAAATCCACAATTATATTTATATAAATAAAAAAATAATTATAATATTTAATTAAACAGTGAAAAGTTAAAGGAATGTTTTGTATTTACAGAGCATTCTTTTTTGAAATAAGAGCAGAGTATTTTAATAACTGTATTGAGATTTATAGTGAAAAATATTAAATGAAATTACATAAATATTCGCTTTCTTTTCACAAACTTTTCACAAATATATTGTATTATAACATTAGATTAGGGTAGAATGATTAATGGAGCTAATCTAAACAAAAACTTCTCGCAAGATGTTAATTTGAAACTTGGTAAGAACAAAATATAGTATAAAAAGCTAAAAATACTAAAAAGAAAATTTTTAATGTCTTGAAGAAAGAGAGAAAGGATAGTAATAAAAATGGAAGAGAATAAGGAAAATGTAAAAACACCAGATGCAGTTGTAGATAAATCTGGTAAAGAATTTAAGGCAGTAAAACAATCAGAAAAAAAGCAAAAAGGTCAATCTAACTTTGGAAAAAGTGTAGCAGTACCATTTTTGAGTGGTGTGCTTGGTGCAACACTTGTATTAGGAACATGTTTAGGAGTCCCAGAGATACGAAGCAATATAATAGGAGAAAACAAAAACAATAATAATTCTGTTTCAACCAGCACAAGTGCGTCAACGGGAACATTAAACACAACACAAATTTCTTTAGAAGATTATTCTGGAACAGGAATTGCTGTTGCACAAAAAGTATTACCTTCAATAGTAGGTATTGAAGTAAACTACACGGTTAATTCAATGTTCTTTAATCAACAAAATACAGCAACTGCAACAGGCTCTGGAATTATTATTAGCGAAGATGGATACATTATTACAAATAACCATGTAATAAGCTCAAGCTCAGCTTCATCATATTATACAATTGGAGAGGCAAACTCTATAAAGGTAACATTAAATGGTGATGAAACTAAGTATGATGCTAAAATAGTAGGAACTGATTCACAAACAGACTTAGCTGTAATAAAAATAGATAAAACAGGTCTAACAGCAGCAGAATTAGGGAACTCAAGCTATGTACAAGTAGGTGAATTTGCAATGGCTGTAGGAAGTCCTTTAGGAATGCAAAACACTGTTACAGGTGGTATGATTTCTGCACTAAATAGAGAAGTAACAGATTCTGATGGGAAAACCTTTACATTAATTCAAACAGATGCTGCTATAAACTCTGGAAACAGTGGTGGAGCCTTAGTAAACAGCCAAGGTCAAGTAATAGGAATAAACACATTAAAAGTTTCATCAACAGGTGTTGAAGGAATGGGATTTGCAATTCCAATTGATTCTGCAAAACCAATTATAGAACAATTAATTCAATACAATAAAGTAAAAAGACCATATATAGGAATTTCTGGTAGAGATTTGGACGAAACAACAGCAAAGAGAAATAACTTAGTAGTTGGTGTTTATGTTGCAAGTGTAGACGAATATTCAGCAGCAGAAAAAGCTGGAATAAAAGCCGGAGACGTAATAGTAAAGGCAGATGGACAAGAAATAAAAACTATGACAGAATTAAATAATATTAAAAATACACACAATATTGGAGATACAATGACAGTAACAGTAAACAGAAATGGACAAGAGAAAGAGATTACATTAACATTGCAAGAACAATAATGTTATTGAAAAAAATTAAAATTTTAAAGACTATATAAATTAAACATGAATAAATTTATATTACCAATACAAATTAATAAAATACTAATTAGTTACATTTAGTTCACAAAAAGGACAAAAAGTATTGGTAATATATAACCATAGTTAGTAATAAGTTACTCCATTACTAACTAAAAAATTAGAACATCCCCTTTTATTTTCGGATCGATTGCTAAAGAGATAATAGCAATCGATTTTTTACGCTTAAATTGAATATTTGCTAAATAAAGATAAAAAAATATCCTTAAGTAATAAACTTAAGGTAAAATAATCTATATAATAATATTGATGGTGTACCATATGATGCAAATTTGATAAAAAACTCATTCATTACATGAATAAACAGGTAAGGATGAGTTTTTTGTTATGCAAAAAAGAGCAACAAATTATACAAAGAAACTATGTCAATCGATTTTAAAGGTTAAATACTATTGACTGTTAAGAATGAATAACCTATAATAGCATAAGTAGGAGGTAGACATGAACATATATCCTAAACTAGATAAAAATTTTAATGGACTTAAAGAATTAGAAAAATATATAAAAAAAGATAAAGGTGTAGAACTACAGTTTTTTCACGAAGATGGAGTATGGGGAAATTATGATTTTAATACAGCTATAAATACTCTTATGAAGAAAATACCAAGTATAAAGGAAATTACAATACATCCACCATTGGATGATTACGATATTGAACTTGTTGTACTAAAAGATAGGAAAATATTAGAAACAAAAATTGAAGAAGCAATAAAAATATCAAAACAATATAATATAAAAATAAATTTGTTGTACCATGTTGGTTGGAATATGAAGATGATGGAACAAGGTGCTATTGAAAGAATAGAAAAATCATTAAATTTATTAAAAGAAACTAATGTTAATATTGTACTGGAAAACATTTTTGGAATGAATGAATATGAACAAAAATGTACTGTTATAGAAATATGCAAAAAAATAAATAATCCACATCTAAGAGCCTGTATTGATGTTTGCCATTTACATTGTATGGCGAATATTTTTAAGCTAGACTTTGATTCTTTTATGAAAAGTTATATTGAAAAAGATCAAGCTAGTAAATATGTTTATCAAATTCATTTTTCAGACACAAAGAATAATGATGGGTATATTAATAAAGAAACACATGGTAGAAAGCATGATTCTTTAAGTGAAGCTCTGCAAGACTATAATATTTTAAAATTATATAATATGACAAATGCTAATATAATAACTGAAATATCAGAGGAAAATTATAACACAAGAAAAGATCAAGTAGATGAAATTAAATTATTAGAAAAAATTAGGGAGCATTAGAAATGAAAAAGAACAATGGTATGGGAATAATAAAATTAATTTTGATGGTGGTTTTAATAGTAGTTGTGACTATAACTGGTGTGTATTTTACATGCAAAAAATATAGAGAAGTAAAAGCAGAAACTATAAGAACTGATATGTTACAAGTTCAATGGAAATTAAAAGACTATATTGATAAACAGACCGTAAAAGGCGAAGAAAAGAAATATCTTGGTACTAAAGTTAGTGAGATGCAAGATAACGAAATAATTAAAGATTTTCTTGCTAAGAAGATAATTTCAGAAGAAGAATACGATAAATATTATGTTTTGCAAGACGAAAATTTGGCAGAAGCTGGGCTAGAAATTACAAATTACGAGGGCAGTTATTTCTTAATTAATTATAATACATATGAAGTAATAGATACAAAAGGATATAATAAATCTGATGACGAGGTATTGTACAAATTAACTGATATAAATAAGAAAGATGATGAAAATACAACTTCTGAAAATGACAATACTGTTGAAAGAAACAACAGAAAGTAATGATGAAAAGGAAGAAGCAGAATAAAATCTTATAAATTGATATATGAACTAAGAGAGGAAAGTAGAATGAAAGAAAAAGAAGAACAACGATTAATTCAACTAAAAGCAATAGAAGAGGAAATTCATAATTCTGGAGTAGAATATATATGTGGGATAGATGAAGCTGGGCGTGGACCACTTGCAGGACCTGTTGTAATTGCTGCAGCAATAATGCCAAGAAATTCTATGATTGAAGGAGTGAATGATTCTAAAAAGGTATCGGAAAAGAAGAGAGAAGAACTATATGAAATTATAACAAAAGAAGCTATTAGTTATGGTGTTGGAATTATAGACCAAAAAGAAATTGATAGGATTAATATTCTAAATGCTACTAAGGAAGGACTTACGATGGCTGTAAAAGAGCTTAATCCAAGACCAGATTTGATAATAGTAGATGCATTAACAAAAATAGATACTGACGGAATACCATATCAGTCTATTATAAAGGGAGATGCTAAATGCTATTCAATATCTGCAGCTTCAATAATTGCAAAGGTTACAAGGGATAGAATTATGAGACAGTGGGATGAAATATACCCTCAATATGGGTTTGCAAAACACAAAGGATATGGTACAGCAGAACACATAAAAGCATTAAAAGAATATGGACCATGCCCTTTACATAGAGAATCGTTTATTAAACATTTTGTATAAAAGAGGAAGAAAGAAATGAACATTTTAGATATAATTGAAAAAAAGAGAGATGCGAAAGAATTAAATAAAGAAGAAATTGAATTTTTTGTAAAAGGATATACTGATGGTAACATACCAGATTATCAAGCTGCTGCTTTAGTTATGGCAATTTACATAAATGGAATGACAAAAGAAGAGACAACTAATTTAGCTTTAGCCATGGCATATTCTGGAGATGTATTAGATTTATCAGATATTGGAGAGGTTGTAGATAAACATAGCACAGGTGGAATTGGAGATAAAATCACATTAATTCTAATGCCAATAGTTGCAGCGTTAGGCGTAAAAGTTGCTAAGATGTCTGGAAGAGGACTGGGAGCAACCGGTGGTACAAAGGATAAACTAGAGGCAATACCAGGATATAGAACAGAGATTGGAATTGATGAATTTATAGAAAATGTAAAGAAAATTGGAATAAGTTTAATAGGTCAAACCCTAAACTTAGCTCCAGCAGACAAAAAATTATATGCTTTAAGAGACACAATTAGTTGTACTGCTAATATTCCACTAATAAGCTCTAGTATAATGAGCAAGAAAATTGCAGCAGGAGCAAATAAAATAGTTTTAGATGTAACCTGTGGAAGTGGTGCATTCATGAAAACAGTAGGAGAAGCAAGAGAATTGTCTAAGACCATGATTGACATTGGAAAGCTAGCAAATAAAGAAACTGTATGCATAATAACAAACATGGATCAACCTTTAGGAACAATGGTGGGAAATATACTTGAAGTTATAGAAGCAATAGAAGCTTTAAAAGGCAATATGCAAGACGATGTAAAAAATGTTATACTAGAATTAGGTGCTTATATATTAAAACTGGATGGAAAAGGAGATAACATTCAAGAAAATAAAAAGAAAATTGAGCAAGTAATATCAAATGGAGAAGCGTATAGAAAATTCTTGCAATTAGTTGAAAATCAAGGTGGAGATATTAAATACATAGAAAATACGGAAAAATTTACAAAGGCTAAATATAAAATGCCAGTAGAAGCGGTAAAGACTGGATATGTACAAAAACTAAATGCAGAAGAAGTAGGAAAAATAGCAATGCATTTAGGTGCAGGCAGAATGAAAAAAGAAGATAACATAGACTATGCTGTTGGAATAGAACTACTAAAAAAAGTGGGATGCCAAGTGGAACAGGGTGAAACAATAGCATACATATATGCCGAAGATGAACAAAAAGGCAGAGAAGCCGTAGAAAAATTGCAACAAACATATGAAATAGGTGAACAAAATGTGGAAAAAGTTGCAGATATAATTGAAATAATTGAATAAACTACAAAAAGATATCATTTTATAAAACTTAACATGTCGTGCTAGGTCGGGCTATTTAGCCTTCAAAAAGTGCACTTCCCGTCTCTTTTTATAAAATGATATCTTTTTTCCGTATTTTTATAAGGAAATATTGTGCATTTTATTTGTTCCTGAGTCTAATCCTAAGTTTGTTAAAGTAGTGTATACATTTTTATCTTGTAAAAATCTATTTACATTTTTTAAAGAAACTCCAGTAGATTCTGCTAAAGATTCAACAGTTACAGAAGAATCGGTCTCACTTAAAAAAGTTTTTAAATGGTTTATTTCATGTTCATCTTTAGATTGACAATTAGGGCATACTGAGTTTTTTGAAGCAAAAAAGCTTCCACAACGTTCACATCTATTTAAATTCATTTGTTACCTCCTATGAAAAATATTAATTTCAAAAGAATTCTATCATAAAAATGTCAAAATATAAATAGAAAAATCAAAAAATGTAGAAAATGAAAAAAATAGTTATAAAAAATCTAAAAATGTGATAAAACACCGTCGAAAACCTTCTAAAAATGTGAGAAAACTTAAAATTTCAAAAAAAGCTTGATTTCTAGCTATTTGTTGTGATATAATAGTTTCTGTTAAAAATACGCACACAAAATCCAGTTTAAAAGCAGTGCTTTTGTAAAATCTATTTAAATGCAAAGGTTCTTTTAAATGCTAAAGATTTGTGGAGGGTAAAAACTAAAAGGAGGAACAAAAAATGGCAGTAGTTGCAATGAAACAATTACTAGAAGCTGGTGTTCATTTCGGACATCAAACAAGAAGATGGGATCCTAGAATGGCTGAATATATATTCCAAGCTAGAAACGGAATTCACATCATCGATTTACAAAAAACATCAAAAAAATTAGACGAGGCTTATGCTTTCTTAAAAGAGCAAGCTGAAGAAGGAAAAACAGTTCTATTTGTTGGAACAAAGAAACAAGCTCAAGACTGCATGAAAGAAGCAGCTGAAAAATGTGGTATGTACTACGTTAACCAAAGATGGTTAGGTGGAATGCTTACAAACTTTGCTACAATCGAAAAGAGAATTGAAAGATTAAATCAATTAGAAAAAATGGAAGAAGACGGAACTTTCGAAGTATTACCTAAGAAAGAAGTTATTCTATTAAAGAAAGAAATGGATAAACTAGAGAAAAATCTAGGTGGAATCAAAAACATGAAAGAAATGCCTGGAGTTTTATTCATAGTAGATCCTAAAAAAGAAAGAAATGCTATATTAGAAGCTAAAAAATTAAACATTCCTACAATAGGATTAATCGATACAAACTGCAACCCAGATGATGTTGATTACGTTATCCCAGGAAATGATGATGCTATAAGAGCAGTTAAATTAATAGCTGATACAATGGCTAATGCAGTAATCGAAGGTAGACAAGGAGAAACTCTAGAAGTTACATCAGATTCAGAAGATGCTATGGAGACAGAAGAAGCTACAGCTCCAACAGATATGGAAGAAGTAGTTGAAGCAGCTAGCGATGCTGAATAATTTATAGTTTATAAAAATAATTAATAAACAATACCAAAGGGGTAGGGCGGCTGCCCTATCCTTTAATGTTTGACTCTAGTAAAATTGATGGGTTAGACATTAAAAAAGAATTAAATCGCCCAAAAAGGGGCGTCCCTAATGGACGAAAAATAAGGAGGATATAAAATGATAACAGCAAGCCAAGTAAAGGAATTAAGAGAAAAAACAGGTGCAGGAATGATGGAATGCAAGAAAGTTTTAACAGAAACAGATGGTGACATTGAAAAAGCAATGGAACTATTACGTGAAAGAGGAATAACAAAAGCTGCTAAAAAGGCATCTAGAGTTGCTGCAGAAGGATTAGTAGGTAGCTACATTTCAGAAGATGGAAAAGTAGGTGCTATAGCTGAAGTTAATGCTGAGACAGATTTCGTAGCAGAGAATGCAGAATTCAAACAATTTGTTAATGATATTGTAAAGCAAGTTGCTTTAAATAACCCAGCTGATGTTGAAGCTTTATTAGAAGAAAAATTCATAGCAGATCCAGAAAAAACTGTTAAAGAAGCTTTAATAAATAAAATAGCTACAATCGGAGAAAACATAACAATAAGAAGATTTGTTAGATACGAGACAACAGATGGAACATTAGGACAATATGTTCATGGAGCTGGAAAAATAGCTGTATTAGTAGAAATGAAGAATGCAGATGCAGAATTAACAAAAGACATTTGTATGCAAATAGCTGCTTCTAAGCCAGAATTCTTAAACAGAGAACAAGTTCCACAAGAAAGAGTAGACAAAGAAATGGAAATACTAAAAGTTCAAGCTATGAATGAAGGAAAGCCAGAAGCTATAGCTGAAAAAATGGTACAAGGAAGAATTGGAAAATTCTATTCAGATATCTGCTTAGTAGACCAAGAATTTGTTAAAGATATGGACAAAAAAGTTAGCCAATTATTAAAAGAAAAGAATGCAGAAGTTGTTAGATTTGCAAGACTTGAAAAAGGTGAAGGAATAGAGAAAAAAGAAGAAAACTTTGCTGAAGAAGTTGCAAAACAATTAAAATAGAATAAGAACTAAAAATAACAAAAGAAAGTTGAAAATATTGAAGAAAAATTCAATATATCAACTTTCTTTTTTATTGTATTTTGTATTGCTCTTTGCTCTGGAAACTGGTATAATTAGCATGTGCAATTAACAATAACACAGAAAATAGATTAAACGAAATTACAAATCAATTTTGCTGTATGTGTATTCAAATAAAGCGAGGAAGGAAATTAATTAATGAAAACATCTGAGAAAAAAGAGGTAAAGGAAAAAGTCAAAAAAGAAGATTCACAAAAAGTCAAGAATATAAAATTTCATATACTTGCAATTTTTTGCATTATAATTTTTTGTGCATCAATTTGTCCTGTAACAATGCAAAATGATACGTATTATACGATAAAAATAGGTGAACACATAATTAATACTAAAACTGTGGATATGCAAGACCCATTTTCATGGCATGAGTTACCATATACATATCCTCATTGGGCTTATGATGTAATGATTTATTTGATATATAATTTAGGAGGATTTTTAGGAATTTTTATATCAACAATAGTATTTGCGTGTATATTAGGTATTCTAATGTATTGTACAAACTATAAAATATCTAAAAACAAACTAATCTCGTTTGCAATTACAATTGGTGGAATGTTCTTGATAAAAGATTATATAGCAGCAAGAGCACAACTTGTAACATTTATATTGCTTGAACTTACAATTTTATTAATAGAAAATTTCTTAGAAAAGAAAAAGGTAGGCTATGCTATTGGAATTATAGTTATATCTACAGCAATAGCAAACTTACATTGTGCTGTATGGCCATTTTTCTTTGTAATATTCTTGCCATATATTGCTGAATATTTAATATTTACTGTAATTGATGCTCAGCCAGTTTACAGAATAAGAAAAAAATATTATGATGTAAAAATAAAAAATTACAATAAGAAAATAGAAAAAGAAGCAATAGAAGAAAATAAAAAAATATTAGATGAAAAATTAAAAAAAGTAATAACAGCAAAAGAAAAATTTGAAGAAAAGAATGCAAAAATATTAAAAAATAGAGAAGCAAAAAGAAAAGAACCCTATAAAATAAGATATAACAAAAATAAAAATGCAAAATGGCTTATATTAATAATGGCTATATGTGTTCTAACAGGGTTATTAACACCATTAGGAGATACACCATACACATACTTATACAAGACAATGAAAGGAAATACAACTAAGAGTATAAGTGAACATTTGCCATTAACACTAATAAATAATAAGGAAATGTTGGTTGTACTAACTGCAACATTAGCATTATTGATTTTTACAGATACAAAAATAAGATTAAAAGATTTATTCATGTTTGCAGGTTTAACATTATTAATGTTTATGACAAGAAGGCAAGAATCTATGCTTGTATTGCTCGGAAGTGCTGTTTTAGCAACATTAATAACACAGTTGTTTATGAAATATGACTCAAAGGGATTAAAAGAATTCGAAGATATTGCAGTATCATCACTTGGAACTATTGCAGTTATTTTACTAATTGTACTACTATCTGTAATAGAAATAAAACCCAAATTAGATGATAAATTTGTAAATCCATCAACATATCCAGTTGATGCAGCAAAATATATTAAAGAAAATTTGGATGTAAATTCAATTAAATTATTTAATGAATACAATTACGGAAGTTATCTATTATTTGAAGAAATTCCTGTTTTTATAGATTCAAGAGCAGATTTATATGCACCTGAATTTAATGGAGTAAAAGGAAAAGACGGAAAATATGAAGGACAAGATATTTTTTCAGATTATATAAATACTTCAAATATATCTAAATATTATGAAAATACATTTAATACTTATGGAATTACTCATGTAATTTTATATAAGAATTCAAAGCTAAATATATTCTTATCAAGAAGTGACAGATATAAAGAATTATATTCGGATAAAAAGTTTGTAATATATGAAAGAGACTAAAAATGACGGAAAAGAAGAAATTTAAATTAAGCATAACCATTTTAATTATTATTGCAATAATTTTAATTGACCAAGTTAGCAAAATATTGGTAATAAATTTTGTAAAGCAAGACGTTGGAATAATTACGTTAATCAAAAAAAGTGAAGAGATAAAGATTGCTGACGTTATTATTTCTATATTATCTGACTGTGTTGTGTTTACAGTTATAATCAAGTTTTTAAAAGAACAAAGCAAATATATGTCCACAAAAGTGAAATATTCACTTGCCGTAATATTAGGCGGAGGAATGAGTAATTGCATAGATAAGATTTGGAATGGAGAGGTTATAAATTTTATAAAAATAGGGAGATTACCTTCGGTAAACATCGCATATATTCTATACATAATAGGCTGGATTACATTCTTAATATTTATGGTAAAGAACACTTTGAATATTAAAGCAGATTTGAAAAATATAGAAGAGAAAATACGAAATATTGGAAGAGATTAATTGAAAAGGAAGATAGAATTGGAAGAGTTAATTGTAAAGGAGAATAATCAAAAAAGACTAGACTCTTATGTAACAGATAAATTAAGTAAATTGTCTAGAACAACTGCTCAAAGGCTTATAGAAGAGGAAAAAATTCTAGTAAATGGAAAAAAGCAGAAAGCTTCTTATAAACCTGAAGAAGGAGATGTAATAAGCATAGAAATACCAGAAGCAAAAGATGTTGAATTAAAAGCACAGGATATTCCTGTGCCTGTTGTATATGAGGATAATGATATAATTGTTGTAAATAAGCCAAAGGGAATGGTGGTTCACCCTGCTAATGGAAACCCAGATGGAACGCTTGTAAATGCAATTCTCGCAATGTGTAAAGATAGTCTGTCTGGAATAGGTGGAGAAATAAGACCTGGAATTGTACATAGATTAGATAAAGATACATCTGGACTTCTTATAGTTGCCAAAAATGATGAGGCTCATATGAATATGAGTAAGCAGATTCAAGAAAGAAAGGTTACTAAAAAATATATTGCATTAGTTAGAGGTGTTGTTGCCGAAGATGAGGCTACTATTGATTTACCTATTGCAAGAAGCACGAAAGACAGAAAGAAAATGGCTGTTGACCCGAAGGGGAAGAATGCTGTAACACACTTTAAAGTATTAAAAAGATACGATAATTATACTTTACTAGAATTAAAAATAGATACTGGTAGAACTCATCAAATAAGAGTGCATATGTCTTATATAGGACATCCTGTGGTAGGAGATGAAGTGTATTCTAATGGTAAGAATGAGTTTTGTGTGCAAGGACAAATGCTTCATGCACGTTACTTACAATTTAAACACCCAATAACTGGCAAGGAGCTAAGCTTAGAAGCGCCAATACCGGAATATTTTGAAGATGTACTAGAAAAGCTAAAAAATAGAGAAATTGATAAAAAGTGAAATTAACTTAAATGTAATAGTATGTAAAACAATAAATAATATAAAAATATGAAAAAATTTATAATCTAATCGTATTTTTTGTACGAGCTAGAATTAGAAAGGAGTGAAATTGTGGAAGAAAGATTACAAAAATATCTGGCTAATAACGGAATTGCAGCAAGAAGAAAATGTGAAGAATTTATATTAGATGGCAGAGTGAAAGTAAATGGCAAAGTTGTAACAGAACTCGGAACTAAAATAAATCCAGATAAAGACATAATAGAATTTGATGGTAAAAAAGTTGAAAAGGTAGAAAAACATGTATATATATTACTTAACAAACCAATTGGTTATGTGACTACTGTGAAAGACCAGTTTGATAGACCAACAGTGCTGGATTTAGTAAAAATAAAAGAAAAAGTACTACCTGTGGGCAGATTAGATATGTATACATCTGGAGCATTAATGCTTACAAATGATGGAGAATTTATAAATAAAATCACACATCCAAGTCATGAAGTGGAAAAAACATACACTGTAACAGTAAAAGGAATTGTAACTCAAGATGATGTTGAAAAATTAAAAAACGGTGTAGAAATATCAGTTGATGAAAAGAGTGAGGAAACATTTGTTACAAGTCCAGCTAAAGTAAAAATTCTAAAAACAGATGAAGAGAAAAATTTTTCAAGATTGCAAATAACCATTCATGAAGGCAAAAATAGGGAAGTAAGAAAAATGTGTGAGGCAATAGGTAGAAAAGTACTTGCTTTACATAGAAGAAAAATTGCAGATTTGGATGTAAAAAATCTAGAAATAGGAAAATGGAGATATTTAACAGATAACGAGGTAAAAAGACTATTAGAACTTGACAAATAGGTCAAAGTGTGGAAAAATAGATAATGTAGAGTACTAAATTGTATTTTATAAATTATAGGGGGAATTAGAATGATAGAAGATTCAGAAATAAAAACAACAGTCTCACCTTTTGCGATAAGACCAGGAGAAATTAAAGTATTTGATGGAAAAGATGGTTATGTATCAATGAACCAAATAATCCAAAAAATAAATGTAGGTCATATAAATGATTTACATTTTAGAATAATGGAAATTGTTAATGAATATGAGTTTATAACATCTAGACAGTTGTTTAAATTATTAGAAAAAGAAAAATTTGAACTTAAATCACAGGATAAACTAAACAATAAATTAGAACAACTAGTTAAATCAAAAATATTAACAAGATATTATTTCAATTCAGAAGATGGTAAGGGAATATACAGAATATACTGCCTAGAAAAAATGGGAAAATATTTATTAAATTCTAGAGGAGTAGAATGTAAATGGCAACCAACAGATAATACAAAACCAGTTGCAATGATAAAGAAAAGATTAGCAAGCAATCAACTTCTAATTTCTTATAAAGAAAAAGTACAAGCTTTTGATTCATTCCAAATAAAAGTACCTATGAATGCGAAAATACTTGGAAAACAATTTAAAGCTACTGGTGGGAAGGTTACTCTAAGCAAGAATGGAAAATCAATAGATTTCATTTTTGAAGTAATTCGTAGAGAAGATGATTGGCAAAAAAAACTTGCAGATAAAATGAAATTGTATAAAGACTTCTATGAAAACTTTGTAGCAATGGATTCTGGGTTTAAAACAATACCACAATTAATTTTACTATGTGAAGATGAAAAGCATATGGTGGAAACATTTAGAGAAATTGTTGTAAATGGATTAGGCATAGATAAACTAAATCTATATTACACAACAGATTTACGTCAAAATGATAGAACACTAGAACACAGCTTGGCTGAATTTAAATTAGACCCAGTAACTAATAAGTATAAAATGGAAAATGTAGATATAAAATTATTAGGATAAATAATAATGCCTAAAAGAATGCAAAATGGAGACGGAGCAAAAAATGCTTCGTCTTCTTTGAAGTTAAATATATTATTTTAATGAAAAAAAGAACGAAGCATAGATATTTTTGCTTCGTTCTTAAAATTTATTTATTATCTGGTTTCTTAAAGTTAAATACAATTGCATCTTCACTATCAAATAAATATTTTGAATCAGATGTGTCTGTTTTTATTGGATCAACCTCATCAGGAATATCATCATTAAAATGATAATTCTTTAAAGTTTCTTTTTTTCTTTTTGTTTCTTTTTCGTCTTCGTATTTATCTTCAGCCGAATGTGAATCAAAACCTGAATTATATCTTTCAAATGGATATTCTTTTGATGGCTTTGGCTCATAATATGTTGCAGATAGGAAATTTAGGTTTACAGTACCATTATCACTTTTTCCGCCAAGGTTTCTGATTTTATACATAGCTTGTTTGAATTTTAAAGCTTGAATTTTTCCAGGTTGATATTTTATCTTGTTTTCATACTTAATACCTGTAAGTTTAGGATCATATTCTCCTTTAGCTGTATCGTAAGAACTTCCAAATGACCATTCTTTCTTCTCACCAATTTCTTTTGACCACCATTCGTTGTCTTCTGGTGTGTTATTTCCAAATACAAATTTATTAGAACAGTTTGCTGTTATTATTTGTCTATGTTTTTTATTTGTTCCTTTATCTAATTGACCTAAGTTTTGTATCGAGATTATTGTTGAAACTTTATATTTTCTGTATAGAGTGAATAATGAATCTGTTGAATTTCCAACAAAGTCTGCAAATTCATCAATATATAAGAAATGGGGAACTCTGTCTTTTTCTGTTCCAGGACGTCTTAATACTGAATATTGCATCATCAATATACAGAATAGGCCAAATGCTGTATGAATATTTGGACCTAAATCACCACGTCTTGTACATACAAGAGTTACATCAGCATTTTTTAATGTATTATCAAAGTTTATAGAATTTCTTCTATTACATAATATGTTTTTAACTCCAGTATATCTTAGTAAACTATCTAATTGTGCAGTAGCATGTGTTATAAATTTTTCAGTATCTTCTCTATTTGGAGCAGATGCATAGAAGTTTCTTTCAAAATAATTTAGCAATGAAGAATATTTTTCTGCGAGTTCATCGTCTTTTTTCATTTCTTCACATAATTCTTCGATTAATTCAAAATGTGTGAAACAATTTAACATATCTTCAAGATTTGGTAAATCATCATCATGAAGTCTAGGATATATTTCTTTCAATAATATTGCTAAATTTTCAATTGCTTGGTTTGCAGCGTTTACTCTGTATGCAAGCTCTACATCTAAATTACTATTGCTTGAAGAATATAATCCCTTTAAAACAGTAGAAATTGCAACAGCCGTTTGAGTTGCATCTTCAAGAGCGAAAGGATTTAAGCCAACAGAAGATGAGTCATTAGGATCTATTAAATTAAACTTCATATTACGTGCTTTTAAAACTTTTTTAATATGATTTATAGATTCAATATCAGGAGAGACGTAGGTTAAACCTAAATTTCTGTAAATATAATTATCTCCAGTTCCAGATATAATCATTTTCTTCATATATGTATTATAAACATTAAGTTTATTTTCTTTTGGTGTTATCATATTTAAATTGAAATTAGCGTTTATATAATCATTTGAGTATGGGCAATTTAAAGTAGCAATTCCAGTTTTTAATGCTGTAAATCCCATTTCCTTTGATATTTCTCTAAAGAAATATTTTTTATCGATATCTTTTGCAATCATTGGCTCAAACAATAAAGATGTTTTTCCAGCACCAGAAACACCACATACTAGTGTAGGGTAAAATCTTTTCTCTTCAGCTATTTTAACTGTTTTACCATTTACTTTATCTGTTCCAAAAGACATCTCACAAGTGTAAGCACCCCAAGAAGCAGATTTATCTGCTAAATTTATTCCTTTATAATCATAAATTGATTCATAAATATTTTTTGTATCGTGTACAGTCATTAATAACCATTTTATAACTGGATAAAATGTGGTTAATGGTAAGTAAAGAGCAACTGCGGAGAATGCTGGTTTAATCAAATTATAAAAGTTAGATGCGATGTATGAAAAGTTTGGTACTGATAAGAATAACATCCAACCAAATTGGTTCGTGAATTGTGTAAACATAGATACAATCATTATATAAATGCTGATTAAATACACATCAAATAGTGCTAATTTAGATTCATCTGAGTCAACGAACTTAGATGAACATGAAAATAGAAATGCAAATACCGGGCAAGCAAGTGCTAGGGTATAAGTAATTGGCCCCCAATACGAAACTGCCATTCCTGTAAAAATCATCATAAGCATTTCTACTATTCTGTCTACAACTAAATAGGCACTTATTAAAGTTAGTACATATGTTAGAAAAGTATTTCTGTCTGTTTTTAGATATTTTAAAAATTTGTCTATTGCTTTCAAAAGATTCACCACTTTCAAATTATTTCATTTATTAAAATTTATACATATCTATTATCCTATAAAATGAAGAAAAAAACAAGTATTTTGAGCAATTTTATAAGCTTTTTTATGCTAAAAATTTATTAAACTTACAAATTAAGTATAGTAATTGTTTTATTGAATATATTTTATAAATAAGGGGAAGGAGAACATATGTCTAAGGAAAAAAAGCAAAGTTTCATGCAAGGAATTATTACTTTGATGTTTTCACAAGTTTTAATAAAAATTTTAGGTTTATTTTATAAATTATATTTGACAAATAAAAATGGTTTTGGAGATGCTGGAAATGCTATTTATAACAGTGGATTCCAAATCTATGCACTACTGTTAACGATTTCTTCAATAGGTGTTCCAAATGCTGTTGCAAAACTTATTTCAGAAAAATTATCAGTGGGAGACAATAGAGGAGCACAGAAAATTTTTAAAGTAGCGTTTGCCTTTTTCTCTGTAGTCGGTTTTACAGGTTCAGCATTATTATTTTGTGGAAGTGATTTTATTGCAAATGTATGGCTTCAAATTCCGGAAGCAAAGTTAACACTAATAATACTTGCACCATCAATTTTCTTTGTTTCGTTAATTTCTGTTTTAAGGGGCTATTTTAATGGGCACGAAAATATGAAACCAATGGCGCAGTCTCAAACAATAGAACAATTTACAAAAACAATATGTACCGTTGCTATAGTTGAGTTAATATGTTTTTTTATGGGAAATAAAGATACTACAGCTGTAATGGCTGCTGGAGCAAATTTGGCAACTAGTATTGCCACCTTTATTGGCTTTATATATTTAATATATTTATATAATAAAAAAGAAAGATATATAAAATTTAATAAGCCAAAATATCATAGGCAAGAAAGAACAGTAGAGATAGTAAAGAAGATAATAATAATTGCAATGCCACTTACATTTAGTGCAATTTTAGGCTCGCTAAATAAAAATATAGATTCCTTTACAGTTGTAAGGGGATTAAAAACATTTTTAACAGAAGAACAAGCTAAAATTCAATATGGAATACTAAGTGGAAAAATAGATACACTCGTAACTTTTCCTTTATCGTTTAATATTGCACTTGCAACGGCTTTGGTTCCAGCAGTATCGGCTGCAAAAGCGAGAGGAGACTATAAGAGTATAGAAAAAAGGGTGTCTTTTGCGATACTTATTACAATATTAATTGGACTGCCATGTAGTGTTGGAATGGTAGTTTTCGCAAAGCCAATTTTACAAATGTTATTTCCAAATGCAAGTAGTGGAGAATTTATATTTCAAATAAGTAGTATTTCAATTGTATTTATTACGCTAGAACAGACTATAAACGGTGCTCTTCAAGGGCTAGGGAAAATTAAAGTACCCGTAATTGCACTTTCAATAGGAGTGTCTATTAAGCTAATTTTGAATTTAATATTAGTAAAAGTAAATCCAGATTCATTCGTTTTGGGAGGAGTTGCTGGTGCAGCATTTGCAACTGTAATGTGTCATGTTATTTCCATGTTTATTAGTTTGATAGCATTGAGTAAAAATATTAAAATAAAATTTGATTTGTCGAAATATTTTATAAAACCAATTTTTGCAAGTTTATCAATGGGAATAATTCGGTATATATACATATAATTTCCTAAAAGGTATAATTATGCAAAATATTGCTATAATATTAACAATAATATTTGCAATAATTGTTTATGTAGTAATATTAGCAATTACAAAAATTTTTAGTAAAAATGAATTATACATGTTGCCATTTTACAGCAAATTTAAGAAAAACAAGGCTTGAAAACCTTGAAAAATAAGCATTTTTGAAAATAGAAAACCGCAAACCCTTGAAATTTAACACTTTTATAAAATAAATTTGAAAAAAAAGAAGGATTTTATCAAACCTTGGCGAATAATGTAAGTAGTAGATGCAATAATTATCTACATATACAATCTTATTAGGAGGTAATTTAAATGAACAAATCTGATTTAATCGCAGCCATAGCTGCTAAAACAGAATGCACAAAGAAAGATGCAGAAGCAACATTAAACGCATTTGTTGACGTTGTTACAGAAGCTTTAGTAAAGGGAGACAAAGTTCAATTAGTTGGATTTGGTTCTTTCGAAGTTAGAAAAAGAGCTGCTAGAAAAGGAAGAAACCCACAAACTAAAGAAGAAATCAAAATACCAGCATCAAAAGCTCCAGTATTCAAAGCTGGAAAAGCTTTAAAAGATTTAGTAAACAAAAAATAATTGAATTAATATAGAAATATGAATTCATATGAATACATGGAGTTATTTCCGTGTATTTTTTTACTATTGAAATTTTATTAAAAAGTGATATAATAGATAGGTACAGTTTTTTACACTTTATAGCCAATTTTTGGAGAAAGGTGAATAATGATTGAATATTTAAGGAAAAGTGCTCAGAAGATTACTAATATGGCTAAGAAGCCAGAAGGCCCCAAAGATTTTTTCGTGTACAAAGGAGAATTCGGAATTTATTTTGCAACAAATGGAAGGGTAAAAGCTTGTTGGATTAAGCCGTGTACTTTGTGCATAGATGATGAGAAAAAGATACTTCCCGGTTTTTGGAAGGACGTGAATAGCAACAAAAAAGTTGAAATGGATGGCACAACATTGGTAAAAATGTCTAATGATGAAATGTGGCAACATGCCACTGGGCATTTCTAAAAAAATTCAAGAAACAACTAGCCGTTGGTCTACAATAGACCGGGCTGGTTGCTTTTTATGTAAAGTTGTGGTATAATCTATATTAGTGTACGCAAAAAAACGCCAGTCCCCGGAATTGGGGAAGGAGGAAACATGAAAAAAATGTTAAGGTTCGTTAAGAAGCTGATAAGAAAAGAAGTGCCAGAACTGCCAAAAGGTTATATCCGGCAGAACAAAATTTATGGCTTTGAGGTAGCCAGAAGCAACAGTGGGCAAATATGCTGGATACCTTGCGGAAAAACTCACGAGGGACATACTGTCCAGGGCTTCTGGAAAGAACTGGATGGACTCTATGTGGTCGAGATGGATGGGAAAAACCATCGTATGACTCTGGAAGAGTTTAATCGCTATCAGGCATTTTTAAACGAATAACGTACAAAACAGTATGGTAACTGCGAATGCAGAAACCATACTGTTAATTTTATAACTGGATTATATTTTATCTGAAATTTTGGATAATTAATGATATTCTGAGATTAATATGCTATAATGTAGTAGAAAACGGTTTGAAGACGGAAAAAAGCACATTAATATTATTAATTGTCACTTAAGAGTCACAAATTCATGATAAAATAAAAACAAAATGAGGATAACATGGAAAAGAAGAAAAAATCAAAAAAAATTTGTATAAATTTATTAATTTTTATATTGTTAATAATTTTTACATTTTCATTGGTACTAAAAGATCAAGATGTAACAGAAATTCTAAAAATTTCGGCAACAGTAAAAAAACAATATATACTTATTGCAATGTTTGCAATGGGCGTGTTTATTGTGAGTGAATCTATAAACATAGGAAGAATTTTAAAAGAACTAGGTGAAAAATCAAAGTTTATTAGTAATGTTAGATATACATTAATTGGATTTTTCTTTAGCGCGATAACACCTGCTGCTAGTGGTGGTCAACCAATGGAAATTTATTATATGCATAAAGATAACATTTCTGTTGCACATTCAACGCTTGCGCTTCTTATGCAATTATGTAGCATTCAAATTGTAACGATTACTGTGGGAATAATAAGTGCAGTATTACATTTTGAAGTATTAAAAAGTGGTTTAATATATTTATTAATTCTTGGAATTATACTTAATTCTAGTGCTTTAATGTTACTAATTATTGCAATTTTTTCGAAGAAATTATCAGAAGGACTAATAAAATTTGTAGTAAAAATATTAAAATTTTTTAGAATCCGTAATATTGAGAAAAAGCAAGAAAAACTAGAAAAAGAATTAGAATCATATCAAACAAGTGCAAAATATATAAAAGAGCATAGAATATTAATGTTAAAAACAGTTTTAACAACAGCGGTACAAATGTTAGCATATTATACAGTACCATATTGGATATATTTAGCATTTGGATTAAACAATAGCAATATATTTGATATACTAACATTGCAAGCCGTTTTATATGCAACAGTCTCTGGAATACCATCTCCAGGCTCTGTTGGAGTAAGTGAAGGCGGATTTTTAGGAATATTTAGAAATGCATTCCCAGAGACAGTTATTAGTAGTGCTATGCTTTTAAGTAGAGGAGCAAATTTCTATTTATTAATATTAATAAGTGCAATAGTTGTTGTAATAAGTACATTCAGAGGTAGAAAAGAAGAAAATGTTGCAGAAGAAAATAAAGATGAGATAGAAAAACCAACTAATTTGTAACATAAAACCACATTACTCAATAGAATAATAAGAGGTGTATTTAAAAAATTGTACCTTGAGAAAGGAAAAAAGTGGTTAAATGGCGTATTCAGAAAGAGAACTAATTGCAAGAATGATACAGTGCGAAGCAGGTGGAGAAGGTGACAACGGGATGAAGGCTGTTGCGTCTGTTATAATGAATAGGGTAAATGTGGCAACAGGTGAATATGCCCGTGTATCTCAAGGGGGAAACATTAGAAACATACTCTTTCAAGAAGGACAATTTGATTGTGCAAGAGAAAACATACGTGGAAACTATAACAGTCAAAATATATACAACATGACTCCCACTGATGTGCATTACAATATTGCAGATTGGGCAATTTCTGGAAACAGATTAAATGAAATAGACAATTGTTTGTGGTATTTAAATCCATTTAGACCAACATGTGGAAGTACTTTCCCAGCAAATGGTTCAGGCTCACTGCATACAAGATTAGGAAACCATTGCTTTTACAAGCCAACACCTCTATATAATAATACTTAAAAGAGGTATTGTTGAAAAATGTTTGGATTTAATCCTATTTAACTAACAAGAGTACCTCGATGGAGGAATGGTAAATGGAGAATAAAAAAATAGAAAATAGACAGTTGCTAAATTCAAACCAGCAAGATAATTGGCCAGAAACATTGAAAAACCCGATTTATACACCAGCTTTTTTACGTGAACAAATAGGAAAATTAATGCGTGTTGAATTTTTAATTGGAACAAATAATTTGGTAGATAGAATTGGTGTATTGGAGGATGTTGGAGCAAGCTATATTTTACTAAGGTCATTTGAAAATGATAGTTTAGTATATTGTGATATATATGCAATAAAATTTATCACAATATCTACTACGGGAATATATGCGAATTATCTGCAAATGGGTAATTATAACAGAAATAATACGTATTATTAATTAGTATAAAATGGGTGGAGAATGATTATAATTTGGGCTATGCAAAGCTTAGCCGAGTGAAAATATAAGAATGTTGTAATATTAGTTTTCTCCAACCAAATTTTTATATAAAAAATAGTAGATAATAAGGGGAAAATGAATGAAAAAAATTTTATTAGTAGAAGATAATGAGGCAATTCAAAAAGGACTAAAATATTCATTAGAACAAGAGTGCTTTGAAGTAGAAATTGCAAGTGATGTTAAAAATGCTAAGGACAAGCTTACAAAAAATGAGTTCGACTTAGTAATTCTAGATGTAATGCTTCCAGATGGAAGTGGGTTTGAATTGTGCAAAGATATTAAGAAAAACATGGTTACTCCTGTATTATTTTTAACAGCAAAAGACGAAGAACAAGATATTGTTAATGGTTTTGATTTGGGAGCAGACGATTATGTTGCAAAGCCTTTCAGACCAAGAGAATTAATATCAAGAATAAATAATATTTTAAGAAGACATGAAAAAGCAGAGAGCAATAAATTACAAGCAGGAAATGTTCTAATAGACTTAGATGCTTCTAGAGTATATATTGGAAAGGAAGAAATTGTATTTACAGCACTTGAGTACAAGATTTTAGTACTACTGTTTTCTAATATGGGTAAAACTGTAACAAGAGAAAATATATTAGATAAAATTTGGGATGTAGCAGGAAATTTTGTAAATGATAATACTCTTACTGTTTACGTAAAAAGAATAAGAGCAAAACTCGGAGAAAATGATGTAATTAAAACTATTAAAGGGATTGGATATAGAGTTGAGAAGTAGGAAAAATATTTATAAATGGATATGCAAGAAGTGAGTATTAATTAGAAGATTATTATTAAATTTAAGTTACTACTTAAATATTATGTGTGAATATTAGAATGGAAGTGATATCTAAATGGAAAAACTTAAAATTGCGGTATGCGGAGCTTGTTTATTAGTTGTTGCAATATTGGAATATTGTTATGTATCAGAAAAGCAGAATGAAAAATATGAACATATAATAAATTCAGCAATATCGAATATAGTTGATACAGTAATAGAAAAATATCCAGATGTAGGTGAAGAAGAGATATTAAATATATTAAGAAATACTAAAAATAGCAAAACCAATATACTAAGAAAATATGGTTATTTAAATAATGAAAATTATATACAAAAATTAGAAAATGAGAAAAATATAGACAAGAAAATAAATATAATGTATATTTCAATATTTGGAATTGTAGTTATATTAATTACGATATATTATAATAATAAAAAAGAAATAAGAATAAGAGAAGTAAATCAATATATAAATGAAGTAAATAGAGGAAACTATAAGCTAAAAATAGAAGACAATGGGGAAGATGAAATTTCAAGATTAAGAAATGAATTGTATAAAACTACAATATTATTAAGGGAAACAGCTGAAAATAGTGAAAAAGAAAAAGTGAGCTTAAGTAATTCCTTGGCTGATATATCACATCAAATAAAAACTCCAATTACATCAATGAGAATAATGCTAGATAATATTGAAGATAACCCTAATATGGACAGTAAAACTAGAGAAGAGTTTATAAAAGAAATAAGCAAACAAGTTGAATGGATATCTTCTTTAGTAATTTCGCTACTTAAACTTGCAAAATTTGATGCGGGGGCAATTGTAATGAAAAATGAAACTGTAAGAGTAAAAGAATTAATAGAAAAATCAGTATCAAATTTAGCTATAATATTAGATATTAAAAATATAAAAATAGTTTCAAATATAGATGAAAATGCTACAATATTTGCTGATTATAATTGGCAATTGGAAGCAATTACAAACATAATAAAAAATGCAGCTGAACATAGTGAGAACAATTCTAAAATTTATATAAATGTAGTAAATACAAGTGTATTTATAAAAATACAGATAAAAGATGAAGGAGAAGGTATAAGTAAAAAAGACATGAACCATATTTTTGAAAGATTTTATAAATCTAAAAATAGTTCGGAAAATAGTATTGGAATAGGACTTTCGCTTGCAAAAACAATAATAGAAAAAGCAAATGGATACATAAAAGTGGAGTCAGAAGAAGGAAAAGGAACAATATTTGAAATAAAATATTTAAAATGAAAACATTAATATTAAAAGAATACAATTAAAAATTATTTGATATTTGGGAAATTAATTATAAAAGCCTATAAATTTGAAATAAGTTCAAATTTATAGGCAATTTTTAATTACAAAATTTATCAAATGAGGAATAACTATAGATTAATCCATATGTTTAAGAAGCAATGCTAAATTTTCAAGTGTTGCACAACCCAATTTTATTTCTTCGTCAGAGTAATCTGAAAGAGTTTTAGAAAGTCTTAAAGTAGAATTTGAATCTTTACCAAATAAAATATAATCAGCAGATAGCCCAGTAATATCACAAAGAACTTTTAATTTATCAATAGATAGGGTGCCTTCACCACGTTCAATCATACCAAGGTATTGACCAGAAATTCCTAATAATTCTGCCATTTTTTGCTTCGTAATATTCATATTTAAACGTATATTTTTTATTCGTAATCCTATTTCTTTTCGTAACATAATAAAAACATCCTTTCCTTCAATATTTTAATAATTTTAATTTGGAAAAAATAAAAACGAGTGATAAAAAGTAGATATAAGATGTGGTAAAACATAATAATATATGATAAAATAAGTTGAAAAATAAAAGGTAGAAGGTGATGTAGAAATGAAACTAATATTAATTGAAGATGAAAAGAAAGAACAAGAAAAATTTAAAATGCTGGCAGATAAAACGAGTGAGGTAACTTTTGTTAAAATAACAAATTCAACAGTAGAAGGTTTAAAGTGTTTGAAAGAAAATGACATTGATGGAATAATATTAGATTTAGAACTAAATTCTGGTACTGGCAATGGATTTGAATTTCTGGAAAAGCTAAAAACTATCAAGTTAAATAAATATCCTAAAATTGTTGTAACAACAAATGTATATTCAGATTCAGTATACGACTATTTACATAAAAATAAAGTTGATTTTATTTTCTATAAAAAGCAAGAAAACTATGGTGTAGAAAACGTAATTAACACATTGCTATTACTCAATAACTACACTAATACAGTTTCTACCGACTCAAAAGAAACAGTAGAAGAAGAAAAGGTAAAGCAAGAGAAAATAATAGCAGAAAAAGTAAATTATGAATTAGATTTAATAGGAATAGCCACACATTTACAAGGAAGAAAATATTTATTTGATGCAATAACTTATTTGTTATCAAAAGAAGGAGAAGATAGTCAAATTTCTATAAATCAATATTTACTTTCAAAACATAAAAGACCAACAAGTACTATAAATAGAGCAATGCAAAATGCAATAACTCGTGCATGGAGAGTAACAGCAATAGAAGACTTACAACAATATTATACTGCACACATAAATTATAACACTGGTATACCAACACCAGTAGAATTTATTTACTACTATGTAGATAAAATAAAAAAGGAAATTTAATTAATAAAATTATATAAAATAACAGGAGAGCATACTACATAAAAGTGTGCTCTCTATTTTCACTTTTTTTCTCTTATTTCAAATCAAACTTAACTAATTAGTAAAAATTACCATAAAATTTATGAAAAAGATGAAAATATTCTACCAATTTTATGAAATAAAATGTTGCAAAAAATCAAAAAATATACAAATTGTTTATCCATGAAAACCACTAATACCAATACTTATGAGTGGTATCTTTTTATTGTAATAAATAAAAAGATAGGTGGTGAACGGAAGATGAACTGGGATGAATTTATAGAGTGGTTAAGACACATGGTTGGTATATAAAAAAGTTAAGATGTAGTCATAAAGAGTTGATTACATCTTTTATTTATATTATAATATGAAAAATAATATAAATAAAGGAAAGAAAAAAGTATGAATGAAGAAATAATAGATGCAATAATAAAAAGTTCAATAATTAATATGTTTATATTCATAACATTTTTTAGAGTTAATGGAGAAAAGATAAATAAAAAAATCGTAATTATTGGAACCATAATACAATCAATTTGTTATACTTATATGAAAATAAAATTGAAAAACAATTTCTTTATTTTAATGATTTTATCATATTTTATCCAGCTTATATTTATGAGAATTTTTACTAAAAATAATAGAAAATCTATATTAGTAAGTAGTATAATTTCCAATACAGTTGTATATATATTATTCCTAATTTCTCTCATTATAGAATATATACCTAAAAAGATATTTGAAATTGAATATCAAACAATCGATATGGTTTTAACGTTAATTATTGAAACAATTTTGATTATACCTATATTAAATATGAAAAGAATAAAGAAGGGAATAAGCTTTTTAAAAGATTCAATCGGAAATGAATATTTATGTATAATAATGATGGATATAAGTGCTGTTGTTATATTTGCATATTGTCTATTTGGAAGTTCTGATAAATACCTTGCAAAAAATATTCTTATCATAATTTTAACATTATCTTTAATAATGATTGTATTGATTCAGAAAACTATAACTCTATATTACAAGCAAAAGCTTTTAGCTCAAAACATTGAAGAATATAAGGCTGAAATTGCTTCTAAAGATGCAGAAATAAAATCTTTATCAGAAGAAAAATATAAAATTAGCAAATTAAATCATGAATTTTACAATAGGCAGAAGGCACTAATACATAAAGTTGAAGAAATAACGAATATGAATACAGAAACTGCTGAAGAGTTAGATTTATCTAAGCAAATAAATGATTTAACTAAAGAGTACACAGACAAGGCGAAAGAAGTTAAAACTTTAGATAAGCTACCAATCACAGGAATAACAGAAATAGATGATATGTTTAAATATATGCAATCGGAATGTAAGAGTAAGAATATTCAATTTAATTTACAAATTAATGGTAACATTTATCATATGATAAATAATAAAATAGCTCAAAATAAACTTGTTACTATGATAGGTGACCATTTAAGAGATGCAATTATTGCAATAGAGTTTAGCAAAAATAGTTTCAAAAGTATATTAGCAATATTGGGTGAAAATAACGGACTTTATGAATTTTGTGTATTTGATACTGGTATAGAATTCAAAATTGATACATTATTAAAATTGGGGCTAGAGCCTGCTACTACACATAAAGATTCTGGTGGTACTGGAATAGGATTTATGACTACATTCGAAACAATGAGTAAGACAAAGGCAAGTTTAATAATAAATGAGATGCATGAAATGAATAATACTGATTATACAAAATCTATAACAATTAGGTTTGATGGAAAGAATGAATATAGAATAAAATCATATAGGAGTGATGAAATAAAAAAGAAGCTAAAAGATAATAGAATTATAATCGAAAATTAATAAGGTAAAAAGATAGTTCCACAGTGTTGGAATTAAAAAAAGGTCAAACCTTTCGCTATAGCGAAAGATGAGAATAAAAAAACAGACAAAATATTATAGGATTGTCTGTTTTTTTGCATTATCAGTTAATTAATATGCCAATATGTAATTAAGTTAAGAACTTAATGATAAATTTGGAGACTAAAATATATGAAAACAAAAGAAGCAAGAGGAATTACAATAATTTCACTAGTAGTAACGATAGTAGTTTTATTAATATTAGCAGGAGTGAGCATTAGTACACTGGTAGGAGAAAATGGTGTTGTAGATAATGCTAAAAAGATACAAAATGATACATATTATCAAATTGCATGTGAAGAAGTAAATCAATTAGTATTAGAGCATAAGCTAACAAAGAAAGATGAAACATTAGAAGAATTTTTAACATCTAAAGTTCCGTCAAGAATAGATGGAGTAAAAGGCAGAAGGAAAATTAACATTATCTGAGACGAGTGGAACAATAACATATCCCAATAACACAGCGTTTACGGTAAGTGAAAATACAGGAACATTGAGTGTTTCTTCAAATAATAACAATATAGCAATAGCAAGTGGAAGCGGAAATCCAAGATTTAATGTAATGACATTAAGTGATTATAATAAAGGAAATATTTATGATTTGGAAACGGCTAAAAGTATAACATCAGGAGATTGGAGTACAGCAACTATAGATACATGGACTACCTTTGCGGGACAGTTAAACATAATAACTTTAAATTATAGTGAATATGGATTACAAGAATCTTATTGGTCGTCATCTTACCTCAGCTTTAATCATAGCATGGGTTATTATATTAGTTTTTATAATGGCAAGATTTTTTATGAAAGTCACGGTACTGGATTCTCTATACGTTTGGCTAGGACTTTCTAACAAAGTCTCTATACAAGACTTGTTAAATGGAAATTTTTATAATGAATTAAATGATAAATATACCAATAACAGTATTAAGACCATTAAGGGTAAAATTATATTATATAAAAGCATAAATATAAAAAATCTTATTAAGTATTGTACTTAATGAGATTTTTTATGCTTTTATTATATCAAAAGAGTTAAAAAATTAAGAATTGCATTTTCTATATCAGAAAAAGTAGAAAAACTAAATAGAATTATTGAAGAATGCAAAAAATAGGGAAAATTGTAATAATTTAGCTTTCAATTTTAATTGCTTTTTTAGAAATTAGAGTATATATATGAGAAAATACAATAACTTTTTTCTATTGTAGAATTAACGTTAATTATTATTAGAATTCTAAAAAATTTTATCAAATTAGTATTAAATCTAGAAATTTAATTTCTATATTCGCTATAGCGAAAGGTAAAAAACCCAAAATTAAATTTAAATAATTATAATCTAAAGAAAAATATTATATTGAGAACTTCCAGAGAAAAGTAAGAGAGAAAATATGCATAAATTTTACTTATTAGTTGAAAAATAGTAAATGAGATGGTAAA
>ULRK01033673.1_pt1 | contig 49307 bp, 46 predicted proteins | sample 1955341 | NCBI WGS metagenome assembly ULRK01 (sample SAMEA4835680, study PRJEB28245) | human gut metagenome | biome: gut microbiome; material: fecal sample | place: Denmark | collected 2008
GCTTTGCACCGGCGGGCGGTGGACTCTATACGCGCTTTCGTCACGGAAGATCTGAATCGTTCCTGGATGGGGTGCGAACCTTCCCCCATCACGGGAACGGACGGCAACCATGAATTCCTGGCATGGCTCAAATAGCTGCGGCCTTTTACTGTCCGAAAAAATCCTCCAGGCACCGTGGAAGGGGTCAACAGTTTCCCACAGACCTGTTGCCATCCCATGATTCCACATCAAAGTCTACCCTGCCTGCCCCTTGATCAAAACTTGAGAATACCGGTATTTTCCGCTGGTAGGAAAATATTCCTCTGATGCACAGGTGACTGGCCGTGTAACCTGATGACAAATCCTACCGGGAACCTCAAAGAAGCAACAACACACCTCAGACGTGATGAAAAGAGACTTTCACCATTCTCATTGAATCCACGTTGAACATTCACCGAGCCACTCCTTTGGGCGACCGGCTCGACGTATGAAATGCAGCCTTCCCTACATACACCCTCCGAACACCGGGTTCCGCACATTCATCCCTGAAACGTACTTCCAACTCGTAGTTCTGATCATTGCGAAGACGGTCAAAATACGTCAGCAACAGGTAAGCTTCCTTGATGGGGACTTCATGCTTTTCTCCCGGCTTCAACGTAATGAAGCGCATCAAAGCCGCTACCCGTTCGAGTTTATACCCGGGGCCATAACAGGCTATTGGATTCTCTATTTCGCCCACCATGTGCCCATATCTCTTCCCTCCCGCTTTTTCCCATATTTCGATGCGGATATTAGGTCTAGCCTCTCTCCTAGGTTCAACAAACCGTACAATAGGATAAACGTCGTCGAACAGACGAACGGTCTTTTCACCGTTGTTCGTGAATACCAGCTTGAAGTCAGGAAAAGCCTCCCTCGCGTCAAACCGGGTCTTTTCCATCACCACGGAACATTCCACTCCGTTGTCGGCCATGTCCCCCCACGCAACCGCATGGAGGGACAGACAAACCAAAATTCCTAAATACCGGAAGATTCTTTTCATCACAGCATGAGTTTGGCCGTCGCCCGGAGCATCCCCCGGAAACAACCTTCACCCTGCTGATTATAGTAGCGCGTTTCCAGTTCACAAGAACATTGTTTCCAGCCCTCCAGATCGACTTCATCCAGGCATACCGGAATCGTGACGCTGTATTCCCGGCCGGGGACCAGTTCCCGGTAGTTCAAGGAACGATGGAAGGTTATTTTCCCGCCTTTCCTGTTCAGGACGCGGAAGTTCCCTTGGTCCGTCCTCAACACCGTCAGGAAGAAATAATCAGATGTTTCGTCGTTGATTTCGTCCGGAATCCGGACAGGCCCGTTTCCTTCGTTGCGGAAACGGATGGTGATTTTGCCTTCCCTGAACCGGGAGGTATCCGCAATGGAGAGAGTCAAGGGAGCCGATTCCTCCACAGCGGCCACGCTGCGGGCATACATGCCGTTGACAGGAGGAAGGAAACAGGGCGGTTCGATCATTCCCGGTTCCGTGACTTCATCAGGTACTCTGCTCCATCCATTGGCCTTTGCCTGGGCAATAATCTTCCGGGTCGCCTCGTTCAGAACTTTTTGTCCGGCACAGTAGGGACGATCATTGGCATCATCCGGCAATACCATGACATAGTTATAGACAGCGTCAGAATACGTATTCCTCAACTCGGCAACGAATGGCTGCATATTTTTCAAAAACTCTTCCATTTTCGGAACTTCTTCACAGGATGCACGCTTCATTTCAATCGAATCCTGTATTCTCAAATTGTCCCAGTAGAATTGGAAAGCGTCGTTAAATTCTCGGCGGTGGTGTTCTTCGTGGGCAAGGGACGCCTCCTGTGTGTGCCACGTTCCGAGCCTATGAGACTGGTAACGGTTCATTATAGTGACCGCTTCGACGGCTTCTTCTTCGGTGACAGGAGGATTTTTAAGGGCGTCCCTGTACCCTCCTGTGTACAAAAGAATCGTGGAACCTCCGGAAACCTGCTGCACGCGTAGCCTCCACTCGTCGAGCACTTCGTCCTTGCAAGCCGTCACAAAAATCTGGGGGGTAATAATATCCGTTGTGCATATGCCTTCGCTTTCTTCCACAACAGGATCAGGTTCTTCGAGCGTCACCTCCACTTTTTTGGACTCTTCGCAGGTAATGACGGATTCTTTCTCAATCGTCCACAGCTTGATTTTGGGAGAAGGCGAGAATTCGCGCTTCATCGTCGAGTTTCCTTCATACTTCCCTGCCTGAATGGGTTCCCTGTCCATCGTCACATTGAACGCGGCAGCGTTGTTGCTGACGGGGGTGTAGGCATTATTCGTGTAAGACAAGGCCACCTTGTAATAACCCGCTTTCAGGAACCTGGCGCCAGTTGCCAGATTCAGCTTGCCGTTGGGAGGTGCCCCATCCTTTTCACAAAGTTTCTCGTTGGCAATGGAGATACTGCCTGTGTCATCGGCTTCCACGCCGAAATAATACAGGCCGTCTTCTTCGACTTTGATGAACATTTCCGGTGCTCCAGAGCAGGAAGCGTGTTCGCACTCCGAGCCGTCAAAACGGCATTTCGTGGCTTCTACACCAAGCTTCTTGTCAATGAGAGGTTCACTTCCATCATAGATGCAAACGGGACCAACAGCCTTATTTAGAGGAATATAATTATTCATGTTCCTGATCGTTTCCTGTTTGAGAACTAACCATTTAGTTCTCAAATGAACATAAGGAATTCCAGGAAGAACAACAACACGTCCCGGACGTGATGAAGGAAAAATCCCCGATTATCTCCAATATATATGGCGGATGCCATCCAGCACCTGCCATATATATGTTAATAGTTTGGAACGTATCGCTACGCTGATGTGTGAATTAGCATACGATGATACAAAATCCTCCCCGCACAACCTCCACCCCTTCCCTTTCGCCTGAATAGGCGGCATTTCCCATATAACCTCCATGGAAAGAAGAATCTTCCGCCTTCCTTCATCCCATAAAAAAACGCCGCCTTTCCACGAAACCGGGAAAGACGGCATTTCCGTAAAACGTAAAATTAAAGCAGGGAAGCAGCCCCCTTGTCCAGAAGGAACTTGGCGTTCGGATGCTTCTGAAGGTAGGAGGCGGCCACATCCACCGTCACAGGCCCCTGAACGGCCTTTTTCACGATGGACGCCTTCTTTTCTCCCCAGGCCATCAGAGCCACTTCACGGGCGCCCATGATGGTAGCCACGCCCATGGTAATGGCGGTGGTGGGAACATTTTCAATACCGCCGAAAGCGGGAGCGGCATCGGAACGGGTCAATTCGTCCAGATGAACCTGCCGGGTAATGGTGGTGTCATCAGAGCCGGGTTCGTTAAAGCCGATATGGCCAGTCCGGCCGATGCCGAGAATCTGGAGGTCGATACCGCCGCAGTCCTTGATCTTTTGTTCATAGGCGGCGCAGTGGGCGGCAATTTCATCATCCTTCACCGTGCCGGAGGGCAGATTGATGTTTTCCGGCTTGATGTCAATGTGGTTGAAAAGGTTGGTGTGCATGAAATACCAGTAGGACTCCGGATGGTCACGATCCAGGCCGCTGTATTCGTCCAGATTGAAGGAAATGACGTTGGCAAAGGAAAGGCCTTCCTCCTTATGCATGCGAACCAGTTCCGCGTAAAAAGGCAGCGGAGTGGCCCCCGTGGCAAGGCCGAGAACCACGTTTTTGCCTTCAGCGGCGCGCGTACGGATCAATGCCGCAACTTCTCCTGCCAAAGCCTTGGCAGCATCCTGGGGAGTTTCAAAAGTTTCTACTTTCATAACGCGCCCTATTTTACTGCGTTTCCGGGCATTTTCAACCGAAATAGTCCCGGAATGATGCACAGCGGCGCGCTTGCTCGAAAAATCCCCGGGAATGGAGGGTTCCTCCCTTTCCCCGGTCATTCAGGGAACCGCCCGCATTACCCTTGAACTTTCCCTCCCGATCATGTATTGCCTTTCCTGACATGGCAGGTTTGATTATTTCTCCAAGAGCACGTATTTTTCAAGGACACGACTGGGTTTACGGCACGGAAGTGCGCAAGATCTTCGGCAACCCGCAGCCGGGGGACGTCGTGGCCCTGAAGGATTTCAAGGACCGCTTTCTGGGGTCCGCCATGTTCAATCCCCATTCCCAGATCGTCGCCCGGCGCTTCTCCCGCCGCAAGCAGGAACTGAACGGAGATTTCTTTTCCAGGCGCATCAGCCAGGCAGTAGATTTGCGCCGCCGCCGGCTTCCGGAAGAAACTCTCACCCGGCTCGTCTGGAGCGAATCCGACGGGCTTCCCGGCCTCATTGTGGACCGTTACGCGGATTATCTGGTCGTTCAGACTCTGACGATCGCCATGGAATGCCGCCTCCCCATCATCCTGAATGTTTTGGAAGACCTTCTTTCTCCCCGCGGGATTATTGTCAGGAATGATTCCCCCATGCTGGCGGCGGAGGGCATTGCCCCCTCCGTCCGGGTGGCGCGGGGCCAACAACCGGAACCTTTTGCCGCACGCAGCGGCAGCGTGCAATTCATGATTGACCTTCAGACGGGACAGAAAACCGGCCTGTACCTGGATCAGCTTGACAATTATGCGGCCGTGGCGCGCTTCGCCCGCGGACGCCGCGTGCTGGACTGCTTCTGCAACCAGGGAGGCTTCGCCCTGGCCTGTGCCCTTGCCGGAGCCTCGGAGGTAACGGCTGTGGACGTTTCCCAGGACGCTATGGACGCCGTAGCGCGGAACGCCCGCCTGAACGGAGTCTCCGTGCAGTGCGTCACGGATAACGCGTTCGACTTTCTGAAAAAGGAAGCGGCCCTCGTCCGGGATGGAGGAGAATACAAATGGGATTTGATTATCTTGGATCCGCCCTCGTTTACCAGAAACAAAAAATCCGTGCATGACGCCATGCGCGGATATAAGGAAATTCACCTCCGCGCCATGAAGCTTCTGGCCCCGGGAGGCATCCTTTCCACCTTCTGCTGTTCCCACCATGCCGGAGCGGACCTGTTCCGGGAGAGCGTGCTTGACGCCGCCATTGATGCTCCGGCCACCCTTCGCCTGATGCAGCAACACGGCCAAAGAGCAGACCATCCGGTTTTATTGAATATTCCGGAAACGGAATACCTGAAGGGGTTCACTTATGAACTGCTTCCCGGAAGATGATTTCATGACAATAACAATAACCAGTTCCTCCGTCCCGATATTGTCAAAATGCAGTAAAAAACAACGCTGTTTCCATTGAATAAAAACATCGTTCCAATGAAAAAATACTTGCGTATCCCCTTTTCCTCCACTATATTGCGCTTCGAGCAGGTGAGCGCTCGTTAAAAAAGCTCTCTGGATCTTAACCGATCCAGTTTCATAGGGTAGTTGGGGCGCCCCGGCCGTTTTACGGCCGGGGCGACTTTCTTTTTCAGGGAATGTCTGGAATTGCATCTTTTCAATCAGGCGGTTTTATTGTAGGCTCCATGGAAATAACCCATATTTCCCTTCATGCATCCTGCCGTAGAACAAATCCGCCAATACCTGCAATTAATCGCCCTGCAATTCGTGCAACACCCGGAACAGGCGGAATTGCGCGTTGCGGAATCCCCGCAGGGAGACGCCGTCCGCTTCCGCCTGATTCTGGAAAAAACGGACGTGGCCCGCATTATCGGCCGCAACGGAATGACGGCTTCCGCCATTCGTTCCCTGGCGAAGGCGGCCGGGGAAAAAAACGGAATCAAGGTCATTGTGCACATGCTTTCCCATGAGGAAGCGGCTGAACAGCCGTAAGCGCGAGCTCCTGCGCCTATAATTCCACATCCAGCACCAGGGCCAGAAGGTTGAATGGAGCAGGCGTCTCTACACGGAGGGCAAAGGAAGACTGCTCATCCATACCATAGTTGTGGCTCATCCGCACATAGCCGGAGTAAGGTTCGGAAACACCGTACCTGCCGGGCTGGAAATCCTTCCATGCCTCCGGAGCTCCCGTTCCGTAGCGGAACTTCAGGGTGCTTTCATGAAGCAGGACGCGCGCACCGAGCTGTTTTTTAAAGCAACCCAGCGTTTCAAGAGTTTCCAGGGGCATCGTCCTTACTTCCGCCGGAGCGGCCAGGCCTACGGATACTGTTTCCCCTTCCCTCCTTCCGGGACAGGCGGCCTTCCCGGCTCCGTCAACGCTGATGTCCATGTACTCGCCGTCACCTCCCACCAGAAAGGCGCAGCACCCCGCCAAATGCCCCAGGCCGGACAGAGTCTCTCCCTTCACGACAACCTCCGTACAGGCATCCAGGCAGGTATTCCCATCCGCCATGCATTCCACCGTAATGCAGGCCTCCTCCCCTTCCCCGCGCGCCACGGCAAACCATACTTCCTCATCCGGTGTGTTGCGGGCACCGCGCAGGGACGCCACGGACAGAATGCGGCCGTGTTCCAGACGGTGTGCATGCCACGCCACCACATTCTGTTCCCTGTTCAGAGTCATGCATACGGCGCTTCCGTCACCCAGCACGCACCAGACATGGAACGCCGTGCTCCTCTGTACTGTCCAGTCCACAATTCCTTCCTCCAGCAGATGGTCGGACAACAGGCTCACATCCCTTGTCTGATAGCCGTCGGCCTCCAGAGAATAAAATAATTCCCGAACTTTCATACCGCCCTGCTGCACAAAAAGAAGGCTGTTTTCTACAGACAGGGCATCCTGGGAGGCAGATCCCACGCCGGAATGGCGCTCAAATCCGGCATTAGAGGCGTTCAACCCTTCTGAATTGCTGGCGGACAAACGCCATTCCCCCTCACTGGTGCCGATCATCAGCCCCCGGAGGGAAGCTATCCAGGAAATGCGGTTCTGCTGGGAAGCCGCCATTGTCAGAGTCATGGGGGAATCCGCCGGAATGCCGGGCGTAAATGCGGAAAAATCATCCACCCTGCTGGCCCACAGCGTCTGGGGCTGCCCAGGCGTACCTCCAAACCACAGCCGCCCCTGATGAAACTCTACCGTGCACGGATAACCGTTCCGGACTCCAAACGCACCAAAAGACCAGTCATTGGTATCACAGTCACTCAGGGTATGATAGGACAGATGAAGGGCGTTCGCAAGATAGGCGCTGCGCGGGGACACATATTCCTCCACCACCACTTCATGGTTGAAAGAGCCGGCTGACGCACGGAATACGGGTGTTCCCGCAGAAGACCCGTCCTTGTACGCCATGAGGCGGATTTTGTAGTAGGACATTTCCTCTTCATTGCCGCTCAGGGTGAAATTATTCCGGAACCCCTCCCTCTGCTGGAAGCTCTTCACGGAATGCCACACTAATTCCGGACGGTTGGGAAGGTAATTGGAACCGTCCGGATACCCCCGGCAGATTTCCCATTCCGCATCCCAGGTTCCCGTCGTCTCCAACGTCCACGCGCCGTTGACATAAACGCGGGTACTGGCATCAGCCCCTTTTTCAAAAAAGGCCGTGTACCTCTCCGGGCGGTCCACCCCTTCCTGGTAGTCGCTTTCCCGGCTGAAATCGCGGATACAGGTATAAGCCTGCCGCCAGCCATCCTCCCGGTTCATGGAAAAAGTCTCTCCCTTGTAAAGGTTCCGGTTCAGGGTCGTCAAATGGTAAAAAGGCATCTGGTTTCCCTCCGCCACGGTTTCCCCATATTTCCTGGTGATGCGCAAAAACTCCTTTCCCTCCATTTCCGGAGTGAATACATCATCGTCCGCCGTCGCCAGCAGCCTGTTGACGCTCCCCTCCCGCACCATGCGGCATTCCAGCCGCACGGCATTCAGCAGGGAACTCTCATAAGGAATTCCGGAAAACGCCAAAGCTTCCAGCCGCCAGTCATTGTCTGCGTAGCGGGCCAGCGTCATAGGCGGCGTAGAAGGTTCCACGCAGTAAATCACGTCATTCAGCTGCTGCATCCGGAGGCTGCTTACCTGCTCATCCGTCTTCCACGGAGTGGACGTTTCCAGCACCCCGCCTTCCGTATCCGTCAGAGGCGCGCCATTTTTAAAATACCGGATGTAGCCGCGCCCCACTTCCAGCATGAACTGCACGCCCGTGGAGTACTTGAAGGAAACCAGCCTCACCATGCCCTCCCGGCATCCCGCGCGGGCGACCAGGCGTGTTCCCGGTCTGCGCCGAAGACCGCCAAAGGGGCTGACCAGAAAATTGATCAGCCGGGAGGCACCACGGGACACGGGGTCCAGGTCGGCGCGTCCGGCCAGCCACGGGGTCAGTTCCCCGGCTGTAAAACTGAGCCGCTGCAATACTTGTTTTGCCATATTCCTCACCACAGAAGCAGAGAGGGGCAAAAAACGTCAACACGCCTGGAAGGTTCTTCCGTTTTCTCCCAAATGCGTTCCGGGCCTCAACTCCAGTTACAGGGCAATCGCCCACAGAACTTTCAGATAACGGCCCTCCGGATAAGTGCTCAGGAAAGGGTGGTCCCAGCCGGGGCCGGTCATCGCCATTATCTGGAGCTTGCGCCCCTGCCGCTGGGCAGCCTTGATGACGGTATGCTCAAACTCCGCGGGGGAAAGCAGCCCGGAACAGGAACAGGTGACAAACAGGCCGCCGGGGCGCACGCATTGCAACCCCAACATATTGAGGTCATGGTATTTCTTGATACCCTCTTCATACCCGTCCCTGCCGACGATGAATTTGGGAGGATCCAGCAGCACAGCGTCAAACAGGCGGCCGTTGCGCACCATCTGGCGCGCATAGACAAAGGCGTCCGCATGCACGAAGTCGATGCGCTGACGGTTGATATTTCCGTTTCTCTTAGCCATGGCGACGGCTTTCTCATCCAAATCCACAGCCGTTACCTCCGCCGCTCCGCCCAGCATCTTGGCGGCAATGGAAAAGCCGCCGCTGTAGCAGCACAGGTCCAGCACCGTAGCCCCCTTCACCAGGGAGGCGAACTTGAGGCGGTTGTCCCGCTGGTCACAGAAAAAGCCCGTCTTGTGCCCCTGGGCGAAGTCCACTTCATAGGTGATGCCGTTTTCCACAATCTTCACCAGCCTGACGGGGGCCGGTGATTCCGGCGCTTCCTCCGCCCGGATTCCCTCCATGCGGGCAATTCCCTCATCCACCTGCACCACATGGCGTTTTGTGCCGCACAGGCGGTGCAGCAGGGGCAGCCAGCGGTTCAGCCTCTGCCAGACGGCCAGCGTACTCACCTCCAGGCTCAGCACGTCCGCGTAACGGTCCACCACCAGGCCGCCCAGGCCGTCGGAATCTCCGTGCAGCACGCGGTACGCATTAGTGGTTTCATCCAGGCGCAGAACTTCCCGGCGCAGCTTCACGGCGCGTTCCAGTGCGGCATCCAGATCCCGTTCGGCAAAAGCGTCCTTCCCGTGGTGCACCATGCGCAGGGGCGTGCGGCTGGCCTCATTCCAGAATCCGGCGCCGAACAGTTCGCCGTTCTTGTCATAGACGTTTACCAGGCTACCCGGCGCTATTTCCCCGCTTACGGAGCCGAGCATGCGGGGGAACACGGCCGGATTGTATGTGAAATACTTCAGCTCCACCCAGGGCTTGAGCCATTGCTCGCTCCCTTCCGGAGCCTTGTTGGCAAAAAGGTTCTTTTTGGGAGCCGTGCGCGGACGGCCCGGCTGGGAACGGCGGTCCCGGTAAACGGGCCTGGGACGGGAATCACGGGAATTGCGGAAATCGTTCATGAAATGCTGGAGAGAAGGGTTGGATCTGCGGCATAGCGGGCCACGGCCATATCGATGGCCTCTTCATACGCCCTCACGGGCTTCTTCATCAGAGAAGAGAGCCGTTCGCAGGACATGGCGGTATGCCGGGGCCGAGCATCCCTGAAACCGGCCTGTTCGTCGAGCTTTTGTTCCGCCACGGGCGGCAAAGAAGGCAGCAACCCGTGCTTCACGGCGCATTTCAGTACGGTTATGGCATAACTGTGCCAGGAAACGGGCTCCCCGGACTGGCACAGATGCAGCACGCCAGACGCCCCGCTCTCATAAGCCAGAAAACGAAGCCATGCACATAAATCTTCCACCCATGTGGGCATGGACCATTTGTCCGCCACGGCAGCCAGGGGCTCCCTTTTCATCGCCCGCCGCAGCACCATTTCCGGGAATGAGGGCCGGACCGGATTGCCGAACACCCAGGAAACGCGGGCTACCAAAGCATCCGGCATCTCCTCCCGCACACGGAATTCCGCCTCCAGTTTGGACTCCCCGTACACATTCACGGGGCGGCACTTCCCCTCCTCCGTTTTTAAGCCTTTCCTCCTGCCGTCCAGTACATAATCCGTACTTAAATGGATAAAGCGCATACCCTCCAGGCGGCAAATGCGCGCCATCATCTCCGGAGCCATGGCATTGACGCGGTGGGCCGTCTCCGGATCATCCAGGCAGGCCTCCAATCCGCTCACAGCGGCGCAGTTCACCACATGAGTGGCTCCGGAAGAAAGAAGAACACGTTTTAAAGCGCTTAAATCCTTCAAATCACAAAAACCCCGTCCGCATTTCACCACCTCCAGGCCATATTCCTCCAGATACGCCGCCAGGCGCCCCCCCACCCGTCCGTCCGCTCCGAACACCAATGTTCTGTACATGACGCAGAGCTTAGACGCTTCACCCTCCAAAATCCAACGAAAACCTTTTTTCATCGTGACAAAAGATGGAAAGGTTGTTTGAATTAAAGTTGTGTTTTACCATGAATATTCTTTAACAGCCTGCGGCCCGCTGAACGCCAGAGCCGCGGAAGTATGCAGAAAAGGAGCCCTCATTAAAACGGATGAAGGCGGGTACGGCTGCATCCAGCCGTGGCCGGAACTGGGAGACGCCACCCTGCAGGAGGAATTGGACGCGCTCAGGAAGGGTCGCCCCCTGCCTCTGGGCCTCCGCGCTGCGGAGTGCGCCCGAACGGACGGGGAAGCCCGCGCGAGGGGTGTCAGCCTGTTTGACGGCCTGCACATTCCGGAAAGCCACGCCACGCTGCCCTCCTGCGTCAGCCCCGCTACCATTCGCATCATGGAAGCCAAGGGATTCAAGGCTGGAAAAATCAAGGCCAGCGCCAACCTGGCTGCCGCTCTGGAACGGCTGACAATGCTGGCTTCCATGGTCCCCTCCTGGCGCTGGAGGCTGGACTTCAACGGCAGTCTGAATGAAAACGATGCCCTGAAATTCTGGAAATCCCTGCCCCACCACCTGAAAACCAGGATAGATTTCATAGAAGACCCGTGCCCTTTCTCCATCCAAAGCTGGGAACGTCTGGTGGATGCCGGCATGCCTCTGGCCCTGGACATGGGTTCGGACGTGGAACACCAGCCGGCCATCTCCTCGGATCTGCCCATCATCCGCATCGTCAAGCCCGCACGGGAAGCAACTCCGGAATACCTTTACGAACCTCCCGTCTTCACCACCGTCATGGACCACCCCGTAGGACAGCTCTGGGCCGTTTACCAGGCGGCGGAATATTACCGCAACTCCCTTCCCACGGAAATTCCCCTTTGCGGCCTCTGCACGCACCTTCTGTTTGAGCCGGACCCCTTCATTGACCAGATGGGCGGCATGAACCCGCAAGTGGCCGTGCCCGGAGGAGCGGGACTCGGCTTCGGAGAAATCTTGGAAAACATCCCCTGGCAAACACTGTAACAATGCAAGCCTTATCTGCTTCATTGAACCCATACGGGCTCAACAGCCTTAGTTTCTATTCCAGCCATTCTACCACTTAAAAAATCTTTAAATATTATTTTTGAATTCTTTCCGGTGTCTTGGCAGCATCAGCCGTTCCATTCCAAACAACAGGAACAGGGATGGGAATGTCTTTATGGCCTCCAGCATTCATATAAAATCCAATCATTCAACCTTCGTCTTACCCATAAGGAATTCCAGTAATTTCTTTTCTTTGACCCATAGACAATAAAATCCGCCTGTACATCTTTTCTACTGGCCGTCATTAAACGGCCAGTACACCCATGACGCTCCATTCTTTTTATCCTGGCAATGTATTGGCCGGATACCGGTTACCTTTCTCCTGACATTCCGGTTTTCTTTTCCCAAGGGGAAAGGTTCAATCCCTTTTCATATGTGACGAAATATATTGTCGTGAAACAAGCTCAAAAAAACATTAGCAATCTCCCCTTCTTCAACGGTCAGGTTCCATGATATCGCACATTAATACATGGAGACAGGAAAATATTTATCCACCGGATAAGCAATCCGCTATCTAAAAGAACCAGGCATCTTTTTCTTAATGAACCAATCAATTTCAAGCCCAGAAGAATGTTTTTCTAACACCAAGTAAAACATTTAGTTTTTTCATTCCTTCCTTGTTCACTCAAACAGGATGGGTAGTTTTGGACAATGAACTTTCTTTTCAGCATGCCCAATTTATATAAAATTCTTATTTTCAAAATTTACGGCTTTACACCGGATTGCTTATCCGATAGGCTTCTTTCAGATTCCGGGTTGGAATCCAGATAATAGAAAGAATAACACCAATTATCAATAATTATGAAAAGAACCTTATTCGCTCTGTCCTTTTTAGCGGCTTCCGCTCTGTCCAACGGAGCGGAACCAGTCTATTCCTGGGAATGGACGGCCGGTGGAGCTCAAATAACTGCTTCTGGTTGGCAGAATGACTTCACTTACACGGAGGGGAATGATTACGCTTCTTTCACAAGCAGCAATAATCCATGGAACGCAAGTATTTCAGGTATTTCCAACAGTTTTACGATCAGTTTCGACCTGAAAAATCTCTCTACACAAAACAGCAATTGGAATTCCATCCTTAGTCTGTATTCCAATAACACGACATCAGGAAATGGGAACTCTCTACAGCTGCAGTTCAACTCGTCCGGAGCTCTTATGCTCTACAACAAGGTTGGCGGCGAAACTTCCTTTGGAGGAGCAAATACAGGAAACACGTCTTCCATCAATACGGGACTAACATCTGCCGATCTCCAGAGGAACACCTGGACCAGTTTCAGCATCATCTCGGATTTGGATTCCAATACTCTTTCCGTTTATGTCAACGGCTCTCTGGCTGGTTCCATTACGGAGTGGAATCCCCAGTCTCCCGCTCTGACCGGAGCTCAGTTCGGAAGCGCATTCGGAAGCGGTGGGCATGCATTGTTAGGCTCAATAGACATTAATAACATCAAGTTCTATAATGAAGTGGTGCTTCCCGTGCCGGAACCGGCCACGACTTCCCTCAGCCTGATGGGGCTTGCCGCTCTGATGATGCGCCGCCGCAGGGCTTAATTTCGTATCCGTTCCTTTTTTACATGCAATAAAGAGCCGCGCTTCTGACAAAAGCGCGGCTCTTACTTTTGATGATCATGAAGGACAGCGCAACCGGATCATTTCAACTCCGGATGCCCATCACGGAATTTTCTATTCCGGACGTGTGGAAAATTTAAGGCCGGGATATTCCTTCACATTGCAGCCGGGCGTCTTGGGATTCACCAGCACCGGGACAAAAGTGAACATCCACCGACGTGCGGAATTGTTGCTGGGGCTCTTCACCAGCACGCGGTTCCAGCCCTTCTTCAACGGAACCATGGAAGGTTCCCGGAAATGGTAGTTTTCATCCACCATCACGCCGCTGTTGCGCGGCTTCTTCCATTGCGGCGGAGCAATCTCCCGGCCGTTCACGAAAAATTTGGGATCCGCATGGAACCATTTACCGGGAACGCTCGCCGGGCCGTTGCGCCAGTCGGACGTAGCCCAGGTATGGCCGCTGATCCAGAAAGGAACCGTCTGCGCCTTGGGGGAATAAATCCAGGTCTGCGCGTAATAAGTGTGGTTCTTGTGGGGATAAGCTCCCATCTTCGCTCCATTGAACAGCGTCGGGAAATCGCAGTAATGCTTGAAAATGATGGTGGCTCCCGTGTAATCGTCTCCGGACCACTCATAGGTGACGCCGTCAATCTCATAGGAATCCTTCATCTTCCCTGCCTTGTTATCCTCCTCCGGGGCGAATTCCGTTTCCGTCTTGCCGCCGTTGGGAATAGGCCCAAGCAATTTCCAGGGAATATTAGCCTGCCGCACGTAATTAAACTCCTTATCCACGAAAAAACGGTCCCGGATAGCGAGCACTCGATTCTCGTAATCCGCAAATCCCTTCAGCAGAGGATCCCCCTGCACGGGCAAATTGGAAAAATACTTCATATATTCGTCCTGGTTGGGATCTCCCTGAACCTTCTCATGGGGATTGTTCCACAAGGGTTCGGAAACGAACGCCATCCCGGCGTAAACGGGCGTCTGAAGAACCTGGTTGCGCGGATCCGTGATTTCCAGATCCGGGAAAGAGCACAGCATCATGCCCAATCCTTCCGCATTTCGGAACGGGCATGCCCGGCGGAAATACATCGTCATGGCCGTTTCAAACGGATCAAGATGGTTCAGGTAAGTTTCCAGGGAATCAACGTACTTCGCTCCGTCGGTAGGCCATGCGCCGCGGTTCTGGCGGCCGGACCATAACTGCTGGATGGAGCCGTTATAGCCCTTCGGCGTCAAGCCGGGTTGCCACCTCATGGGAATGCGGCCGCAAGACTCCACTGCATTGACGTACTCCTTCAGAATCTCATTGTTCACCTGCTCATCCTTGCCGCGCACCTCGTCCGTACCGATGTGGATGATGGGCATTTTTTCCTTGGGAACCAGAGAACACAACTCCTTGATCAGGGCTACCAGAGCCTTGGTGGCTTTTTCATCGCTCATCTTCACGTTGAGAGCCTTGCGGAACATCTGGCTATGCCCCGGCATATCCATCTCCGGAATCAGCAGGATGTTGCGCAGGCGGCAGTACTCCACCAGCTGCTTAAATTCCTTCTGCGTGTAAAACTTGCCTGGCATGCGCGTATAATTCCTGGAATCGTTCAGCTCCGGATAAATTTTGGATTCCAGCCGCCAGCCGGGATTCTCCGTAAAATGGAAGTGGTAAACGTTCAGCTTGAGCTGCGCCATGGAATCCAGCTCCCGAGCAATCAGAGGCAGAGGCATGTAATTGCGTCCTACATCGTTCATGAATCCGCGGATCTCAAAATCCGGCCAGTCCACGATATCGCAGGCGGCAATAGTCGTCGTCCCTCCGCGTCGCAGAAGAAGCTGCTCCAGCGTTTTCATACCGTAATAGAACCCTCTGGTATCCATCGCCGTAATAAGCGCGCCGCCGGGAGTTACACGGAGGGAATAGGCCTCCTCCTTCAGTTTGGGATTTTCCGTGCCGGTTTTCACATCCCCCTTGACGAATTTAACGGCAAACGTCCCGTCCGGAGTCACCTTCACACGGTGATCCGCCAGAAAAGATTTCAGCTCGGAAACGATGAACTTCATCTGCTCCGGATAGGAAGTCTTGGACGGAGACGGAGCCAGAATGCGAACGGACTGCACGGGAATGGCCCTGCCGTCCCAGCGCAGCTGCTGGGGTTTGGGAACCAGAGGAGGCCGCTCCGCCGGAAACAGCCTGTAATTGGCTCCGTTGGCCGGGAAGGACGGAGCCGTATCCTGCCCCCAAGCTCCGGCGCAAGCCATGCACATCCATGCAAACGATAATAAAAGGAACTTCATGCGGTCAATAATACGCCTGCAATAACGGCTGCCTGTCAAACCTATCGTGTCCAACTTGCCGGAAAACGGGGGGGTGGCGGCATTTTTTTGCAAAAAGACCAGAACCCTCGCTTACATGACGGAGGGAGACTGGACATCCTGTACGGCGGGGGCATCTTCAATTTCTCCGGAAATACCGTTTATGGCCACGCCGCGGCGCACGGCGTAAAGCCCCGCTTCCTCCTCTTTCTTCCCGGCTACAAAAGCCCAGTAGTAACTGCCGCGGTCATGATAGCAGGCCCATTCTCCGGCAATGCCCGGTCGCGCTTCCATCAGCAGGGAATAAGAGTCCGCGGGAGAAACCTTGAACCCGCGCGGTGTATCCAAACCGGAAGAGGGAAAGGAACGGATGTCTCCTCTCCACACCAGATCCAAAGAAGAAGAGGTCAGAAGGCTTTCCGCGAGGCTGCTTCCTGCCAGCACCTGCCCGGCGCCGAACATAGGCAGGCAGGAAGAACCCAGAAAAGCGGCTCCGCAAACGGAGACAAGGCGCAGGAAAGAGAAAACGGACATGGTCATGGCGTGCTTCTGAAAAAGGAGGAAAGGACTTAACCTCCAAAAGCTTCCCCAGTCAATCAAAAACATCTCCCTCCCCAAAACTGGGGGAAAAAGGCCGTTTTCCGGACAGGTGGACAGCTTGACAACCCATCTGCGTATTTTTATAGTTTGCCTCCCGCTTTGAAAGGAGGTACACGTCCATGGCAGCCCAGTCACGCAACATCGCAGAATTGGAAAACGCATCCGTATGGCGTCTGCTGCTCCAGTACTCCCTGCCCTCCATCGCCGGCATGGTGGTATACTCTCTGTACAACATCATTGACAGCGTGTTCATCGGCCACGGCGTGGGGCCTCTGGCCCTGTCCGGCCTGGCCGTCACCTTCCCCATCATGAACCTGACTTTCGCGCTGGGCACGCTGGTAGGCATCGGCGGCGCGGCCATCAGCTCCATCCGGCTGGGGAAAAAAGACCAGGAAGGAACTGAGCGCACGCTTGGCAACGTCCTCATCATGAGTCTGATTGCCGCTGTGGTGCTGGAGACACCCACGCTGCTCTTCCTTACGGAAATCCTGACTGCCTTCGGAGCCAGCGGGCAGACTCTCACATACGCGTACGACTTCATGCTCATCACTTTGCTGGGGCTGCCCGTTACGTACGTCTTCTTCAACCTCAATCATGTGATGAGAGCTACCGGCTACCCGAAAAAGGCCATGGGCTCCACTCTTCTTTCCGTAGGAATCAACATCATCCTGGCTCCCATTTTCATCTTCTGGTTCAAATGGGGCATTACCGGAGCCGCCGTGGCCACCCTTCTCGCCCAGGTCATCGGCATGGTGCGCGTGCTGTTCCACTTTTCCGATGCGGCCAGCACAGTCCACTTTCGCCGCGGCATCTGGCAGCTGCGCAAAGCTATCGTTACCGGCATCCTGTCCATCGGCATGGCTCCCTGCCTGGTAAACGTCTGCGGCAGCGCAGTCACCGTCGCCATCAACAGGCAGCTTGCGGACCATGGGGGAGACTTGGCCATTGGGGCCTACGGCATCATCAACCGCATTCTTATCCTGTTCGCCATGCTCGTCATCGGCCTCACGCAGGGAATGCAGCCCATCATCGGCTACAACCACGGAGCCATGAAACCGGGCCGCGTTCTGCTCACCCTCAAATACGGAGTTCTGGCCGGAACGTCCTTCACCACGCTGGGATTCCTGGCCTGCGTCTTCTTTCCCCGCGGCATTGCCGGCCTCTTCACGGATGACGCCTCGCTCATCAGCCTGGCGGCCAACGGCCTGGTCATCTGCGTGCTGGCCTTTCCGCTCATCGGAAGCCAGATCATCATCGGCAACTTTTTCCAGGCCATTGGGAAAGCACGTCTGGCAATCTTCCTGTCCCTGACGCGCCAGATGCTCTTTCTGCTGCCGTTCCTGCTGGTCTTGCCTCGTTTCTGGGGACAGAACGGCGTTTGGGCGTCCCTCCCTCTGGCAGACGTGCTTTCCTTTATCGTCACCCTGCTCTTCATCCGCCGGTTCCTTAAATACTACCGGCTGAAAAACAGACACTACCTGGCTCCCGGAACGGGAAAGGCATAATCCTACGCTGTCCCTGTCTTATTTGAACGAATCCGTCCCCCACGCCCCGTTCTTTCCGGGACATGGAAGGAAGCAAAACGCTTTTTCCCATTCTCCGGAGAAAAATTTTCCTCACTTGCCTCTTTCCCGCTGGATTTTTGCAGGACATAAGGCCGGCAGTATGCCTAACGCGCCGCACTTTCAGGACTCTATTTTGTTGGAGGCTCCGTATGGACTCCTCATCCGGAATCTCGCCCGGGAGAACCGCTTTTCCACCGGACAAACTCCCGGAAGCGCAATAATCCGAACGATATTTACAAGGAATCAGATCAAATGAAAAACGGAATCATGATGCAGTATTTTGAGTGGAACCTGCCCAATGACGGACAGTTTTGGAATAAGCTGAAGGAAGACGCCCCCCACCTGGAGGAGATGGGCGTCACGGCCGTCTGGATTCCTCCGGCCTACAAAGGGAAGGAACAAAACGACGTAGGATACGGCACCTATGATCTTTTTGACTTGGGGGAATTCGACCAGAAAAACACCGTCCGCACCAAATACGGCACCAGGCAGGAACTCCAGGAGGCTATCAAGGCTCTTCATGAACACCATGTAGGCGTTTATCTGGATACCGTCATGAATCACAAGGCCGGGGCGGACTATACGGAAAAATTCATGGTCAAGGAAGTGGACCAGCAGAACCGCGACAAGGAAATCACGGATGCCTACGAGATTGAAGGCTGGACCGGCTTTAACTTTCCCGGCCGAGGGAACAAATATTCCGACTTCAAATGGCACTGGTACCACTTCACCGGAACGGACTATGACGCGCGCACGGAAAAAAACTCTATCTTCAAGATTATGGGAGACGGCAAAAGCTGGAGCGAGGGCGTGGATGAAGAAAACGGCAATTACGACTACCTTATGTTCGCCAATCTGGACTTCAATCACCCGGAAGTGGTGAAAGAAATGGAAAAATGGGGAATATGGGTATCCCGGGAACTGGATTTGGACGGCATGAGGCTGGACGCCATCAAGCATATCAATGACGACTTCATCAGGAAATTCCTGGCAGCCGTCCGCAAGGAAAGGGGAGCAGACTTCTATGCCGTGGGCGAATACTGGAAACAGGATCTGGAATCCCTGGACGATTACCTCAAGGAAGAACGCTACAAGGTGGACCTGTTTGACGTCCCCCTGCACTACAACATGTACCAGGCCTCCAAGCAGGGCCGCGATTATGATCTTTCCAAAATTCTGGACGAAACCCTGGTTCAGAACCACCCTACGCTGGCCGTTACCTTTGTGGACAACCATGATTCCCAGTGGGGCAGTTCCCTGGAATCAGCTGTAGAAGACTGGTTCAAGCCCTCCGCCTATGCGCTCATTCTGCTCATGAAAGAAGGCTATCCCTGTATCTTCTACGGAGATTATTACGGCGTGAGCGGCAATCCGCCCATGCACCGCGCCATCATCGACAATCTGCTGGAAATCCGTAAAAACCATGCTTTCGGGGAACAAAATTACTACTTTGACCACCCGAACACCATCGGCTTTACCCGCGTGGGAGATGAAGAACACCCGCATTCCGGCGTGGCTGTGCTCATTTCCAACGGGGAGGATGGAGACAAAGTCATGAACGTGGGCAAGCAGCACGCAGGGGAAACATGGAAGGAAGCCACCGGCAACGTGGAGGAAACCGTCTCCATTGACGCGGAAGGCAACGGACGGTTTCTCGTCCACGGCGGCAATGTGGCCGTATGGATTCCGGAAAACGCTTCGCAGGATGCCCGGAAGGAAGACGGAAAATAACGCCCGCCCGCAAATTGAAGAAACGGCCTGCTCTCCATTCCGGACTATTTTTCCGGAATGAGGTTCAGGCCGTTCTGACTTTAATCACCAGTTTCAGAAGCTTTCCTTCCCCAATGCAGCCGGCATGCGCATCCTCCGGGAAAAAAATAGCGAACTGCCCCGGTTTCACGACAAAAAAGATATCCGGCTCATCGTCATAATGCTGCGCGTCCTTTTCCCTGCTGAACGGTTCGGAAGGCGTTTCCAGAGCCGCGCGGTCCTTCCACATAAATCCTTCCTCCCGGGAAAGGGGCACGTGAATGTCAATAAACTGGTCATGCACTTCCATACGGGCCTTCTCCCGCTTCTTCATCACCGGTTCATTCACCATCACGGTCAGGGCGTCTTCCTCCAGGACATGGCGGCCGGTTTCCAAGGTTGCCGGAGCAGCCTCCCTGATAAAATCGAAAACTCTCCTGAACAGGGGATTCAACATTTCGTAACGTGCGGAATCGGAAAGGGAGGCTATAATCATGACTATGGGCTCCGTCCGCGGAGCGGCCCCATTGTAACGGGGCGGAAAAGCCAGTCAACTCATTTGCCCCTTCTTTCCCCGATATTCCGGAGCACGGTCCGCTCCTCCCGCTCCGGGACGAGATTTCCGCCGTTTTCCCTGGCCTTTAAATACGTTATTCCCGTGAAACACAGTAAAAAACTTGTCATCCGGCAACACCTCGTATATTAGAGTAACTGTAAGTTATCAGTCACACGATGATTAAACAGAAAAATCCATCCGGCATCTATCGCCCTTCCTATGACCGCACCCCCAGATACACTGTCAAACAGGTTGCGGAAATGATGGAAATGTCCGCCTACACCATCCGGTATTACGAAAATGCCGGATTAATCCCGGACGTGGACCGCAGTGGAGGAAATGCCCGCATGTTTTCCGACTACACCCTGGGGTGGCTCCGCCTGGTTCACTGCCTCCGGATGACGGGCCTCCCGATTGAAGGCGTCAAACACTACATTGACCTGTGCCAGGAAGGAGATTCCACCATTCCGGAACGCGCCGAACTGATTTTCAAGCAGGAAAAAAGTCTCCGGGAACAGCTCCGCATCCTGAAAAAACAAATGGAAGTTTTGAAATACAAGAAGAAATTCTATCAGGATCTTTTGGACAACCGCAGGCCGGACATCTGCAATCCTCTGAACCACGTCAGCGCCAGCGAGCCGAACATCACGCCTGAGGAATAAGCTCTGCCTTCAATCCACAACAGAAAGCGGCCGGGATTCCCTATTGGAAATCCCGGCCGCCATGCGTTCTTATCTGTTTCCCGCCGCCTCCGCATATTCTGCGTCGGTCATAAAAAATCCGTTTTATTTTTGAAGTTGATCATACTCATCATCCGTCACTGGCTCGAGCCATTCATTGGATGTATTCTCTCCGGAAACCTCGATAGCCAGATGGGAAAACCAGCTGTCGGCGACAGCCCCGTGCCAGTGCTTCACGTTGGCGGGAATATGGATGACCGTGCCAGGAAGGATTTCCACAGCGGGCTTCCCTTCTTCCTGATACCAGCCGCGTCCGGCCACGCCGATAAGCATCTGCCCGCCGCCTTTCGTCGCTTTGTGAATATGCCAGTTATTGCGGCAACGGGGTTCAAAGGTCACATTGGAGATATTCACCTGTTCGCGTGAGACGGGTGCAAGATAGCTGTTGCCTGTGAAGTACTTGGCGTATGCCGTATTCGGCTCGCCCAGAGGGAAAATCATCTCACGTTGGAAAACGGCTTTGGCGTCTTCTCCGGCCGTATCTTCCGCCCATACGTCTTTGGCCAGATTAAATGCCGCCCATGCTTTCGGCCAACCGGCATAAAAACCGATGTGGGTGATGATTTCAGCAATCTCGGTACGGGTAACTCCATTCTTCTTTGCCGACTGAAGATGGAAAACGAGCGAATTGTCGGTGATACCCTGACTAATGAGGGATGTGATGGTTACCAAACTGCGATCACGCAGACCGAGCTTGTCAGTCCGGCTCCATACTTCACCGAAAAGGACATCATCGTTGAGTTCCGCAAATTTGGGAGCAAACTCTCCTAATTGAGTGCGTCCCGCCGTCTGTACTATCTTTTCCTGCGCCATAGCATTTGTTATGAAAAAACTAATTGAAAGAAATAAAATAATTTTATTCATTACCGTGTTATTTAATAATGTTAGTAATACTGCTTGAAGAATTCAGCGGCGTCTGATCGGATAAAACCAATGCCTTAACCATGTGCAGCGTTTCCTGCTTGTATTTCTGAAAATGAGCCGATTCAATGTGTGACTTATATGCCTTTTGACTGGCGTAAGTTTCGAGAATCGTAATTCTGCAAGCATTGTCTTTCTCCGCAACAGCGTACATGGTCAACACGCCCGGTTCCGTACGCAGGGAGATTTCTCCCACTTCGATGGCGTACTTCACATATTCCTCCAAATATTCAGGATACACTTCTATTTTTGAGAGACGAACGATACCATCAGGCTGCATCGGTAACTTGACGCACATTCCCGTATTTTTGCCATTCTCCATTTCCACTTTACCATGAATCATGGTTTGGGCTTCTGAAAGGTTCATCAGGCAGGCAAGGGAAAAAGCCATTCCCGCGATGGTTCGTTTCATAAAATCATTATTTGTTGATGGAGATCGTCTCATTGACCCACTTGACAAGCGCGGCCCTCGCCGTCCGGATTCCTTCCCCGGAAAAAGAGCCTCCCTTGAGAACGGTGGACTTGGGACACAGCTTCCGGACATCGTCCGCGCAGCGCGCCATGCCGCCGCCCCCATGCGTCACAAAAGGAATCACCGTCTTTCCGGAAAGGTCGTAACTTGCCAGGAAAGACGCGACCGGAGGTGCAATGGTGCTCCACCAGTTGGGGCTGCCGATGAAAATCACATCATACTTGCCCATATCCTCCACTTTGGCGGCCAGTTCCGGCCGAACCCCTTCCTGAATCTCCTTCCTGGCCTGCACGGTGCATTCCCGGTATTCGGAGGGATAGGGCTTGACCGGCTTGATTTCAAACAGCGTTCCTCCCGTCGCCCTCTGAATTTGCGCAGCGGCGTACTTCGTATTGCCTCCCCATGAATAATAGGCAATGAGAACCCTGGAAGGTTCCGCGGAAACCTTGGGTTGTTCCTGTCCCGAACATCCGGCTCCTGTCATCAGGGCCGCGGCCAGCGTGCATATCATTGATATTGTTTTCATGTATTTTTATCCGGTTAAAAGGAGAGGCAAAAGGCGTCCGGAAAAAACGGTTTCATCCGGCATTTCCCTTGCCTGACCTTGTTCCTTATTTCTGTCTAAACATTAGAGTAACTATAAGTCAATATTTTTTCAACAATTCCGGCAATCCTGCCCGCATCACTTCCTAAACTGCTTTATCAATATATGTTATTCTTTCCGAAGCCGAATCAGAACAATTTCCGATGGAACGCCGATGCGGATGGGAAAGCCGTTCCAAATCCCCGCCCCATTGGAAACGTACAGCTTCATATTACCCACCGTGTACAGCCCGGAGACGAATCCCTCGTTAAAACACGCCACCAGCCGGTCCACCCCGGCAATCATGCCTCCGTGCGTATGGCCGGACACTTGAAGATCCACGCCGTGCGCAGCTGCCTCCCGGGCCAGCCGCGGCTGGTGGGAGACAAGGATGCGCACTCCCTTTTCCGGGGCATCCTTCAACGCCTTACTTATATCCGGCTCCTCCTTCCCCATGATGCCGGCCACAGGATCCGTCACACCGGCCAATACCACGGCCTCCCCTCCCGCCGGCGCGTGTTCATTAAGAAGCATACGAATGCCCAGGGTGGGCAGGAACTCCATCCACTCCTCATAACCGGAGTAATACTCATGATTGCCCGGCACGCCGAACACCCCGTATCTGGCCTTCAAATCCGCAAGCGGCCTCAAATCGCCGCCATGCACGGGCACCGTCCCGTCCACGAAATCTCCGGCAATCACGACGATGTCCGGATTCAGGGCGTTCGTGCGCTCCACAATCTTCCGAATGCGCTCCTCCCTTGTAATGCCGTCCACATGCAGATCCGCCAGCACGGCGACCGTCAATCCGTCCGCCTCCTCCGGCAGGCGGTTCACGGCAACCGTTTCCTCCTTCACCTGGGGCACTCTGGTGCCTCCAATCATGCCCACAGTTGCCAGCACGGCGGAAAAAACCAGCAAAGCAACATTCACCCGGTTGCCAATGATGCGGAACCTTTCCGTCCTGTTCCTCCGCAGGCAGAACAAAACCAGCAGATACAGAGCCCGCACCACATCCGCCGCCAGCAGCAGGAAAAAGAACAGGAAAAGAACGGAGAACAGCCACGCGGCCGCCAGCAGAACGTTTTCCGGCAAAACCGGGGAGAAAAACATGGGGCCTCCAAACAAATGCAGCAAGTGGAATTTGAATGCCGCCACCGCCAGCAGGGCGGCAAGCAGAAGCTTCCAGCCCCATTTCAGCTTCAGCGGCAAAATAGCGCGGCAAAAAACGTAAACCGCCAGCAATGCTCCGAAAATCAGAATCATATGTCTCTTTCTTAAAAATAGCTTAACATCCTTCCGCCGCAAACAGTCCCGCGGCATTTTTCCGGAACGGAAGGAAACGCGCCGGCAAAACTACTTGTCAATCTGGCTCTCCGTAAACGGATCCGCCCGGTGCCCTATCAGGGGAATTCTGGAACAGGCAAGGTCGAATTCCTTGAGTTCCGGTTCGGACAGGCGGACGGAAGCCCCTCCCAGAAAATCATCCAGATGGGCTGGATTGGTTGTTCCGGGAACAGGCGCAATCCACGGTTTCCGGGAAAGCATCCAGGACAGGGCGAACTGGGCCGGAGTCATGCCCCTGCGTTCCGCCCATTCCCGGACAAGAACAGCCAGCGGCATGTTGAATCTGAGGGCTTCCGGAGTAAACCGGGGCAAAGTGGCGCGGCGGTCCCGCTTTTGAAAACGGCTGTCCTCCCGGACGGCTCCTGCCAGAAAGGCGCGCCCCAGCGGACAATACGGAACAAAACCGATGCCCAACTCTTCCAACGTGGGAAAAATCTTCGTCTCCGGTTCCCTCCACCAGATAGCGTATTCGCTCTGGACGGCGCTCACCGGACACTCGGCATGAGCCCTCCTGATGGAACGGGCGCCGGCTTCGGACAGGCCGAAATGCAGCACTTTTCCCTCCTGCATCAGTTCCTTCACCGTACCTGCCACCTCCTCCATCGGGACATCCGGGTCCACCCGGTGCTGGTAAAGCAGGTCAATGTGGTCGGTACGCAAACGCCTGAGGGAACCTTCTACCGCACGCCGGATATGGTCGGGCCTGCTGTTCAGGGAAGAAGGACGGCCTTCCTCCACGCCAAAACCGAATTTGGTTCCTATCCTGACCTGGTTGCGGACAGGGGCGAGAGCCTCCCCCACCCATTCCTCACTGGTATAAGGCCCGTACACTTCCGCCGTATCAAAAAAAGTAACTCCTTTGTCAAAAGCCCGGCGTATCAGGGCAATCATCTCCTGTTTATCATACTTGCCGCCGTAATAACCCACCATCGGCAGGCATCCCAGCCCGATAGAGGAAACTTCCAGGCCTCCAAGGCGCCGGGATTCCCCAAGAAAACCCTTCTTCGGCACCCCGGAAGAAGACCTCGGACCGTCAGACAGCAAAGAAGAACCCACCCCGGCCCATCCCCGGGAAACCAGGGATAAGGCCAAACCGGATGTTATCTTCAAAAAATCCTTGCGTTTCATTACGTTCCGTCTTTCTTTCCCAAATTCAGATGCGGGGCCTCCTTATTTCAGATGCTCCAGAAAGAACTGTCCGATTCTGTCGAAAGGAATGACACCGGCTTGATTGTCATAAAGATCCACATGGCTTGCACCGGGAATAATCATCAGCTCCTTGTTGTCCCCCTTCAACTTCCTGAAGGCGTCTTCGCTGAAATAACGCGAATGGGCTTTTTCCCCGTGAATCATGAGCACGGCGCTGCGGATTTCACCGCTGTACGCCAGCAGGGGCATATTGATGAAGGAAAGCGCCGAAGTGACATTCCATCCGCCATTTGAATTGAGCGAACGCCTGTGATAGCCGCGGGGCGTCTTATAATAATCGTAATAATCCTTCACAAATCCGGGGGCATCCGCAGGCAGAGGATCAGGCACGCCCCCCGCGAGGGCGTAAGAACCGCTCTTCGCATCAGCCGTCCGCTGGGCATTCAGTTGTTTGCGAAGCTCATAACGGGCGTCGGCATCCATCGCGTCAAAATAGCCGTTCGCGTTCACGCGGCTCATATCGTACATCGTGGAAGTTACCGTCGCCTTGATGCGGGTGTCGATAGCCGCCGCATTGACCGCCATGCCTCCCCAGCCGCAAATGCCAATGATTCCAATACGTTCCGAATCCACGTCATCACGGGTGGAGAGATAGTCGACGGCGGCGCAGAAATCCTCCGTATTGATATCCGGGGAAGCGACATAGCGGGGAAATCCGCCGCTTTCTCCCGTATACGAGGGATCAAACGCGATCGTCAGAAAACCGCGTTCGGCCATCGTCTGGGCATAAAGGCCCGCAGATTGTTCCTTCACGGCGCCGAAAGGACCGGAAACGGCAATAGCCGGCAACTTCCCGTTAACATTCCGCGGCATATACAAATCCGCAGCCAGCGTAACTCCATAGCGGTTACGGAAGCTTACCTTGCGGTGAGTTACCTTGCCGCTTTTAGGAAACACTTTGTCCCATTCCTGCGTTAAATTCAGTTTCTCGTTCATCGTCCTGTCCGTATGGGTGTTATTATCTTCTGCCAACAGGCTCCCCGCACAGCAAAAGCAGGCGGGAAAAACCACGCAACATATTTTCAACAAGCTTCGTGTCATCTTTTTGGGAATTCATGCGGATTACTGCTTCCCGTAATTGATCAGGAACTGAACAGTTTCCGGGTCCTGATGGCACAGGAAAAGGCTCTCTCCCCGGTCAAGCCTGGCGATGGCCTCCATATCTTCCTGGGAAAGAGTAAAATCAAAGACGTCGAAATTCTCCACCATCCTTTCCCGGCGGGTCGTTTTAGGAATGGCGATAATTCCACGCTGAATCAGGAACCTCAGGGCTGTTTGCGCCGGGGTTTTGCCGTACTTCTCGCCGATGCTCTTCAATACCGGATTCGTGAAAAATCCATTGCGGCCTTCCGCAAAAGGTCCCCAGGATTCTATTCTGGTACCGTACTTTTCCATCACTTCCCGGGCTTTTTCCTGCTGATTGAACACATGCGTTTCCACCTGGTTGACGGCGGGCCTGATCTCGCAGAACTCCGCCAGATCCACAAAGCGGTCCGGATAAAAATTGCTCACGCCGATGGCGCGGACCTTCCCGGCCCGGTTCGCTTCTTCCATGGCCCGGTAAGTGCCGTAATAATCGTTGAAAGGCTGGTGGATGAGCAGCAGATCCAGATAATCCGTGCGCAGCTTGCGCAGGGATTCGTCAATGGACGCCTTCGCCCTATCATACCCGCCGTTGGAAATCCACACCTTCGTGGTGAGGAACAACTCTTCCCGAGGAACCCCGCTTTTCTCCGCCGCGCGGCCTACGGCTTCCTCATTGCCGTAAATCTGCGCGGTATCAATAGAACGGTAGCCGACCTCAATCGCATCCAGCACGCAGCGTTCGCACTCCTTAGCGTCGGGAATCTGAAAAACGCCAAACCCCAGGACAGGCATCGTAACGCCATTGTTCAAAATGATTTTTTCCATAACAGTTTTTTCTATTGTTTTTTGATGCTAAAAAGGAAATTGCCGATTAAACGGCCTGCAGCGGTTTCAGCTCTTTCAGTTCATACTTCCTGCTGCCCAGGCCTATCTTCTCGGCATACTCTACCGTATGCCGCCCATGGCGGCTTTCAATACGCTCCACCAGGGGCCTGTTGTCATTCCCTTCGGACGGACTGACGGCGTAAACGAGATCCAGGCAGGCCTGGTCAAGAGCAACCGGATCAAGGGAGGCCAGAATACCGATGTCCTTCATTTCCGGCGCATGGGGGTGGGAATCGCAATCACAGTCAATGGACAGATTATTCATCACATTGATGTACAAAATTCTGTCCCCGAAGTAATCCGCCACCGCCTGCGCGGAAGCCGCCATGGACTCCAGGAAATCATCCTGACTGGCCAGATTGTTCCACACGGAGGAAACATCCCGCGTCTTTCCGGCGGAATGGATGTACGCCTTCCCGGCTGCCGAGGCAACACCGATGGACTGGTTCTTGATCACGCCGCCAAAGCCGCCCATGGCATGCCCTTTGAAATGGGCCAGATTGACCATGAAATCATAATTCTTCAAATGATCCCCCACGATATCGTATTCCAGGTGCTTCCTGTCCCTCACCGGGATAGTGAACTCTCCTTCCGCGTCCATGATGTCCACCCGCGCAATATCGGAAAAACCGTGATCCTTCGCAGCCTGCAAATGGTCCTCCGTCCGTGAGCGTTTGCCTCCGTAAGCCGTATTGCATTCCACGATGGTGCCGTTCACCCGTTGCACCAGGCCTTTGATTAAAGCCGGACTCAGAAAATGATGGCCGCCCGGTTCCCCGGTGCTGATCTTGACAGCTACCTTTCCCGCGGCCGGACGCCCCAGAGCCTCGTAAATCCTCACGAGAGCCTCCGGAGAAATTTCCTTCGTCATCCAGACCCTGGAAGCTCCACCCTTCTCCGCAACCGCGCCCAGGGCATACTCCGGCAAAGCCAGGCCCGCCAGGGCTGCGGTGGAAGACTGGAGCCATGTTCTTCTCGTCATCTTATTTCCCATGCCAACTTGATTACTTGTTATTAAAACCGTTCTACCTGTTAAGAACGTGCAGGGGACGCCGGGCACGTTCGTGTTCCGGAAATGCGGCCGCACAGCGTGCGGATGATTCTCTCCAGCCCCTCAAGCAGCAGCTTCCTGGGACAGGCGATGTTCAGGCGAATGAAGCGCCCCTCCGTTTCCCCATACATTTCCCCGCCGTTGACGAGCACCCGTCCCTCCTCTTCCAGCAGGCGGACGATCTCTGCGGAGGGAAGCCCCAGAGCGGAACAATCTACCCAGACCAGGTAGGTCCCCTCCAGCGGCGCCACACGGAGCTGCGGCAGGCGTTCGGCCAGCATATCGCGGACTATCTCGTAATTCCCGTAAAGGTAAAGCTTCAGTTCCTCCAGCCATTCCTCCCCGCCGTTATAAGCCGCTTCCAGGGCATCCACGGCAAAGGAATTGACGTCACACACCTCATTGATGTTGATGGCCTTGTCAATCCTCTTCCGGACTTCTTCATCCGCCGCGACGATATTGGCTATCTGAATGCCCGCCAGATTAAACGCCTTGCTGGGGGAAATACAGGTGACGGAATGGCGCAGGGCGTCCTCTGAAAGGGAAGCGAACGGCGTATAGGGATGGCCCGGATACGTCAGTTCGCAATGAATCTCGTCAGCCACTACGAAAACGCCGTTTCTCCGGCAAATGGCAGCCATCTCCTCCAATTCTTCCCTTGTCCAGACGCGCCCGGCGGGATTATGGGGATTGCACAGGAGCATCAGCTTGACGGCGGGATCGGACGCTTTACGTTCCAGCTCATCCGCATCCAGCTCATATCTGCCGTTCTCATATTTCAGAGGGCAGGTTTCCGCAACGCATCCGTTATTGCGGATGGAGGAAAAAAAGCAATTATACACAGGCGTCTGCACCAGCACCTTGTCTCCGGGAACCGTCATGGCCCGTATGACGGCAGACAGCGCGGGAACCACCCCCGTGGTATAAATCATCCATTCCGGATTAATCTTCCAGCCGTGGCGGCGTTCAAACCAGTTCACGACCGCCTCATAATAGGAATCCGGAACCCGCGTATAACCGAAAATGCCGTGCTCGGCCCTTTTCCGGATGGCTTCCGTCACCGCCGGAGCCGTACGGAAATCCATGTCTGCCACCCACATGGGCAGAATATCCTCCCGGGGCATGGAATCCCACTTGTAGGAATTCGTGCCGCGGCGCGGAACAACAGTGTCAAAATCGTACTTCATGCGGCTTCTCCGGATTGTTTTTTTCCCGTTTCAATGGAGCAATTGGCCGGAGCCTTGCAATGCTCGTCCAGAATAATCTCCCCGTACTCTTCCGCGACGATGCGGCCGCTGCGCGGATTTTTGACGCTGTGCACACGCCCTTTGATTTCCGCATGCACGGAGGAATACTCAAAGCAGAGATCCGCATCCTCTCCGAGCGTGCAATTCTCCAAAACCAGGTTTTCCGCGTAGCACAACGCCTGCGTGCCGGAAATGCGGCAATTCACCAGACGAAGGTTCCTGGAATGCCAGCCCAGATACTCCCCGTCCACTACGGAATCATACACCGTCACGTCCTCCGTATTCCAGAAAGCGTCCTTGGAATGGATTTCCGCATTCCGTATCACCACATTCCTGCAATATTGGAAAGAGTAATTTCCGTTCAGGCGGAAGCCGTCAACATCTATATTCTCCCCGTGCATGAACAGGTAATCCCCATGCTCCGCCTGAACGCCGCGAAGTTTCGCATTCCGGCAGTGCCAGCAGCATTCCAGGGCATCCGTCAAAACGACGTTCTCCAGAACCATCCCGTCCATATCACGGAACATCTTGGGCGCTTCCACGCGCGTATCCTTCATATGCAGATTCCGGGAATACCAGATGGCGGCCCGGGCGTCTTCCCTGAACAGGCAATGTTCCACCAGCAGCCCGTCATTATGCCAGAAAGGATACTTCCCCTGGAACTCGCACCGTACGGCTTCAATGTCGGAGCATTCCTTCAGGGCTGATTCCCCCGGATAAATAATGACGTCTTCCAGCCTGAGATGGCGGGAAGCGAACAGGGGGCGTTCCCCTTCGTAGGAAGCATTTTTAATCATTCTCTTGGTCATGGCGATGATTTGATAAAAAGTCTGTTGTTTTTCATGATATGCCGCTTCAAACGGCGCCGGCCGGATTCCGGAAAAAGAAGGGAAAAGACGACGTCCGCGTACCATGCCTTCTTCTTTCTGCATTCAGGCTATTCCTTATAGTAACTATAATGCAAAAGATTTTTAGCACTTTCTGCTTCATCATTATTAATATATTAACATTCAATATACATTGACTGTCATAAAATTATTTCTCAACAGACAAAACCGGAAAAAACCTCTTCATTTTTCACGTTCCCCGCAGAAAGAGCATCTGTTACCCGGAAAAAATCCCGAAGAGGAAAGTTCCCCATTCCAGGCGGCATTTTCCGCCTCCAGCCTCCCGACCATTATCACAAGGCCCGGAATGATGAACAATACGGCCTCAGGGCCCATCATCCCCGCCGCAAGAGCGGACACCATACTGCCTGCCTGGATGCTCAGCCGCCCTCCCCGCACAGGAACGGCATTGGTGGACAGCATCTCCGGAACCCGGGCGGCGCAGCCAGCATAATAATGCAATACTCCACGCCCCATACCCTCTCCCGCATATTCCGTTCAAACTGTTCTGCGAATAAAAAAACTGCCGGAAATCCGGCGGCCATTCCAGCCGAAACCTTTCATGCGTCCGCAAGGCGTTTCAACCGGGAAAAAACAAACCAAGGGGAACCAAACGCGGCCCGTCCCACTCCCGGAAACAACTCCACAGGAAAAAAGCGTTTCGGTTCCCTTGGGCAAGGGCTGGCTTATGGTTTTATGGAACAGGAAGGCTTGGAAGCCTGCAAAGCGGAATTATCCATCTCAACAGCCAGCCAGAACACGCCGACAGCCATCAGACCGAAAACGCAGGCTCCGGCGACGGAAAGAATGTTCATTACCAGCTTCCGCCGCTCCGCCTCTTCCCTGCATCGACGAACCAGCGCCCGCAGCGTGCCGCAGACGGAACCGAAGTAAACGCCCCACTTTTCTTCCCGGGAGGGCTGTCTTCTGGGATGCAGGTCGGACCTCATCATCACGGAATGCGGAAACGGCTCCGGCTGCATTACGGAAAGGTCTAAAGGAATGTAATCCATAACGCCTTTTTAACGATTTTCGTTAATCAGTCAATATATTTAACGAATTTAATGCAATCCTTTCTATCGACAATTCACGAAAATCGTGTATCATTAAGCCATGACACCGACAAAAGGGGATGTAAAACGCTGGTTGAAAGCCATTGGGAAAAACCGTGACTGGCTTGCTATGGAATGCGGTACGGAAAAAGGTACGGTGAATAACTGGCTCTCCCCCTCCGGCCCCTTCCCCGCCAGCGCCATGTTGAAAATCCAATCCCTGATGTCTCAATACAAAACGGTTCAACCGGAAAACGACCCTGTCCAGACCAATCGCCTCGTGCTGGAAATCACGGAAGAGCGCATGAGGAAATATGAACGGGCCGCCTCTGAAAAGGGCGTCCCCCTCCGCCAGTGGCTGACGGATTTGGCGGATGAAGCGGCGGAGGCACGCCAGCTGCGGCCAAAACACTTCCCCTTGCTTCCCCAGGTCAGGCAATTCCCGTCCCATGCTGAACGAGCCAGGCGTGAATACAGTGCGCAAATAATCGGCAACATCGCCGCAGGCTCCCTTGCGGAAAGCGACACCGTCCCGTCTACCATTTACATGGAAAGGCCTCTGGGTAAAAACGAATACGTAGTTCGCGTAGAGGGGAAATCCATGGAACCCCTCATCCCCGACGGCTCCCTGGTGGTCATGCGGCGCCATGCCGCACCGCCCATCCCCAAACCGGGCACCATCGTGGAATACAACGACGGGCGCGGCGTTACGCTGAAAAAACTGATCCGCAGGAAAAACGAGGAAACAGGAAAAACGGAATACGTGCTGCGTCCCATCAACCCCGCATTCAAGGACATAACCCCCATGGACGGCGGCAGTATCTCCGGAATATATGTGGAAACGCTTGTAAACTACCGCAAAGGTTGAACATTCCGATCCCCTGCCAGGCCCTTTTTCCCATTCCGGAAAAACGCCGCAGCACAGAAAAAGCAGGCTGGAAACTCTTGTCTCCGGAAATCGGACGGTCAGCAATCAACACCCTGCTCTTTTACAAAAACCGTTTCCATTCTGACGGGATTCCCGGTCGCTTGCCTTCTCCTCTGCACAAGTGACTCGCCCCTCCGGAAAACCACCGTTCATTCCGTTCATCTCCCTGCCGGCGGATAAGACAGGAAACGACTGTTGAAAGAAACTGCAGGGAAAAAGGGTATTTGATTAGGCAACTCGACGGCTGCGTTTCCGGAGAACCTGCATCCACCGGGAAGACGAAAAACAAGCAGCCAGACTTTCACATTAAAACAAAAACAGCAACGAACAACAGCTTCTCTCATGTTGAAAACGCAGCCTCCTCCCATTCCCCCTGATAGTGAAAAACATCACTACCACATTCTTGACGGCTTGCGCGGCGTGGCCGCCATTGTCGTCGTATGGTTCCACATCTTTGAAGCCTACGCCACCAGCCATGTGGACCAAATCATCAACCACGGCTACCTGGCCGTCGATTTCTTCTTCATGCTTTCCGGCTTTGTTATCGGCTACGCCTATGACAACCGCTGGAAAACGATGACGACCAGGGAATTCATCAAACGCCGTCTTATACGCCTGCAGCCTATGGTGGCGATAGGGGCGCTTATCGGCGCGCTTATCTTCTATTTCCAGGGCTGCCCCGTATGGGACGTATCGCAGGTGGCGGCCATCTCCCTGTTCGCCGCCACCTTCGTCAACATTCTGCTCATTCCATCTCCTCCCGGCATGGAAATCCGGGGTCTGGGAGAAATGTACCCGCTCAACGGCCCGAGCTGGTCCCTGTTCTTTGAATACATCGGCAACCTTCTTTATGCCCTCTTCATCAGGAAACTCTCCACACGCTCCCTGACAATACTGGTTGTCACGGCCGGATGCGGCCTTGCCTCCTTCAGCTTCTGGGGGCCCAACGGAGACATATGCTCCGGATTCTCCATGACCGGCACGGAATGGACAGGCGGCTCCCTGCGCCTGTTGTACTCCTTCTCAGCCGGGCTGCTCCTGTTCCGCCTGTTCCGCCTGTTCAAGCCGTTCAACGTCAGAAACTCTTTCTGGGTATGCGGGCTGTCCCTCGCCCTTCTGCTGGCCGTTCCCCGGCTGGGAGGACAAAATGCTTTCTGGATGAACAGCCTCTATGAAACAGCGTGCTTCGCGGTATTTTTCCCGCTCATCCTCCTCTTCGGCGCTTCCGGTAAAATTACAGACCCTTATACGGATAAAATATGCCGTTTCCTTGGCAACATCTCCTACCCCCTGTACATGGTGCATTACCCGTTCATCTACTTGTACTATGCATGGGTGAAAAATGAAAAGCTCCCCTTCCTGGCCTCCCTTCCCGGGGCCCTGGCCGTCGTCATTGGAAGCATTCTGCTGGCCTGGCTCTGCCTGAAACTCTATGATGAACCGGTTCGTAAATATTTGACAGCGCTGTTTTTGAAAAGAAAAGTCCTTCCAAAGGAAACTCCCGTCATTCAGGAAAACGGCTTTCCGCAATAATTCTCCGCCTTCCGGAGGAAAGCAACAAAGACGGGACAGAGCATGAGGATTCGTCGCAAACAAGGTGTCCTGCTCTTGTTTCACCTCTGCAAGGATGAACAAGCCGCCATATCCCCTTCCGCGCCTTCAAACGACTAAACGGCAACACCGCTGTTTAAGCAAACTTTCTATTCCCGCACGAAACCGGTAGGGGGGCTAAAAAAATGGAGCGGATGATGGGATTCGAACCCACGACATCAACCTTGGCAAGGTTGCGCTCTACCCCTGAGCTACATCCGCTTTAGATAAGCCGGCAGACCGGAAATGGCCACTGGAGGATTTATACGCCTATCACGGGAAAAAGCAACCTTTATTTTGGCTATTTCCTCACCCGCGTTCATCCCCCGCCCTGCCGAACTGCATCAAAATGCGGCTTATCAATGGAATTCTCTCGTCAGATTCAAAGACGCATTCTATGCTGTGACGGCATGAAAGAGCTCCTCATCACCCTTATTACGCTGGCAGGCCTGTTTATTGGCGTGTATTACCATGATTCCCTGGTGGGCAGCGGACAGGAAGACCAGCAGCAGAAGACGGAAACTCCCGTCTCTGAGCAATAATCCCCGGCAACCATGACCCCGGCTCTCCGGCTCCCCTGTTTTTCCGCCATTCTCTGCGGCACGGCATTACTGGTTCCGCCAGCTCCGGCTCAGTCCGCCGATGGAGCCGGTCTCCTGGCCTCCACACCGCAATCCATAGAGGACTTGCAGCAAATTGAACACCAGCTTCAGCAAATGCTTCCCCGGGTACTCCCCGCCCTGGTCTGCATTGAAGTAAACAACGGCAGCGGCTCCGGCATCCTGGTTTCGGAAAAAGGCCTGGTTTTTTCAGCGGCCCACGTCGTGGACAGAAAGGGAACCACGCTCAAAGTCATCCTGCCGGATGGAACGTCTCTGCCAGGAAAAACCACGGCGCAAAACAATAATTCGGACGCAGGCATGGCTAGAATCACGTCCAAATTGAACAAAAACCTGCCCTGCGTGGAAAAGGCGGAAGAAATGCCTCGTGTGGGGGACTGGGTATTCGCGCTGGGGCACGGCGGAGGTCTGGACCGGAAACGCGGCCCGATGGTGCGCCTGGGGAGGGTGGTTTCCCTCAAAAACGGCGTCATTCAGACGGACTGCAAGTTGATTCGAGGAGATTCCGGCGGCCCTCTTTTCAATCTGGATGGAAAGCTGATTGGCATTCACAGCCGGGTCGGCTCCGGTCTTGAAGACAACCTTCACGTTCCCATGAAGGATTTCGATGCTCTGACGGAGGAGACAGCGGAAGGAAAGCCCTCCGCGACGCCGTCGCCGGAACAGGACAGCCAGCCATCCACCCCTCAGCCATCATGAAATTTTCTTTCTTCGTCTGCCTGTCTCCCCTGGCCTTCTCCCTGTTCCATCCCGCTCTGTCGGAAGAAAACAGCGGAAGCCTGGATTTTGAACAGAGAATCAACGGGAAAGCTGTTCTGAAAACCATCGAACCTATCCGCGAACGGCTTCAGGACTTAAGCGCAGTTTTCTTTTCCGGTCATGATGTTGTGATTTACGGCATTGTGATGAGCCCGGACGGCTATATCGCCACCAAGGCATCGGAACTCCATTCCTACAGGAATTTGACTATCCGGGTAGGTTCTTCCAAATATGGGCAGTTCAGGGAAATTGGCTCGGATCCCTCCACAGACATCGCGGTAGTGAAAGTGGAGGCCTCAGGCCTGCGCGCCCCCGGCCCCGTCAGCAATGATGCCGCCATGGGAACTCTGGTAGTAAGCAACGGTTCCACCACCCGTACTTCCAGACGGCCCCAGCTGGGAACCCTTAGTGCGGCGCAGCGCCCCATCCCGAGCGGAGACACCGCCTATCTGGGCGTCGTTTTCGGCACCCTCTGTTCCATTCAGGAAGTTATCAAGGACGGCCCTGCGGCCCAAGCCGGCGCCATGGCCGGAGATGAGATTCTGGCGGTGGACGGCATGCCCATTACTGCGCTGAATGCCGTTTCCCCCATTCTGTCCAGGAAAAAAGTTGGGGAAAAAGTGACACTGAAAGTCAAACGAAAAGATAAAAGGTTATCCTACACCATCACGCTGGGTTCCAGACGTCAGGCCCTGGGAGAAAACGCTCCTGAGGATTCCAATGACCTGATCAGCGGCGGTTTCAGCAAACGCAGGGATGATTTCCCTATGATCCTCCAGCATGACACCCCTTCCCGGTACACGCTGATGGGAGGCCCGCTGCTCAATCTCAAGGGGGAGCTCGTCGGCATGAACATCGCCAGAGTGAACCGGGCGGAAAATTACGCCCTTCCCGTCAGCCTTGTACAGAAAAGCGTGCAAAATATCCTGAAAAACGCGCCTCAACAGGAAAAATAACTCAGGAAAATACCGGAATATCTCCTTTTTCCGGTACGGGAGAGGCAACACATTTGCCTCTTCCCGTTCCCTCCTGTAGGCCTCCCGGCGCTCCCGGACGGATTCACATGCCGGGAACGTCAGCGGCATCCGGCACCGTCTTAGGCTTTACGGTAGGATCATAATGGACGGCTCCCGTCACACGCACGCTGCCGTCCGGGAGAAAGACCATGGAGGGGGCTCCCACCACCTTTTTATAGTACTGGAGCTTCTCCATGGTTCCCCGGTAGTTGATGCGGGAATACGCGCTCAGCATGGGAGTAGTTGGGAAGAAAACATGGACATTCGCCTTGCCGTCCACCATGCACTGCGGACGCGTGGTCCCCAGCCAGTCCCCGATGCACACGGCATTATAGGCCACTCCCGTATCCGGATCCTTCGTCTGTACATACAACTTCTGGATTCCCCGCACGGCAATGGTGCAAATGGAAAAAGTGCACCGCTTGGCACTGGCCGGAATGGCTACGGTCTGGGACCACATGGGTGTTCCCGTCCGGACGGCAAACAGGGATTTCTGGGAAGCAAACATATCCTTTTGGTTGGGCATTTTTACAACGGCCTGCACATGGTAGTTGCCCTCACGGGACAAGTCATAGAAATGGCGCAGATCTATCTTGCGGGAAACACTCATTCCAGCCGGAACCTTGAGAGGAGGAAACAGGGCAAACTTGGACTGGGGGAGCTCCGCCCCTGCAGTGGAATGCTCCACATGGATATCCAGCCAGGAGGAATATTCCCGGCTCTTCAGTTCCACGGGCACGCCGGAATTATTGGTAATGGTCAGCCTCATATACATGGCTTCCCCGCTTAGGAAGGTCTTCTTTTCCGGAACGACTTTCACGTAAATCTGGGCCAGAGCCCCGGACGCCCCCAGCAGGGCCAGCAGCATTACAAGGATATGTTTCATGATATTGGTATGTTAAGTGTTGTTGTTAAACAGGTCAGCGAACATTCCGCACGATTCTGAACCCCAGGTTGTCCCGGCTTTCGCTGCGGGAGCGCAGGTATTCCACCCGGTTGGAGATGCCGGGCTGCCTCCAGTCTCCGCCGCAAGCCACCGGCCCCGGGGGCTCCTTCACGCGGGCAGGATCCTTTTCCATGGAAGAAGTCCATTCCATCACTCCGGAAGCCATGCCGCATACGCCGGTCTTTAAATCGTAATCATTGCTGTATCTGTCAATCACCAGCGTCTTGTCCCCCTTTTCACCCGTTTCCATCATATTCCCCAGAGCCATCCATTCCCCGCGCTCGGGCAGACGGTAACGCGGTTCTCCGGGAGACACGGGCTTCCATCTCGCATACGCCCAGGCATCCCAGAAAGTAACATTGACGACGGGAGAGCGGGGCGTTATTCTCCTGCCTTTCCATTTTCCTCCCGGCATGGAAGCCGCCTTCCACATAGCATCCCAGTCCCGGGGAATATGGGAGGCAGTCCTCTTGTCCGGCTGGTCCGGATGGGAATATTCCTCCCTCAACTCCGGAGTAAGGCGTGCCCACTGGTCCAAAAACAGGCGGTAGGATTCCAGGGTAATTTCATGGGCTCCCACAATCAATTCCCCTCCTCCGGGAAGAGTTACGCGGACTTCCGTATGATCGCTGGCGGAAAAATCCGGGTAATGTTTAGGAGCCGGAACATGGGGGGGAGATACAGTCTCCTTCTCCCGGGGGAACAAAAGAAGAACGGCAGCCGCGGCTATCCCCGCGCCCAGCAGGCCCGTTCCGGCCCAAAGCAGCCTTTTTCCGGCTTTTCCGCGGGATTCCACGGGAACGGTATAACGGTGGGTGGTAACCCGGGGGGAAAGCCCCAGCTGTTCACGGACCGCAGCAACCAGGTCCATAACCTGGTCCCATTGCATAGGCTTGCCGCTCTGCCCTTCCCTCATCCATTCCAGCAGGGTGCGCAGCCGCGTGGTCCCGGGCACATCCGGCGTCACGAGAGGCGGCAGGTCAACGCCCAGGCGTTTCATCTGGGCGCGGGATGTCTCTTCATGAAAATCACCGGGCACGGCCGTATTCATCAGCCGCACGGCGGACTTGTCATCCAGGAAAATGTGACGCGGCTCCATGATATTGAAAGCAGTCCGCAGACGTTCATACCTGCCGCACATGTTGCCGACCGTTTCAATCACTTTCAGCAAATCCTTCATGGACAGGGTCTGCCCGCGGTCCAGCATGGACTGGAGGGATGCGCCTCCCAGTTGTTCGCTGGTGACGAACCAGTACCCCTGGGCCTGGGACGCTTCATAAACGGTGCCCAGCACCGGAGCATTGATGACGGCGCGCGTGCGGGCCTTCATCAGGAAATCCTCCACGCCCACTCCCTCCGAATTGCCCGGTTCCAGTAATTCCAGGAACACGGAACGGTCCATGCCCTGTTGGATGGCCTGATAAAGAATTCCTCCGCGCGTGCGGCCAATGAATGCCACCAGCGTGTAGTCGCCAAAGTTGTGGGGAAGGTCAAACATGGACAAACCAGGCATCAGGGAGGCAAAAGGGATTCATAGGAATCAGAAACCGGAGCCGCCTCTACAGGGGGAAGCAAACCGCCGTCATAAATCTCGGGCAACCCGGAAGGGGAGCTTTGATTCATCTGTTCCAGCAAAAATAGCACGGGAGGCGAAGCATGGCAATCCATCGGTTCTCCCTTGTAATACAATTTAGCGGTATATCCGTAATATTTCAGGCTTCCATAAGCAATCGTCTCCTCTTCCGTCAAGGGGGGCATGTAGTAGGTTATTTCAATGATTTCCTCACCGTCCGCCCAATCCGCAGGTTCCGTAACGCATCGGGAAGAAGGTTCGGGCGCGTGCGTCTTTTCCACTTTCTTCCCATTGACTTTGTCAAAAAACTGGACAATGACGCGCAAATCCTCCGGTCTGACATTCAGGCCGTCCTTCATCAGAATAGGCACCATCAGCTTGACGCGCTCCCCGGCAGGGCATTCCGGATCCCGGTATTCAAGAATAGTGCCGAAGGACATATCTCCCCGCAAATCCGCCGGGCTGGAAAAACCGGCCTGGAGATGCCGCGCCGCACGCGCAAAATATTTCCCCGCCTTTTCCCGCTGAGTATATACTTTCAGAAAAAACTCCCGTGACTTATCCGCGTTCCTCAGCCATTCATAGGTAAGCCCATAATAATAAAGCACCACCGGGTTATCAGGTTCCAGCCTCATTGCCTGCTCCAGTTTCACGACCGCCACTTTGAGGTCTCCTTCAATCTGGGCATACCGGGCCGCCTTGACAAGCTCCGCCACTTCCTCCGTCATGGGGGGCATGACATCATCCGGATCCTCGGCGGGAAGAGATGCTCCGCTGGCAGTGTCCCCCCCTCCCGCAACAGCCGCGGCAGCCGGAACTGAATCGGCAGCCGGATCTGATAAATCAGCTTCCCGGAGCATTTCTTCCACGGAACGAGGCTTTTCAGAAGGGGATGCCGGAGCGTTCACCCTATGCGCCGTCTCCTCAGCCGCTCTGTCTTCAACGCCTCCGGCTGGAATCTCCGGATTCTCCCGCGCCGGAACAGGAACAGGCTTCTCCACCACTTTTTCCACCACCATGGTACGGGCAGACAGGCTGAAGGAAACGCCCACCATCAGCAACAGAACAAACGCCAGCCCCCCAAGCGTCCAGCAGGCGACGCCGAACGCACGGTCATGGGAACCCTTTTCCGGTGGAAGGGACTCGCTCATACGGCACTCTTCTCGTCTTCCTTCCGGGCAGGCGGGCCTCCGGCATCGGGAATTTCTTCATAATCCACTATTTCTCCTTTGTAGAGAGACAAAAGAGCCTTCATGAAATCTTCCGCGTTATGGGGAGAATCCTCCTTCCGGAAACCGCCGTAAGTCAGGCCGTCCAGCCTGATTCGTGCCCCTCCGCGTTCCGGCTTCAGCGTCGCTATGGCCAGCCCTTTCAGTTTCCATCTGCGCAAATCCAGACGGGCAATGTCATCCACGCGGAAAACCACCCCGGCGGCCGTCACCTCTTCCCCGTTCAGGGACATTTTCCTGCCGCGCGTTCTCACCAGGAAAAACAGGGCCACCATGGCAAGAGCCAAGCAAATGCACCCGGCCACCCACTGTTCAAAAATTTTGGAGGCGTCATACGGGTGGTCCACCGGCTTGATGGGATAGTGTTTTTCTCCGGAATAGGATTGCCACGCAGCGCTCCAGCCCTTCCCGGGAGCGGACATCAGATTGTAATCCGCCAAAATGTCAGGCCACGGCATCGCGTTCCGATCCACATCGGAAGGAATTTCATATCCCTCCGGAAATTTCACGGTGCGTGCCAGAACGATGCGCTCCCAGTCTTCCGCAGACGCCCCTTTCCCGCTCACCTCACGGTCAAACACGGCTCCAGCGTCCACGAACGCCTTGTGCATGAAAAACTCCAGATTTTTTTGAGGGTATCCGGTGGACGCATCATAATAAAAATACACTCCGAACCCCAGGAACATGAGAGCCATGATAACCGCCCTGCCGGTAAACCACATGGTCGGCTTACATTCTACCGTGTCAGACTGCATGTTTCCTACATACCAGCAAATCCATGCCTTTGACCATAAAAAAAGCTCGCCTCCTCCACCTTTGCGGGAACGAGGGCCGTCCTGTCGCCCTCCGGATATTCGGAACGTTCGGCTCCGGAAGAAAAAAACGGGGCGGCATTCCCTGCCGGGAACACATCCGGAAAATCTTCCCCTGTCTTCTTCTTGGCTTGATTTATTTTGTGAAAGTTAAATAATAGCACGCGCAGGGATTCCCCGCTCCGGCAAAAAGGACCGGAAACGCTGCAATTCCTTACGCCGGCCCGCATTATTTTTTCCGCATATGAGACCAAGTCACCCCCAATACCGCCGCATGGACGCCGACCCCGGTTACAATTCCCAGGCAGACGACCAGGTGGACGCTGATATGGAACAGGCCCAGCTGAGGCTGGAACAGCTGCGGAAGGAAAAGGAGGAAGTGGAAAACTCCCGCCGCCGCCTGGAAGAAAGCCACATGCGCAAAGCCAGGTTCATGGATCAGCAGAACGAGCTGGGCGACCGCATGGTCAACGCTACTGACCTCATCGGACGGGAGGTGGAAAGCCTCCGCCAGGAAAGCAATGAACTGGAACAAATCCACATGGCGCTGACGCGCAGCCTGAAAATGCTCAGCACCGTGCGCCCGGACGAATGGCCTATTGAAAATACGGATAACCTCATCAGCCAGGGCCAGCAGGTCATTGACCGCTGCGAGGAGGAATTCGAGGACGCTGTCCAGCAGTGCGCACGCATGCAACATACCAAAGTGCTCACCGGAGTACGCCGCTCCAGCAAAGTGCGCATCAGCTCCCGCGAATTCATGACCCAGTTCCTCCAGGGCCTTTCCTTCCATCTTCCCCTTCTCCTGATTGCCCTCATCATTCTATTTTTCATCTGGATTTTCAGCCCTTCCGCATCATGATTAAAAGAAAAACCAAACGCCGTTCCTCCGAACTGGCAGAACTGGATCGCGCCTCACGGGAAATTGAAAGCCGTATCCAGGAATTGGAAGCCTCTCTCAGACGCCCGGCCCAGCAGACCCGCATGCGCCTGGACCGCAATACCATGCCGCCTCCCGACCGTGTTCGGGAAGGCAACCAGAACCGGGCTCTGCGTGCCGTGGTAGCCCGTGACGGGCGCGCCACCAACATGAGGCGGGAACTGCGTGAAAACTTCATGCTGCTGGGCCTGCTGGTCTGTGCCATCGCCGCCTCCTTCTGCTGGATCGTCCGCCTGCTGGAACAACAGTAGATAATCCCTGCCCTCCTTCTTTTCCGAATCTTTCCCATATTACGCCATGAGCACGCCCCAAATAGACGTAGCCTACATTGCCAAACTGGCACGCATTGATTTGACAGAGGAAGAAACAGCCCTCTTCTCCAAAGATCTGGATAAAGTCCTGGCCTATATCACCAAGCTGGAATCCTACGATGTTACGGGCATCGCCCCTATGAACCATCCTCTCCCGGCAATGGATGTAATGCGCAAAGACATTCCTGAAACCGGCCTCACTCAGGAAGAAGCCCTTTCCAATGCGCCTCAGCAGGCCCAGGGGCAGTTCCGCACACCCAAGGTGGTGGAATCCGCCTGATCTCCCCGCCTCTTTTCACGTTTCAACCGTCTTTACCTTTTCCCTCTCATGTCAAAAATTCAAGGCACCCTGGCCCAGTGGCGTGACCGCCTGCGCCGCAAGGAACTCTCCCCCGCTGAACTGGTCAACCTGGCGGCAGACGCCATTGAGGCGGACCGGGCAACCAACGCCTACATATCCTTTGACCGTGAAGCAGCCCTCCGGGCCGCGGCAGAAGCGGATATTTCCAGTCCTCTGGCCGGCATCCCCATCGCCGTGAAGGATAACATCAATGTCCTGGGCCAGCCGACGCGCTGCGCCTCCCGCCTTCTTTCCCCTTATGTCGCCCCCTATGACGCCACTTCCATCCGCCTGCTGAAGGCGGCGGGCGGTATTCCGCTTGGACGCACGAACATGGATGAATTCGCCATGGGAGCCAGTGGAGAAAACTCCGCTTACGGAATCACGCGCAACCCGAACGCCCCGGACCGCATCCCCGGCGGTTCCTCCAGCGGCTCCGCTGCCGCCGTTGCATCCGCTACCGCCGTTGCCGCACTCGGTTCCGACACGGGAGGTTCCATCCGGCAGCCGGCCGGGCACTGCGGCATCGTGGGCCTCAAACCCACCTACGGACGCGTTTCCCGTTACGGACTGGTGGCCTTCGCCTCTTCCCTGGATCAGATAGGCCCCATGACCCAGACGGTAGAAGACGCAGCCATCCTGCTCCAAGCCATCTCCGGACACGATCAGAAAGACTCCACATCCGCAAACTGCCCCGTGCCGGACTTTGAAGCCTCGCTGGGCCGCGACGTCAAAGGACTGAAAGTGGGCATCCCCTCGGAATACTTTACATCCGGCAATCACCCGGGCATTTCCGAGGCTGTGCAAAACGCCGTAAAACAGCTGGAAAACCTGGGGGCGGAGCTGGTGGAAATCAATCTGCCCCATGCGGACGCCGTTGTCGCCGCCTATTATATCATCGCCTGTGCGGAAGCATCTTCCAACCTCTCCCGGTTTGACGGTGTGCGCTACGGCAAGAGAGCGGAAGACGCCGCCGGACTGATGGAACTCTTCTCACGCACCCGTGAAGAAGGATTCGGGCCGGAAGTCAAACGCCGCATCATCCTGGGCACCTACGTGCTCAGCTCCGGTTACTATGACGCCTACTACTCCCGCGCGCAAAAAGTCCGCTCCCTGGTCGCCAGAGATTTCGCGGAAGCCTTTTCCAAGGCGGACATTATCGTAGGACCCACTTCCCCCTCTCCCGCTCCCAAAATCGGAGATTCTGCGATGGATCACCTCCAGACCTATCTGGCGGACATCTACACGATCCCCGCCAACCTGGCCGGCCTCCCCGCCATGTCCATTCCCTGCGGAACCGTTAAGGAAAGCGGCATGGAACTTCCCGTGGGTTTTCAGATAACGGCTCCCCATTTCCGGGAAGACCTCCTGTTGAAAACCGGATTTGCCCTTGGGAAATAATAGGATTTTTTCAACGTAAATGCCCGGCATACTGTCTCACCCGCTATCAAGAATCATGGACACCCGAGAATTCAACGAAATTATCGCCGCGAACTCATCGTGGATTTCTGCTCTCAGAACGGAGGTCGGCAAGGTGGTCATCGGCCAACAGGCGCTCGTAGACAGATTAATCCTCAGTCTCCTCTGCAAGGGGCATGTCCTGCTGGAAGGCGTGCCCGGCCTTGCCAAGACGCTCTCCGTAAAAGCCATGGCGGGCACGCTGCATGCACAGTTTGCCCGCATCCAGTTTACGCCGGATCTTCTTCCGGCTGATTTGCTGGGCACAATGATCTATAATCCGGAAGAAAGGCAGTTCACAGCCAAAAAAGGCCCGATCTTCGCCAATCTCATTCTGGCGGATGAAATCAACCGAGCCCCGGCCAAAGTGCAATCCGCCCTGCTGGAAGCCATGCAGGAACGCCAGGTGACCCTGGGTGAAACCACCTACCGCCTGCCGGACCCCTTCCTAGTGCTCGCTACGCAGAACCCCATTGACCAGGAGGGCACCTACCAGCTCCCGGAAGCCCAGCTTGACCGGTTTCTCTTCAAGGTGCTGGTCACCTACCCCACGCGTGAAGAAGAACTCCAGGTGCTGGACCTCATGGCCAGCTCCGCCAAACCGCCGGAAACTTCCCCGGTCACCACGCCGGAACAGGTGGCGGCCTCCCGCGACTTGGTAAACCAGATTTATATTGACGACGCCGTGCGCGGCTACATCGTGGACCTGGTGCGAGCCACCCGTTTCCCGGAAACGGTGGACGTGAAGTTGCGCGGTCTCATCCGCGCAGGGGCATCACCCCGCGCAACCATTAACCTGGCGCTGGCCTCCCGCGCCAATGCCTTCATGCACCATCGTTCCTTCGTCACTCCACAGGACATCAAAGACCTGGCTCACGATATCCTGCGCCACCGCATCCTGCTCTCCTATGAGGCTGAAGCGGAAAACATTTCCACGGATGACGTCATCGACCACATCCTGACGAAAGTTCCCGTGCCGTGACGGAGGGAAGCGCACGCTTCCGCATCCGCCTTGATCTTTCAGCCCTCCAAAGGGCGCCTTGCCGAAACCTGATTGAACCCAAACAGGGAGGATCATTTCATGGATAAAGCCTCAGACATTCTCAAGCGTGTACGCCGCATTGAATTGCGCGCCAGACATCTGGCCACGGAAAATTTCGCCGGGCAATACCAGTCCGGTTTCCGCGGACAGGGGCTGGACTTTGACGACTTCCGGGAATACATGCCGGGGGACGACCCCCGCTTCATTGACTGGAAGGTAACGGCCAGGATGAACTCCCCTTTTGTCCGCCGTTTCCGGGAGGAACGGGAACAGGCCGTCATTCTGGCAGTGGACGTCAGCGGCTCCATGCACTACGCCTCCTCCGCGGCCCGCGTCTCCAAACTGGACTACGCGGCAGAAGTTGCGGCAGTGCTCGCCTTCAGCGCTGCCCAGAGCGGGGATAAATGCGGTCTTCTCATCTACGGGAACAGCCACTCCCATTACATCCCCCCGGCCAAGGGAGTCAAACAGCCCCTGCGCATCGTCCGCGAAATCGTAGCGAGCAAAAACGATGGGGCTGACCAGAATATTTCCGATGTAGCCCGGCAACTTGTCCTTTCCCAAAAAAAAGCAGCCATGGTCATCATGATTAGTGACTTCTGGAGCGAGAACAACAAAGCGGCCCTGGGACAACTCAACTTCAAGCACGACTTCATCCCCATCCGCATCGCAGACCCGATGGAACTGCATCTGCCTGACGCCGGGCGCGTCATCCTGAAAGACCCGGAAACCGGAAAAAACATGTTCCTGAACCTTTCCCGCCAGGATGTCCGGGAAGCCCACGCCAACACCGTGCATCTGCACCGTGAAAAATGGACGCAGGATTTCCGCCGCCTGGGCATCGACTTCCTGGACTTTCAGACCACGGACAACTTCATGCCTCCCCTCCGGGCCCTTTTTTCCAGAAGATCCCGTAAATTTTCACGCTAATCCTCCTTTCTGTCAGCCATGCCAACCCCCGCCACCCTTCAGCCCCCCCCCACGGCAATTCCGGAACCGCCGGCGTTTCCCTCCCTGCTGGAAACACAATCCCCGGATGCCTACTTTCAAACGGGCTTTTGGGATGCGTGGGGCGTCTGGATCATTCTGGCCTCCATCCTGCTGGCCGTCGCTATCGCCGTCATCGTGCTCATTCGCAGGAAAGGACGCATCCCCGCCGCGCCGCTCAGCCCGGCGGAAACCGCCATCCGGGACATCTCGATGCTCCGGAATGCGCATCCCTCCCTCAGGCAGGCTGCCGTAGAATTTTCCCTGATCCTCCGCAAATACCTGGTAGGAGAAACCAAAGACCCGGCCCTATATGAAACCCAGCAGGAATTCAACCGCCGGGCAGATGCGCTCACCGCTTTGCCTTCCGAACTCCAGGCCCCCACGCGCGATCTGCTGGACCGCATGGCTTCTCTCAAATATGAACCGGACACCCCGGAAAACGATTCCATGGTCAACGAATTGGCAAACGCCACGGTCCAACTCATTAACGACATAGAGGCGGACGCCCACCGGACGAAGGAAGAAACGGACCTCGTCGTCAAAAAATCTTCATCCCGCTTCAACCAACGCTAGCATACCATGACGGAACACTTCCAATTTGCACAACCTGAATGGCTTTATGCCCTACCTTTCATCTTGTGCCTCATCATCCTTCGCCGCAGGCGCGGGGCGGAAGGCTCCATCACCTACCCAACTGTGCGCTTCATTGCTTCCCTGGCGCGCACTCCGCAATCCCTGGCAGGGAAAATGGGGGCTCTTTGCTTCGTGCTGGCGTCTGCTGCCATCGCCATCGCCCTGGCGCGCCCCCAGCACGTGGAAGATAAAACCTTCCGAACGGTCAACGGCATTGACATCATGATCGCCTTTGACCTCTCCTACTCCATGGAAACGCCGGACATGGTTCTCAACCGCATGCCCATCAACCGGTTGGTAGCCGCCAAACATGTAATCACCCAGTTCGTTGACGGCCGCCCGGACGACCGCATCGGCATTGTGGGGTTCGCCGGAAAAACCAAATCCTTCTGCCCGCTCACGCTGGACCATGCCCTAGTCAACAGCATTATCCGGGATTTCCATCCGCGCATGATCCAGGCGGACGGCACGGCTATCGGCTCCGCCATCGCGGCGGCGGCCACCCGGCTGGACGACCGCAAGGACACCAAATCAAAAATCATCATTCTGGTAACAGACGGCGCTTCCAATTCCGGCCAGATATCCCCGCTGGTGGCGGCGGAAAACGCGGCCAAGCTGGGCATCAAAATTTATACCATCGCCGTGGGTACGGAAGAAGGGACCCTGGCGAACGGCATGGTAGTGCAAAGTGAATTTGACGAACCCACCCTGCGGAAAATAGCCCAGCTCACGGGCGGGGAACACTTCCGGGCCACCAATATGGCATCCTTCAATAAAGCGTTCACCTCCATCGGCAAGCTGGAGAAAAGCGAGGCCAAAGTGCAAACTGTCCGTCACATTGAAGAATACTTCATGTACTTCCTTGCAACGGGAGCCGCTCTGACGCTTCTGGGCCTCTCCCTGCAAGCGCTCAAACCGGCCCCCGCCCCGTAACACCATCTTCACCCGTCATGACTTTCCTTTATCCCAACGTTCTGTACGCGCTCATTCTCCCGGCCCTGCTCGCAGCGGCGGCCTGGTGGCTGTGGCGACGCCGTTCCAGAAAATGGGAAGTGCTCGTCTCGCCGGAATACCGGCGGGAACTGGTTCACGCTCCGGCCACCTGGCACCGGGTGCTCCCCGTCATCTTTGCCGTGCTGGCGTCCATCTTCGCCATCCTCTCCATGGCGCGTCCGGTGGACGGCTACACGGAAGTAAAGGAAATCCCCAAATCCCGCAACATCCTCATTGCTATTGACTGCTCCCGCTCCATGCTCAGCAAGGATGCCTCCCCGACCCGCCTGGGAAGGGCGAAAACCGCCGCCTACGACCTGCTGGACGCCCTGCCGGGGGACAACTTCGGTATCATCATTTTTTCCGGGGACGCCGTCCTGCTCATGCCCCTTACCCATGACCATAACGCATTAAAAGAAACCATTGAACAGCTTCAATTCGGCTGGGTTTCCCAAGGGGGAACCAACCTGGAAAACGTTGTACGGCTGGCCCTTCAAACTTTCAAGCGGGACAAGGAAGCGGACGCCAAAAACGCCCTGGTCATCCTCAGCGACGGGGAAGACACCGTCAACATCACCTATAAGACGGCGGAAGCCGCACGGCAGCACCAGCTTATCATTGTGACGGCGGGCATCGGCACAACCATCGGCACCACTATCCCGGATGAACAATCCCCTTCCGGCCTGTACCGGGACCGTCGCGGCCAGCACGTTGTCTCCAAGCTCAATCCGGAAAGCCTGCAATACCTGGCAAGGCAAACGGAAGGCCAGTATGTCCAACTCTCCGATGGAGCGGCGCTCAACCGCTTCGTCAAGGACATCGCGGACCGGCTGGACGCTACGGAAGGCAGGGAAGAAGTGCGACGCGTGCCGAATGACCGCTACATCATCTTTGCCGTTCCGGCCCTCATCTGCCTGATCCTCACCCTTCTGGCGGGAACACGCTGGCGCTCCTTCCGCCGTTCCGGACGTCGCGGCATGACAGCTCTGACCGTTGCAGCTCTGTTCTGCGCCGGACTGCTGGGCCCGGAAGCGCAGGCGGACATGCTCGCCCTGGACAATGTCACGGATTTGATCCGGACGGGAAAAACGGAAGAAGCCGTCAAATCCATTGATGAAATGCTCGCTGTTCCCGACCTGGCGGAAGAAACACGCCAGGCCCTGGAATTCGCCAAAGGATGTCTGGAACAAAAAGCGGATAACCCCAAAGAAGCCGCGGAAGCTTTCTCCCAGGCCCTCCTTTCTCCCAAACCCACCCTCCAGGCGGATTCCCACTTCAACCTTGGCAATCTGGAAGCCGCCCAGGCCCGCAAAACCATGACCTTCTCCAAACCGGAAGAAGAACAGAATCAGGTCCGGACCTCTTCCATTGATGACCAGATCAAGGAAATCAATGCCCGGCTGGCAAAAATACCCGTGGCGAAAAAACACGTCAAGGAAGCCGTCAAGCGCTTTGACGACGCGCTCTCTGCTTATGGGGCCCATGAAGGAGCTGCCTTCAACAAGGAGGAAATGCTCCGTTACGACAAATCTCTGGACGAATACCGCAGGCAGCTTGAGGAATTAAAGAAGAAATTGGAAGAGGAAAAGAAAAAACAACAAGACCAGCAGAACAAGGACCAGAACAAGGACCAGAACAAGGACCAGAACA
>ULRK01040667.1_pt1 | contig 48148 bp, 35 predicted proteins | sample 1955341 | NCBI WGS metagenome assembly ULRK01 (sample SAMEA4835680, study PRJEB28245) | human gut metagenome | biome: gut microbiome; material: fecal sample | place: Denmark | collected 2008
TTGCATTTTCCTATTTTCCCCTTTAAATTCCTTGTAAGAATTTCTCCCTCTGCCTCTTTTAGCTGGAGGAAGCTCATGAGGTCGGTTTTTGAATCCGCTGTCGAGCTAATTTTTTGAAAAAGAGAAATGTTCACAGTTTCAGACAGAGAAAATAGGAGTTCTTCCACGAAGTGAAACGCACTTAAAGAATAATAGAAAACTCTTATATGCTACCTATTGCATCCTGTGAACAGAAACAACCGGATTCAAAAACCGCTATCTGTCATGCATTATGGCTAAAGTATTTTTTTCTATTCTTGGAACTATGGCTGCTGCCGGCGTTGCGTTAGGCGGCACCACTCTTACTTATGATTCATTGTTGCAATCTTCGGAGGGATGGGAGTTGTCTGTAGGGAGAAGCGGCCGCAATACGATTCAAATAGCTAATGGAACAGCTTCCTGCCCTTCCTCTAACTGGGGACAGGCCGCTGCTGTCACCACGCTGAGTGAAGGTATCCTGCTGGCAAATGAACAGGATACATTTACATTTTCTTTTGATATTACCACTAATGGAACTACAAATGCTGCCGCCATGGTGTCGTTTGTAGGTTCGGAAACGGCTGTCTGCCTGGGAACGAGCGCCTATAACGGAACAATCGCTTATGGCACGTCAGACAATGTTTCCGCCAGGGCCTATTCTTTCCAAAGCGCATGGGATTCAAACGGCAGTTTTGTATCACCTTCGAGCTCTTTAACCACGATAAGTTCTAATGAGACCGTTACCGTTTCCGGAGGCATCTCCTGGAAAGATGGCCAGTTTGTGCTGGATTTGTCAGCAAATGGTGGAACGGGAAGTATAGAGTTGGGTGACAGCGTCTCCATTGATAAAGTGCTTCTCCAACTGGACGGTCCCAACAACTCTTCTACCGTGCCTGTTATTTCCAATCTGTCCATGTCTGCGTATCTGGTCCCGGAACCGGCGACGGCTTCCCTGAGTTTGCTGGGCTTGGCGGGACTGGCCATGCGGAGGCGTAGAAGGCAGAAAGCCTGATCCGATAGAGGCGGGAAGGGGAGCAAAAAAGCTGCCCATGCGCCTCTGAGTCATTATTGTTCAGAAAATTGTTTGAAGAAACCCGGAAGAAAATGATTCTTCCGGGTTTTCTTTTTCCTAATTATTCCTCGGAAAACTCTGAATGTGGTTTTAAGACTACTGGTCTTTTCCTACATCTTCCCTGTTCATGCTCCTACGGGTAATAGTTGACGGTTGAAAAAGAAAATTCCGACAGCTATAGTCGTCCCTAGGCAAATGCAATTCAAATGATTCGTTTTCTATCCTTTTTATTTTTCCTGTGCTTTTTTTCCGTGTGTTCTGCAAAAGAATTGAAGATTTTTTTGCTGACGGGCCAATCCAATTCCCTGGGAGCGGTGAAGGGCAGCCCTGCCGCTCCGGAATTGTTAAAAAAGTATGAGCCGAAGGAAACTCTGTACTGGCACGAAAATTTTGGGCAAAAGGAAGGCGTGTTTCCCGGCGCTTCCACATCCTGGGAACAGGTAAGGCCTGCTATGCCGCGTTATAACGGCAATTTATGCATGGGGCCGGAATACGGGTTTGCCTTTACTCTGGAGAAGAATGGATGGTTCAAGGATGCGGACATTGCGGTCGTGAAAGCTTCCCGGGACGGCGGCGACAATTCCCATTGGCGGAAAAACGGCCAGGCTTACAGGACGCTGGTGCAAGCCGTCAAGAATGCCTGTGCGGGTGTGGACAGGTCCAAGTATTCCAAAGTGGAGTTTGCCGGGCTTTTGTATTTGCAGGGGGAAAGCAATGCCGGAACTTCCATTCCGGAGAGCGCTTCCCGCTTTCTGGAGCTTCTGGGCAATCTGGCGGCAGATTTGAAACCGTACGGGGATACGTCCGCACTGGCTGCGCAAAAAGCCGTTGTTGGAGAGAACGCCAATTGGGCCGGAAAGAATGAGTCTGATCCGGAAACGGGCAACCTTACCGGCGGTCTGGATGGGCGCGATACGGAAGTTCAGGGAAAGACAACCCGGCAGGTGATGAAGGATCTGGCAGAATCCCGGCCTTCCCTGGGCTATGCTCCCACCCGCGATCTTCCCAAGCTGACTTCAGGGGATCAGATGGGAGTGCATTATAACGGCCAGTCTCAGATTTGCATAGGAGCCCGTTTTGCTTATGAAGCCGCCCGGTTGGCCGGGAAGGATGCCGGCTCCGTACGCAGCGGTCGTTATGATCTTCCTCTGAGTTCTCCGGACGCCTGGATGAACCGGAAAATGCCGGGGAAGAACGTGTGCGTGTGGAACGTGGCTTCTTCCGTAAAACCCAGCCTGGTGTCGGGAGTGGTGAAATTGTTTGGAATTCGTGTGGAAGATCCGGCCGTCAATACCGTTATTGTCCGGAGTAAGGGAGGTTCCGGAGACCGTTTGGTAATCGGGCCGGGAGGCATTCGTCTGGCGGAAGGGAAAAATTTGCAGTTGAGGACAAATGTACAGCTGGCGGGTCGGCAATCCTGGAGTATTCCGGGCGGTTCTGCCGTGGAGATTAAGCCCTTGCTGGTTCAGGAAAAAGCCATGCCTGTCCGTTTGTCCGGCCAGGCGGAGGTGCATGTAGCCCGAGCGGAAGACGGCGGAGAAGCGGCCCGCGTCGTATTGGAACAGGTGTTGCCCTCTGCCCTGAAATGTTCCTGGACGCTGTCCGGAAAGGTGGAAATGACTCTGAAGGGCATGGAAGGGAAGGCCGTGAATTTGGGCAAAATCCTCGTCAGGCAGGGCGCTGTACTGAATCTGAATGGCTCCAGACCTGTTGCGGGCAGTGTCGTTAATCAGGGCGGCACGGTGAATCCGTAATCAATAGACCTGGTACGGTCCGGAATGCTTGCCGGATTTTTTTAGTGAAGGGAGGAGGCATAAAAAATGCGTGTTTCCCTCCCGGAGGGGCCATGGGCTTTTTTCTTATTCACAGGTGCGGTGCGGCCTGGAAGCCGAACAGGGGCGTGACCTGCGGCATTTTTACTCCGGTTTATTCACAGGAAGTTCTGCTTGGGAAGCATTGATCATCAAGTCCACTGTACTATATTTGGCGTACTTTTTCCTTTATAGATGCGTTATGTAGTAGTATGGTCGCGCCATGAGATGCGTTCAGTGCGGCCATTTGGAAGATAAAGTCATTGATTCCCGTATGTCTAAAGACGGGACGACCATCCGCCGCCGCCGCGTGTGCCTGAGGTGCGATTACCGTTATACGACCTATGAGCAGATTGAACGCACGGAGCTGCGCGTAGTCAAAAGGGATAATCTGAGAGAAGCCCTGAATCGTGAAAAGATTTTACGCGGCCTGGTAAAAGCTTGTGAAAAGAGGCCCGTCAGCATGGACCGTCTGGACCGCGCCGTGGAAGAGATCATTTCCGAATTGCACCGTGACCATTTGCGCGAAGTTCCTTCCAGCGAGATAGGCAAGAAGGTGATTGAAAAATTGTACGCCATTGATCCCGTGGCGTACATCCGCTATGTGTCCGTGTACCGCCAATTTTCCAATGTGGAGGAATTTATTCAGGAGATCACCCAGATGCGCCACCAGACGCTAATTGATCCCCTGCAGCGCAAGCTTCCCATTCTTTGAAGTTCCCTGTTCCATGATTGGCTTTCGAAATAACAGACCGCTGCTCAAGCTTGGTGATTTCCTGATTGCCGAGTATGGGGAACAGTGGCTGGCGGATGCCCTGGAGCACGCCGCCCGGCGTGCCGGAACAACCCTGCCGTTTAAGGAAGATCTTCTGGCCTCCGTACGTTATTATTTGGAGCATGAGTGCGATTTATCCGTTATGAGGGTGTCCGAGCTGTATGCGCGTCTGCGCCGCATGCTCACGGAAGTGGGCCTGGAACACCTTGCAAGGGAGCTTAGGGAAGAGATGCCTCCCATGACAGTCTGTGTTGCGGAGATTGCCCGCAGCGTGCCATTCTGGCTGTTTTTCGCCTGTGAGCTGAAAAAGCAGGTTGAGGAATTGCGGGGGCACGGTATTACCAAATACTGTTTTACAGGCAGGAAGGAATGCGTGATGGCTCTCCGGGGCAGGAAGCGCTGGGATCGTTCCTGCCAGTCTTTGCTGGAAGATTTGGATTTCCTCCTTTCCCGTTATGAGGGGCAGGATATGGATCGTTGATGGGAAAGCCTGCCGGAATTTAGTTTCACAGCGTTTCCATTACGGTGTGCGTTCCAAAGATAAGAACCATGTGTATGCTTTCCCGGAAAAGATGCAGATGTTATCTGGTGAAGCGGAAAAAGATAACATCATGAGGTGCAATTTCCAGCTTCTTCAAGCGGACTCCTTGAGATTTCCTGTTATTCCAGATATCTATCAAGGCGACTTCGGTAAAATTCAGCAATTTTTTCGTATCAAAGACGTATGTTGTTACGGTTTTAGTGCGATTGAAAATCCCGATATAACCGTCTTTCGGGTTGTCACGCATGGCCGCCCGCCAAATTTCAATACCATTTTCCGACAAGACTAAAGTTGCGCAGACACCGTTTTGATTGCAACGAAGCATTTCCTTGTTTTGCAAAAGAGATAAGGAAAAATCATCCATCGTCGATAAATCTCCTCCAACCATCAAAGGAGATGCGCTTAACGCCCGCAATGTGATGAATGTTCTCATCTGTGCCGGCGTCAATTGGCAAGTGCGCCGTGTTCCTTTTCCCGTAAGGCGAACAGTATTTCTTCCGTCAGCAGTTTTCTTAGCTGCGTTCGACATTAATTGTAGTTTGCCGAAAGGGATCATATCCATATCAATCCAAAAGTTCTTTTTTGATTGGGTTCCCCATTTTTTCCACGCTTCAAAGCAAAGGTTAATTCCGTGCAGGTCGTCCCATATATCGGGGGTTACACGCAACATCTGGGCGTTCTGAAATACTTTTAACGCTTTTTCATTTGCCGGGACCGTATCTCCGGGTGACAGACTTAACACGATGGGGCGCTTACATTTGGCGATTGCTTTTGTGACGGCCTCAACTTCCCTGGGGAAGGGAACAATGTCGTCGTATTTGATAAAATCAATTCCCATATCCGCAAGGTGCTGAATTAACCCGTCATACCATTCCTGCGCACCGGGTTTTGACATATCCACGCCATAATTGTAGGGACACCAGGTACAGATATTCCTGGTTGAAGCAATATCCCGCGCCCTGTATGCTGTCCCCTTGATGGGAAGATTTAACTCATATGCCTTGCGGGGAATTCCGCGCATCAAATGCACGCCGAATTTAAGCCCCTTGTCATGGCATTTTTTAATTAATGCACGGAATCCATTAGGGAAATACGTCCGTGATGGCATAAAAAATCCGTATTCATTAATATTTACATCTGATGCGTGTTTTTCTGCCGGAAAATTTGTACCGTCTTCCAGTTTGTATTCTCCAAACCATCCATTATCTATAACGAAATATTCGTATCCGTACGGTTTTAATAACCGTGCCATGGCATCAATATTTTTGTGTGCTGCCTGGTCGTGAAAATAGACGCCATAAGATTGAAAGCTATTCCAGCCCAATGGAGGCGTTGGAGCCGGATCTGTTCCAGATTTTGAGGAAGCCAAACAGTTTGGAGGAGAAAGTAATGTCGCAGTAAATAGGAATGATGAAAAAAATTTTTTCATAAGGAATCATACTCAGACAAAGATTTGGTCACAAAGTGGAAGTACCCTTTATGAAGCCTTTTACACATACGTGGAATTCGTGGATATTGTTTCAATTCCAGTAAAAGGAAAACGCCCTATGACCAGACAGGCGATACGGGGCCGGTGAGCCTGCATTGAGGAGTAAGCAGCCCACCCTTGAGGGGGAAGGCCGGGTTTTGCCCTGAACAGTTTGTTGGCTATATGCTGGCTTTAAATATGAAATGAGTAAAAAATCCACAAATCCCGTTATGGGATACTCAAGATAGTTTTGAGGTTTTTTACATCTTTGCTTTATCAATGGGAAAGTCTCTCAAAACATCAATTGCAACATTATTTGATAATGCAAAGGTTGAAATGATATCTGTGAATTTCTCAATCGGAAATCCCGGAAGCATTCAGCTTCCGGGACTGGTGGAATATTGCCGACGGCTTTCGGCAAAGGCATACTGCCCATGTTGAAAGAAAGCCGTAAATGAGCGGAACGGGATTTTATCCCGATGTAGGAGGGACGGTCTCTGCTACAGATGTTTGGGAGCGGGGCCATTGATGATTTTGCGGGCCCGGTTCAGGGCTGCGTCAATATTCTCGCAGATATTGTAGCGTTTCAACTCCCGGTAAAAGGGCGCGTGGCGGATGACGTCCAGCGGCTGGGGCTGCACGCCGCAGACCAGCAGGGTGGAGCCGTGCTCCCGGCACTGGTGGCAGAAGTCGGAAAGGACGTTCAGGCCAGTGGCGTCCAGAGCAGGGACCAGGCGCATACGCAGGATAACCACCTTGGTGTCGTGCTCCAGCGTTTCCAGTACCTGGTCTTTGAATTGCTCCACGGCACCGAAGAAGAAGGGGCCTTTTACGTCGAAAACTTCCACGCCTTCCGGGATGTCCAGCTTAGAGGCGGAACGGCCTCCATCATCTTCTTCATCATTCTCCAGCAGTTCGTTTTTGATGGCGGAGACATCGCTGATCTGGGCCATGCGGCCCATGAAGAGCAGGGCGGCCAGCACCACGCCCACTTCCACGGCTACGACAAGATCCACAAAGACGGTCAGCAGGAAGGTTATTACCAGCACCGCCGCATCCTGTCTTGGCCCTTTCAGCAGACGGCTGAATGTGTGCATTTCACTCATGTTGTAGCACACTACCGTCAGGATGCCCGCCAGGACAGCCAGGGGAATTTGCTGGGCATAATGGGCGAAAGCCATCAGAATGGCCAGCAGGGTCAGCGCGTGAATCATGCCGGAAACCGGGCTTTTAGCCCCTGCCTTGATGTTGGTGGCTGTGCGGGCAATGGCTCCGGTGGCCGGAATGCCGCCGAACAGGGCGGAGCCGATGTTGCCAATGCCCTGTGCGATCAGTTCCATGTTGGGCTTGTGGCGCCCTCCGGTCATGCCGTCCGCCACGGAGGCGCTCAGCAGGGATTCGATTGCCGCCAGCAGCGCGATGGTGAAAGCCGGGGCCGTCAGCGCTCCCAGAGTGCTCCAGTCAATACTGGGCAGGGAGGGCAGGGGAAGCGTGTTCGGGAGGCTGCCGAAAGCTTGCCCGATAGTTGTCACGGGCAATGAAAACGTTACGGAAACGGCCGTCATGCCCAGCATGCCCACCAGCATGGCCGGTATTCTGGGCCAGAAGCGGCGGCTCAGCATGGTAATGATTACGGTTCCGGCGGCCAGCCCCAGCGCCGCCCAGTTGATGGTGTGGAAATAATGGAAGTAACACGCCCATTTTTCAATAAACTCTCCGGGGATTTTTTCCGTAATGGTGAGACCGAAGATGTCTTTAATTTGCGTGGAAAAGATTACCACGGCGATGCCGGACGTAAACCCCGTGGTGACGGGGAAGGGAATGAAGCGGATGAGCGCTCCCATGCGGCAGAACCCTAGGATGATGAGGAAAAGGCCCGCCATCAATGTGCAGACCAGCAGGCCGGATGCGTGGTATTGCTCCAGGACGCCCATGATAATGATCACGAAGGCGCCGGTGGGGCCGCCTATTTGATATTTGCTTCCGCTGAACAGGGAAATGAGGAACCCGGCCACAATAGCGGTGATAAGGCCCTGGGTTGGGGAGAGTCCGCATGCAATTGCAAAAGCCATTGCCAGCGGAATGGCTACTACACCGACGGTCAGTCCCGCAAAAAGGTCCGCCAGAAAGGTTTGTTTGGTATAAGTTTTGAGAGAGGAAAGAAGAGCAGGTTTGAACATGGCTGCCGGGATGGTTGGCCGGCTGCGGTGGATGCCGCCGCCAGCGGGGTTGAAGTGTCCCCTTCCTGCACCCGGAGGCGCCCCGCGGAGACGGACGGCAGGCTCTCTCTTCGTTCCCGTCCGCCTCCGCAGGCGGAGTTATTTGGAAAGGATGCCTTCCCAGTAGGCGATGCGGCGGCGGGTGTTGTCGGAATTGGGAGCCCCCGGGTTGGTACGCTGGGAGAAGGCTTTTGTCAATTCAAATACGTCGCGCGCGTCTGTTCCGTATGCATCTGAAATGGAAGCGAACTGTTCATCGCTCAACTTATTGAGCGGCGTGCCCGTGGAGATGCTCACGGCGACTGCCTTTCCGACCAGTTCATGGGCTTTCCGGAAGGGGACGCCGCGGCGTACCAGATAATCCGCCAGATCCGTAGCCAGCAGCATGGGATCGGACGCCGCTTCCCTGGCCCTGGCCGTGTTTACCGTCATGGCGGCTATCATTTCCGCATTGACGTCCAGGGCCAGCTTGACCGTATCAATGGAATCGAACAGGGGTTCCTTGTCTTCCTGGAGGTCGCGGTTGTAAGTCAGGGGAAGTCCTTTGACGGCCACCATGACGGCGGTGAGGTTGCCGTACAGCCGCCCCGTTTTTCCGCGGGTGAGTTCCGCGACGTCCGGATTTTTTTTCTGAGGCATCAGGGATGAACCCGTCGTATGGGCGTCGGACAGGGAAGCGAAACCGAATTCCGCCGTGCACCACAGGATGATGTCCTCGCTCATGCGGGAGAGATGGGCTCCGACCACGGCCAGGTCAAAAAGGATTTCCATGATGTAATCCCGGTCGGCAATCGCGTCCATGGAGTTTTCTGTAACTGCGTCGAAACCCAGTTCCACGGCAATTCCGTGGCGGTCCAGGCAGATGGTGGAGCCGGCGATGGCTCCGGAACCGAGCGGGGAGACGTTCAGGCGCCTGCGGCAGTCCTTGAGGCGGTCCGCATCCCGGTCCAGCATTTCCACGTAAGCCAGCAGGTGGTGGCCCATGGTGACGGGCTGGGCGCGCTGCAGATGAGTATAGCCCGGCATCATGGCATCCGCGTATTCCTTCGCCTTCATGACCAGCGCGCGCTGCAGATGGCGCACTTTTCCAAGGATTTCATCAATTTCCGCCCGGCAGTAAAGCCGCGTGTCCGTAGCCACCTGGTCATTGCGGGAGCGTGCGGTATGCAGCTTGGCGCCCGGAGCTCCGATGCGCCGGGTGAGTTCGCTTTCAATGTTCATGTGCACGTCCTCCAGTTCCCGGCTCCACGAAAAATTGCCTGCTTCAATGTCTTTCAGGATGTCTTTCAGGCCGGATTCAATGGCGTTGAATTCTTCCTGCGAAAGCAGGCCTGCCTTGAGCTGGGCCCGCGCATGGGCGATGGATCCGGCAATGTCTTGGCGGAAAAGCCTCCAGTCGTAGGAGACGGATTCGCCGTAGCGTTGAACCAGATCAGCGGTGGGTTTAGAAAATCTGCCTTTCCACATGACCCACATGTTGTGCCTGAAGCCATGTTGTTTGGAAAGCTTGAAATAGGTAATGTGGACGGATTTGGAATGGAGTTTTTATTCTACCTAGTTCTTTCAAATTTTAGATAGAACTAGGTAGAACTGTGTAGAACTAGGTAAGAAGAGGTAAGAAGGTCTAGTAAGTTCTACTTGAAAAGCCTTAGAAGTATACTTACTATAACGGACTATATTATGGATGAAATAAAAAATCCCTTTTCACCAGGTGCTGGTTCTCCTCCTCCCGAGTTGGTAGGGAGGTCCAGCATTCTTAGACAAACAGAGATTTTATTAGGGCGTACTTTGAATAGGAGACCAGAAAAAAGCATGCTTCTAACTGGTTTGAGAGGAGTAGGGAAAACGGTTCTACTCAATGAAATGGAACGATTGGCGCAACAACATGGATATCATACGATCTCGATTGAAGCACATGAAAATAAATCTTTAGGTGCCAGTCTTGCTCCATATTTGAGGAGGTTGTTTTTTGAGTTGAACAGATTGGCCGGAACAGGTGATAAAGTTAAAAGGGGGCTGATTGCGCTTAGAAATTTTATTGGAACTATCAGAATTAACTATGGAGATTTGGGATTGGACTTGGATCCGTTACCGGGTGTAGCGGACAGCGGAGACCTTGAAAATGATTTGCCTGAGCTTTTTCAGGCATTGTCGGAGGCAGCCATGGAAAAACAATCCGCTGTTGCTATTCTTATTGATGAAATCCAATATTTTAAAGAGAAGGAATTAAGTGCATTGATTATGGCAATGCATAGAATTCAACAGAAACAGAGTCCTATTGTCTTATTAGGTGCCGGGCTTCCTATTTTGCCGGGTTTGGCCGGAGATTCTAAATCCTATGCTGAACGCTTATTCAGTTTTCCTGATGTTGGAGCTTTATCCCAGGAAGATGTTGCTCGTGCGTTGCAGGAACCGGCCAGAAGGGAGGGAGTTGTATTTGCAAATGATGCTCTTGATAAAATATATGAACTTACTCATGGTTATCCATATTTTTTACAAGAATGGGGATATCAGGCTTGGAAACAGGCGCAAACTGAAAATATTACATTGGATGTAATTAATCGAGCAACGGAGAAGGTTATAGAGAGATTGGATCAAAATTTTTTCCGTGTAAGATTTGATCGGCTTACTCCTGGAGAAAAAAGATTCCTGAGAACCATGGCAGAATTAAGATCTGAAAGGATGCGAGCTGGAGAAATTGCACATACTCTGGGAGTTACTGTGAACAAGATAGGTCCAACCCGAGCCCATTTAATGAAAAAAGGAATGATATATAGTCCTTCTTATGGAGAATTGGCATTCACGGTACCTTTATTTGGAGATTTCATGCTGAGAACAGTTCCGAAAGAACATTAGTGAATGATTTATAAGCTGTTCTTGATGGAATAAAAGGTAAAATATCATATGTGTGAAAATGATGGCATGCCCCTGAAACGGGCGGATTTGCGGAAACGCGCGGAGGAAAAGGCTGCGGAACTGGCTGCGGAGGGGATGGAACTGCGCCCCGTGACGGTTTCCGGGCGTACCCTGGCGAAAAGGTTCTGGGGGAAGGAATGGATGAAGAGCCTGTCCGCGTGCGAAGTGTACGGGATGCGTCTGGCCCCCGGCCGAACCTACCTGCGCTATGACTGCGTTTTGGATCTTAAAACGCTTCCCGGCCGCATTGACGCGCTGGTGATGGGTGAACGTTTGTATGAGGTTTGCATCCAGGCCGCGCCTCCGGATGAAGAGGTGCTTTCCCGGCTGCGCGCACGGTGCGCCGGACAGATTGGTTCCTGGATTGATCTGCTGAAAGGGAATTTGTCTCCCGAGCTTCTGGAAATCCTGTGCGCGCCGGAAGGCGGCCTGTTCCCCGAGCCGGAAGAGTGGCGTTTTTCCTGTTCCTGCCCGGACTGGGCGGATTTGTGCAAGCATGCGGCCGCAGTCCTGTACGCTTTCGGCGTGATGCTGGATAAGCAGCCGGAATTGCTGTTTACCCTGCGTGGAATGGATTCCTCCGTTTTGATTCCGAAGGCTCCGGAACCCGTTTCCGGGGGAGAGGACATACTGGATATGGATGCCGGTTCCCTCTCGGATATATTCGGCATCAGCCTGGATTGATTGCTGCCGCCGTGATTTACGGCTTTATCCCGGTTTTGAATAGCCAGGAGGGAAGGGGGTGGCCGTCCTTTTTCATGAATTGGCGGCGGATGGGAGTTTCCGGGCAGTCAGGCATGCCGCCGGCTGTTTGCCAATGTTTCTGCCTGATGTCTGCCCGGGTGGAGAATGTTCCCGCTTTTTCCATGGTGCATTGCAGGTTCGGGAGGGCGGAAAAAACGAGATAAAGAATCAGGAGGGCCCGGTATTTCATGCCTCCCCGGCGGAGAGCCTGGAGAAAGAGCAGGGAAAGGAAGGGGTAAAGAATGGCCGGGGCTTTAAAGAGAAGCTCATTATTCATAATGCCCGTGCGGAAAAAGAGGCTGCCTGCCATCATGCCCAGAGTGATGTAGTACAACGGGTTTTTCCGGCATTTGGGGAAGAGGAGCGCCCCCGGCAGCAGAATTCCCAGGGCCAGGGCCAGCAGGAAGCTGGCGTATTTGACGGAACCGGGATGGAGCAGCAGCCGCTGCTGCCCGTAGTGGTAAATTTCCGCATATTTCGCGTCGAACAGGCAGAAGAATTGTCCTCCCCCGTCCAAATGGGAGTAAAAGACGGCCATGACGACCGTGCACAGGGCCGCGAGCCAGAAAACCGGCTGGCTCAGAAGGGAGCGGAACCGGGAAAGCGGTTTCCGTGCCGCCGGGCGGCGGAACAGGGTTTCATACGCCATATACGGAAGGAGCAGAAGAGCGCCCAGCGGGGAGGACGGCAGCAAAAGCGTCCCTGCGAGATAATATACGGAGGGAGGCAGGGATCGCGTCAGGACGAGTACGGCGCACAATAGTGTCGGAACAGCGTGATTGAATGTGTTGAAGAGCTGGACGGGCATACCGATAAACAGGACCATTTGGGCGTTGTATTCCGCAATCAGGGAGGAGATGGGAATTCCCAGGCAGTCCGGCACCGCTGCCGGAGAGCCTAGGCAGAGGAGGATCAGCGCCCAGCGGGCCGTCTTCCGGATTCCCCAGCGGGAGGCCGCCGCCAGCAGCGCCAGTTCCAGTCCAAGGAAGGTCCACAGGGCCAGTAGCCAGGGGGTCCAGGAGGCCGGGCAGAGAGAAGCCGCCAGCGCCGGAGGCAGCCAATGGCCCAGGTAGTAAATGAAAGGTTGCCCGTCCTCCGTGACGAGGGGCCAGGAATTTGCTGCAAGGCGTTCATAAACGGCATTGCGGATGATAAAATCCGCATGTTGCTGGCAGTGACCCGTGAATCCGCACAACAGCACCAGCATCAGGCAGAAGAAGGAGAGGAGACCCAGCGCGGCCAATCCGCGCCCGCTTAACGGAAGCCTTTGTGCCGGAAGATGCCGGGCGCAGGCGTACAGCCCGCATGCCAGTGCGGCGCAAAGCGGCGCGGAAAAGGCCGGATGCACCCATCCCTGCAGAAAAAGGAGGAGGGGCAACGCCAGATACAACAGTCCCGCGCATAGCGGAAGGCGTGCGGACAGGAAGAAGCGGGCAGACATGGCGCGGAACGGGAAACTTATCGGCAGGGGAGGACTCCGAAGGGTCAGCATGGCATATTTTGTTCCAAAGAAAAGGATGCAGTTACCTCCGGAGAATGAAAAAGCCCCGCACCGCCTCGCGGCGGCCGGGGGTTGGCGTTGCTTGATACCAGTTCCAGCAAAAAGGTCAGAACAGGCCAAATCCGTTGCCGTAGCGGGCGGATTCTCCCAGTTCTTCTTCAATCCGGAGAAGGCGGTTGTATTTGGCCATACGGTCGGAACGGCTCAAAGAGCCGGTTTTGATTTGTCCGGCGTTGGTTCCTACGGCAATGTCCGCGATGGTGGCGTCCTCCGTTTCTCCGGAACGGTGGGAAATAACGGCGGTATAGCGGTTGCCCATAGCCAGTTCCACGGCGTCCAGCGTTTCCGTCAGCGAGCCGATTTGATTGACCTTCACCAGGATGGAGTTGCCCACGCCCAGATGAATGCCTTTTCTGAGGAATTCCACGTTGGTGACAAAGAGATCATCTCCGACAAGCTGAGTGCTTTTGCCAAGTTTTTCCGTCAGGGTTTTCCATCCGTCCCAGTCGTTTTCCGCACAGCCGTCTTCAATGGAGACGATGGGATATTTTTTCTTCAGTTCCACATAGTAGTCCGTCAGCTCTGCGGCGGTTCTGCGGCTGCCGTCGGATTTCTTGAAAACATACAGCCCGGATTCCGGTTCATAAAATTCGGAGGAAGCCACGTCCAGGGCAATGGAAATGTCCTCCCCGAACCGGTAACCGGCCTTGTCTACCGCCTGGGCGATGCAATCCAGGGCGTCTTCCGCAGAGTTCAGCCTGGGGGCGAAGCCGCCTTCGTCGCCCACGGCGGTGGAAAGGCCGCGGTCATGAAGAACGGATTTCAGCGCATGAAAAACTTCCGCGCCATAACGCAGGGCTTCCCGGAAGGTGGGAGCGCCGGACGGGACGATCATGAATTCCTGGAAGTCAATGGGCGCGTCGGAGTGGGCGCCGCCGTTGATGATGTTCATCATGGGGACGGGCAGAACCTTGGCGTTCGGGCCGCCCAGGTAGCGGTACAGGGGCTGGTGCAGCTGGGCCGCCGCAGCCTTGGCAAGCGCCAGGGAAACGCCCAGAATGGCGTTGGCCCCCAGTTTGGCTTTGTTGAACGTGCCGTCCAGGGAGTTCATGAGGGCATCCGCCGTGGTTTGCTCCGTGGCTTCCAGACCGATCAGGGCCGGAGCAATGATGTTGCGGATGTTGTCTACGGCCTTGGTGACTCCCTTGCCCTGGTAGCGGGTTGCGTCGCCGTCCCTGAGTTCCCAGGCTTCGTGTTCCCCGGTGGAAGCTCCGCTGGGGACGCCCGCCGTGCCTACGGCGCCTCCTTCCAGATAAACGTCCGCCTCAATGGTGGGGTTGCCGCGTGAATCCAGAATTTCACGCCCTGTTATTTTCGCGATGCGCATTTCTTTCATAAAAATCGGATGGGTTCTTCCTTGGAAACCAGATATTGAAATTAGATCAAACTAACTTATGAGGCTTGTGTATCCCGTATCCGAAGCGGATGCAAGCTTTTTCTCCGGGAGAAAGACCGGAGTTCAATCAGTATGGGAGCCCTTTGGCGGCGGTTCAGTTGCGGTAATGTTCCTTCAGCCACGTTATTTCTTCGCCGTGTCCGGCGTCGTCCCTGGGCGTTTCCAGGAAGAAGGGCAATTCCCGCAGAACGGGATGGTTGATGATGTTGATGAAGGCCTGTTCTCCCAGGGAACCCTTGCCGATGGTTTCATGGCGGTCCTTGAAGGAGGAGAAGGGCGTCATGCTGTCATTCAGGTGGATGGCGCGCAGGCATTCCAGGCCCAGCACGGCATCAAAATGTTCCAGTACGGAATCCAGCCTGTTGACGATATCATATCCGGCGGAATAAACATGGCAGGTATCCAGGCATACGCCAAGTTTGTCCTTCAGGGCCACCCGCTCCATGATGGCGGCCAGTTCTTCAAAGGTCCGGCCGACTTCGCTTCCCTTGCCGGACATGGTTTCCAGCAAAACAATGGTTTTTTGTTCCGGTGAAAGCACGCCGTTTAACTGGTTCGCCACCAGTTCAATGCCTTTTTCCGCTCCCTGCCCTACGTGGCAGCCGGGATGGAAGTTATAAAGATTTCCCGGCAGATGTTCCATGAGTTCCAGATCCTCTTTCAGCACCTGGGCCGCAAAACGGGCGACGCCGGGGTCTGCGGAACAGGGGTTCAGCGTGTAGGGGGCGTGTGCCAGCAGCGTGCCGAACCCGTTGTTCCGCGCTAATTCCAGAAAACGGGCAATATCCTGTTCGTCAATAGTTTTGGCTTTGCTCCCACGCGGATTGCGGGTGAAGAACTGAAAAGTATTGGCGCCAATGGAGAGGGCAACCCGGCCCATGGCTTCATAGCCTTTTGCGGAGGAGAGGTGGCATCCGATGTATGGCATGGCGGTAAGTTCGGAATGGAAAGGAAGTTTATCAATGCCGCGGAGAGGAAGAGAGACTAAAAGGCCTGCATGACTTGATCGGAAAGAATAAGACCGTCAGGAACGTACGAGGAGTTAAAACGATAGTGATTGTTGGTAATGAATTTAAACCAGTTGATTACGGCGGCCGTATTGGGGGGAGCTCTGTGCGCGACCTGTTTTGCAGAGGCCGGGCCAGAGGATGTTTTAACGCCGTTGACGCCTGTTCCTTCCGCGGCGCAGCTTGAATGGCATGACATGGAGATGTACGCCTTTATCCATTTTACAATTAATACTTTTACTGGAAAAGAGTGGGGCTATGGAGACGAAAAGCCGGAGCTGTTTCATCCTTCCGATTTCAATGCGGACGACCTTGTCAGGACGCTGGCGGACGCCGGGTTCAAAGGGGTGGTGCTGACCTGCAAGCACCATGACGGTTTCTGCCTGTGGCCTACAAAAACCACCCGGCATAGCGTGGCGGCCTCCCCGTGGAAGCAGGGGAAGGGGGATGTGGTGAAGGAGGTGTCCCGCGCGTGCGGAAAGTATGGCGTCAGGTTCGGTGTTTATCTGTCTCCGTGGGACCGCAATGCCGCCTCTTACGGCACGCCGGATTATATCCGGATGTACCGTCGGCAGTTGAAAGAGCTGGCGACGGGATACGGTCCCATTTTCCTGGCTTGGTTTGACGGAGCGAACGGAGGGGACGGGTATTACGGAGGAGCGCGGGAAAAACGTTCTATCGACCGTAGCACGTATTACGACTGGAAGACAACTTGGGGAGAGTTGAAGAAACGGCAGCCCGGAGCCGTCATCTTTTCCGACGTAGGGCCGGATGCCCGCTGGGTAGGCAATGAAAGCGGCTATGCGGGTGATCCCTGCTGGGCCACATACACCCCTGTTCCGCTGCAAGCCGGGACGGAACCCGCGCCCGGCGCCGTGCGCTACCGGCTGGGCACGGAAGGCACCATGGACGGAAAGTACTGGATTCCCGCGGAGGTGGATGTTTCCATCCGCCCGGGCTGGTTCTGGCATGAGCATGAAAATTCCCGCGTCCGGACGCCGGAAAATCTGTTGAAGTTGTATTTTGACAGCGTAGGCAGAGGGGCCAACCTGAATTTGAACGTGCCGCCGGACCGCCGCGGCCGCATTCATGAAGAGGATAAAAAGTCTCTGGCGGGCTTCCGTGTGTTGCTGGATGAGTTGTATTCCCGCAACTTCGCCTCCGGGGCACAGGTTGAGTCCTCCTCTTCCTGGAAAGGGCACGGTGCGGAACAGGTTCTGGACCGGAAACGGACGACGTACTGGGTGGCCGCTCCGGAAGATAAGCATCCCTGCGTGGTATTGAAATTGCCGAAGCCCGCGGCGTTTGACGTCATCCGGCTGGCAGAGCCCATCCAACTGGGGCAGAGAGTGCGCAAATTCCGTGTGGAGGTGCGTGAGAACGGCCAGTGGAGCAGGTGGGCGGAGGGAGTCAGCATAGGGGCCAGAGTTCTTCTGAAAGGAAGGCCCGTGACGGCGGATGGAGTGCGCGTGGTGCTGGAACAATCCAGGGCCGTTCCGGCCCTGTGCGAGGTTTCTTTGTGGAAGTATCCCGTCATCCTGAATGCTCCGGCGGTGAGTTATGACCGCAATGGACGGGTGACCCTGGCTTCCGCGGAGAACGTGGTGATCAGGTACACCACGGATGGAACGGAGCCTGGTCCGCAGTCCGCCGTGTACAGGAATCCTTTCCTTCTCCCTGCCGGGGGGACGGTAAAAGCGGCGGCCGAATATCGCGGCAGAAAATCTTCCGTGACCACTCAGCTCATTCCTGTTCCCACGCGGGACTGGAAAGTGGTGTCCGGGGAAAGAAGCGCCGCCGCTCCGGAACTGGCCATTGACGGAGATTCTTCCACCCTCTGGCATACGCATGCCGCCCAGGGAGAGCTGGCTCCCCCGCAGGCGCTGGAGATTGACATGGGGCGTCCGGTTAACGTTGCCTCCGTTATTTACACGCCGCGCAGGGATTCGGCAACGGGAACGATTGACCGTTATGCCGTCTATTTGAGCGCGGATGGAAACACATGGGGCGCTCCCGCTGCGGAGGGGGAGTTCTCTAATATCCGCGCCAATCCCGTTCCGCAGCGGATTGACCTGAAAGCGCCTGTCAAAGCGCGTTATCTGCGTTTTGTAGGCAAGCGGGTGGTGGAAGGCAGCCATGTTGCCGTTGCCGAGCTGGGAGTATTGGAAAAATAAACGGTTTCCTTTTTTTATTATCGTAATCCTCCGGCGTTTTCTTGACGGATGGAGGGAAGAGGGGCAAGATGGCACGCATGGAACAAGTCAGCCTCATGGAGTTGGGCAAGCTGGCCGCGGAAGGCCAGGTTGAAGCGGAAGTTTTTGCCCAGATCGCCCAGTGCGCGCAGAAGATGACCAAGGGCAACAAGCCGTATCTGGATGTGTCTTTTGCCGATGCGGAAGGGACCATGGGATTGAAGGTGTGGGAGGATAAACCCTGGTTCCGGACGCTTGCTTCCCTGCCCCTTCGCAGTTTCGTGAGCCTGCGCGGCCAATGGGCCAAGGGAGGGTTCGGCATGGAGGTTTCCGACCTGGACGTGCGGTTGCTGGACGAACAGGAAAAGGAAAGTTTTCTGGCCGGTTCCGGAACCTTGAAGAAAAAGCAGGAAGCTGATCTGAAGGAAATTTGCGTGCTCATCAAGGGCATGAATGACCCGCGCATACGCGCCCTGTGCATTGAATTCATTGAGCAGTTCGGGGAACGCCTCCAGCGCGCCGCCGCCGCCCGCACCTACCATCACGCCCGCCGCGGCGGACTGGTGGAACACGTGGCGGGGATGATGCGCACGGCCTCTGCCGTCTGCCAGGCGAATCCGGGGCTGAACCGTGACCTTCTGTTGGCCGGGTGCCTGTTCCACGACTGCGGGAAGTTGTGGGAAAACTGCTACCCGAAGGAGGATTTTACGATGCCCTATTCGGAGGCCGGAGAACTGCTGGGCCATATTCCGCTGGGCATTGAACTGGTCAACAATTTGTGGAAGCGCATCATGTCCCTTCCGGAGGCGGATTCCTGGAAAACGCTGGACCCTCCTTCACCGGACGTGCGCATGCACCTGCTGCACCTGATTGCGTCCCATCACGGGGAACCTGCCTTCGGCTCCCCCGTGTTTCCCAAGACGCCGGAGGCGGTGGCCCTGCATTACATCGACAATCTGGACGCCAAGCTGGAAATGTTCCGCGGAGCTTATGAGACGAGCGAGGCCCTGGCTCCCAGAGTGCTCCAGCGCAAGGCCCCTCTGCCTGCCAACGTTGTTCTTCCGCTGCCTTCCGTCCTCCCGCTGGAGCCGGACGGCGAAGACGCTCTGCCGTAAGGTTCCCCCTGCATGGAAGAGGTTCGGCGTGTTCTTCGTCCGTGGCCGGAACGGATGACGGCATCTGCTCCCTTGCTGATTCCGGCTTTGTCCCTGCTGTGCGCTTGCGCGGCCATGGATGTTTCCCTTTGGTTCTGGCTTCCATGTTTCTGCCTGGCGGCGTTGCCGTGTTTTTTACATGCGCCCTCCATGGGGTTGCTTGCCGCTGCCCTGGCGATGTGGGCTGCTATTTATCTTTTCGCATATGAACGGGAATACGCAGGCGTTCCCGTGGAAGCGGGGAGAGCCATGGTGATGGAAGGCTCCGTTGAGGCTGTTTCCGGAAAATCCGTATTGTTTCGTCCGAATGGTTCCCGGTGGCTGTACGCGGTTTCCTCCCGTGACGGGGCCTGCCCTCTGGAGGCGGGGGAACGCTACCGGATTAAAGGAGAGGCGTATCCGCTTCAGGCGCCGTGTGGTCCCGCCATCTTTGACCGGGAGCGGTGGGGTTACCTGCACGGCATCATCGCCGGAATCCGGCTGGATGAGTACTGCCGGAACGGGCCGGGAGACTGGCGCAGCCGTTTCCGGGCTTTTTCCCTGCGGCTCCGGGAAAGGGCCGCCTCCCTGCTCAGGGAGGGCGCCCCTCCGGATGATGAGGCCCGGCAGGTGATGGTTTCCGCCGTGCTTGGGGACAAGACGGACGCGAGGCCGGAAACGATGGCGAAGTTTCTGGAAAGCGGCTGCATGCATGTATTCGCCGTCAGCGGCATGCATGTGGGCGTGGCCGCCATGCTGGTTCTGGGTATGCTGAGGCTCCTGCATGTGCGTCCCCGTGCGGCCCGGCTGGCCTGTATCCTCTTGCTGGCGGCGTACGTGTTCGTGACCGGGATGTCCGCTTCCGCCCTGCGGGCGTTCATCATGGCGTCAGTCTGGCTTCTGGCGTTCGTGCTGCGCAGAAAGGGGCATCCGGCCAATATTCTGGCGCTCGCTTTCATCCTCCTCTGCTTGATGAACCCGCTCCAGGTTTTCCAGCCGGGGTTCCAGCTTTCTTTCTGCGTTTTTGCCGCCATTGCCTGCCTGGCGGGATGGCTCAGCCGGGAAAAGCCCCTGTGGTCGCCGGACCCGTTCATTCCTCCCCGGATTTACCATGCGCGGGAAAGATTCCTGGTGCGGCTGGAAAAAGCAGGCCGCGGCGCGCTGATTGTCTCCGTGGGGGCGTGGCTGGCCTCCATTCCCCTGACGGCATGGCACTTCGGAACCTGGAACCTGTATGCTCCCTTGACCAATTTGTGCCTGAGCGTACTTGTCTTTCCCCTGATGGGCGTTTCCCTGTCCGGGCTGGTGTTCGCGTGGTGCCCGTGGATGCTGCATGTTTGCAATATGGCCGCTTCCTGGCTGGCGTCCGCCATGCTGGCCGTAGCCGGGGGAGTGGCTTCCCTGCCGTACAGTTATCTTTCTTCCGCACCGCCTTCCGGGGAAAATGAAGCTGTGATCGTTCCCTTGCAGAAGGACGCCTGGTCCGCAGTCATTTCCAATCCCGCACTGGTTGTGGGAAGCGGAGCGGAAGATGCGGTGCGGTACACCCTCCTTCCCGTGCTGAAGGCGCGCAGTATCCGGCCCTGCGGCATGCTGTGCTGCGGAAACGGCAAGGCGGAACGGGCCGGGGAGAAAGAACTGGAGAAGGAATATCCCGGAATCCGGAACTGGGGCGCGGAGTCCGGTGAATGTCCCGTCCGGCAATGGAGGTTACGGCCGGGCAATGAACTTGTGCTGGAAGATTTTCCTGTACCGTTGCGCACGGGAATTCGTCAGGACCGGAGCCGGGTGTTGTCATGGGAATGCCGCGGGCGGCGGTTCCTGATGATAGGGAATGCCGGGTTTTCCTCCCTGGCGCGCGCGGAAAAAACGCCGCGGGCGGATGTATTGCTCATCGGGCATCATCCGCGCGACCCGGTGGACAGCGCTGCGTGGATCAGGGCCACAGGCGCCCGCGCAGTCATTTTCGCGACGGAGCATGAATGCCCCGTGCCGGAGGGAACAGCCGTGTACCGTCTCCGGGAAACCGGAACCCTCTATCTGCGGATGGAGGAAAGGGGCGTGCGAATCATCCCCTGGAGGGGCATGGAACGCCGTACAGGGTGAATCCCGTGCTTTCCTCAATGCGGATGGGAAGGATCTCTCCCGCCAGGTCAGGGGCGGCATTCACCATGACGGGCTTGTTCTGGGAGGTTCGGCCGGAGAGGCGCGCCGCATTCGTTTTGGACGGCCCTTCCAGAAGAACTTCCTGCACGGTGCCTACCAGATCCCGGTTTTTCCGGATGGCTATTTCATTGACTACGGCCAGAAGATCCTGGTTGCGCGCTTCCTTCACTTCCTCCGGAATCTGATTCTCCATAACGGCGGCGGGCGTGCCGCGGCGCGGGGAATAGCGGAAAATGAACGCGTTGTCAAACTGGACCTGTTCCACGGCCTGCCTGGTCAGCAGGTAATCCTCCTCCGTTTCTCCCGGGAAGCCCACGATGATATCCGTGGTGATGGATAAATCCGGGCGTGCCTGCTTCATCCGGGAGCAAAGGTCCAGATAGGTTTCATTCCTGTACGGCCTGCGCATCATTTTCAGGATGCGGTCGCTGCCGCTCTGCATCGGGAAATGAATGTGGCTGCACAACTTGGGAAGATAGGTGAACGCCTGCACCAGATCCTGGCGGAAACCGATGGGATGCGGGGAGACGAAGCGGATGCGCCGGATGCCTTCCACTTCATGCACGGCTTCCAGCAGCTGGACGAAGCCGCCCTTGCCGTCTGCCGTTTCCATCTGCCTGCCGTACCGGTTGACGATCTGGCCCAGCAGCGTGACTTCCTTCACGCCGGCGTCCGCCAGCATCTTTACTTCATCCACCACGTCCCGGATGGGGCGGCTGCGTTCTGCGCCGCGGGTGTAGGGGACGATGCAGTAGGCGCACTTCATTTCGCACCCCTGCATGATGGAGACATACGCCGTGGAGCGCGCTCCGGGATTCAGGTGGTCCCGGATGCGGTTCTGGGAGTCCGCCTCTTCCGCCACATCGCACACATGCGTGCCGGAAAAGGCGGTTTGCAACTCGTCCATGCGGCGTTCCTGGCGCGCGCGCAGAATGCCGTCCACATGTTCAAACACGCGGTGGTATTTCTGGGTGCCGACCACGAGGTCCAGGCGCGGCAGTTCCTTGAACAGCTCCTCTTTTTTACTTTGAGCCATGCAGCCCATCATGCCGTACACTACATGCGGACGGTGCCGCTGCTGCTTAGCCAGAAGCCCCATTTTCCCCAGCGCCTTTTGTTCCGCCTGCTCCCGGATGGAGCAGGAATTGAACAGGATGACGTCCGCCTCATCCTCGCGGTCCGTCATGGTGTAGCCCTTCTGCACGAACATGCGGGCCACCTGTTCGGAGTCCCGTTCGTTCATTTGGCAGCCGTAAGTTTTGATGTAAAGCTTGGGCATGGAAAAAATCAGGTATTTTTTTTCAGGGTGACCACGCATTCCAGATGCTTGGTCTGGGGGAACAGGTCAAAGGGCTGGACGGCGGTGGCGGAATACCCGGCCTTGTCGAATTCCGCCAAATCCCGTATCTGGGTGGCTGGGTTGCAGGAAACATAAACGACCTTTCCGGGGCCGAAGGCGAACAACTGGGTCAGGAATTCCATGCTGCACCCTTTCCGGGGCGGGTCGATCACCACGGCGGTTTTTTCCGCGGGGAAATCCACCCGGGCGAAAATGGCCCCGGCGTCCGCCGCCAGGAATTCCGCGTGTTCAATTCCGTTGCTGCGCGCGTTGCTGCGCGCCCAGTCCGCGGAAGTCTCACTGACTTCCACGCCCAGCACTTTTTTAAATTTCTTCGCCAGGCTCAGGGCGAACAGGCCGGAACCGCAGTAAGCGTCCACCAGGAATTCCTCCCCGTCCATACTCGCCTGTTGGGCCACGTAATCCGTAAAAAGCGGAAGAATGAAAGGATTATTCTGAAAAAAGTCCCCCGCCAGAAAATGGAACTCCAAATCGCCCACCCGTTCGCACGCCACGGCGTTGTTATTGGTGATGACGGTTCCTTCCGAAGCCCGGAGCAGAATGGTGGCTCCCCGCTTGAACCGGGCCGCGGCCTGGTAAACGCTTTTGCGGGCCAGGGGCAGGGCTTCATTGATGCACTCCATGGCAATCGGGCATTGCGGCACGTCCACCACATCCCTTCTGGAGCCTGCTTTCAGAAAACCGATGGCCGGCTTGCCTCCTTCCTTCGGTTTGTCAAAGTGGGGCGTAATCTTGGAGCGGTAATGATATTGGCGGGGAGAGGCTATGGCCGGATTAACAGGCAGTTCCAGCCCTGCCTGCAGGCGGAGCAGATCCGCTACCTGCCGGGTTTTCCAGAGAAGCTGGCGGTCATAGGAAAGGTGCTGGTACTGGCATCCTCCGCAGGTGCCGAACAGGCGGCAGCCCGGTTCCACGCGGTCCTGGCTGGGGTTAATTATTTCCACCAGATCGGCGGCGGAGTAGTTTTTGTCATTACGCCAGACGCGGGCTTTGACACGGTCTCCCGGCAGGGCGAAAGGGACGAAAACCACCCATCCGTCCACGCGGCCGATGCCGTCGCCCGCATTGGAAAGGGCGTCAATATCCAGTTCAAGCTCCTGGTGGTAGGAAAAAGGTTCGGGGTGGAAGCCTTTGGGAATGGTCGCAGTCATGGTGGTGGGAAAAGATTATGGGGCGGAAGGGGTAATCAGCTTGCCGTCCAGATCGTACAGCAGGGTTTCCGGCAGCCGGGGGGTGCGCAGTCCGGGGCGGAAATCGCCCGGCAAGACAGCCGGTCCCGGAGCGGACTCTTCATTCTCATCCTCTGGAAGAATTTCCTGTTGCGCCGGAGCGGGAGCCCAGGGTGCGGGATGGTCCGCCGGGGCGGTTTGTTCCGGCTGAACGGCTGGAACCGGGGCGGGGGCCTGAGGCGCCGTTTCCTTGTTGGAGGCGCAGGAATAGGTCCAGGTCAGCCCGGCAATCAGACAGGAGCGGATCAGGAGCTTTCTCATGGCGCGGATTCTTACAGCTTCATTCGGACTTGGCAAGTGAATAGCCCTGCTATGGTTCATGTAAAGGGCATTTCTTTTTTCCCGGAAACCGGGAAACGCTTGCTGTTTGACTATCCCGGGATAGTATCTATAGTAGGAACACGTATGAGGCCTTTCCTTTTTTTATGTTGTTCCGCTGTGGTTTCAGGGCTGTTTGCCCCTCAGGCCGGCATAGCTCAACAGCGTCCTCCCATTTTCGGGTTTGCCAATAAAAACAGGATACCTGAAGTCAATAAATCGGGCAGCCCCGTTTTTGACAAACTCCGTAATGAAGCTATGAAGAAAAAGCTGCCGCTGGTGATTTACCTGACCGGTTCTTCATGGTGTTCCCGGTGTAATATTTTTACCAGGGAATATATTAAAAAAACAAATTTCAAAAATGCCGCCGGGAAAAAATTTATATTCTGGCTGGTGGACACCAAACAGGTGCCGGGCAATTCCCCGGGAACGTTTAAATTCAAGATGGTTCCGGAAGAAGCCGCAAAAATCGTGGGGTGTGCGGATTCCCCCCGTGCGCCGTATGTGGTTCTTGGCCCTCCCGCCGTGTTTATCATTGACCCTGTTTCCGGAGAATTGATCAAGAGCCTGTTCACCAAAAGTGAAGTGGACAAGTATGGAAAGCCTCTTGCCGGAATTATTGAAGAAGCCTGGAATAATCATGTAAACCGGAAGAAGCTGAATTGAAATGCTTAATGGCAAGGTATCCGCGAAGCCAAATAATGACGGCGGCAAAAGCGGAATGATGAAACGGAACGGTTTTAAACGGTTATCCGTTGGAAAGTGATTTTTGACGCGTAGCGCCGGGAATGGCAGCTTGTGGTTTCTGTTGGTTTATCAAGTCCTGACGTGTTGATATTTTAGCTTTGCAATATGAATTAAGAATAATTTTAATTAATATGACCAGTATAAAGCAAAGAGACGAATTGCAATCTACTATTTGGAAAATCGCCAACGAAGTGCGTGGCGCCGTTGACGGCTGGGATTTTAAGCAATTTGTCTTAGGAACTCTTTTTTATCGGTTTATCAGTGAGAACTTCACCAACTTCATTGAAGGCGGTGACGAGAGCGTCAACTATGCGAATATGTCGGATGACGTTATCACCCCTGAGATAAAAGATGACGCCACCAGGACGAAAGGGTATTTCATCTATCCTGCTCAGCTTTTTGTGAATATAGCAAAGAATGCCGACAACAATCCTAATCTGAACACGGACTTGGCAGCTATTTTTGATGCGATAGAGAGTTCTGCCAATGGGTATCCGTCCGAACACGACATAAAAGGGCTGTTTGCCGACTTTGACACCACAAGCAACCGTTTGGGCAACACCGTGGAGGAGAAAAACAGGCGTTTGGCGGCAGTCATCAAAGGTGTGGAAAGTCTGGATTTCGGTAATTTTGAAGATAATGAGATAGATCTTTTCGGAGATGCTTACGAGTTCCTGATTTCCAATTACGCCGCCAATGCCGGCAAATCCGGCGGAGAGTTCTTTACGCCTCAGAATGTATCGAAGCTGATAGCGCGATTAGCTATGTCGGGATTGGCTTCCGTCAACAAGATTTATGATCCGGCTTGTGGTTCGGGTTCGTTGCTGCTTCAGGCGAAGAAACAGTTTGATGCGCATCTTATTGAAGATGGCTTTTTCGGGCAGGAAATCAACCACACCACTTACAACCTGGCGCGGATGAATATGTTCTTGCATAATATCAATTATGACAAGTTCGACATAGCGCTGGGCAATACGCTGCTCAATCCTCAATATGGCGATGAAAAACCATTTGACGCCATCGTCTCAAATCCGCCATACTCCGTCAATTGGGTGGGAAGCGACGACCCAACGCTTATCAATGACGACCGCTTTGCCCCGGCAGGAGTGTTAGCGCCAAAGTCAAAAGCCGATTTTGCTTTTGTGCTTCACGCCCTCAGCTATCTTTCCGCCAGAGGCAGGGCCGCCATTGTCTGCTTCCCCGGCATCTTCTACCGTGGCGGCGCGGAACAGAAGATAAGGAAATATCTTGTGGACGGCAACTTTGTGGAAACGGTCATTGCATTGCCTCCCAATCTCTTCTATGGAACGGGCATCTCCGTGAATATCCTCGTGCTGTCCAGGCACAAGGCTGATACGAAGACGCAGTTTATTGATGCCAGCGGAGAAGATTTCTTTAAAAAGCAGACCAATAACAATGTCCTGACAGATGAGCACATAGAAAGAATAGTCGATATATTCGACAGGAAGGAACCGGTGGAATATGTTGCGGCATTAGTAGATAACAGCAAGATTGCGGAGAATGGCTATAATCTCTCTGTGAGTTCATATGTAGAGGCGAAAGATACGCGCGAGGTGATTGATATTGCCAGGCTGAATGCCGAGGTGAAGCAAACCGTGGAGAGGATAGATGCGCTGCGTGCGGATATTGATGCGATTATTAAGGAGTTGGAGGATGAATAATGCACCAGCGATAACAGGAACGGCTTTTCTGACCGATGTAGTCAAGCAGATGTTAAAGGGAGTTGACATAAAATGAGTAGACTAGACGAGCTTATTCAAGAACTATGCCCTAATGGAGTGGAGTATAAAACGGTATCTTCTATAAGTAAGAATATAACATCTGGCGGTACACCCAAAACAGGAGTTGCAGAATATTATAATGGCGATATACCGTGGTTAAGAACTCAAGAAGTTAATTTTGATGATATAACAGACACTGGTGTAAAGATTACACAATTAGGAGTTGATAACTCATCAGCTAAATGGATTCCAGAAAATTGTGTTATTGTTGCAATGTATGGAGCAACTGTTGGAAAAGTAGCGATAAATAAAATTCCTATGACAACCAACCAAGCTTGTTGTAATATTGAGCTTGATAAAGAAAAAGCATTATATAGATATGTTTTCCATTGTCTATGCAACCAATATCAATATATTAAGTCATTAGGACAAGGTAGCCAAACAAATATAAATGCTCAAATTGTAAAAAAACTTACTATCCCTGTGCCACCTCTTGAGGTGCAGAGTGAAATTGTCCGTATTCTGGACAATTTCACCGAGCTTACAGCGGAACTTACAGCGGAACTTACAGCGAGAAAGAAGCAGTATGAGCATTATCGCAATAAGCTCTTTTCTTTTAATGCGTTAAATTGTGCGGTAGTGGGGAATTCGTTAAATAATATAGTAGTTATGCCATTAGGAGAAGTAGGTATATTTACGAGGGGAAGCGGATTGCAGAAGAAAGATTTCACTCAAACAGGGGTTGGTTGTATCCATTATGGTCAGATCTACACTCACTATGGTACATACGCAAATAGAACAAAAACCTTTGTTTCACAAGAATTTGCGAAGAAAGCACGCAAAGCGAAACATGGGGACTTGATTATTGCAACCACAAGCGAAAATGATGAAGATGTATGTAAGGCTGTTGCATGGTTAGGTGATGAAGATATTGCCATTAGCAGTGATGCCTGCTTTTACACTCATAGTTTAGAACCGAAATATGTTGCTTATTATTTTCAGACAGAGCAATTTCAAAAGCAGAAAAGAGGTTTTATCACAGGAACAAAAGTTAGACGTGTCAATACCAGTGATTTGGCTAAAATCAAAATACCTGTTCCTCCTATTGAAGAGCAACGCCGCATTGTCTCCATTCTCGACAAGTTCGATATGCTGACAACCTCCATCAGTGAAGGCTTGCCAAAGGAAATAGAACTGCGTACAAGACAGTATGAATATTACCGTAACCAATTATTATCATTTTCCGATAATAAAGCAACGGCCTGAATATGGGAGAAACATTAACAGAAATAGCTCGGGAGTTAAAAAACAGTCCAAAGAAGGTTCAGCTTATCTATGCCTTTAACGGTGTGGGAAAGACGCGGCTGTCTCGCGCATTCAAAGAGTTGGTGTCGCCCAAGCATGAGGAAGAAGAAGCGCAAGACGGGGATACTGGCGTAAAAGTATTGTATTATAATGCTTTTACTGAAGATTTGTTCTATTGGGATAATGATTTGGAGAAAGATACAGACAGGAAGCTGGTGATACGTCCTAATGCCTTTACTGACTGGGTGCTTAAAGTTGAAGGACAAACCAATAATATCATAACAGATTTCCAGCATTATACCAATGATAAACTAACTCCACGTTTTAATGAAAATTATAATGAGGTCTCCTTTTCTATAGAAGGCGGCAACGAAGAGCAAATTGATAATATCAAAATATCGAGAGGCGAAGAGAGTTGTTTTATTTGGTGCGTGTTTTACAGTCTGCTGAAAGAGGTAGTCGAAGTACTGAATGTTCCAGAGCCGGAAAACCGTTCGACAACCACGTTCGATGATTTGGAATATATATTCATTGATGATCCAGTAAGTTCGCTGGATGAAAATCATTTAATAGAATTGGCTGTCAATATAGCAGAAGTTATAAAAAGTAGTGATTATAATTTAAATAAATTAAAATTTATCATTACGACGCACAATCCTTTGTTCTATAATGTAATTTATAATGCATTAAAGGCTGAGGCAGGCTATATGTTAAGTAAATATGAAGATGGGACTTTTAAACTTGAAAAAAAGCTGGGAGATTCAAACAAAAGTTTTTCCTATCATCTTTTCCTAAAGCAGACTATCGAAGAGGCGCTTGATTCAGGCACTGTTCAGAAATACCATTTCACGCTACTGCGCAACCTTTACGAAAAAACGGCAAACTTCTTAGGGTATCCTCAATGGTCTGATTTGTTGCCTGATGACAGGCGAACCTACTATAACAGGATTATTCAGTTTACAAGTCACTCTACATTATCCAATGAAGCTGTGGCGGAACCGACAGAAGCAGAAAAGCAAACTGTGGGATTTTTATTAAAGCATTTAATTGATAACAAGTACTGGAAAGAGGATCTGCAATGACACAATACAGCACCATAGCAGAATTACAGAACTTTATCGTTCTCGACAGCTACACCAAGAGTTCAATAGTAAACGAGCCGCCCGCAGGTTATCAGACAGAGGCTGCTTTGGAACGCGAATTTATAGAAGATTTGATATCACAAGGTTACGAATATGTTCCCAGCCTTGTTACGCCTGACGCCCTGCTCTGCAATGCGAGAAACCAGTTGCAGGCACTCAATAATATCGTTTTCACCGATTCTGAATGGGGACGCTTCCTGGAGGAATATTTAGACAAGAAGAGTGATAGTCTTGCTGAAAAAACAAAAAAAATACATGATAATTACATCTATGACTTTGTGTTTGACGATGGGCATATCCAAAATATCTATTTGGTAGATAAAACAAATATTGCCCGCAACAAAGTGCAGGTAATTAATCAGTTCGGGGCACAGAAAAACCGTTACGATGTCACGATACTGGTAAATGGGTTGCCTATGGTGCAGATAGAGCTGAAAAAGCGGGGTGTGGCTATCCGCGAGGCTTTTAATCAGGTGCATCGCTATAGCAAAGAGAGCTTCAACAGCGAAAGTTCACTTTATAAATACTTACAGGTTTTCGTCATCTCCAACGGTACGGACACCCGTTATTTTGCCAATACCGTAAAGCGCGATAAAAACAGTTTTGACTTTACGATGAACTGGGCGAAGTCGGATAATACGCTGATTAAAGACTTAAAGGATTTTACGGCGACATTTTTCCAGAAAAATACGCTGCTGCAGGTTCTTTTCACATATTCGGTGTTTGATGCCAGTAACACGCTGCTCATTATGCGCCCCTACCAGATTGCGGCAACGGAACGCATCTTGTGGAAGATAAAAAGCTCTTACCAGGCTAAAAAATGGAGCAATCCGGAGGGAGGCGGATACATCTGGCACACCACGGGGTCTGGCAAAACTCTGACGAGTTTTAAGGCCGCGCAGCTTGCCACACAACTTGATTTTATCGACAAGGTGTTCTTTGTTGTTGACCGCAAGGATTTGGATTATCAGACGATGAAAGAGTACCAACGTTTTTCGCCTGATAGCGTCAATGGGTCAGAGAGCACGGCGGGACTGAAGCGGAACACAGAGAAAAATAACGACAAAATCATTGTCACGACCATTCAAAAGCTGAACAACCTCATGAAGAGCGAAAGCGACTTGCCTGTCTATCAAAAGCAGGTTGTATTTATCTTCGATGAGTGCCACCGTTCCCAATTCGGAGAAGCGCAGAAGAATCTGAAAAAGAGATTCAAGAGATATTACCAATTTGGCTTTACGGGGACCCCTATCTTTCCTGAGAATGCTTTGGGGGCGGAGACTACGGCCAGTGTGTTCGGCCGTGAGCTGCATTCGTATGTCATCACAGACGCCATACGTGATGAAAAGGTTTTGAAGTTCAAAGTGGACTACAACGATGTTCGTCCACGGTTTAAGAATTTGGAAACTGAAAAAGATGAAATCAAGTTGAATGCGGCAGAAAATCAAAAGCTTTTGCTTCATCCGGACCGAATCAAAGAGATTTCTCAATACATCCTGCAGAATTTCAGGATAAAAACCCATAGAACGCAAGGGAATAACAAGGGCTTTAATGCCATGTTCGCAGTAAACAGCGTTGAGGCTGCCAAACTGTATTATCAGGAATTGAACAATCTGCAGAAAGAAAGTGACAGGCCCCTGAAAATTGCCACCATATTTTCTTTCGCCCCAAATGAAGAGCAAAGCGCTAAGGGCGATATCAAAGATGAAAATTTTGACCCTTCGGCAATGGACAGCAGCGCCAAAGAGTTTTTGGCAAAAGCGATTGGCGATTACAACGTGATGTTTAAAACAAACTTCGGAGTGGATAGTAAAGAGTTCCAAAACTATTATCGCGATTTGGCCAAAAGAGTAAAAAACCAGGAGGTTGACTTGCTCATTGTGGTCGGTATGTTCCTTACCGGTTTTGATGCTCCTGCTTTGAACACGCTGTTTGTAGACAAGAATCTGCGTTATCACGGTCTGATGCAGGCGTTTTCACGTACCAATCGCATCTATGACGCAACCAAGACTTTCGGCAATATCGTCACATTCAGGGATTTGGAACAATCTACAATAGATGCGATCACTTTGTTCGGAGATAAGAACACAAGGAACGTAGTGCTTGAAAAGAGCTACAAGGAATATCTTGAAGGATTTAAAGATATTGCCACCGGCGAGGCGAGAAAAGGGTATGTGGAAGTTGTCAGGGAACTGAAAGAAAAATTCCCTGCCCCCGATGGGATAGTGACGGAAGCAGATAAAAAATCCTTTGTTAAGCTGTTCGGAGAATATTTGCGGATAGAAAATATTTTACAAAACTACGATGAGTTTACGCAGCTCAAAGCCCTGCAAAAAATAGACAAAGCGGATAGTGCGGCTCTTGAAGCGTTTAAGAATGCCAACTTCTTGACTGATGAAGATATTGCAGCCATGCAGGGCATTGATGTACTGAAAGAGCGAACCGTACAGGATTATCGTTCGGCGTACAATGATATCCGGGACTGGTTCAGACGTGAGAGGAACGGTAAAGCTCCGGAAGATTCAAAAATAGACTGGGATGATGTGGTCTTTGAAATTGATCTGCTTAAATCTCAGGAAATAGATCTCGACTATATCCTCGGACTGATTTTCGAACACAACAGGAAAACGAAGGACAAGCCTGCATTGGTAGATGAGGTGCGCCGTGTTATCAGAGCGAGCATCGGGAACAGGGCAAAAGAGAGCCTCATTGTTGATTTTATCAATGAAACGGATTTGGAACCGATTCGAGATAAGGCTGATATTATTGCCGCTTTCTTTACTTATGCCCAAGAGAAACAGAAAAAGGAAGCTGCTGCTCTGATTACGGGAGAGAAACTGAACGAGGAAGCCGCAAAGCGATATATTCAAACATCTTTGAAACGGAAGTACGCCAGCGAGAACGGCGCTGACCTCAATGCTATTCTGCCGAAGATGAGTCCGTTAAACCCTCAATATCTGACGAAGAAACAGAGCGTCTTTCAAAAAATCGTCGCTTTCATTGAAAAGTTTAGGGACATCGGAGGTCAAATTTAATACCTGCACACGGGCAAGCTGCTCGATTTTGCCGCCCTCATCCGGCATCATGAGGTATTACTCTTCTAAAAACGGTAAATGAAGCGCAGCCATGGGCGCGGCGTGCCGGAATAGTAGGGATACCACCGGTGTCCGGGGTGGTGCATGGTACGGCCCCATTCATCCTGACGGCGAGCCTGGGGAGCATAGAAAAGCTGTTTCCATTCCCGGCTGGCGAAGGAAGGAGATTCTGTTTCCGAAGCCGGAGGCGCCAGAAACTCCTGGAGGGCGCTGGAAGAACAGCAATAATAGGGAATGTTAAACCGGGGCGCCAGTCCGAACGCCAGGAGAAGCCATATCCAGACGCGGAGACCGGGATGCCGCGTCCAGGAGGAAGCCAGAAAGGCAAGCAGGCAGGCCATGACCGGAACGCTTCCTTTGCAAAGCAGGTCATTGACGTCTCCGTTCACGTAAAAGAAAGGCAGAATCAGGCCGGTTGCCAGCGTACAGATGAAGAGGGGATTCTTGCGGAAATCCCGCCAGCAGAACAGGGCGTACAGCAGGAATGAGGTCGCCATAAGCAGGAAATCCCCCGGATGCGTATAAAAAGGCCGCATGCCCATGTGGGAGGATGGCGCGTTTACCGCCCCATAATAAAGAAGAAAACACGTTCCCAGCAGAACGGCGGCCGAAAAGGAGGGATGGAGCAGGACATCCCGGAGAGGGAGGACGCCTTTCCATTGGCGGCGCCACTGGCAGGCCGCCAGGGGCAGCCCTCCAAGGGCCGCGAGGGGGGAATAAAAGGCCGTGGCTGCGAACAGAATAGGCATCCAGTATAGGGGCATGCGTCCTGAAGCCAGGAAGATGAAAAAAAGTAGAACAGGAATGGAAGCGTTTGCGCTGCACATGAGCTGTTCCGCCGTGCCAAAGTAATGCAGGCGGAACAGGTCCAGCCCCAGCCAGCACTGGAGATTCAGCAGAGAGCCGAATGCCGCCATCAGCAGGGCGAGCAGCAGGGAGCGGCGTCCGGAGAAAACGCAGAGCCACAGCCAGGAAAGGAACAGGCCCCAGGTTCCCCATAGAACGACAAGCACGCGCGCGGCGTCCAGCCCCGCCAGTTTTCCCGCCAGGGCTGGGACCAGCCAGAACCCCGTGTTGTAAATCAGCACGTTCCCGTCCGGAAAGATGACGGGCCACGGGCTGGCGACCAATTCACACAGACAGGCATTTCTGACGATATGGTCAGGGTGCTGGTTGACCCACTCCCCCCAGCCGGAAAGCATCATCAGGGCGGCAAACGCCGCCAGGGCGAGCAATGAAGAGCGGGTGAACAGGGGGAAGGAGGGGAGAGAATCCCTTGTTTGCGGTTCCTTGCGTCTTCGGGGCGCCAGTCCCGCAGCCGTCAGGAGCGTGAGAGGGAGAGCGGCGTACCAGTGCATCCACCCGGCCAGAAACACCAGGACAGGCAGCAGAAACCAGGCGCAGGTGTGCCACTTCAGCGCGGTTGCGTTGAACGCTTGTTCCGGGCACGGGGCATCAGCGGCTGGGGGAGGCATTTCCCCGGAACCTTAATGGGGCTGGTTCGCGGGGGCAAGGAGGAAACTCGCAGACCGGAACGGAAGGGGGCATTTGTATGGGTATGGTGGCAGGAATGAGCGCGCGCCGTTGCCTCTTTACCGGAGAAACGGGGCAGGTCATGCTGGGAGGCCTATGAATAAAACACAATTTATCAGGGAGCTCCAGCGTGAGCTGGGGAAGGACGTTACTTCCCGGCAGGCGGAACACGCGTTGACCGCGGTGCTGGATACGATTGCGCGGTCGGTCCGGAGGCGGTCGCTGGTGAAATTCCGGGGTTTTGGCACTTTCCGCGTCAAGCGCCGCCGCGCCCGCATCGTACGCCATCCGGAAAACGGCGGCAGGCTGCTGGTGCATGAATCGAAAACCATGAAATTCCGCCCCTCTTCCCTTCTGTGGAAGGAGTAGGGAAGCCGTTCGGCAGCTCCTGTCATTTTGCCATTGACTTCTCCGTCTGCGGAAGCCCTTAATGTGGATAAAGCAGGAGCGGTTTTGCCTGTCTGCCTGAATAAACAACAGAGCCTTTGTTTGCCAACCATGACCCCGGATTCCGTTCATCTGCTGACCCGTTCCTCCCAGATGACCCTGTACAAAGATGAACAGGGCCGTGTGCGCCGCGCCTATTACGGCCCGAGGCTGCATCAGCCGGAGGATGCCCTGGAAAACGCCGCGGATGCTCCTCTCCTGTATTCCTCCCTGGCGGATTCCGTAACAGGGCTTCCCAATGCGTCCGGCGAGTACTGCATTTGCGTGACCCAGGCGGACGGGGCCCTTTCCCTGAGTCTGGAATGCCAGGGTTGGGAAGTGCTGGAACTGGATGACGACCGGGAAGAAGCCGTCTTCTATGGGAAGGACCCTTCCTACCCTGTGCGGGTGGAAATCCACGTGCGCTCTCACAGGGAATCGGACACCTTTTTGCAGTGGGCGGTTGTTCGGAACGAAGGGAAAGAAGGCATTCGCCTGCACCGCTCTGCGTCCGCACAACTGGGTTTGCGCGCAGAACGGTACTTCGTCACCAGCTTCCGCGGCACCTGGGGCGGCGAGTCCCTGATGAGTGAGGAAGAAGTGGCCCGGGGGCATGAACTTGCCCTGGTATCCGGAACCGGCACCCGCACCGCCCAGGAGGGAAGCCCCGGATTCATCATCTCTCTGGACGGTCCGGCGCGGGAGGATTCCGGGGAGGTGGTTCTGGGGGCGCTGGCATGGTCCGGCAATTACCGGATATGGTTCCGGCACAGCCCGTATCATTACCTTTTTGCCGGAGCGGGACTGGATACGGCTCCCGCGCCCTATCTGCTGGACGGCGGCGGCGTGTTTGAAACGCCGCCCCTCATTCTGACGCACAGTAAAAACGGCAAGGGAGAGGCCTCCCGGCGCATCCACCGCTGGGCGCGCCGCTACGGCCTGCGCGGCGGAGGAACAGAGAGGCCAACCTTGCTGAATTCCTGGGAGGGGGTGTATTTTACCTTTACGGAAAAAGTGCTGCACGGCATGATGAAACGTGCGGCGGACTTGGGGATAGAGCTTTTCGTGCTGGATGACGGCTGGTTCGGCAACCGGTTCCCCCGCAATGACGCCCGCGCGGGATTGGGGGACTGGCAGGTGAACCGCGCTAAATTGCCCCATGGGCTGGAAGGCCTTATCCGCCATGCGGAAGAACTGGGGATACGCTTCGGCATCTGGGTGGAGCCGGAAATGGTGAACCCTCATTCGGAGCTTTATCAGAACCATCCGGAGTGGGTCATCGGTCTCCCGCATCGGGAAAACAGGCAGGAACGCAGCCAGTATTTGCTGGATCTGAGCAATCCTCATGTATGCAGGTACATTCTTGACGCCATGCGGAAGTTGCTTGGGGGGCATCCGGGCATTTCCTACGTCAAATGGGATTGCAACCGCAAAATTTCCGACCCCGGCTCTCCCTGGCTGGATGCCTGCCGCCAGGGGAATCTGCCCATTGACTATGTGCGGGGCTATGAACACGTTCTTGATACGCTGGCATCGGAATTCCCGGATGTGACATTCCAGGCCTGTTCTTCCGGCGGAGGCCGCGCCGACTATGGAACCATGCGGAGGCATCATGAATTCTGGACGTCCGACAACACGGACGCTTATGAACGCGTGTTCATGCAGTGGGGCATAGGCCACCTGTTCCCTGCTATTTCCATGGCCGCCCATGTGACAGCCTCCCCCAACCACCAGACGGGCCGCCCCACGCCGCTCAAATTCCGGTTTGACGTGGCTATGTCCGGACGGCTTGGCTTTGAACTTCAGCCATGCGACATGACGGAGGAGGATATGGCCTTTTCCAAACGTGCTTTGACGGAATACAAGCGCATCCGCCCCGTAGTCCAGTTCGGTGACTTGTACCGGCTTTCCTCCCCGTATGAAAGCCGGGTGGCCTCCCTGATGTATGTATGCGGAAAACGGGCTGTCGTTTTCGCCTGGCTGATGGATAAATGGCTGGCGGATTCCCCTCCGCCCCTGCGCCTGAAAGGCCTGAATCCTGCCGCCAGGTACCTGGTGCGGGAAATCAACATGAATGAAGACGGCTCTCTCACGGATGTTCACGAACGAAGGCTGGGAGGCGACTTTCTGATGGACACCGGCATCCGCATCCGCTGGAAAAAGGCCTTCCAGTCCGTCTGCCTGGAGGTGGCGGAAACAAACCCTGATGCTCCGGCTTCATCATGAAATCGGCGTTTGGCGTGGGAGCCATAGCCGCCTTACTGATGTGATGAGTTAGGAGTTCTCTTAGAGGTGAGGGTATACAGCCAATGCGGCAGAAGACAGGCGCATTCCAATGCCGGTTTGCCGATATTCCTCTCTTTTTCTACAGGAAAAGGCCGATCATTCAATCTTGATGAGGCCCTCCCTGATGAGCCGGGCCGCTTCCCGTTCTATTTCCTTTTGATGTTTTTTCATGTAGGCCTGGTACGCTTCCTCAATATCGAAACGGATGGTCAGGACCCATTCCTCATCTTCGTTTTGTAAATCAAACTCCGAATAGTGACGGCTGTCAAAATAATCCTGCTCTTGCCCCTCTATGACGATTTTGTAATCCGGATAATGTTTTTTTATATATTCCCGCTGTTTTTCCAGGAGCTTGTCCAAATCCTTCTCATTAAACACAGCAGGGTTGGTGATGACAGGGGTATCTTTTTCTTCTTCCTGCTGCTGTGCGTCCGGCTGCCGGGGATGTTCTTCCTGTGCCTCAATCTGGCTGATGAGCCCCAACATGCAGGAGAAGAATATGGCAAATATGTTTGATATGGATTTCATGTTTCTGTTTAGGTTATTGATGGTTTTTGCAATCTTCTTTTAATTGTTTTTCCAAGAGATTTTTAATTTTTATTTTTCCTTCCTTTACTACATAAGGAACATCTTTTGGAGGATGGTAGTCCACTCCGGACCGGGATATATTGGTCATGTGGCCTATTTTCCATTCTGATTCTACCTTTCCGTGATGGACAAACCGATAAATATAAACGATATGCACGTGGCGGAAAGCTTTATCCGTTTTCAGATTTTCAGCCAGGGTAAGGATGCCGCTCGCTTTTTTGATGGCCTGGACGGCTATTTCGCTCAATACTTTTTTGGAGATTTTTCCCAATCCTTTTTCTGCCGCGCCCAATACAGCCGGTTTGGACCCGCTGGCAGTAGTATAGGGAATATACTTGTCTACCTCAACTTTGCAATCCGCCGAAACGGGCAGGAAGCTGAAAGAGCAAAGGATCATTGCCGCGATATATGGCCATATTCGTATGGATGGTTTCTTCTTCATATCAATTTATTTCCGTGGAGCCGGGTTTCATTCCCACGTTCTTTTCCGTTGAGGCGGAAATTTTTTCAATAAACTCTTTTCCCTCTCTGTTTAACTTCCCATCCCCCCAGATGCTTAACAGGGTTTGATAGGTTTCCACATAGTATTTTTGCGTCTTATCCCTTTCCGTCAGCGCTTCAATGGCTCTTTGCATCACTTTGACCGAATATTTTTTCATCTTAGGTGTCCATACGGCGTGTTTTCCCTTTTGGGTCCATAGGGACAGATGTTTTCCGGTAAAGCCCGGCTTGTATTCGGCGACGCCTTTGATTTCAGGACAATCCCCCACTAATCTGTTCCAGACCAGGCGGGTAAAAAGTTCTTCCGCATGGGGCGTGCAGTCGGGGCCGAGCGCGCAGACATAGAGTTCATAGGGATTCACCCTGTTTTCCCGGATATTCAGCACGCTTTTCGCCGCGTGCCAAATGAGATTGTGCTCATTGGGCATCGCTTGAGCCAGTTCCCTGAGCAAGGCGAGTTTTCTCCGGTCGCTGGCGTTTTTGGCCTTGATATCCAGATAACGCTGCCACGCAGGATAATTGAAGGGATTGAATTGACGCGCTTCCCGCAAGAGCAACTCCACATGTTCCTGTTTTTGTGTACAGAAGGACAGATAATACGTTAAAGCCGATTCTTCCGCATGAGGATGATGAATGAATGAATCGTAAGCTGTCACCAGTTGAACAGGGCCTTGCCAGGGAATCTGAGCGCCGCCGCTGGCCCAATTCCAGCCGCCGAGATTGTTGCCGATTTGCCAGTGGCCATTGGGGTGTTTCCATACGAAGGCGCAGTGTCCCGGCTGTCCAATCGGGTAAGCGGGAACTCCTTTGGAACGCAGGAATCCAGCCGCGCCTTTGGAGACGGCGCCGCATACTCCTCCGTATTCCGTGTAAAGTTTCAGCGTGATGGGTTTGTGGTCATAAAAAGCGCTTCCGGCATGGACGCTGACGCCTTTGTCATTCTTTTTACGGTAGGGAATGAATCCGGGAAATCTGCTTCCGGCTTTCTCCGGCCTGATTTTTTTCCCTGCGATAAATTGCTGTGCCCATGCCAGATCTTCAAGACCTTCTTTTCCCCGGAATACGATGGCCCATTCCCAGGGTTGCAAGGTTTCTGCCTGTGGATAGCATTTGGCGTGGTGATGAGAATCCCGGTAGAAGTTAAATTTGGCGATGCATTCTTCAGGAGGAAAGATGTTTGCGACAAAGCCGGCTCCCAATGCCATGCTGAGTTCAACAGGATTGAGCTTCTGAGCGCTGGTAGTCCAGATTTGGTAAAAAACGGAAAGAGTACTTTTGCCGGCTGGACCAGATTGGGCGAGCATGTTGAATACTTCCGGGTGGCTGGAAAGCCATTTCCTGAAGACCTGATCCTTGAGTTCCTCCTGAGTGAAAGGTTTCCCTCCTTCGGCAGTATTGAAAAACTGGTGCAGGCAGCACAATGCCGCCACTTGAGGGGATTGAATCAGTTTTCGTATTTTGTCGGAGGTAAGCGGGCCGGAATCAAGCCGGCTGCGCAGGACTTCCCGGATTTTACCGGCAATGAAGGAGGACCGCCCTGAAGAAAGCAGTGTTTGTATGTCTGCTTCAGATGAAGCCAGCGTGCCAAAGCTCTCTATAGACATGAGCATGCTGAAGAGGAAAAGCCAGAGGATGTTTTTCATAAGGTATGAAAGACAGTCTTAAATGCATGGCAACATAAATTGAAAAAATGTCAATAAAATATGATTTTTTTGAATATGAAAAATACATTTCATATTTCGCTTTTATATCAAAATGATATTGACGGCAAAAGGATTTTTTCAAATGGAAAATTGGGGTCATTGGCTCTGAGAGACATTGGATTTTCGGAGCCGAATCCGGGATGATTTTTGTGTCTATCCCTCCCGCAAGATGATGAAAACGGGGTTCCATTCGGAAAAAGAATGGAACCCCGTGCTGAAGCGGTAAAACAGAGATAATAGTTTTCAGGTCAGATGATCTCTGCCATTGTCAAATTCCCACCACGCCGCCGATGGTCTGGATGATGACCTTGGCGACGATGGTCATCAGGATAAGGGCTACGGGATAGGCGGTGGCGTAGCTGACCACGGGGGCCTGGGAGTCCGTCTTGCTGGCGATGGCTCCCAGGGCCGGGGTGGAGGTCATGCCGCCGCAGATGCCGCCCAGGCATTCCAGAATGTTCATCTTGAAGACTTTCATGCCCACGAAGTAACCGGCGAACATGCCGGAGCAGGTGACGATGACGCCCATGATGAAGACGGCCGCGCCGTGGGTGGCTACCGTATCCACCAGGTCCGCTCCGCCCTTGATGCCGGCGTCAGCCAGGAAGAAAACCAGCCCCAGATCCTGCAAAAGAAGGCGGGTGGGGCGTGGGATATAGCCGACGATGGGGCCCAGCCGTCCGAAGTGGCCGAGCAGCAGGGCGACGATGAGGGGGCCTCCCGCAATACCCAGGGAGATGCCCGCGCCGTTGCCGAGGCTGAAGTTGACCAGACCCAGAATGATGCCCAGGGAGAGGCCGAAGCCCAGGGAAAGCAGGTCCGTCTGGTTCATGTCCTGGCTGCGGTGGCCGATTTTGTCCCCGTATTTGGTAAGGTTTTCCGGGGTCCCCACCACGGTCAGCACGTCGTTGCGTTCCAGTGTGGTTTCCCCCGTGGGGACGAAAGTGAAGCCCAGGCGGGAAATGCGGGAGATAATGATACCGTCCGTACGCAGGGTTTTCAGGTCGCGGAGCTTGTGCCCGGCATAGTTCTTGTTTGTCAGAATCAGTTTGCGGCGCTCCTTCTGGGAGTCCATGGGGTAGGGATTGTCGCATACTTCCCCCAGAAAGGCGATGTCGTGGGGCATGGTGTCGCTGTTGCCCACGATGAGGACTTCCGTTCCTTCCCGGAACGTGTCTTCCGGAGTCAGGGGCATCAGCCTGTCGTTGCGAACCACGCGGGTGACCATGCAGTGCAGGCCGTCCAGCAGCTTGCAGTCCGCAATGTTCTGGCCTATCAGGTTGGGCTGTGTGACGCGGACAAGGCGGGAAATGATGCTGACTTCCTGCCTGGAATGCATGGCTTTGGCCTCCTTGTTGAGGTCAAAGCGCAGCAGGCGCGGCAGGAGCTGGACGAAAAGGACCACGCCCACCACGCCGAACGGATAAGCGATGCCGTAACCGATGCTGACGCCGCTTCCGGAGGCTCCCGGCAGGCTTTCCGTGGCGGCCGCCAGCGCCGGGGTGCTGGTGCATGCGCCGGCAAAGATGCCGGAAGAGATTCCCGCGGGAACTTTGAACCAGATGCCGAAGAGGCAGGTGAATAACGCTGACACTCCTACAATCACCGCAGACATGATGGCCAGTTTGCTGCCCTGTTTGGCGATGGCGGAGAAGAAGCGGTTGCCCGCGCTGAGGCCCACGCAGTATACAAAGAGCGCCAGACCCAGCTGCCCTACGCCGTCGGGAGTGGCCAGGCGGTAGTGGCCGGCGGCCAGCGCCACGAAAAGAACGCCGGAAAGGCCCAGGTTCAGTCCGTATATTTTAATGCTGCCGAGAGCGATGCCGAAAAAGATGATTCCAAAGAGAACCAGGGTGTTGTGTTGGAGCAGGATATCAAACATAAAGACGGTTAGCGGTTTTGTTCCCTTCCTTGGCGCAGAGCAGGGGAATGCCCGTCACGGATGAGAATGCGTGCGTTGAGAAAGCGGAGGGAGAGGCGTGGCAGGTATCTTCCAGCCCTGTCAGTTTCTCCGCAGGTAATCCAGCAGAGTGGCCTGATCCAGGCAGGACATATAAGGCGTATGGTCGATGCCCTTTTCCATGATGAACCTGGTCAGCAGTTTGCGGGCGGTCGCAAGGAGAACGGCGGGATCCCAGGGCTTTTCCAGATAGTTGTCAATGTGCGCGTCATTGACGGCCTGGATGGTGTCCGCGTGGGTGGCCTGACCGGTCAGCAGGATTTTGCGTGTCCCGGCAAAACGGTCGTCTTTGGCGATGCCTCCAAGCAACTCTACTCCTGAACCTCCCGGCATGACGTGGTCGGAAATAATCAGTCCCGTCAGTTCTCCGTCCTGGTCGAATTCTTCCAATAGCTCGCGGCATTCGGATGCGGATTCCACCCCTTCCAGGCGGAAGCAGGAATTCAGCGGACGAAGGTCGCGCAAAACGCTGTCCAGGACTTCCGGCTGGTCGTCCACGCAAATGATGTTAATTTTTTCCATGATTGTTGATGGTTGGTATGACTATCGTAAAAACAGTATGGCCTGGAACGCTCTCCAGGCGGATGCGGCCGCCGTAGCTGTCCACAATGCGCCGGACGATGGTGAGCCCCAGCCCCAGGCCGAAGGAAAGACCTTTCTTTTTGGTAGTGAAGTTGGGACGGAAAATTTTTTCATGCAGGTCCTTTGGGACACCGGGGCCGTTGTCTGTGACGGAGACCAGAATTTCACGGGTGGTATGGGATGTCTGGTCCTTGCTGCTGATTTTTTCCACCCGGCATTCTACGTGGATGGAAGGGTTGGGGGTATTTTCTATTTTCAGCGCGTCGCAGGCGTTCTGAAGCAGGTTGATCCAAATTTGAACGAGCTCCGTCATATCTGCGAAGATGCCGGGCACGGAGTCTCTGGGGGGCAGGACCATTTCAAAATCAACGCCGCGCAGACTGGACTTGACCAGAGCAACAGCTTCCGTAAGGGAGTCCGTCACGTTTACGCCTTCTTCCCGTCTGGTGTTGCCTCCTCCCAGCAGGCGAACGGAACGGACAATGGCTGTAGCATGCCTGACAGCCAGTTTCATATCGTGCAGGTCGTGTCCCAATTCCCAATAAGGGAGGTTTTGTTCCAGCTGGCTGAGGAATGGCTTGTTCAGCAGCTCCGGCTGATTCTGTATATCCGGAATCAGGGCCAGGGCCTTGGCCACGTCCTGGGAAAGCCCGTAATTTTTTTCAAACTGGCGCGCCAGCCTGCGCTGTTCGGAAGTGGATGCGGAGGAAGCCCCTTCCAACCCTTTGTTGTACAGGGTGTAGCGGAAGGCGTTTTCCTGGCGGAACATGTTGTCCAGGGTTTCCAGAACAAAGTCTGTTTTACGGGACAGGACTCCCAGGGAGTTGTTGAGTTCATGGGCTATTCCGGCGGATAACTGTCCCAGGGTGGCGGCCATTTCAGAACGGTGGAGCATCCGCAGCGCTTCTTCCTTTTCCGCAGTGCGGTCAAAGACGCGGGTATTGCGCGCCGCCAGTTCATGGACAATGGCGGGAACAAACTGTTCCAGGAGCGTGCCGTAGTGTTCCACGTCCACGGCAGGGGTGGCGGTGTCGATATAGGCCAGTTCCAAATCAGTTTCCGCAATGAGATCGGAGGAGCTGCGGAACCATCCGGAAAAGAAACTCTGCACTCCCAAATAGTCTCCGGGACCGGCCCGGAACGCCTTGTAGATTTTGTGGGAAGTGGAAGCTGTTTCCGGGTCTTCTTTAACGACGTGGCGGTAGGAAACCACGCTGCCGGATAAAATCAGGTAAAGCCTTTTGTTCTGTTCCCCCTGGCGGACGACGCTGTTTCCCCTGCTGATGGCAATAATTCGGTCCGGATCGGAGAAGTACGCCAGATTGATGCGTTTTAGTTTTTTCTGGAATTCTTCCTGTTCAATGATCATAGGGCGCTTTTCCCGTTGATGTTGGCCATGCCGGGGCAACATGTCCCGGCATGGAACATTACCTTACTTAAAAAGCATGGCATTGGGCAAGAATCATCATCATGACGTAGGTTAAAATCATGCCCAGGATGCCCAGGATGACGCCGGAAACGGCCATTCCCTTGGAGCTGACCAGGCCGGTGGCATAGGCCAGGGCGTTGGGGGGGGTGCTGATGGGAAGGCTCATGCCCAGGGAGGAGGCGAAGGCCACGGATACCAGCAGGGCGGTAACGCCGCCCAGGGGGGCCAGGTTGTCACCCATGTTGACGCCGACAACGGCGATAATCGGAATGAGCAGGGAGGCCGTAGCCGTATGGCTCATGAAGGTGGCCATGAACAGGCAGATGATTCCCGTACCCACCATGAGCGGGAAGGGGGACCATTCGGCAAAGGGAATGGCGCCGATCAGGTTTTTTGCCAGTCCGGTGTCTTGCAGGGCCAGCCCCAGGGCAAAGCCGCCGGCTACCAGCCAGAGCACGTCCCAGCCCATTTTCTTCAAGTCTTCCTTGGTGATGGTTTCCGTAATGGCAAAGACGGCGATGGGAATCATGGCGATGGTATTGGAGTCCAGCCCGTGTACTCCCTTGCCCGTTACCCACAGCAGGACGGTAACGGCAAAGGTGACGTAAACGATAATGGCCTTGGGGGTTCTCAGGAATTTCCCTCCCACCTGCAGTTCCAGTTTCTTTTGGGAGATGGGGAACAGCCACAGCAGGAGAAGCCATGCAATCAGAATCATGACGATGACGAAAGGAATGCCGAACATGAGCCATTTGCCGAAGGAGACGTCCAGCCCCATACCCTGCAGCGCCTTCAGCGCGATTGCGTTGGGGGGCGTGCCGATAGGCGTTCCAATGCCGCCGAGGTTGGCGGCGATGGGGATGGCCAGGGCAAAGGCGGCGCGGCCTTTGTCTTCCGGAGTGAACAGGGCCAGCACCGGCGTCAGGATGGCGAGCATCATGGCGGCCGTAGCCGTGTTGCTCATAAACATGGAGAAAAGAGCCGTTACGGACATCAGCCCCAGAAGTACGAATTTGGGATTGGTGCCGAAGGGTTTTAAAAGTACTTTGGCCAGGTTCATGTCCAGCCTGTATTTGGTTGCGGCCGCAGCCAGGAAAAAGCCGCCCAGGAAAAGCATGATGATGGGATCCGCGAAGGTGGCCATCGTGGATTTTTGCTGCATGGTGTTGACAAATTGCAGCCCCTGGATGCGCGCGGTTATTTCCTTGCTGTACAGGCGCCCGGCCGCGGTCTTGAGCTGGGCGGCTATGGATTCCTGCCCGGCGGCTTCTTCCGTTTTTCCTTCACGGGACAGTTCCTGTGCGTTCAGATCTATTTTTTCATAAGCGTCCATGAGCTGGAACCCCAGGGTCATCCTCACTTCTTCCGCGTCCAGCTTGGTTTTCTTATTTAACCGGTTTTCGACATTTTCCTTCAATTTGTCGACTACCTCCGGATTGATCCCTTTGCCTATGGCGTCATCCAGAATGGAGGATACCGCCGCCTTGTCATAGCGCTCCGGCATCAAGAATGAGAGAGAGCCGTTGGAGACGCACAGCAGGGACAGGGTAATGACCATCACGGAGGTGGTCCAGATAGGGATGGGTTCCAAAATCCAGAAGAGCGCCGCCATGACGAACATGGCGATGACGCGGATTTCAATAGGGCTTAATTGGATTCCCCATGAAGCGAAAGGCAGGAAGAAGACGACTCCTGCGGCGGCCAGGCTGATAGCTGCCTTGAGCAGCTTGTTTTGGGTTTCACTCATGAATAATAGCTGGTAATATGGTTGGCGGGCGGAAGGGTACTTCCCGATTTTACAAATAGAAACTTTTATTTAAAAAAATCATGTCAGAGGGGACGGCTGCCGTTTCCCGGAGCTGGAGCCGGGAGCTTTCTCCGTGATGGGAAAATTGCGCAACCCTATGGGGATATGCGTGTTTAGCAGAGATAAGTCAATCATCCGTTCGGGAGCGCCGATTTGGCCGAGTGTTTCCCCTGTATTAAAAAAATTCTGAAGGTAGTAGGTTCCTCTATAGCCGCGCGACGTCAAATCCCCGCTGATCTGGTTGATTTCCTTTTCCCCGAGAAGGCCAGAGTGGATTGTCGTTCGAACCTCAAACGGGAAATTTCTGTTGATCAGATAATCCAGCGTTTGAGTGAAGCAGGGGAATAAATCCGGACGCCCGGTAATGGAGCCGAACAGTTTTTCCGGCGCTTTGTAATCCAGGGCAATATAGTCGCAAAGCCCTTCCTCCACCAGCGTTTTCACCACGCCGGGCCGGGTGCCGTTGGTGTCTATTTTTATTGCGAAGCCAAGCTGCCGTATATTGCGGCAGATAGGGATAAGGTCGGGACACAGCGTGCACTCGCCTCCGGACAGAACCACCCCATCCAGAAATCCCACCCGATCTCTGAGAAAATCAAGATAGTCCGTCCGGTCTCCGGCAGGAGAATCCGTTCCCCTCACCAGGGAGACGTTGTAACAGTACTGACAAAACAAATTACAGCCTCTCAGCCAGAAGATGCAGGCCACCTTGTTTGGAAAATCCAGCAAGGTGAGCGGCGTGATGTCTGCTATGCCCCGACCCGTTCCCATCGACTTCGCATATGTTGTTGGGAGAATTATCGCGGCTGTTCCGTTTGGGCGGAGCAGGAGCAGGGGCGGCCCGGTTCCACGAAGTGGACGCGGTCATGGAACTCGCCCTGTTTGCCGGCGTTGAAAGTTTCTACAGGGCGGTGATAGCCCATGACGCGCGTGTAAACGGTGCAGCGGGTCCGGTCCTGTGCGTATTTGCTTAATATTTCCTGTTTGGTCATTGTCGTATTAATGGTTGGGTTTGAAGTCGGGAGCCTATTGGAAAAGGGATTTTATTCATGCCTGTGGATGTGGAGCAGCTCCTCATCGCAGAAGGGGCAGTATTCGTGCTCCCCGCGCAGATAGCCGTGCTTCTCGCAAACGGAAAAGAGCGGGGTGACGGTGAGGTACGGCATGCGGAAGCGGGTCAGCACTTTGCGGACAATGTCCCGGCAGGCTTCCGGGGAGCTGATGGCTTCGTTCATGTACATGTGGAAGACGGTTCCTCCCGTGTAGCAGCATTGAAGTTCATCCTGAAGCTGGAGCGCCCGGAACAGATCGCTTGTGTGGTCCACGGGAAGCTGGGAGCTGTTCGTGTAATAACGCTGCCCCACGGGGCCGGCCTGGATGATGTCAGGATAGCGTTTCTGGTCTTCGCGGGCGAAGCGGTGCGTGGTGCCTTCCGCGGGCGTGGCTTCCAGGTTGTACAGGTTGCCGGTTTCCTCCTGGTACTCCTGCATGCGCAAGCGGATGAATTCCAGGATCTCTTCAGCAAAAGCCCTGCCTTCTTCAGAGGTAATGTCCATCGTATCGTTGGAGAAATTGCGCAACAGCTCGTTCATGCCGTTGACGCCGATGGTGGAGAAATGGTTGCGGAAGGTGGGCAGGTAGCGTTTGGTGTAGGGGTACAGGCCGCGGTCATACATTTCCTGAACGAAGGCCCTTTTCTTTTCCAGGCAGGATTTGGCCAGGTCCAGCAGTTCTCCCAGCCTGGCGAACAGGGCCTCCCGGTTTTGCTTGAACAGGTAGCCCAGCCGGGCCAGGTTGATGGTCACCACGCCGATGGAGCCGGTCATTTCCGCGGAGCCGAAGAGACCGCCGCCGCGTTTGAGCAGTTCCCGCAGGTCCAGCTGGAGGCGGCAGCACATGGAACGCACGGCATCCGGCTTGTAGGCCCGTTCGTCAGGCACGCGTTCCCCGTGTTCATTGACGGTGTACTGGCTGCCGATGAAGTTCTGGAAGTAAGAGGAACCGATTTTAGCGGCGTTTTCAAACAGGAGAGGCACGTTTTCCCCTTCCCAGTCAAAATCTTCCGTGATGTTGACGGTGGGGATGGGGAAGGTAAAGGGCTGTCCGGTGCTGTCCCCTTCCGTGAGAACTTCGTAAAAGGCCTTGTTGATCAGGTTCATTTCCTTCTGGAAATGCTTGTAGGTCAGTTCCGTCAGCTTGTTTGCCCCGCGTTCCCTCGCCAGGGCGAGCAGGTTCGCGTCTTCTATTCCTTCAAATAGGTGTTCCCCTCCGCTGAAGGGGGCCTGGTCCCGCAGGTCGCGCGGCACAGTCCAGTCGATCGTGACATTGGTAAAGGGAGACTGTCCCCAGCGCGAGGGTACGTTCAGGTTGTAAACGAAACTGCGGATGTCTTTCTTGATGCGGGGGAAGTCCGTCTGATCCTTGAAAACGTAGGGCGCCAGGAAGGTGTCAAAGGAGCTGAAGGCCTGGGCGCCGGCCCATTCGCTTTGCAGAATGCCCAGAAAGTTCGCCATCTGGCCCAGGGCTTCCCGGAAGTGGCGGGGCGGCCTGCTGTTCACGCGGCTGCGCACGCCGTTGAATCCTTCATTGAGCAGGTTGCGGAGGCTCCATCCGGCGCAGTATCCGGTCAGGCAATCCAGGTCATGGATGTGGTAATCCCCTTCCCGGTGCGCGGCTCCTTCCCGTGCGGAGTAAACCTGGTCCAGCCAATAGTTGGCGATTACCTTGCCCGCCGTGTTGTTGATGAGCCCCGCATTGGAATACGTGGTATTGGAGTTGGCGGCAATGCGCCAGTCGCTTTGCCCGATATATTCCTCTACCGTCTGCTTGCAGTCCACGTAGGTATTGCCGGAATAAAGGCCGCCAAGCTGTTCGCGCTGCATTTTGTGCAGGAAACGGTAGGTGATGAAGGCCTTGGCCGTGTCAAAATATCCGGAGCGGAACAGGGCGCGTTCAATCATGTCCTGAATCTCTTCCACATGCGCGCTGTCCTGATGGCTCAGCTTGGCTTCCACCTCTTCATAGATGGAACGGTTGTAGGCGGTCCCGGAGCTGTGGAAGGCTTTTCTAATGGCCTCTTCAATCTTATAGCCCTGGTATTGTTCCTTTTTCCCGGAACGTTTGATGATGCTTGTTGCCATGGTGGATGTCTCGCTTGGAAAGAGTGGTGACCGCTCATCCGCGAGCCTGGGCAAAAGCCTGGAAAAACCATAGGCAGGGGCCGGCTGCATGCGCGCATCCCCGGAAAGGGGGCATGCTGGAGACCTGTGCGTATGTTCATCCTGTCCGCGGGATGGGGATACGGCAGCATCAGGTCGTCTTCTGGCTTCCGGTGCGACATGTGATGGGGACTTCCCGGCTGCCTGGGCAGCCAGTG